>Ga0073934_10000051_pt1 | contig 344129 bp, 264 predicted proteins | sample LarsenN4metaG_FD_76834 | JGI IMG/M metagenome (GOLD analysis project Ga0073934, IMG submission 76834) | Hot spring sediment bacterial and archeal communities from British Columbia, Canada, to study Microbial Dark Matter (Phase II) - Larsen... ...
CAACGGGGATCCCGCGGCGTTCGCGGAGCAGGACTTCGCTCCGCTCCGTCCCGCTCCGCGAGGGCGGAAGAATGCCAGTAGACTAACTCAGTCGTTGGACTAAACCGTGGGGGCAGGTCAGTTTGCATTCCGTTGACCCTCAGGTTATGCTGCCGTCAACTGTTTGGCAAACACGGACGACCCGGAGCCATCGTCGCACGCTAGAGCGCCCCAAAGTGTCTGCCAACAAGGGTAGCTCGTCGATGCCGGATGCACCGTTCCAGCCTGGCCAAACGCTCATCGGACCGCTCTTCAACGAGCCGGTGCGTGTGGAAACCGTGGCCGCCGCTGGTACCGGCGCGTGGGCAGTCGGCGTCGTCGGTGCAACGTCGGAGCGGTTCCGGCGCGTCACGCTTAGTGCAGCGGATGTTGGGTCAATCAGAATCCTCGATGAGCAGCGCACCCTCGACGGTGACGGAGCGTTGTTGCGTCTCGGCGTGCAGGCATACTCGCTCGGGATCGCGCACGAGTTCGACCCGTACTTCGGCCTCTCCATCTCGCGAGTGGATCCGCTCCCCCACCAGCTGGAGGCGGTGTACGACTACCTGCTCAAGACGCCACGCGTGCGCTTCCTTCTCGCCGACGATGCCGGCGCCGGCAAGACCGTCATGGCTGGCCTCCTTCTCCGCGAACTCAAGCTTCGCGGGCTGGCCGAGCGCGTCCTGATCGTGGTGCCCGCGAACCTTGCCTTTCAGTGGCAGCGCGAACTCAAGGAGAAGTTCGACGAGAAGTTTCTCGTCCTCAAGGGCGGGGACATCCGCGACCAGTTCGGCGTGAACCAGTGGTTGGAGCAGAAGCAGATCATCACGTCGCTCGACCTGGCGAAGCGGACGGAGATCCTGCCCGGCCTGCGCCAAGTGAACTGGGACTTGGTGATCGTTGACGAGGCGCACCGGATGTCGTGGTCCCCGCCGGCGCGGAAGACCGCCCGCTACGCACTCGGCGAGATGCTGCGGGATACGACCGACCACATCCTCCTGTTAACGGCGACGCCCCACAAGGGCGACCCTACGAACTTCAGTTTGTTCCTGCAGCTGCTCGACGTGGACGCGTACGCTGACGTAAAGTCGATCAAAGAGGCTATGGACCGCGGGCGCGCCCCCTTCTATCTGCGGCGGACGAAGGAGGCGATGGTCCACTTTCCGGAGCGGCAGGCCGACGGATCGTGGGTGGCCAAGCCGATCTTCACGAAGCGCATCCCGCACACCGCGGACTTCACCATCGACGGCGCGGAGTTCGACCTGTACCGAGACGTGACGAGGTTCGTAAAGCGGCAGAGCGCCGGGGCAGCGCAGAACGAGGGCGACCCGCATGCCCGGGCCATCGCCTTTCTGATGGCCCTGTATCAACGCCGCCTTGCGTCGAGTGCGCGGGCTGTGCGCTGCTCCTTGGATAACCGGGCCCGCCGCCTTGAGGCGGGGCTGAAACGCGCCGCCGAGTTGGCTCGCGTCGCGCCGCCGGACTTGCCCGACCCCGAGGAACTGGAGGAGATGGAGGAAGGGGAACGCGAGCGTCTCGAGGAGCTGATCGAGGCGATCTCTCTTTCGGTCAACGCCGATCAGATTCAAGACGAGATCCGAGAGTTGCGACAGCTCGCAGCCAACGCGCTGGCCGTCGAGGAGAGCGGCGCGGAGGCCAAACTCTCGAAGCTCAAGGCGCTGCTCCATGAGCAAGGCTTCTTCGACCAGCCGGACAAGCGGCTGCTGATCTTCACCGAGTTCAAGGACACGCTCGACTACCTCGTCGAGAAGCTCACCGAGTGGGGCTTCCGCGTCGGGTTCATCCACGGCGGCATGAAGCCCGGCTCCCGCGACGAACCCGGCTCACGCCTCTACGCCGAGCAGCAGTTCCGCGAGGGTGCCATCCAGGTGCTGGTCGCCACCGAGGCGGCGGGCGAGGGCATCAACCTCCAAGTCTGCAACATCCTCTTCAACTACGACATCCCGTGGAACCCCAACCGGCTGGAACAGCGGATGGGGCGCATCCACCGCTACGGCCAGCGGAAGAACTGCCTCATCTTCAACTTTGTTGCCACCAACACGATCGAGGGGCGGGTTCTGCAGCGCCTGCACGAGAAGCTCCAGGAGATCCGGAATGCTCTGGACGATGACGCGGTCTTCAACGTGGTCGGCGAGATCCTCCCAGCCGCGCACGTCGAGCGCATCCTGCGCGACTACTACGCCGGGCGCATGGGCGACGCCGACCTCGAGGATCGTCTGCTGCGGAACGTGGATGAAGGACGGTTCCGAGCCATCTGTCGAAACGCCCTGGAGGGTCTGGCGTCGAAGAAGTTGAATCTTGCCATGCTGATCGAGCGTCGCGCCCGCGCCCAGGAGCGACGCGTCGTTCCCGAAACCATCGCACGGTTCCTGGCGGAGTCTGCCCCGCATGCGAAGCTTGAGCTCAAGCCGGTGGGCACCCTGTCGCATGCCTTCGACCCCGGACGCACGCCGGTCAGCCTGAAACGCTACGAGCGCGAGAACGACTGGCGGATGCCCGCATTGACGACGAAGTATCCGCGCCTTTCCACCGATCGAGAGACCGCTGAGAAGAACGCGCTCGAGTGGGTCACGCCGGGGCACCCGCTCTTCGAGGCTCTCCGCCGTCACAGTCTCCACCTCGCTGACGATGCGTTCAAGAAGGGCGCCTGCTTTTATTCGCTTGCCCACGAGGCGCCGGCACGGATCGACTTCTACCGCGCCCGCGTCGTTGATGGCCTCGGCCATATCATCCATGAGCGGCTGTTCGCCGTCGAGATCGGCGCGAACGGTGAGACCCGACTCCGCGAGCCATCGGTGCTCGGTGATCTGATCCCCGCAGCGTCCCCGCCAGCCAATATGCCCGCGGTGGCCACTGCCCCCGAAGCGACGCAGTGGATGCAGGACAACGCCTTGGGCCCGTTCCTTGAAGAGGTCCGCGCGGACCGGCTGGAGGAGGTCACCCGCGTCGAGGAGCACATTGAACTTTCGCTGACCGAATTGCTGCACAAGGTGGACCAGGAGATCGGCAAGGCCGCGGCAGACGTCGAGAAGGGAGCGCAGGGCGCGGAGGGGCGGCTGAAGCAGGCCGAGGATCGCCACGCGGAGCTGATGGCCCGCCGTGAGCGCCGGCGGCGTGAGCTTGAGCAGCAGCGCTCCCTCACCCTTCAAGGAGTGGAACGTCTCACCACGGTCCTCGTGCTGCCGCACCCAGCCCGCGAGGCCCCGGACGTCCGCAACCTGCGCTCGAACCCGGTGACGGAGGCCACCGCCATGCGGGTCGTGATGGAGTACGAGGCCGCGCAGGGGCGTCAGGCCTATGACGTGAGCGAGAAGAATCTTGGCTACGACATCACCAGTCTCGACCTCGCGTCGGGCGAACTGCGCCTCATCGAAGTCAAGGGGATCGGCGGCGAGTCCGGCAGCATCCTGCTGACGCCCAACGAGCACCGCGTCGCCCAGGACCGACGCGACTGCTACTGGCTCTACATCGTCAAGAATTGCGACAACGCACCAACCGTGCTCCCGGTGAAGGACCCCGCCTGTTTGCCCTGGGGCGAAGTCGTCAAAGTGCAGCACTACGCGATCCGGCTGACAGACGTCGGAGGGCCCACGACATGACGCCGATCGGGCAGCGCGGCCGTCTGGTCATCCTTCTGCTCTACCTGCTGGGGCTCATCGCAGCCTCATGGTTCGCGGTCGGTTCACCGATTCCTCCTGTGACCGAGCGTGGGATCTGGTTCTATTCGGCTTTGGCGGCGCTGCTGCTCGGCAACCTACTCGTCACACCCTTCTTCACCAAGCCCGCCGATGCCATCTCGTATGGCGTTACCGCATTGATAACGATGCTGGCCGCGAACGTGTGGGGGTCTGCTGCAGTCTCGGGATTCGATCGGTTCACGTGGTCGATTGCGACGATGTACGTGGGTCTGGTGCTGCTCGCGGCGATCATCGCGATCGCTGCGCGGGATTCAGCACGCCCGTTCTGGCAGAAGGTAGATCGGTCGTGCTTCATCTTCGCCGATTCACTCGGTGCCCCAAGGGCGGTCTTCTCTATCATCTTCTTTTTCGCCCTCATCACGTACCACCGAACCGCTCCCCGTGAGTACATCACCATCACCCTCGCCTGGGCGGTCTTCGTAGGCTTGAGACCGCTGGAGGGCGCAGCGGACCTCCTTCGCCGTTGGCGTGCGGAGTGGGCGAGCAAGGGCGGTTCGGCGCGGCTCGGCCTCGTTGTGGGCCACGAGGTTCCTGGGGTAGTTCTCGTTCGAGAAGATGGCGCTGCCGCGGTCGGTTTTGGCGATCTGCTTCTTGCACGCACCGAAATGGGTAGCGTCGGCATTGCAGTGGCCCTTGACCACGTCGGGTTCGCTGACGGGTGCTGGCTCCGTGCGTTTCATCTCTCCCACCCACAGGCCGCTGAGCAGGCGGCCGCGCAAGCAGGAGTCAACCGCGCTGTGCTTGACGGGATGGTCTTTCTACTCGCAGACAGGGATGTTGCCGCTCCTGCTGTCCGGGACGCGGACGACGTGAAACAGAGAATGCTCGGATTGGTGGCGCCCGACACCACTGTGGGACACCTCAGAGTGGAGTTGGTGCGAAGCGACCTCTCACTACGCCAAGGCAGCCTGGTAGAAGTGAGTGTTTCCAGCAAGGCGGTGCTGTATCAGATCATCGAAGGCATCACGCATGAGGAGATCCTACAGCAGAAGAACACTCGCGGGTATGTGCGGGCCGAGGGAAGGAAGGTCGGGTGCTGGAACGAAGGCCTACAGAACTTCGACCCCGTCCCGTGGTTGCCCGAGCCTAACCAAGCAGTCCTGTTGATCAGCGAACACACATGCACAGCAGAACGAGAGGCCGTCGGACACTTCCCAGGTACGTCCTATCCCGTGCGCATCGATCCCCATCTTCTTGTAACGCACAACACGGCCATCCTTGGAATCCTGGGGGTCGGAAAGTCCTTCCTCGCGCTCGAGCTGGTCGAGAGAATGATCGCGGCGGGTATCAAAGTGATTTGCCTCGACCTGACGGATCAATACGCTAACGAACTCGCTCCATTCTTCGATGCAACCGCGGAGCGAACCAGCCTCGATGAACTCGCCGTGGTGGGACCACCAGGCAAGACCAACTGCAAGCAGAATGTAGAAGAGGGCGGAAGCATCCGCGAGTTCACTGCGAAGGTGACAGAGCAACTCACCGCATTTTTGAGCGCTGATGACCAGCGGAAGGTGAAGATCCTGAATCCCGTCCGGTTCGAGGTCTGGCAGCAGGTGGGCAGGCTCTATTCCGGACAGGCGTCGATGGCCACGCTGACGCCACCCGAGGTTACTCGCATAATCACCGAGGCCACCCTAAGCGTGCTGCAGAGCCAGGGGCTGGCGGACAGAGCGCGGTGCTGCATCGTGTATGAGGAAGCTCACGCCATTATCCCTGAGTGGAACGCCGTAGCCAGTGAAGGGGACAAGACCGCCACGAATGGCACTGCGAAGGCGATTCTCCAAGGGCGCAAGTTTGGACTCGGCTGCCTGGTTGTTACGCAGCGGACGGCCAATGTCACGAAGAGCATTTTGAACCAGTGCAACACGGTGTTCGGACTCCGCGTCTACGACGCGACGGGCATGGAATTCTTGAAGAACTACTTTGGGGAGGACTTCTCTGGGGTTCTCTCGACGCTTGAGGATCGACATGCCGTCGTGTTCGGACGGGCGTCCTCGTGCCGTGACCCTGTGCTTGTTCGGCTGAATGACCGCGATCAGTTTCTCCGCTCGTTCCGGCCGCCGACGCCACCATCCGCTGAGGGGGGCGTCAGCGCATGATCCCCAAGGAATGCAAACGCCTCGCCGAGGTGGACTTTCCCATCGCCGTCGTGTCGAAGCACTCGGCGCGGGAGAAGTCGATCCGGCACGGGCACCCCTCGACGCTGCACCTGTGGTGGGCGCGGCGGCCGCTCGCGGCGTGCCGGGCGATGCTGATGGCCCTGCTGCTGCCCGACCCGTGCGATGAGCACTGCCCGGAGGAGTTCAAGGCGCAGGCTCGGCACGCGCTGCTGGCACTGCCAGCCCGGCCCGGACGCTGGGACGAGCAGGTCCGCAGCGACGAGGGACTGCGCAAGGTCCTGCTCGAGTTCATCGGCGACTTCGCCAACTGGGACCACGCGGCAAGCGCGGCGTACCTGAGCGCGGCTCGCGAACTCGTCAAGGCCGCCCACCCGGACGACACACCCCTCGTCGTCGATCCCTTCGCCGGTGGCGGGTCGATCCCACTTGAGGCGTTGCGCATCGGTTGTGATGCCTTCGCCAGCGACCTCAATCCCGTCGCCTGCATGATCCTCAAGGTCCTGCTGGAGGACATCCCGCGCCACGGCCCGCAACTGGCCGAGGAACTCCGCCGCATCGGCGCAGAGATCAAGGCCGCGGCCGAAAAGGAACTGGCCGAGTTCTATCCGCCCGATCCAGACGGCGCGCGACCAATCGCGTATTTGTGGGCGCGAACGGTGTTGTGCGAGCAGCCGGGGTGCGGGTGCGAGATCCCGTTGGTTCGGTCCTTCTGGCTCTGCTCCAAGGCGTCGCGCCGGCGTGCTCTGCGGTACGAGGTGACACGTCCCAAAGACAAACCGCCATCGTTGGCGTTCGAGGTCTTCGAGCCCAAGGGTGATAAAGACGTGCAGTCGGGAACGGTCAGCCGCGCGAAGGCGACCTGTCCGGCGTGCGGGGGCGTGCTCGCGCCGGATCGGGTGCGGGCGCAGTTGCGCGAACGGCGCGGTGGAGCTAGGGACGCGCGGCTGCTGGCAGTGGTGACAACGCGCCCGGGGGAGACGGGGCGGTTCTATCGCACGCCGACCGATGGGGACCTGCGCGCGACCAAAGCGGCCGAGAAGGAATTGGCCCGGCGGGTCGCGGCGACGCCCGAAATCCTTAGCGGCCTGAGCATGGTGCCGAACGAGCCGACGCCGCGCGGGGGTGGATCGGGTGCCGGGCGCGCGTTTTCGCAGCGCAACTATGGCATGGATGTGTTCGCGGACCTGTTCACCCCTCGGCAGTTGCTGGCACTGACGACGCTGGCACAACTCGTGCGCGAAGCGGGAGAACGACTGCGGACGGGCAGCGCGGGTGAGAACGTCGCCAGAGCCCCTTCGACAAAGACCGCCGCTCGGTCTACGCCTCCTGTCAAGGGGTCTACGGTTGTTGTCAAGGGACCGACGAGGACCGTTTCTCGGTCTACGGCCTCCGTAGACGGCCCGACGCAGATGCTCGGCGGGGGCGAGTCCAACCCCCCCCACGAGATGACGCCGGCGCTGGCCGAAGCGGTGCAGACGGCGCTGGCGCTGGCAGTTAGCCGGTTCATAGACGACTATTCGAGTCTTTGCCGTTGGATGGACAGGGAGACCCCATGCCCGACCTTTGCCCGCAACGCACTGCCGATCATCTGGGACTTTGTCGAGACGTGGCCCTTCGACGGTACTTCCTGGAGCCTCGACGGCAGTCTCGATTGGGTGGCTCGCGCGATTGAGGCGTTGAGAATCGATCGGCCCGGACAAATCGCGCAGTCGCGCGCGCAGGAGCATCCGTTGCCGAGCGATGCCGTCGCCTGCATCTTTACTGACCCCCCGTACTACGACGCGATCCCCTACAGCGATATGTCGGATTATTTCTACGTCTGGCTCAAGCGCGCGCTGCCCGCCGCGCGCCTCGCGGCGTTCAAGGACCAACTCGCTCCCAAGGGCGATGAGTGCATCGTCGATGAGGTCAAGGGCAAAGACCGGGCCTACTTCGAGAAGACGATGGGCGAGGCGATGGCCGAGGGTCGGCGCATCTTGAAGCCCGGCGGCATCGGGTGCGTGGTCTTTGCCCACAAGACGACCGAGGGCTGGGAGGCGCTGCTAGGGGGCATGATCGCTGCGGGGTGGACCGTCACCGCCTCCTGGCCTATCACCACCGAGCGGCCCGGGCGTTTGCGAGCGCAGGAATCAGCGGCGCTGGCGGCGAGCATTCACCTGGTCTGCCGGCCGCGCCCGGAAGATGCGCCGATCGGAGACTGGGGCCATGTGCGAGCGGAGCTGCCGCGGCGCGCGGCGGAGTGGATGGAACGCTTGCAAGCAGAGGGCGTGCGAGGTGCAGACCTGGTGTTCGCATGCATCGGCCCCGCGCTGGAGGTCTACAGCCGGTACTCCAAGGTGGTGGACCCGATGGAGCGGGCCATCCCGCTTGGCGGCGACCCAGAGGCCAACGAGGCGCACCAGCGGGGATTCCTGGCCTATGTTTGGGAAGTCGTGGGCCGTGCAGCACTGAATCAGGTACTCGGCACGGCGGAGGCCTCGGCGCGCAACGGCGCTGCCGGCGCGCTAGAGGAAGATGCACGGTTGACCGCGCTGTTCCTCTGGACCATGCAGAGCACGGAGACGCAGCAGCTTGAGACGGTCGATGGCGATTCAGAGGACGATGACAGCGACTCCGACGACGAAGACGAAGAGACGACGTCGCGATCGAAGAAGAAGGGCTTCTCTCTGATCTACGACGTCGCTCGGCGCTTCGCTCAGCCGCTGGGCATCCACATGGAAACGTGGGAGAAGCGGATCATCGAGACAGAGAAGGGCGTGGTCCGCCTGCTGCCGGTGCTCGAACGCGCGGAGCAGCTCTTCGGCGACGATGGAGCCTCGGCCGTCGCGGACCGCCTCGAACGTGCTGGCAGTCCGGCGGCCGCTCAGTTGCAGTTGTTCCCGCAGACTGAGGAAGCACCGAAGGTGCGCGGCCGCGGAAGGCGAGTCGCCAAGAAGGATGTGCCCGACGAAGCGCTCAAGTCGCGGCGAGAAGCGACGACGCTGGACCGCGTGCACGCGGCGATGCTCCTCCAGGCCAGCGGCCGTGCCAACGCCCTGCGGGCGCTGCTGCAGGCCGAGATGGAACGTGGGCCGGACTTCCTGCGGCTGGCCAACGCCTTGTCAGCGCTCTATCCGCAGGGGAGCGACGAGAAGCGGCTGCTGGACGCGATGCTCCTTGCGGTTCCGAGGTGAGACGAAAGGACCTGGTATGGCACTCGATGTGTGGTACAAAGTCGTCACTCCTCGGAAGGAGGTCCGCGAGGGCCGCTCCTTCGACCCCAGCGAGTTCGCCATCGCACTTGAGCAGGTCGTCGCTGGCACGGCTCCCGAGGACTACCTCAAGCCGGAGCTGTTCTTCTCGCGGACGTGCTGGACACGGGCGCTCACCGAGCACGTCGGCATGGTGCTCCGGCGTCTGTCGGGGCAGACGCAGAACACCTCCCCGGTGATGACGCTGATCACGCAGTTCGGCGGCGGCAAGACGCACACGCTCACGGCGCTGTACCACCTGGCGAGACTCGGACCGAGGGCCAAGCCGCTCACAGGGATCAGAGATCTTTGGTCCGCCGCGCAACTGGTCGAGGCGCAGGAGGCGGCAGTCGGCGTATTCGTAGGCAACGCGTGGGACCCTGTTGAGGGGCGGGAGACGCCGTGGCTGGACTTGGCGTGGCAGATCGCAGGGAAGGCGGGCGTCGAGACCCTGGGCCCAGCGGCGAAGTCGACGCCGCCCGGCACCGAGGCGCTGGGGAGGCTGTTCGCGGCGGCGGGCAAGCCGGTGCTGATCCTCTGCGACGAGGTGTTGAACTTCACGAACCGGCATCGCGCGATGGCCGAGCCGTTCCACGCCTTCATCCACAATCTCACGGTCGCGATGACGGGTGCAGCACGCGGAGCGGCGGTGATCAGCCTGCCGCGGAGTCAGGTCGAGATGACCGAATGGGATATGGAGTGGCAGGACAAGATCACCAAGGTCGTGCGGCGGGTGGCGAAGGATCTGATCGCCAACGACGAGGGCGAAATCGGCGAAGTGATCCGGCGCCGCTTGTTCGATGACCTCGGCAGCGAGCGCGTGCGGAAGAACGTGGCCCGTACCTATGCGGACTGGTGCTTTGAGCGGCGATCGCAGCTGCCGCCGGAATGGACGGCGGTGGACGCCACCAGCACGGAGAAGAAGGCGCGAGAGTTCCTTCAGGGCCGTTTCGAGGCGTGCTACCCCTTTCACCCCGCGACGCTCTCGGTGTTCCAGCGGAAGTGGCAGGCATTGCCGCAGTTCCAGCAGACCCGTGGCACGTTGGCGATGCTGGCGCAATGGATCGCGTGGGCATTCGGCGAGCACCACCGGCAGGCGCGGAGCGAGCCGTTGATCACGATCGGGTCGGCGCCATTGCACGAACCGGGGTTCCGGGCAGTGGTGCTGGGGCAGTTGGGTGAGGTGCGCCTCAAGGCGGCGATCGAGACCGACATTGCCGGTGACCGAGCGCATGCCAAGGTCCTGGACTCGGACGCAAAGGGGTCGCTGCGCGAGATCCACCGGCGCGTGGGGACCGCGATCCTGTTCGAGTCGTCGGGCGGGCAGCGCGACAAGGTGGCACATCTGCCCGAGTTGCGGTTCGCCTTGGGCGAGCCGGACATCGAGACGACGTCGGTGGACAACGCCGCGATCGCGCTGGAGCGCCGGGCCTTCTTCATTCAGAAGGTTGGGGCGGATGGCTTCAAGGTCTACCACAAGGCCAAGATCGACAAGGCGGTCCACGACCGCAGGGCATCGCTCGACGACGAGACGGACGTCAAGCCGGTGATGCGGCAAATCGCGGAAGAGGAGTTCCGCCGCGGCGCGACGCTGCCGATGGTGCGCTACCCCGAGGACGATCCCATCCAGGATTCGCCGCGGCTGACGCTCGTGCTCGTCGATCCCGTGCACGAGTGGAACGGAGACGAGCTTCGGGATCGGATCGCCGAGTGTACGAAGAACCGCGGGAAGTCGTCGCGGCTCTATCCCGGATCGCTCGTCTGGTGTGTGCGCAAGCCCGGTCGCGACTTTCGGGAGAAGATCGAGATGCTGCAGGCATGGCGCCGTGTGCAGCGCGATGTGCGCGATGGCGTGCTCGGACACGACTTCGAGAGGGCGGACCACCAGGAGATCGCGTCCAAGGTCGCCGAAGCCGAAGAGGCGGCGCGGGACGAGGTGTGGGCTGGCTACAGGTACGCGGTGTTGGCCGATCCGCAGGCGACGGGCGGGCTGAAGGTCATCGACCTTGGAGCGGGCCACTCCAGCGGAGCCGAGAGCTTGTGCGGGCGAATCATCGCTGCGCTCAAGGCCGAGGCGCTCCTGAACGATTCGGTCGGAGCCGGGTACATCGACCGCAACTGGCCGCCCGCGTTCAAGGACTCGGGAGCATGGCCGCTCGCGAGCCTGAGGCAGAGCTTCCTCAACGGCGCACTGACGCGCCTGGTCGATCCGGACCGCGTGCTCAAGGAAAAGATCGTCGAGTTCGTGCGCAACGGCGACTTCGGGTTGGCATCCGGCCCGAGAGAGGACGGCACCTACGAGCGGCTGTGGTTCCAGGAGCCGATCACCCAGGACGAGGTCGCCTTCGAAGCAGGAGTGGTGTTGCTCAAGAAGCCTAAGGCGACGCAACTCAAGCAGGCATCGAGCGCACCGAAGCCGGTCGAGACAATCGTGACACCACCGCCGGCGGGTCCCGATGGGAAAGCCGCGCCGGTTCCATTGCCGCCCGAGCGGCCGACAGCACCTTCGCTCACGCGCCTTCGCGTCAGCGGAACGGTGCCGCCGGAACAATGGAACCGGATGGGAACGAAGATCCTTCCGAAGCTGCGGGCGGGTAAGGACCTTCGCATCGATGTGTCGTTCTCGATTGACATTGAAATGAAGTCTGTGGAGGAGCTGCGATCCGACCTGCGCCAGGTGCTCGAAGACCTGGGGCTGGTCACTGCGATTCGGATCGATGTTTCGGACGGAGCATGACCGATGTCTGACGCGCATAAACCGTTCGGGAAGCACCTGCGCGAGAAGCGGACGGCCAAGGGGTACAGCCTGCGCCGTTTCGCAGAAATGCTCGGTGTAAGCCCAACGTACCTCTCGCACGTGGAGCAGGGCAAGGTAGACTCGCCTCCTACGGCGAAGCTGGTGCGGCGCGCCGCGGAACTGCTCGACGAGAATTCCGACGAGCTGATCGCGATGGCCGGGCGTGTCCCCGAGGATCTGCCCAAGATCATCCAAAGCCAGCCGGAGGCAATGCCAGAGCTGCTGCGTGCGGCCCGGGGGCTTACAGCGGAGAAGCTGAAAAAGCTGGCCGAGGAGGCCAAGCGGCTCAAGGAAGGGGACGATCGTTGATGGCACGTTGGGGCGCGACCAGCACGGTGCCGTACATCCCCGAGAAGTACATCGAGGAGGATGCCGAACTGCTCATCGCCGAGTACCAGCGCGACCGCAGCCCGGTCACAGCGCCGCCGGTGCCGGCCGAGCAGATCATGGAGGCGCAGCTCCAACTGACCGTCGAGATCGACGATCTCTGCGCGATGTTCGGGAGCGACGATGTGCTCGGCGCGATCTGGTTCAAAGACGCCGTGGTCAAGGTTGACGAGAGTCTCGACCCGCACGTCAGGCCTGCGATGCTCGGGCGATTTCGCTTCACGCTGGCGCACGAGGCGGGGCATTGGCGCCTGCATCGGAAGTATTACCAGGAGGATCCGGCGCAATCGCACCTGTTCGGTGGGCGCGGCGCACCTGCGTTCGTGTGTCGATCGAGTGAGAAGCCGCCTGTAGAATGGCAGGCCGACACCTACGCGAGCTATCTCCTGATGCCCAGGCGACTATTGATAGCGGCGTGGGAACGGTGGCGCGGAAGTCTGGACGCTGTCGTGCTCGCCACACTGCCGCCCGCACCAGTGAGCATTCAGCGCGACGCGGACGACGTGCGGATGGAGCAGTTCTGCCGCCCCCTCGCCGAGAGGTTCGAGGTGTCCGCCGAGGCGATGCGCATCCGCCTCGAGAAACTCGGCCTGCTGCTGCGCGAGGCACCGAACACACTGTTTTGATCCCGTGGGCGCGGGCTTTGTCATGTCCACGCTGTCAACAATTTACCAAACGACGGACGAAGGAACGATTGAATGGCAAAGCCCTTTGACCCCCGTCGGATTCTGAAACAGATCTCCAACCCCCTGCTCCGCGAGTTCTTCACGTGGCAGGGCGAACTCACGGACGTTCCGTGGGACACCCTTACCGAGCACAAGGTCGAGCCCGTCTTCCAGGGATGGCAGACGCTGGACGACGAGAAGCAGCGCGAGGTGCAGATGATCCTCCGCGACGTGAACGAGCTGGCGGACCACCGCGGCGTGGCAGTTCTCTCGGAAGAGATTCTGTGGCGATGCCCGGACCGGGCCGCGGAGTTCCAGGCGCAGGTGAGCAAGGCCGACAAGGCGATGTGGGCGTACCTGCACACCGCACTAGTGTTCGAGGAGGCGGCGATGTACGCGCGGGCCGATGCGCTCGCGACGGGCGGTACTGGGTCAAGCGGAACGGGCTCCCGAAGCGCGAGCTCGTCGTCGACGATGCGATGTGCGCGGCGCTCGCCGGCGAGCTGACTTCCTTCTACGGACCGCAGCAGATGCGCGGTCGGCTCTGCGAGGTGGTGCCGTACCGTCGCTCGGGTGGCGCGCACTACTTTTCGCCTACCTTGACGACTACCCCGACAAGCATCTCGTCTTCGACGGTGACAGCGACCAGCCGGTGGTGCGATCGGATCGTGGCGCGTTCGAGAACGTCTTCGTTTACAACTCGGCCGACGGGTCGATGGAGATGTACGCGCCGGGCGGCAGGGCGGTGTGGGCGCCGCTCCAGTGTGTCTGTGCAAAGGCACTCGACTCGGGATAGTTCCCATGCTGGGCACCCCAGTTATGGCTTGGCCGCACGGAGCCCGATGTCGATTGACAGGACCCAAGATACCCGTAGTGCAAGACCAAAGAGCAACATCACGACCAGCTCGCTAGCATGCTCGCGGGGGTGAATCGTGGGCTTCTCTGCACATGCACGATCCAATCTCGTATCGTGCCTTGATTGTCCGCGGAGATGAAGCCTCCGTACTCTCCAAGGAACCGCACCGCGAAACTCGGTCGACATCGAATTGATGGATGAGAGAGTTCGGCGGGCTCGCTCATCGCCGGCGCCGATTCCACGCTGCTGCAGCCAGCCCCATAACAGAAACGGTTCCCATAGCCGGGATGGTAGTGATGGTCCAGCCAACGCTCCCATTCGAAGTGTCGATGGTGACGGGGCCGGCGAACGGGTCACGCACGAGCGTCCAAGTCAGTTGTAGGAGCGAACTTGGTCCGCTCATGGGGGATGAGAAGGAAATCGTCGAAAAGTCCAGTGCATGCGAGGGGAAGGCGACTCCAAAGCCGATCTCGTAGAAGAAGGATTCCAGTTGCCCGTTCAATGGATTCGGCCGTTGAATACGAAGCATTGCGCAACTCTTGTGCAGATTTTCTCTGCGGAATGCTTGAAATCCCTGCTGGTTCGGATCAGCATCGACAAACTCGCAGATCTCGCCGGGATTGGCGGCTTGGACGAGAAACTCGAGGGAGCTGGTTGCTGATGTCACTTCGAATGGTTCGCCGGTTTCCGAGCGACCCATGTGACGAAGCTCGAGATACTCGTTCGGGTTGCCGGGATAAACAACCTCGTCGAGAGACCCGTAGCCGTCACCGTCAAGGTCCTGAATGTAGGTCGATGGGAGATAGTCGCAGTCGAGCGAAACGCCGCTGCTGTTCCGAACGACTGCCTGAGGAACGTTCCCCCGCACGTGCCCCTCGAACAATATGTCTCTGAGGCGCATTTGAAGTCCGAGCGTCGCCGGGGGCTCGGGGGCAACCACCCGGAACAATACATTTCCCGATGCTGAGAAGCAGGGGATGGCTGCAACAATGGGTAACCACAAACGGAACGACGATATGTCCTTTTCCTCCCTCGCGCTGTTCGTGCCTGTCTCCACTACGAATCAGCAAATCTCAACGTACACCCGAAGCCCTGTGTCTGCAATCCGAACAGAGCTCGATCGCGACCAGTTTTTTTTACCTATGCAAGCCATGCCGTTTCCCCTTCCTCTCAAGCATCGCACTGAGTGGTCCAACCGACTCATGTGTCCGGTTAGAATCAGAATCAGAATCATCGACGTTTGAGCGATTTATGTGGGCAGATTGCAGTCGTTCCCGAAGTTCACAAGTTCGATGTTCAGGTCGGTCGAGTCCACATCGCCGTCCCCGTCGAGGTCGCCCTGCGTGAAGGGCGGAACCATCTGCCCGAAGTTGATCAGCAGGATGTTCAGGTCCGTTGAATCGACATCCAGGTCGCCGTCGATATCCCCGATGCATGGCGGCGGCGGGGGAGCGGCCGCGTTGATGAACACCTGAATCATCGAGCTGGTCAGCGACGACACAGCCAGGTCGGGAATCATGTCGCCGTCATAGTCCGCAAGAGCAAGCCCGCCGGCGCGATACCCCAGTGCCAGAGCTTGACGAGCGTGTGTTCCCCCGTTGTTCTCGAAGAGCGAGAGTTCGTTTCCCGCGCCGTTGGTCACGACAATGTCCACGTCGCCGTCGAAGTCGAGGTCGGCGGTCTTGACATTGCCCGGTTGAGTGCCGGCATACTGATTCGTTGCAGGCGCGAAGTTCCCCCCGCCCAAGTTGCGCAGAATCGAAATCGCGCCCGAGTTCGAGTTCGTCACGACGAGGTCGAACAGCATGTCCGCGTCGAGCCGGGCTGCCGCGATGGAAGTGGGTCGGCTCCCCACGGTGAACGTCCCCCCCGCTGTAAACGTACCGTTGCCCGCATTGAACAGGACAGACACCGTTCCATCGAGATAGTTCACCACTGCCAGGTCGATCGTGGCGCCCGCATCCAGCCTTGCCGCGGCAAGCGCCCAGGGCTTGTCGCCGGTGGGAAATGCGAACGGTGCTCCAAAGACCGCGCTTCCGTCATTCAGCAGAATCCAGACGGAATCGGAGTTCGCGTTCGCCGCGGCAACATCAAGATCGAGATCACCGTCAAAGTCGCCCAGTGCCAGCGCAGCGGGCGTGAAACTGATCGTCGCGATGGTCGAGCTGGTGAATGCTCCTGAGCCGTTGTTCAGCAGGACCGTGATTCGGTTCAGAGACCCGCTTCCTGCAACGAGGTCGGGGTCGCCGTCACCGTTCATGTCGCCCGCGGCCAGGCACGTCGGTGACGGTCCCACGGGCGCGGTGCCTAGAACCGTGAATGCGCCGTTTCCGTCGTTCATCAAACGCACGACAGTGCCGCTCGCAGACTGCGAACCGGCGATGGCCAGGTCACCTGTGCCGAAGAAATCTTCCGCGACCAGAGCCTGTGCTGCGGACTGCAGCACATAGGTCTGCGGCGGACCGAACGTCAAGCCTGCGGATGCGAGCCGAGCGCACGGCAGCATCAGTGCGCACGTCGAGACGAGCGCACGCCCGCGCACGCCCCGTTCGGGCGCGGCCGAATACACCTGCCGGTCCGACACGCCGCTCTCTCCCGCCGTCGAACATGAAGGTCTCGCGGGCCGCGCCCGTGAGACTTCATCTCAACCCTAACTCAGGCGGGAGCAATGGCAATGAAATTTACGGTCCCTTTCGAGCTGCCGCGTGCAGACGGCGTGAGATCCCCTGCGGACCGCATAAACCCACTCGGCCATCGCCGGGGCGTAAGCCATGGAGGGGCAAGCAATGCGCGGCGGATGGAAGCAGTTCTCGGGCCAGCGCCTCGATCAGCCCATCTGGGTCAACATCATGTTGAGATCGATGGAGTTGATGGTCCCGTTCTGATCCAGGTCCCATTGGGCGTCGTAGAGTTCATCGCCGGCTTGACTGCCGAATGCCTGAAGCAGCGACTCAAGGTCCTCGGGTGTAAACACCCTGGGCTGGCTGGTTTCGCCCGCCGACTCGGCGGCCGCCTGAGATGCACCTGAAGCGCCCGGAGACGACGCGGGAGTGCCGGCTGCTTCCCGTGAGGCATCCTGCCGACGGATCGAGGCGGCGGCACGCGCAATCTCTCCTGAACGGCTCAGGAGCGGCAGCTCCTGCGCACCGCCGCGCGAGACCTGCGCAGGCTGGGCCGAAAACGACTTTCTGGACGCGATCGCGGCGAGCGTCGGCGACGTTGCGGCGGAGCGCGCCTGCGCTTCGGCCGAAACATTGCGGCTCTTGCGGCCGGCGGAAGTGAGCGAGCCAACCAGGTTCAACAGCGACGTGTCGGTCTGGATCTTCATCCGGAACCCCTTTCCTGAACGTTGAGGCCGGAAGGTGTCCCGCAATTCGGATGCCACAGGAAATGGCTATGTCGGCGTGTCAGTCCGGTCGAAGGCACGCAACTCTTGCGGAACGGACTTGATACCGCGCCGTTTTGCCTTGGCCACGGCGTACTCCAGGGAGCGCGTCATGCGCCGGCGGACCGACTCCGTCACGTTGATACCTCGTCGCTCCATCTCCGCGATCGCCCAGGCCCATGCGTGGTACTCCTCGCGGCAACGCGGCCGGTACGCACCCAGACCGATGACGTGGTGTCCGACCTCGTGCAGAAAGACCGCGGCGGACATCGGGCCTTTCGGCCGCGGCGCTTCGATGAGCCGCGCAGTCGTTCCATCGCGGTAGCGGACTTCCCACGCGACGCCGCTCATGGACGTTCGCCACTTGCGCACCCGGATGCCATGTGCTTCGAGCAGCTCGCGGGTCATGGTTTCGTAGCGGACCTGCATGGGCGAAGGGCGGCGAGCCGTCGCTGAACGGACCGTCTTCTTGTGCGCACCCTTGCGCGAGCGCGAACGGCCGAGACGGAACGCGGATTCCACGCGGGCAAGCGCGCGTGCAGGGAGGAGGTCCCACAAGGTCACGGGGTACTCTGCTCCTTTCCACCCATCAGTAGTACGTCGCGTTCGATCCTTCTTCCTCGCATCATCTCGCGCCATTCCATCGCTCGCCTGCCCGCCGGCTGAACCTGTGTGATCTGAAGGGTTGTTCCGCCTCCGCAGGCCACGATTCCCTCCGCGGCATCCAGCAGCGTGCCGGGTCCGTGGCCCGCATGTGCTTCTTGGCCGTGCGGCGCGAGAACTTTCGCCCGCAGGAGTTTCATCGGCTCATCACCGAATCGAACCGTTGCCGCCGGCCAAGGATTGAGGCCGTGGATCCGCCGCCGGCAGTGTTCGGCAGTCTCACGGAAGTCCACCCAGCCGTCCCCGCGCGAGAGCTTCGGCGCGAGCGTCACGCTCATCTCATTCTGCGGCTCCGGCGTGAGCCGGCCGGATTCAGCGGCTCGAAGCACATCCATCACAAGCGAGGGGCCGTCTGCGGAGAGCAAGTCGTGCAGGTCCCCGGCGGTCTGTTCGGGTGAGATCGGTCGCCGAGAACGCCCGAGAATGTCACCCGCATCCATGCGCTGCGCGATGGTGATGACGGAGTTTCCCGTTTCGGTATCCCCCGCCAACACGGCATGGTTGATCGGTGCGGCGCCGCGCCAGCGGGGCAGCAGGCTCGCATGAAGATTGATCGCGAACTGGTCGGTGAGCAGGTCCGGCCCCAGTTTCTGTCCGAATGCGATGACTACCAGTGCATCCGCGCGGAAGCTCCGCACACGCTCGGTCACGGACGGTTCATTGACGGATGACGCCCTGATCAGTTCTACGCCCGGGGCATTGCGCTCCCGCCACGCCGCGACCGGGGTCGGGCTAATAACGCGCCCACGCCCGGCGGGTCGGTCCGGCTGAGTCACGATGGCCGCCAAGCGGTGCTCGTCGGCCAGGCGCTGGAGCGTCGGCAGCCCGAACTCACCCGAACCGAGGAAGACGATCTTCACAGGCGCGGGGTCCCCTCGAGCAGGTCGCGCACCGCCGCCCGGTTGCGCAGACGTGCCTTTTCCGTCATGCGGTCAATGATGAGCACCCCGTCAAGATGATCCACTTCGTGCTGCCAACACCTGGCCAGCAGCCCCCCGGCCCGCGCCGTGAACGCCTCTCCGGATCGATTCAAGGCTCGAATGACTGCCTGCGAGGGCCTGCGAACTTCGCCTCGGATGTCCGGAAGGCTCAGGCAGCCTTCCTCTTCTCCCTCGAGGTCGCGGGACAGCTCGACGATCTCGGGATTGATGTAGACGGTGGGGGCCGGCGTGGCCGTCGGCGGGTCGGCAGTGGGGGATCGCTCCTGGTTCGCAGGCACATGAGCGACGAAGAGCCGCCACGGCAGCCCCACCTGCGGAGCGGCCAGCCCGATGCCCTCTGCCTCGAACATCAGCGCGATCATCCGATCGGCCACGGCTCGAACCTCGTCCGAGACTTCTCGGACCGGCTCGCTGCGGGCGCGCAGCGCTTTCGCCGGAAACCGGAGGATGTGCAGGCTTGATATGTCGACCGCCATGGAGGTGAGTGTACGGAGCGCCCCCGTCCCGGGCCAAAGTCGGCGAACCCCGTCGATCCCCGCGCGTCGAATGGGGTCGGCGTGGCGATGACGCACTTCCTGCCGTAGCATGGCCGGGTCGGTCAAAGCGGACGCAGCGCACCGATGCGGCGCCGCTCGCGGCCGCCGAACCACCTCGGGAGCACGCCTTGGCCTTCGGGATCTTCGGCAAGAAGCGGAGCGAGGAGACGCAGGCGGAATCTGCCGCCGCAGGGGCGGGCAGCGCGGCAGCTCCGTCAACCGGCGAGACCGGCAATGGTTCGTCTGGTGATGGCGCGGCATCCGACCCGCAGAAGGCGGTTCGGTTCTTCGAGCACGCGCAGACCGTGCACGACTCCACCAACTACGAATACGCCATGACCCTCTATCTCAAGGGGCTGCACTACGATCCCGGCAACGTCGCGGCGCTGGAGAAGTTCATCAACTCGTCGCTCGCGTGGGTGAGTCAGAACCCGAAGGTCAAGGGACCGACCAAGGAACAGGTGCGGCAGGTCTCGGCTCGCGGCACGACTGAGAAGTACCTCACCAACCTGCTTGAGTGGGGCGCGCGAGGCCTCGACTGGCATGCAGGCCTCAAAGCCATGGAGGCAGCGGCCAAGCTGGAGTTGAACGAGGCGGCCTACTGGATCGGCCAGCGCGTCTTCCTGCGGATGAACCAGGACCCCAAGGCGCGCAAGGATGCGTATGTCACGCTGATGGAGCTGTTCGCAAAGATCGGGGGCTGGGACCTGGCGGTGAAGGCCGGCGACAAGGCGGTGAGCATGGACTTCACGGACCAGAAACTGGCCGCGATCGTTCGCAACATGTCTGCTCAGGCCACCATGTCGAAGGGGGGATATGAGAAGACCGGCACCGTCGGAGGTTTCCGAGCCAACGTGCGCGACATGGCGGCGCAGCGTGCCAAAGAGGAAGAGGATCGGATCGTCAAAAGCGAAGAAACGCTCGACAGAGTCATCGAGCGAGCCTTGGCCGACTACCAGTCCCGACCGACGGACGTCGCCGCCATCGGCAAGATTGCTCGCCTGCTTCTGGAGCGCGGCACGCCCGCTGATGAGAAGCAGGCGTTCGACATCCTCATGAAGGGGTTCGATGACACCCGCGTCTACCGCTTCAAGCAGCAGGCGGGCGACATCAAGCTGCGGGTCGCCAAGCGCAAGCTCGGCTCCCTGAAGGAGGCTGCGGATCAGGATCCCGGCAACGCCGAAAAGGCGGACCTCTACGAGCGGGCGCGCAAGCAGTATCTGGAAATGGATGTGGAGGAGCACATCGAGCGCGTCGCGCACTATCCGACCGACCTGTCGATGAAGTTTGAACTCGGGCGGCGCCTCTTCGATCTGGGCAGGTACGAGCAGGCCATCGAGCAGTTTCAGATCGCCCAGAACGCGCCCGGCCTCTCCGGCGCGGTTCAGAACTATCTCGGGCGTGCGTTTCTGGCCATCGGCTGGGTCGATGAGGCCGTCGATACGTTCCGCGCAGCGCTGAACAATCACCCTTCGCAGGGCGACGACCTCGGTCAAAACCTGCGCTACGGCCTGATGATCGCGCTGGAGCGCAAGGCGACCGAGCAGCGGCTGCTCCCGGCAGCGGAGGAAGCACTCAAGCACGCCCAGGCGATTGCGATCCAGAACATCGCATTCAAGGACGTTCGGCAGCGCCGCGAGTCTCTTCAGGCGCTGGTGAAGTCCCTCCGTGAATCCCAGGCGTGACGGCGGGTCTGATACGATCGGCGCATGGCCGTCATCGTCGTCATTCCCGCCCGGCTCGGCTCGACGCGCTTTCCGGGAAAGGTGCTGGCCGACAGGACTGGCCACCCGCTGATCTGGCATGTCTGGAAGGCGGCTCTTGCGGCTCAACTGCCGCAACGCGTGGTTGTGGCGGCCGATGATCCGCGCGTCATCGAGGCCGTCAGGCGGTTCGGCGGCGAGTGCATATCCACCTCGCCGGAGCATCCCAACGGCACGAGCCGGCTCGCCGAATCCGCCGACGTGCTGGGGCTTTCCGACGATGACATCGTCGTGAACGTGCAGGGTGACGAGCCGGAGATCGATCCGGCGCTGATCGACGCGGCGGTCGCGGCGCTCAAGTCGGCCCTCGCGCCGAGGCCGGACGCCCCGCATGAATTCAGCCGCGTGGTGGCCTCGACCATCGGTTCGCCGTTCAGGCCCGGCGAAGACGCATCCAATCCGAACATCGTGAAGGTGGTCATCCGGCGCGACGGCAGGGCTTTGTACTTCTCCCGCGCGCTGGTGCCGCATGAACGCGATGGCGCCGCTGGCCGGACTCCGGAGACCGCGAAGCCCCTGCGGCACGTGGGGCTGTACTGCTATACGGCCGGGTTTCTCCGGCGCTACGCCGGGCTTTCCGAATCACCGCTGGAACGCGCGGAAAAACTGGAGCAGCTTCGCATCCTCGAGCACGGATTCGACATCGTGGTGGCCGTGCGGGAAGCGCGCCACGCGGGCATCGATACGCCCGAGCAGTACGAGGAGTTCGTAGCACGCTGGCGGCGCTCGCACACCGCCGGCGCGCGATAGAAAGCCTGCTCGTCCTGTCCCGCGGCGTGCGGGTACCCGCGCGATTACTCGCTCTTCTGCTCTTCCACTTTCTGGCGGAGCTGCTCGAGTTCCCGCGAGAGGCGCTCGATTTCCGCCCGCGTGGATGTCATGGAATCCGATTTGTCCAAGGCGCTGCGGAGCCGGTCGCGGGCGCTCTCGGCCGCTCGGCGTACCTCTGCGTTGCGGGTCGCTGATGCCGCGACTTCCAGGGCCTGAACTCCTCGCTCATCCTCGATCTTGACGAGCGCTTCGATGGCCGCTCGCACCGTGCGGTCCTCGGAATCGGAGAGCAGGGGAGCGACGGCGTCGTACGCTCGGGCCTTGTCGTAATGGGCGAGGTTGGCCACCGCGTCGATGGCCACCGGTCGGGTTCTGGAGTGAACACCGAAGCGGGTGAGAGGAATCGCCGCCGCCAGGCATTCGGCTTTGTCCAGCTCGCGCAGGGCGCGCAACGCCGCTTGCCGCACCTGGTCGTGCTGCGAATCGACCTCGAGAGCCTGCTCGATCAGCGGCAGGCTGGAGGCATCACCAAGCTTTCCCAGCGCTTCGAGGGCCGCCGCGCGGCACGCGTATGACGGTTCGGAACCGGAAGCGTGTTTGGTCAGAAGCGTGAGCGCGGCATCGCCCCGCGAGCTTTCCAGCGCACGAATGGCCGAGGCGCGGACCCGGGCATCGTCGATGCCGGACTCAAGACAGGCGAGCAGGGCGTCGGTGGCGGCGAGCTTGCCGAGCGACTCGGCCGCGCGCGACCGTACCGCGTGGTGCTCACCCTTCGCGGCAAGGCAGTCGCGCAGAGCATCGACAACACCCGGTCTTCCGGCGAAGGAACTGAGGGCTGCGGCCGCATCCAGACGCGACGGAACCGTCGGGCCGCCCTCGAGTTGGGCGATGAATCGCCGTGCAGGCTGTTGCACGCTGAGGTCTGCGAGCACGGTGAGCTGGGGATCGACCAGTACCATGCGGGGATCTTCATCCAGCGGAACTGAACGCTCGTGCCTCTGCGCATCGACCGAGATGATGATGGAATGCGATCCGGTCGAAGTTTCGACAATGATGGGCAGGTCGAACTCGAAGGCGGGCAGCTCGGCGTCGATCCGCTGCATCTGCTCGGCGACGATGTGCAGCTCCCGAAGCTCCTCATCCCACTCCGCCTTCACATGCAGCTTCGGCGTGCCGGGTCGATAACACCACTGAGTGAAGAACTTCTCCAGGGATTGACCCGAGATTTCCTCCAGAACCTGGCGGAAGTCGTCCGTCTCCGCGGTGCGGAACTTGTACCGATCCACGTAGGCGCCCACGGCGCGGAAGAAAAGCTCCTCGCCGAGCTTCATACGCAGCATGTGCAGGATCGAACAGCCCTTGGGGTACGGGTTGGACGTGCGCCGGAACGTCTCCCACGGGTGTTCGTACACGGGGGAGACCATCGCCGGGCGGAAGGATGTATCACCGGGCTTGAACTGGTCCGCCTTGGCAACTCCACGGAGCGAGTTGTAGACGGAGTAGAGATAACCGTCGTCGTAGCCGTCCCGAGCTTCGTACCACAGCGCCGTGGAGTAGGTCGCCCAGCCCTCGTTGAGCCAGATGTGCGCCCATGTGTTGCAGGTGATGAGGTCTCCGAACCACTGGTGCGCCAGCTCGTGCGATATCAGGCCGTCCAGATCGCCGTCGAGCAGGGCGGTTTCATCCAGCACCGCCGTGTCGAACATCGTGGTGGCCGACGTGTTCTCCATGCCGCCCGCCCCGAAGTTCCAAACGACGAGCTGTGCATAGCGTGCCCACGGGTAAGGCTCGTCGAATCGCCGCTCGAAGACCTTGAGCATCTCGGGCGTCCGGCCGTATGTCTGCCGCACCTGTCCGCCCTTTCCGGGCGGGACATAGACGGGCATCTTCAGTTCGGATCCTTCCGGCGCGACATCGACGATGTCGAACTTCCCGACGATCAGCGAAACGAGGTAGCTCACATGGTCGCGATCCTGGAGCCAGTGAAACGTGCTCCGGCCGTCCTTGGTTTCCTCGGAGATGAGCTTTCCGTTGGACGACACCACGTATCCTTCGGGTACCGTGACGACGAACTCGGTGGTAAGCCGCTCATTCGGGAAATCGTGCGCCGGGAACCAGAAACGGTTGGTCTCGGGCTGGCCCTGCGTGTGAATCTGAGCCGGGCGCCCGGGCCACTCGGGGGATTCCGTGGTCCACGTCAGCCCCTGCGCCGGATCGTGGAGTGCATAGTCCACCTGGATGGTCGCCTGCTCGCCGACGGCGATGGGCGGATCGAAGCGGATGGTCAGCACGTGATCGTCGTAGCTCGTGGAGGCCACGCTACGCTTGGAGCCGTCCGGTCCGACGTGGCAGACCGACTCGATCTCCATCTGCTCGGCATTCAGGCGGAGCACGTCCAGCGGGCGGCCGACGGGCGCGAAGGTGAGCGTCTGGACCGCCTTGAGCGTGGGGGTGTTCATGTCCTCGATGTTCATCTCGACCTTCATGTGCAGAAGGTCCGCGGGGCGATCCGGCGCGAAGTTCCTTTTGTCGCGCCCCGTTCCCGGTTCGAAGCGGAGTTCGGACGGAGCCGCCGAGCTGTCGTGCGCTCCCGCCCCGAGCAGGCGGCAGCGGAGGCACTCCGCCGATCCGGCGTGATCCCAGCCGAGCAGGAAGGCGTCGCTCGTGGATGCGCCCCCCGCTCGCACGTGCGTATGCGAAGCGCAGAGAACGAGAGCGGAAAGGGCCGCGGACGGCAGCGGATGCGGCATCACAACCTCCCAGCGGAATCTGACGGGCGAAACTCCGGCGACCGGACCTGTCGCCGCGCTCGATTGTAAGCGGGGGGCCGCAGGAGAGCGGCTTGTTCTTTCGCCCGGGCGCGGTACGATAAGACATGCCCCCCTCACATCCTGAGAGAATGGAATCTCGCGGTCGAAAGCGGACGTATTCGCCGGGCGATGTGTCTCTGGCGGGGTCCGCCCTTCTGGCCTCGACCGGGCGGATCAGCGCGGACACCGAGCATTACTCGCCGATCCCGGAGGGGTATCGACGCGGGCGTCACAAGTACGTCGTGGTCATGGGCACGGTGATGTCGGGGCTGGGCAAGGGAATCTTCGCATCCAGCCTCGCCAAGCTCATCAAGGACAAGGGACTGGTCGTCGCGCCGATCAAGATGGAGGGATACCTGAATGTCGATGCCGGCACGCTGAATCCGTTCCGTCACGGGGAAGTGTTCGTGCTCGATGACGGCACCGAGTGCGACATGGACCTCGGCACATACGAGCGGATTCTCGATCAGGACCTCTCGCACCGAAACTTCATCACCGCCGGCCAGATCTACAGCGAGATTCTGGAGCGCGAGCGCCACGGCGGCTACCTCGGCCGCGACGTGCAGATGATCCCCCACGTCACCGGCGAGGTGAAGCGCAAACTGCGCGAGCTGGCGCTCTACGGGGACGGTGCAAACCCGGCGGACGTGGTCTTTGTGGAAGTGGGGGGCACGGTCGGGGATTACGAGAACGGGTTCTACATCGAGGCGCTGCGCGAGCTGGCATTCGAAGAGGGCGAAGATTCGGTCTGCTTCGTCGCGCTGACGTACATCATCGAGCCGAAATCGCTCGGTGAACAGAAGAGCAAGGCCGCGCAGCTCGGCATCAAGCGCGTGATGGAGGCGGGCATTCAGCCCCACATCATCGCGTGCCGCGCGGCGAATCCGTGCTCCCCGACGGTGCTGCAGAAGATCGCGATGTTCAGCAACGTGCCGCCGAAGCGGTGCTTCAGCATGCACGACCGCAAGAGCGTGTACGAAATTCCCGAGGCGATGCGCGCCGAATGCCTGGATCGGGAAATCCTCAGCGTGCTCAACCTCCACGAGCGCGTGGATCATGCGCACGAGGACCGCGCGCGGGCGAACTGGCTCGCCTACGTGCAGCGGATGCAGGCCCCGCGGAGCCGGCGCATCGCCATCGGCATCACCGGCAAGTACGCCGCGCTTCGGGACGCATACGCATCGATCGAAAAGGCCGTTGAGCACTGCGCGACGCATCTGGCGTGCGACGCCGAACTGCGATGGATCGAGTCCTCCGACATCACCTCCGACACGGTCGCCGCGAGGCTCGCGGGGCTGGATGCGGTGATCGTTCCGGGCGGCTTCGGCTCGCGCGGAGTGGAAGGCAAGATCGCGTGCGTTCGCCACTGCCGCGAGAACGGCCTGCCGTACCTGGGAATCTGCCTCGGATTCCAGGTCGCGGTCATCGAGTTCGCACGCAATGTGCTCGGACTTGCGGACGCCAACTCGACCGAGTTCGACCCCGAGTGCGCCAACGCCGTGATCAGCGAGCTCCCGGATCAGAAGAAAATCGAGCAGCTCGGCGGCAGCATGCGGCTGGGCGGGCAGGATGTGCTCCTGCGGCCGGGATCGCTTGCCTGGAAGCTCTACGGCGAACGGCCGACGGTCCGTGAACGATTCCGGCACCGCTACGAGGTCGATCCGGCCTACGTCGAGCGCCTGGAGGCCGCGGGATTGATCTTCTCCGGCCGCCATCCGGTGCATCCGATCATGCAGATCCTCGAGCTGCCAAGGCGCGATCCGCGGGGCGGCGAAGGTCACCCCTTCTTCATCGCCGGACAGTTCCATCCAGAACTCACCGGCCGGCCGCTGCGTCCCCAGCCGCTCTTCCTCGGCTTGCTTTCCGCGGCGATCGCGCGAAAGTATCCGGGAGCCGATGTCGGCGGAGCCGCCAAAGCGTACGCGGCAGTCTCCTGAGCGATGCTGCCCGTGGAGCGGCCGGCTCCCGCCGCTATACTTCCGCCTCCGAGGCGATGTAGCTCAGGTGGTTAGAGCGAGGGATTCATAAACCCTAGGTCGGTGGTTCGACTCCACCCATCGCCACTGCTTCGACGCTGTTCCGCGTTCAAAAAACGAAAAAGAGCGGCTTCGTATGAAGCCGCTCTTGTCGTTGCGGGTTGTCGAAGAACCGATCGCGATTACACGCAAGGCTCGCCGAACACCGAGAGCATGATGTTCAGGTCGGTCGAGTCCGTATCGCCGTCGCCATCGATGTCGCCGATGCAGCTGCTGGTGCAGCCGAAATCGGTGAGCAGGATGTTGAGGTCCGTCGAGTCCACGTCGTTGTCGCCGTCGAGGTCGCCGTCGCAGGTGGGCGGCGGCGGCACGCAGGAGAAGGTCTTGACGCTGAAGTCATCGATCGCGGCTTCGACGATGGACCCCGAACCCAGGTCCGAGGCTTGGAACCGCACCTTCACTTGGCTGGTCGGCGAGGCCACGTTGAACTCCTTGAAGAACCAGCCGCCGGCCGTCTCGGGGCCCGAGGGGCCGACGGTTTCCAGCGTGGTCCAGGAGAAGCCGTCGTTGTTGGAAATCTGGACCGTGAACACATCTGAGTTCGGTGCTGCGCCCGTGTTGTTGGAGTACCAGCGCCAGTAGGACACCTTGGCCCCGGCGACCCCGGAAAGGTCCATGGTGTCGGATACCAGCGTCGTCGTTCCGCCGTCCACGTCGTTCTCGCCCAGCGCGCCGCCCAGCGAGCCTTGGCCGGTGACCCAGCAGAGCGCGCCGGGGTCCGGCGTATGGTCATCTTCCGGCTGGGCGGCCGTGCCGTTGGGATTCACATGCACCCAGATACCGGTGGTGGCGTTGTCGCCCGGAGCACCGACCGTCCATCCGCCGTTGGACGCCTCGAACGTCTCATCCTCGGACTCGGACGAGTACGCCGAGACGGCCGAGTAACGCACCGCCGGCGCCCCGCTCGGGCTGTGGACGATCGCGCCGCCGCTCTCCTGCGCGGAGAAGTAGAACGACACATCCAGGCCGCAGGCGACCGCGGGGATCGCGGCGACGTACTGGTTGGGTGCGTTCTGCGTCATGGGGATGGTGAACGGTCCGCCCAGAGACGACTGGTACGTCAGCGTTCCGGTGCCCGGCACCGGGCTGGATCCGATGCTCACGACATTCACCGGCACTTCGGTGGCGTCATCGGGATCGAGCATGGAAGGAATGCCCTCCGGGAACTCGAAGCCGATGAGCTGCAGTTCGGGACAGGCAAGCCCGTGCTTGGCGAAGGCCGGGCAGATCAGCGCATAGTTCGGAGTGCCGTTGTCGAGGTTCGAATCGTTGTCATCGACGGTCAGCACTTCGATCACCGTGGCGGGATGGGCCGCATTCGAGCCGCTGCCGCCGATGGTGATCATGGCCCAGTCCACCTGAAGCTGACGGACGAGTTCAAGCCCCGCCGCCGATCCGTAGAACCCGCCGAACTCCTGGCGCATGTCCCACCATGAGCCGCCGAGCACCTGCCCGCATGTGTGGATGGCGTCGGAGCAGGGATACTGCTGATTGGCGATCTCGACGTCGCGGACGTACGTCCCGTTGTCGCGGAACTGCTCGCCCATGGTGGGGGTGTCGTGAAGCATGATGGCGCTGACGTCGGAGAAACCCTCGCCGAAGGCGCCCTGCGCCAGCCCGAGGCGGTTGACGACGAAGTGCCCGTACTCGTGCGCCACCACCGTGGAATACGCGGTGTTCCGGCAGCCGCCGCCGGCGCGGAAGAAGTTGATGGAAAGATTCGCGGAGTTGAAGTTCGCGTTGCAGGTCTGGTTGATATTGACGTTGGTCGAGAGAACCAAGTCAATGTCGGTGAAGGAAGGAGCTCGATCCTTGTAGTAGTTGTGGATCAGCGCCGTGTGCCGGGCCGCGTTGATCTGCGCGGTCAGAAACTCCGACGGGATCGGATTGATCAGGAGGTTCCCCGGTCCCGGCGGCGTGACGAGCAGCGAGCCGGTCACCACCGCTCCTCCGGAGGAATCGTTGATGTTGAACCACTGGCCGTTGTCGAGCGACGTCGAGACGGTGACGGTGCCCGCGCCGCCGTTGGCGATGGTGTAATCCCCGTCCGGATCGGTGAAGGCGCTGTTCCCGCCGGAAATGTCCACACGCAGGTTCGGCATCGTCAGCGGGGCCGGCGGGTTGCCCGCGTAGTCGGGCAGCAGGCCCGGCGAGCCGTTGCCCTGCACCGTGCCTGAGACGTCCACGTGGTAGATCTCCCGGCGGGTGTGGATGAGTTCGCCCGTCGTCGCATCGAAGAACAGCGAGTATGCGTCCTGGTTGTGCACGTCGGAGGTCATCCCGACGACCTTCCATGCGCGCGTCGCCAGGTGCAGCTCGCCCACGCCGATCACCACCAGCTCGGGCGCTCCCCACACATCCAGATGACGGAACCCGAGCTGCCCTTGCGCAAGCATCAGCGCGTCATCCGAAGTCACGATCTGTGGCGTGAATCCGCCCAGCGGCCGGTCGAGCAGCTTTGCAGCTGCATAGACCACCTGGTTGTCGCCGGTCGCGTCGGCGTGGCGGACAAGAACCCGTGCCACTCCGTATTCGACGGGCAGGCCGTCGATCATCTGCTTGTAGGCGAAGACGGTGTGCGTGTTCCCCTTGATGAAGGTCGCGCGAACCTGCTGCAGTTCGGGAACAGTGCCCGAGTTCCACAACGCAGCGCCGTGAAGGGCGACGAAGTTGTCCGCCGCGGCCTGCGGCGTAACGCCTGTCGTCATGCCCCGCCCGTAGAGCGCCACGAGAGGCTCGGCCGAGACCACGCCCGTGTGGACGCGTACGCCCGGATACGCGGCCTGAACGTCCTTCGCTTGCGCCGGAACCGGCCGGGCGCTCAAGTCTGCGGCCCATGCGGAGGCACAGGTGCCGGCCGCACCGAGCATCACCCACGTCAACATCGCCATTCGCAATTGCATTGGTCGCTCCTTCAAGCGTTCTTCCAGAACCTTTGCGCGCCGCAGCCGCGCGCACGAGTCGAACCTGCCCCTCTTATGGATCGAGTGTGACCCCGGCACAAGAGCGCATCGAAGGGATTGCGCCAATCAGTACGGACTATTTTCGGTATTCGGTGGGTGTGGGGGGGTGTGGGGGGTGTGGGGGGGGCGTTCCCCAAGACTTCCTGTCAGCCCGGTCCTCAGCAAATGGCAACGATCGTCTGCCACCGATATGATCCCATCCGTTCGGCCTCATGAGAGCCCGAGCCTTCGCGGGCGCATAGCTCAGCTGGCTAGAGCGCTGTCTTCACACGGCAGAGGTCACAGGTTCGAGTCCTGTTGCGCCCATTGTTTCCCCCGCGATAACACGGTACGGCCTACCGGTCGCTCGCGAACGCGAGCGCTTACGGATTTCGTACGGGAGAAACCGCCTTTCCCTCGCGCGCGTCCCGAACAGCGCAACTGTGAGCCGAGGATGAGAAGGAGAAGGCGATCCGGCGATCAATCTCGGCTTTCGGCATGGAGCTCCGGGAGCCGGGACGCTTCATCGGATTGGCTGATCGGCGCCGAACCAAACATGGTACGATCGCCCATATGGTTCGCGCGGAGCCTGCGCGCCGCGAGGCCCGTATATCGTCCGTTGGTCGCTACTTCATCCTACGTTCACAGCAGGCCGGGCTTCGAACCGGCGCGTCGCTCCACCGGACTTCGGGGTGCTCGATCTCGGGAACCCGGCCGTCCGACCCGCGTCTGGATTCGCAGCACGGTATGGATGCACACGTGGGGGGCGTTCGCGTTCGCAGCCGGCATGGAAAGCCGGCGAACATGGTTGATTTGTGAATGCAACCGCCAACAGGGAGAGAAAGGCACACTCCATGGCCAAAGTTCCTGCACTCGCGATCAAGGTACTGACCGCCGCCTGTGCATGCGTCGTGTTCGCACATGAGTCGAACGCCCAGGCGACCTTCGCGCCGGGTACGGATCCGAGCTACGTCGAGCGCGTTCACCAGGCATTCATCCAGTGGCGGGGGTCACCCGAGTTCGTGGGCGGCAGTCGCTGGGATGTCGGCAGTCAGGGCGACCCGCTGCTCATCACCTACAGCTTTGTGCAGGATGGGACGACCATCCCCGCGCAGGCCGGGTTGCCCGGCGACGTCGCGGGACCGAGCGTGCTTTTCGAAACGCTCGATGATGCATTCGGCGATCGCGACACTTGGCAGACGCTGATCGCAGACGCATTTCAGCGGTGGGCCGATGTCAGCGGCTTGACGTTCGAGTTCCGACGCCGTCTTGTCCCCGGCCCGCCCCCGGATGATCCCGTGGTGGACAACTGGGACGGCAGCACGGACTGGACGGACCCGGGGCCGCTGAACGGCGATACCACCGGAATCGTCGGCGATATCCGATTCGGCATGCGCGGCATAGACGGGGCGGGTGGAACCGTTGCGTTCAGTCCTGGCCCGCCTGCCGGGGGCGACGGCAACATCATCCTGGACCGTGCTGAGAACTGGGCCGATCCCGAGGGCGGGTTTGTCTTTTTCGACAATGCGGTGGGCCGGGTCATCGGTTCGGCGTTCGGCCTCGCACCGGTGTGTCCCATCAACGAGACGAAGCTGATGGAGCCGCTCATCAGCCTGAGTTTCGTCGGGCCGCAGCACGACGATGTGCGCGCGGTGCAGCGTCTCTACGGCGACATCAAGGAGAACAACGATGATCGCACCGTGACGGGTTCGGTCTTCATCCCGTCCAATGCCAACACGTCGCTCGCCAGAATCTCGATTGACGACACCGACGATGAGGATGTCTTCAACTTCACGATTTCGGGTCAGGCGCCGGACGTTACCATCTTCATCACGGCGTCGCCGGTCGGCTTCGGTTATGAAAGCGGCCCGTTTGCGGGCGGAATCTGCGTGGGTGATACGATCGACTCATCGAGCATTCACAACCTCAAGATCGGCATCTTTGATTCGACCAACGCCCCCGTGCTGCCGGCGTCGGACATCGATGCTGAAGGCTTCGTGAATCTGTCCCCCATCGGAGAGGCGGAGCAGGTCGAGGCGAACATCACCGTCGCCGATCAGTATTTCCTGGTCATCAAGAGCGGCGGCGAGAGCGTGAATGAAACGCAGCTCTACAATCTCTCCGTCGCGTTTGAGAGCGCGATCTCCGCTCAGGGGGTCGCGTTCGGCCCCATCGCGAACGATCACGTCCTGCTGGACAGCGAGGGCGAGCCGGATCCCGCCGGGGCTGCCGGCGCGGCGCTGCCTCTCGACCTCGTGCCGATCGGTCACGGCGCCCAGTTCCTTCACGCGCAGGGATTTTCTGGCGAACGCGCCCGCTACGGCAACGTCGAAGCGGATCAGCCTTCGCCGGACCACCTCGTCTTCTTCGGTCGGCCCATCACAGCTCTCGCCTGGGACGGGCGAAACCCGGCCGTCAACGAGGTCGGGCCGCATCCGACCGCAGCGACCGGGGCAGCCGCGGGTTCCGAGTTCGGCACCGGTGCCGACAGTTTCGAAGGTATGGCTCCCAAGGCGTCGCTGGCATCCGCCACCATTGCGGAGGCGATTTTCCCGGATGGTTCCTTCTTCGTCAGCCCCGAAGCGCTGCACTTCGCTCTTTATGCGCTGGCGCATCCGGAGACCGCCGCGCTCGCCGGCAACCCCGCCCCCATCACGGTCATGAACAACAGTTGGGGCGGGCTGGGAGACTTCACAGGTGACGGTGTGTTTGCGTGGGCCTACGACACGGTGGCCAACCTCACCGGCGTGACAATCGTTGCTTCCGCCGGCAATGCCGGTGGCATCGACAATACGTCCACGTGCGGCGGCGCAGGCGGAGACATCCCCGGCGGTCCGTACCGCGGCGGGCGCACCATTGGTTCTCCCGCAACGTCGTTCAACGTGATCTCCGTCGGTGCCGTAGGCAAGGGCAAGCCGCCCGAGGAAGAACCTCCCGGCGGCGGTGGACCAGGCCCGGGGCCTGGCAACGGGACCGGTGGTGGTCCGGGCGGCGGAGACCCCGATCCGCAGACCCTCTTCCTTGATACTGTGGCGGACTTCTCCTCCAAAGGCCCCGTGGATTCCTTCGATTGGGACGGACTGGAGACGGAGTTCAACATTCGCGCCGGCATCCACCTCGTCGCGGCCGGCACTGGTCTTCTCGATATTGCTCTCAATCCTGAAGACGAAGATCCGCCCGGTGACCCCTGCATGTACCCGGGACACCAGCCCTCTTCTCAGTTGGTACTTCCGTCGTTCGATGAGGACGACCCCGCCAACGCGGCATTCTTCGCGTCCACCAGCGGTACGAGCTTCTCCGGACCCACGGTCGCCGGAGCCGTTGCGCTGTTGCAGGACTTGGGCCTTGCACAGACGCCGCCGCATGACATTCACGCGGATGTCATGAAAGCCGTGCTGATGACTTCCGCGGTCAAGTTGCTCGGATGGTCCAACAACGGTGATCCGGGCCGGCCGCAGGACAATCGGGATGGCCGCAATCCTCTGGAAGAGCAGTTGATCTCTCCGGCGACTGAGCAGCCGCTCGATTTCGCGCAAGGCGCCGGCCTGCTGGACGTGGTGCAGGCCGCCGAGGTGTACCACTTCGGGTTCCTCGAAGAAGACCTTCAGGGCTATCCGGATGGCACGTTCGACCTGCCGCAGACGGACCCCGATGTCCCGACGATCCGCGATCCGCCGAATGAACCGGATCCGCCTCCCGGTATTCCGCCTCCCGGCAATGCCGTGGTCGGCGGCGGCGACACGCAGTTGAACCGCATGCCGCCTTCGCCGCTCGAGATCGCGCGGCGCCTCCGGCAGGGTCGCGGCAAGGACCCCGAGATCTTCACGCCGTACCGCCGTCCCGACTTCGATGACCCAGATCTCGGATCGGGAGGGGGCAAGTCGGGCGGAGGAATCGACTTTGAGCCGCGCGTGCCGTTCAAGCCGCCCGTCGGCCCCATCGGCGGTCCGGGAGGCGATGAACCGCCGCCGAGCGACGATATTCCCGTCGAGATTCCGCTGCTCCAGGTCGGACCGCTGGGGTGGGATCGCGGCAATATCGGCAAACGCTTCATCCGTCAGCAGGGCGGAGGAACGATCGAAACCGGATTCATCGACTACCAGCTCAATGTCGTCTTCCCGATCGATTCGGTGTTCGTAGCGTCGCTCGCTTGGATGCGCAATATCAAGATGGAGATCCCCGACTTTTCCAAGCCGGACGACCCGCAGTTCGGCCAGTTGACCAGCCTCGAGTTGGAGAACCTCGATCTGTTCCTGTTCCCCACCGATGCTCAGGGCAACATCACGGGTCCCGCGGTCGCCAGCTCCACCGCCGTGCTGAACAACGTGGAGCACCTTGTCTTCGTCGCGCCCTTCCCCGGGCACTTCATGCTCAGGGTGCAGTGGATCGAAACCGAGTACGACCTGTTCCTCAACGAGAAGGACGGATCGGTCCAGTACGCGCTGGCATGGCGGTGCGAGCCTTCGCTCGCGGCGCCTGGGCCGGGTGTCCAAATGCCGTCTGATCCCGTCATGATGCTGAACCGACTCCTCTCGGCATACGGCGCGGTTCTTGCAGACGCGACCTACGACGCCCAGGCTGACCTGAACCGCGACGGCATCATCGATTCGAATGACCTGAACCTGCTCTTGGCGAACTGGCCGGGCGGGAACTGAACACGCTCCGCCGACTCGACTCGTGCACGACCCCGGCTCAGGCCGGGGTCGTTTTTCTTCCCGGGGTGCGATCGCCCGTGCGTCGCATGTAGTTCGGGCTGCGGAGTCCGTCCGCCGCGCCGGCGGTTCATGGAGTCCGCTCGGCGAGCCGCCTCACCCGATCCGCTCGCGGTTGCCCATGAAGGGACGCAGCACCGGGGGGATCCGAATGGTGCCGTCGGCGTTCTGGTTCATCTCCAGAATCGGGATCAGAATGCGTGGACTGGCGAGCACGGTGTTGTTGAGCGAGTGGCAGTGCACCGGTTTGCCCTTCGTCGACTCGCCGCGGTAGCGCATGTTCAGCCGCCGACACTGGTAGTCGTAGAGCCGCGAGGCGCTGTGCGTCTCGCCGTACGCTCCGGTCGGGCGGCCGTCGCGACCGAGGTCGCCCCGACCGGGCATCCAGCACTCGATGTCCACCATGTCGGCGTTCTTCGGGCCGAGGTCGCCCGTGCAGCATTGCAGCAGGCGGTACGGCAGCTCAAGGCTCTGAAGCAGTTCCTCCACGATGGCGATCATCTTCTTGTGCCAGGCGCGACTCTCGGCTTCATCGGCGCGGCAGATCACCACCTGCTCGACCTTCTCAAACTGGTGGATGCGGTACAGCCCTGCGGTGTCGCGCCCGGCCGCGCCCGCTTCCCGCCGGAAGCAGGTGCTGACCGTCGTGAGCTTCAGCGGGAGCGAGGCTTCGTCGAGAATCTCGTCGGCGTGCAGACCCATCAGTCCGACTTCGCCGGTACCCGTGAGGAACAGATCGTGGGCTTCGCCCCGTGACTTCTCATCCAGCCGGTACGTCTGTTCGCGCCCGGCGGGGAAGAACCCCGTGCCCACCATGCACTCTTCCCGCACGATGACCGGGACGCTGATGGGCGTGAACCCGTGCCGGTTCGTGATGAAGTCCATCGCGTAGCGCAGCACGGCGAGGTGCAGCCGCATGCCGTCCCCCGTGAGGACGTAGCTTCGCGAGCCGGCCATCTTCACGCCGCGTTCGAAATCGACAAGGCCGAGCGTCTTGACAAGCTCCAGATGCGTTCGGGGCGGGAAACCCCGGTTGGCCTCGAAGCTCCTGGCCGGATCGAACTCCGGCGGATGCCAGCGACGGATCTCAACGTTGTCCTCCGAGCCGGCTCCGCTTGGTACATCGGGGTCCGGTGGAAGCGGCACTTCCAACAGGAGCGACATCAGCCGCGGTTCCAGTCCGGCGGCCTCGGTCTCCAGTTGCTGGATGCGCTCCTTGAGTCGTGCCGGCCGATCTCGGAGTTCCTGCAGCTCGCGTTCGATGGCTGCCTTGTGCTCGCCTTGAGCGGTTTTCAGTTGTGCCTGGAGCTTGCCGATCAGCGGGCCGGTCTCCTTGGCCAAGCGGTTCTGCTCGGCGCGAAGTGACTCCTGTTCGGTCGTCAGCCTGCGACGCTGTTCGTCCAGTGCGAGAATCTGATCAATGTCGGCGCGGATTCCTTTGGCCGCCGCACCGCGACGGAATCGCTCCGGGTCTTCACGAAGGGACTTGAGATCGATCATCGGGGGGGCATGGTATCGACCGCCTTCCGACGACCGCGCCCTGTGCTGCACAGCAAAAAAAGCGACGGCCACCCTGTTGGAGTGGCCGTCGCTTCTGCCACACATCGACCGGAGGGTCGAGTGCGTGTGTCGGTGGTGGGCCTTCTCTCCACCGTTCCCCCGCAAGCCGTTCTTCAGGCGGCTTGCTGACGTGTCTGCGCGGTCGCGTGGCCCTCCGCGACCATCCTTCCCTGAGCCGGCATATCACCGGCTCCGACGTGTGGCCCTGAACAGGTCAGGACCCTTCCCTCCGGCCCATCCTGACGGATGGGTGCTTCCTCCTACCAACACGCTCAGAATACCAGATGCGGCGCGAGTGTCCAGCACCTATCCGTGGGGGTTCCACACAAAAAAGCAGCGGCAGATACCCAAACGTGACCCTAATAATCCCGCCAAGTCATTCCTTCCGGCCCGGACTGAGCGCCCAGTGCATCTTCGAGATCAGCGTTTTCCAGTAGCTCGATTCGGGGTTGTGCACCAGACGCACCGCGCGATCATGAGCGCTCACCCGAACGCGCTCTCCTTGCGCAAGCGAGCGCTGGAGCTGCCCATCCAGCACGAGCGTCGTGCCCGGACCGTTTTGGCCCCCGCTGGGGTTTCCTCTCACCAGTTCCAGTTCGATTCGACTCTGCGCCCCGACGACAATGGGCCGAAACGCGAGCGAGTGGGCCGCGAGAGGCGTGACCGCCAGCGCCCGAAGGTCCGGGGCGACGATCGGTCCGCCGGCGGAGAGGTTGTAGGCGGTTGATCCTGCGGGCGTCGCGATGATCAGGCCGTCTCCGACGAGCGATGGGCCTTCAACCCCGTCGATCCGCATGGCGATCTCGACCATTCCGAACGGCGGCCCGGCAGTGATCACGCAGTCATTGAGCGCGATACCTGAAAACCCGGCAGACTGCGCCGGATCGCCGTTGACATCAACGCGAAGGAGCATGCGTTCGCTGAGCGTGAGCGGGCCTGATCCGAAGAGTCCGGCGGCCTGCCGCCGCAATGCATCCATGTCGAACTCGGCGAGGAAGCCGAGCTTGCCGAAGTTCACTCCCAGCAGAGGAGGCGGTTCCCTCTTCTGCGAACGAACCTCCAGGACACGTCGCGCCTGAGAGAGCAGCGTCCCGTCGCCTCCCAGGACGACGATCATGTCCACTGCGGCGTCGATCGTGAGCGCGGAATCATCCGCGTCGAGTTCACCGGCGAGCGAGCCGAAGCGTGTGATGAGCGAGCGCACTTCATCGCTCGCGGCCGCGACCTGCGGCTTTGAGCGATTCACAAGCATCAGAACCGATCGGCCCATGCATGTTGTCCGCGAAGCTCGGGTCGAGCGCCACCCGGGGCGCCGGGTCGAATGGTTCGGAAGCCTCGGGTGACTACCGCGTCCCCGATGGTGATACGCCGCCTTCGATGCGGGGGCGGCGAACTTCGACGAGGGCCGGTCCATCCGCTTGCTCATCCGGCACTCGGGCGACACATGCCCGGATTGCCCGTGCGATCGCCGGCGCATCGAGTCCGGCCTCCGCGAGCTGGTCCTTGCGCGAATCCTGATAAATCCAGCGGTCCGGAAGCGCAACGCGGGAAATCAGCCGCGTGTCCAGGCCGGCATCACACGCCGCTTCGATGACCGCCGCCCCGAAACCGCCGTGCACGCCGTGGTCTTCGGCCGTCAGGATCGGAATGCCCTGGCTGAGCAAACGACGGATCAAGGCGATATCCACGGGCTTGGCGAAGCGAGCGTCGTACACCGAGACGGCGATCTCGCGACCAAGCAGATCCAGCGCCTCGAGGGCAGCGATGACCATGGTGCCGTACGCCAGGACCGCGGCATCGGGCTCCGGCCGCTCGATGATGGGGCGGGCCTTGCCCAGCTCGAAGGGCGGACAGGGGCCTTCGGCGCACTCGGCAATGCGCGACGAGACATTCTCGCGCGGATAGCGGACGGCGCTGATTCCGGCTTCGTATCCGCGCATGAACTCAAGCGCTTCGCGCAGCGAGGGTTCATCCGCCGCCGCCATGAGCGCTGCGTTCGGCAGCACGCGAAGGAGCGAAACGTCGCAGAATCCGTGGTGCACGGCTCCGTCGCCGCCGACGAGGCCGGCTCGGTCCAGACAGAGCCGGACAGGAAGGCCCTGCAGTGCCACCTCCTGAAAAGCCTGATCGAACGCACGCTGCAGGAACGTCGAATAGACCGCGAAGAACGGCTTGAATCCCGTGCGTGCCAGCCCCGCCATCATGTCCATCGCATGCGATTCGCAGATGCCGGTGTCGAAGGCCCGATCGGGGAACTCCTTGAGCACCTTGTCCATTCCCGTTCCGCTCGGCATGGCGGCGGTGCATGCCACGATCTTCGGATCGGCCCGCATCATGTCGAGCATCGCGTCGCCGAACGCGGCGGTGAACGATCTGCCGTCCTTTCTGATCTCCACGCGGCATGAATCCGGGTCATAGTTGAAGGCCGAGGGGGAGTGGAATGTCGCCGAGTCCCCTTCCGCGAAGGAATAGCCCTTGCCCTTGACGGTCTTGACGTGCAGCACCATCGGCCGATCGAAATCCCGCGCCTCGGCGAGAAACTCGATGAGCGTCGGGATGTCGTGGCCGTCGATGGGGCCGATGGTCACGAGTCCGAAGTGCTCGAACCAGGAGTTGTCGAGGATCGCGGCCTTGGCCATCTCGCCCATGCGGTGGTAGGCCTCCTCCATCATCGAGCCGCCGGGCAGATTCCGAAGCATGTTGCGCGCCGCCTTTTTCATGCCGCCGTAGAGCGGATTGAGGCGAAAGCGGTCGAAATACTGCGCAAGCGCGCCCTGCGGCTTGCTGATGCTCATCCCGTTGTCGTTGAGCACGACCAGGAACTGACGGCGAAGCGTTCCCGCGTTGTTGAGTCCCTCCATGGCTACGCCGTTCACGATGGACGCATCGCCGATGAGCGTGACGACGCGACGACCGCCCGGCCTCGTCGCGGGATCGAACGACTCCCCGTTGAGCATGTCCCCCCTCGCCATGCCCACAGCCGTCGAGATTCCCGTGCCCGCGTGCCCGACCGAGAAGAGGTCGTAAGACGATTCGCGAGGCTCCGGGAACCCCGCCATTCCCGCGCGAGTCCGAAGGTTGGCGAGCAAGGGGAGCCGCCCGGTGAGCAACTTGTGCGGGTAGCACTGATGGCCGACATCGAACAGCAGCCGATCGTGCGCAAAATCAAAGACGTAATGCAGCGCAATGGTCAGTTCCACCACGCCGAGATTCGGGGCCAAGTGTCCGCCGACCTTCGAAACCTGGGTGAAGATTGCCTCGCGAATCTCCGCCGCCACCTGCGCGAGCGATTCCACCGGCAGCTTTCGGAGATCCTTGGGCGACTGAATCGACTGAAGTAGCGTCATCCCTGATCCTGCGGTCTTGGCATTTCAAACGATACTGAAACGATTGTACGCGACCTGCACGGCGCCTGCCGCATCCCGCTCGGGTTTGGCTTGGGCCGGACCGGCGCGGTTCTCCCGGGTGCATGTCTGCCTCAGCGCGTGCGGCTCGCGAGGTAGTCGCACATTCGGCGGAGCGCGTCGGCCCGTTCTCCGAGCATCCGCACCGATTCCCGGGCCTCGGCACGCAGTCTTTCGACTTCCGCCCTCGATGCTTCCACTCCGAAGACGGCGGGATACGTCAGCTTGCCCCGCTCCGCGTCCTTTCCGGTTCGCTTCCCGGCCTGCTCCGCCGACTGCTCCACATCGATGAGGTCATCCACGATCTGGAACATGAGGCCGATGGCTTCTCCGTAGGCTGTAACTGCCTCGAGACCCTCGCCGCCGGGATCCCGTCCCGCAAACCCGCCGCAGATCGCCCCCATCCGGCACGCGGCACGAATCAACGCTCCGGTCTTCTTCACGTGTACGAGGCGCACACGCTCGGGTTCGGGCATCTGCGGCTCGAATCCACCCAGCGTGTCGAGCACCTGCCCCTCGATCATGCCCGTGGTCCCCTCGGCGAGTTCCCGGACCAGCAGCCCGCCCAGCGCCGGCTCGATCCCCGGGGCCGCGAGGGCTTGAAACGCCGCGGCCATCAGCCCGTCACCGGCGAGGATGGCCATCGCTTCCCCCTGCGCCTTGTGGAGCGTTGGGCGGCCGCGACGCATGTCGTCGTTGTCCAGCGCGGGCAGATCATCGTGCACGAGGGAGAAGGCATGAATCATTTCCACCGCGGCGCCCGCGGCAAGGCAGCAATCATGCGAGACGAGCGAGGCATCGATCGCGGCGCAGGCGTGGCGCACGAGCATCGGTCGCAATCGCTTGCCGCCGGCGAGCAGGGCGTACTGCATGGCGCGCGAGAGATTCGCCGGCGCGGCGCCTTGATCCAGGCAACGGCGCATCCGCTCTTCAAAGAGCGGCACGGCGGAGAAGAGATCCTCGAAGGATTCGATCGCGGGTGCAGGCATGCGATGGGTCGCGGGCATCGGTGCGGAAGTGCGCGGTCCGGCGGAGACAGTCCGCCCGCGGGGAGACGGCGACATCAGACTCCCGCCGGCTTGGGGGCGGCAGAAGTTGCTTCCTGTCGCTTGAGCAGGTCGTAGATCGATTGAGCCGAGTCCGCCGAGTACATTTTGGTGCGGAACTCCTCGGAGTTCATCAGCCGGCTGATCTTGGCCAGCGCCTGAATGTGATCGCTGGTCTTGTCCAGCGGACTGGCCAGCAGAACAACAAGCGAAACGGGCCTGTTGTCGATCGAAGCAAAGTCCAGGGGCGAGGCGGGTTTGCCGATGGCCATGGCCAGTTGCTTCACGCCGTCCGTCTTTCCGTGGGGTATTGCCAGGCCGTGGCCGATGCCCGTCGTGCGCGTCAGCTCCCGGGTCCAGACGGATTCCTTGAGCGCCTTCGAGTCGTGCACTTTTCCCGCGGCCGCGAGCACGTCCACAAGCTCTTCGATGGCGGCCTTCTTGTCGGTCGCCTTGAGCGGAACCTTGATGCATTCCGGACTGAGGATGTCGAGCAGACTGATCATGATGCTGAACGTGCTCCGGAATCGAGGTTGCCCGCGGGGGCCGGCCTTTCGCGGAAGCTTCATCGTAACAGGCGGAAACCGCCGGTCAAAGCACGATCCATCCTCTCACGCGCGGATCATTCGAGCAGCGCCGCGTATGCGCCGTCCGAGTAGCGCTCCGGCGGCTCGCCCGGCACTCCCTCCGGCATACGGCGATGCTCGCGCACGACGCGGAAGGAATGCCAGCGCTCGAACCAGCGGGCCATGTGCTCGTTTTCCCTCGGATCGAGGCTGCACGTGGAGTAGAGAATCCGTCCCGGAGCCTTTCCCGATCCGGGCCTTCGGAGCAGCCGCAGCGCATCCGCCGCGATCTGGCGCTGCACGCCGGTCAGTTGTTCGGTTTGCCGCTCGCTGAACCGGTACTTGGCCTCCACGCGCCGGGCCAGCACGCCCGTATTCGAACAGGGTACATCGAGCAGGACGAGGTCGGCCCGCCCGGCGAAATCAATGAGCCGGTCATACTCCACCACGCGGACGCCGGGACGCAGGTCCACCCCGGTCGTGCCGAGCGTTTCCCGCGTGGGGAAAACCTGTCTCAACCGGGCGGAGCGGATGGGATCCGCATCGGCCGCGATGATGCACGCGCGCGGGAACACGGCGCGGAGCTGGCGTGTCTTCGTTCCCCTCCCCGCGCACGCATCGATCACGACCTCGGGATCCAGATCGGCGACGCGCTCGACCGCCAGCGAGGAAGCCGGGTCCTGCGCCCACACGTCGTCGCGCTCCTTCAGCATCCTGGTCAGTTCATCGTGCGGGCCGCTGAAGACAACGTGTCCCGGCGCGATGTGAGCGGTCGTGCAGGGAATCGGCGGGGCCGATGGATCGATGTGCGAGATGTTGAGGATCACGGGAGCATGCGTCAGGCTGTGCAGCGCCAGCCGGCGCAGCGCATTGGGAGTTGTCGCCGGAGCATCCGAAAGCGCCTTGGCCCACATCCTCAGCAGTTCGATGGGGTGGCTCGTCGCCACGGAAAGCCGCTCCAGCGGATCACGCGGCAGGATCGGTTCGGCGAGCTGGAGCGTGCCCCCGTTCGAGAGCGGAAGCTCGTCGCGACGGTCGCTCCAGGGCGCGTGGCGCAGAACGGAAGCACCTTCCCCGGAATCCTGCTCTCGCACGGCACCCGTCGGTGCAGGAATGGCCTCATCTCTCCGCACCAGATCCGCCAGCCGGCGCAGCACCGCGTTCACCAGCGAAGCAGCGCGACCCGGCGCGACGCGCTTCGTCCATTCGACGGACTCGTGCACGGCCGCATGCTGGGGCACTTTCTCCAGAAAGAGGAGCTGTGCTGCGCCGCAGAGCATCGCGGCACGCGCACGTGGATCCAGCGACTCCCAGGGCTTGTCGCAGCCGAGCTGAAGCAGAAACTGCATCGTGAGCCACCGCCGGATGACCGCGTCGTAGATCGCGTGCGCGAAGGCGGCATCCAGCGGGCGGAGGTGGTCGGTCCGCAGCGCGTCGATCTCCAGGTCGGGAAACCGCCGGACTTGATGGACGAGCAGGTGCGCGACCACGCCCCGCGGATCTCCCGAGCCGTCGGTGCCCGCGGGTCGCGCGCCTCGCGCCTTCGCGCGCCCTGCCGCTCCCGCGAATGAAGATCGTTTCCCGCGTGCGGGACGTTGATGCATGAGGCAAGTGTATGGTGTCGGGCGTCGTTGCGCGTCCGCAACCGCCCTCTGATCGCGCGTCAATCGTGCCGCAGGGCGACGATCGGGTCCTGCCGCGAGGCCACGACCGCGGGATAAACGCCGAACACCAGGCCGGTGCACATCGCCACGCCGAAGGAAAGGAAAACGGACCAGCTCGTGATGCGGGCGGAGATGTCCATATCCACCCCGAGTCGCTCCGCCACGATCGGCGCCCCCCAGCCGAAGAGGAGCGAGCAGCCGATTCCGAGGCCCACGCCGACGATTCCGCCGAGCATGGAGAGCACGCCGGTTTCCACGAGAAACTGCCAGACAATGTGCTTGCGCGTGGCCCCCAGGGCGCGGCGGATCCCGATCTCGCGCGTACGCTCCGTCACCGAAGCGAGCATGATGTTCATGATCCCGATCCCGCCCACGAGCAGGGAGATGCCCGCGATGAACCCGAGCACGACCTGCCACGTGAGCGCCGCTCGCTTCGCGCTCTCCAGAAGCTCGTAGGGCACCACGATCTGAACATCATCCATCTTGGGATGACGCACCTTGATGATCCGCTCCAGGCGGTCCCCATCCAGCATCACGCGCTCGCGCGAGGGCGACTCGATGTACACCTCGGACACCTGCACCTGCGCGGCCGAAAACTGACCTTGGCTCCTGCGAACGATCAGATCGCCGAATCGCGCTCGCGCCGTCGTTTCGGGAATGTGGACGTCGTGATTCAAGTCGCGCCCGACCAGCGCGGCGCCCGACCCCCCGGAAAGCCCCACGGGCGCGAGGATGCCCACCACCGTAAATACCTGTGCATCGATGCGCAATGTCTTGCCGAGCGCATCTTCGTACCGGAAGAGCGTCCGCGCAAGCTCATGCCCGATGACCGCGACAGGGCTGGACTGTTCCATGTCCTCGCGCGTGATGTACCGTCCGCGCGCGACGGTCAGCTTCGCCACCCTCAGCAGGTCCGGCGTCACTCCGAAGGCCTGCGATGTCTTGCGATAGGGGCCGCGCAGCACCTGCATGCCTACTTCCTTGAGCGGCGCAATCGCGGTCGCGTCGCGGAACTGCTCGCGGATCGCTTCCAGGTCTGCGCGGGTCAGCCCGTACTTCACTTGGAATCCGCCCCGCCGCCCGCCGCCCATGCTCTGGGCCTGGATGTCCTCGGGCGGCCGGATGGAGCGCACGATGATGTTGCGCGCGCCCAGCTGCTCGATCTGCTCCAGCGCCGCCTGCTTCGACCCCTCGCCGATCGAAACCATGGTGATCACGGCGCAGACGCCCAGGATGATCCCCAGCGCCGTCAGCACCGAACGCAGGATGTGCAGCCGCAGGTTGCTCAGGCCGAGCCGGACTGTCTCAAGAAGGAAGATCATCGAGCCGCGGCACTCCGGGTTTCGGTTCGCCAGACTCTACCGCTCTGCAGCGATGAAGTTCTGGCCCTATCCGGAATCGCGTCCGATTCAGGGGAGGCCCTGCTGCGAAGCGGAAGGCGCTTCCCCTTCGGTTCCTGCCGCCGCCTCGCCTTCACCCGAGGAATCCGAGGGTGAAGAACGGGCCTCGATCACCTCGAACCTGTGCCGCTCGACCATGGCTTCAAAGGAAAGCGGCGACTGTGTCTGCCGCTCGCGATCGGCCTGCCGAGCGCGCGAGAGGATCAGTGAGCCGTTCTCGCGAAGCTGCTCCGCGGTGAGCGGCCGGAAGCCTTTGATGAATGCCACGACGGCACCCTTGGCTTCGGGGACGGCGACGGCCACCGCGCGCTGATCGGCATCGATGGTCGATATGTCCGCCTTGGGATCCCACGAAGCGATGCGATCGGCGACGGCGGTGCGAAACACTTCCTTGTCGATGAGCGAAAGAGCCTCGGAGGGCGGCGCGCCTTCATCCCGCGACACGGAAGTGCGCGAAACCAGCACATCCAGAATCGTGGTGGCGTCCGGAACTTCCGCCATGAGCGGGCCGACGCCGCCGGCCGCGACAACTTTCGCGCGGTACGTCTCCAGCTCGCCGGAGATCCGCTCGTAGGCCGCGAGCAGGGCCATGTCGCGCCGAACCGCGTCCGCCACCTCCGCGAGGTCGGCCGGAGGACCTTCGGGGCGCGTGTCGAGGATGCGTACGTAGTACAGATTGTTCTGCGGATCCGTCAGCGGGCCGTAGATCATGCCCTGCTGAATGTGGAGCGCAGAATCCGGTGCCAGCTCGCGTGTGTTCATCACGAGTTGCGCGAGGGAGACGGAGAGCGATTCGTTGACGCGCAGCGAAGCCTGACCGATGTCCGATAGGCCGTCCGCGTCGGGTTGGGAACCCAGCGCCTCGAACGTCAGCCAGTCCGTGGGCTGCATGACGATCACAGGTTCGGCCGCCACTTCGAGGTCCTGCGTCAGCAACTCGGTCAGGCTTGCCGCGAGCTGCGCCATGGGGGGCATGATCTGCGACCAATCGGGGGGCAGAACCTTGTACTGCCCGTCGGAGGGCAGGGACATCACCGAACGGAAGATCTGCGTCTTGATCGACTCGCTCGCGCGGTCGTACATCTGCTTGAGTTCCGCGTTGAGAAAGTCCTCTTCCACCCGCGACTTGGCGGCGTTGAAGTCCGCGCCGTATTTGGCCTGGTTCTGCCGGTACAGCTTGTTGACGGCGATCGGGTCCATGCGGGACCGCAGGGCATCGACGAGCACCTGCCGGCGCACCGCGATCCATTCGAGCTTGACGGCGTCGGGGCGGAGGTAGCCGATGCCGAACGGGTCGTCGGACCCGCGCTTGTCCTTGTACTTCTCGAAATGCGCCGCCATCGCCTCTTCGTCGAAGTTCCACTCCGACTCCGGCGCCGGCTTCGCGGGGAGAATCACCACATCCGCCACGGCGGTCGTGAGGATGTCCCTGCCGAGCATCACGCTCTCGGCACGCGAGATCGAACCGATCCCTCCGTAGAGATCCGCCAGGCGCAGCACGCCCGCCATCTTGGCCAGCGTCCCGTCGACAACGCTCTCGGGGTTGCCCTTGTTGATGGCTTCGACGCGCAGCGCGTTGTATCGGTTGAGCGCCGCTTCGTAACTGGATCCGGCGATCTGCTGGGCCAGCTCCACGCTGCCGAAACGCTGCATGAGGCTCGCCGCGTAGAGGTCATTGACCGCATCGGCGTAGCGCCGCAGGAACGCCTGCCCGTCGCGCGGACCGCCCACCAGTCCCAAGGCCCGCGCCTCGTGCACAAGCAGCATCCAGTGCTCCACTCCGCGAATGCCGAAGACGGAGAGCGGGCCGGGTAGCACGTCGCGCGTGGCCGGCGCCACCATGTCCGGAAGAATCGTGGCCACGAGCTGCAGCTCGCGCTGGGCCGCCTGAATGTCGCTGATTCGGACGGGCTTCCCTTCGAGCCGGGCGACCGTCTGGCGAAGCTGACCGCGCCCGATCTGGTTCAGCGCCCCCGGCATCAGGAACACTACCATCAGGAAGCACCCGAAGACGACCATCATCACTTTGTTGTACTTGCGGAGAAACTTGAGCATTGCGGGGCGGGCCTGGTGGGGTGCGTGCGCTCGTCGCCTGGGACGGTATGAAGCGGCTGAGCGGCCGCGCACAGCGCGCCGCCGCCGGAGATTCTCAGCGATAGAACTCGATGATCAGGTTCGCGTTGATGTCGAACGGAACCTGGTCTGACGTCGGAAGCGTCAGCACCTTGATGGTGAGCTCGCCCGGATTGAACTCCAGCCACTCCGGAACAATGTGACCGACGATGGATTCCATCGCGTCCCGGATCAGCGTGTGAATCTTCGGCTTGAAGCTGACCACGTCGCCCACCTGAAGCTCGTACGAGGGTCGATCGACCTTCCTTCCGTTCACCAGGACATGACCGTGCGCGACAAGCTGGCGAGCGGCCCATACCGTGCGCACCACCCCGGCGCGACGCACCGCGTTGTCCAGCCTCCGCTCGAGAATCTGAATCAGATTCTCGCCCGTGTTGCCCGAACGGCGCTGGGCTTCGCCGAGGTTCCGGCGCAACTGCCGTTCGAGTATGCCGTAGTGAAAACGCAGCTTCTGCTTCTCGTTCAGGCGCAGGCCGTAGTCGCGCAGACGCCGACCGCGGAAGCCGTGCATGCCCGGCGTCGTCAACTCGCGCTTGGCGGTGTGCTTGGGGACGTCGGCGATGGGGACGCCGACCTTGCGTGACAGCTTGACTTTCGGTCCGATGTAGCGGGCCATTGCGGCGCTCCGTCTCCCGGGCATGTTCGTGCCCGGGGTGCTCCTGGGGTGAAGCGATCCTGACCGGTGATCCGCGACTGCGGGCCGGACTCCCCGGGACGCTCCCGGGAAGGGATCCGGTTTGGAAATGGGTCGGGGATTAGAGCAGGATCAAACTCGGAAGTCAATGCGGGCAGCCTGTCCCGGGGAACCCGCGTCCACTCGCTACGATTGCCCCGTGACCATCTCTCTGCCAGTGCTGGCGCAGGCTTCCGGCTTTCCCCCCGAAGCGAAGGAGCATTGCGGCGTCTTCGCGATCTGGGGCGAGCCTGAACCCGCCCGCCACGCATACTTCGGCCTCGTCGCCCTCCAGCACCGGGGGCAGGAGTCGGCAGGCATCGCCGTCACCAACGGCAGCCTGATCGAGCGCCACGCGGCCATGGGGCTGGTCTCCTCCGTGTTCAGCGCCAACGAACTTTCCGGTCTCGATGCCCACACCACCAGCGTTCCCCCCTCCCGCATCGGCGCCATCGGGCACAACCGCTACTCCACGACAGGCTCCAGCATCGAACGCAATGCGCAGCCCTTCGTGGGACATTACTCCGGCGGACAGGTCGCGATCGGGCACAACGGCAACATCGTCAATGCCCTCGCCCTCCGAAAGCGCCTGGAAGAGGCGGGACACGCCTTTCACACCAGCTCCGACACGGAAGTTGTGCTGCACCTGCTCGCATCGTGCGCCAGCGCAGGTTCCGATGATCCTCTTGCGGACGCGCTCCGTCAGCTTCAGGGAGCCTTCAGCCTTGTCTTTCTGTTCGAGGACCGCATCGAGATCGCGCGCGACCCCTGGGGTTGGCGGCCGTTGACGGTGGGCGTGCTGCCCAGCGGCAGCCCCGCGGCCGCAAGCGAGGATGTCGCGCTGCACGTGATCGGCGCCGAGGTTGTTCGCGATGTCGAGCCGGGCGAAATCGTCACGCTGAGCGCGGACGGCATTTCCGCGCGGCGCTTCGCGCCGCCCGCATCTCCGCTCGCCCAGTGCGTCTTCGAACACGTGTACTTCGCAAGCCCCGCCAGCCGCATCTTCGGGCAGACCGTGCAGCGCATCCGGGAACGGTTGGGGGCAAGGCTGGCCGAGGAAGCACCCGTTCCCGCCGACCTGGTGATGGCGATGCCCGATTCGGGGCGCTCGGCCGCGACCGGATACGCCGTCGCCAGCGACATCCCATACCGCGAGGGGATCATTCCGAATCGCTACGTCGGTCGCACCTTCATCAAGCCGACCGATGACGAGCGCGCAACCGCGGTGCGCCTCAAGCTCAACATCATCTCCGATGTGGTGCGCGGGCAGCGCTGCATCGTCGTGGACGACTCCATCGTGCGGGGCACCACGACGCGCACGAAGATGGATCAGCTCCGCGCCGCCGGCGCGAGGGAAATCCACCTGCGCATCGCATCCCCCCCGATCCGGCACCCGTGCTACTTCGGCGTGGATTTCCCGGATCGCAGACAGCTTGTCGCCGCGGAGCGCAACGTGGAGCAGATCCGCCGCATGCTCAACGTGGACACGCTGCACTATCTCACGCTCGATGGCCTTCTCGATGTCGTCGCAACCGGCGAAAGGCCGGCGGCGGATTACTGCACCGCATGCTACAGCGGCAAATACCCCATCGAGGTTCCCGAGGGCATCGACAAGAATGCGATGAATTGCTGCTAGAAACCGACGTTCTTTCGTGAGCGTTGTTCGCGGGATCGCGCCCTTCAGTAGTACCCCGATGAGCGATTCGTCGGCCCCGTCCCTCGCCTCATAAGGTGGTCGGCGCCTATGATCCTCTGGTTCTGCATCCCGCCGATTGTGACATGAGCCGTCTGCGCGTTCGGCCCGGTGCCCCGTTCGGCCCCCCAAGGAGTGAACGCAGATGTGCCTTCACGAGTTTCCCGCCTCTCCTTCTTCCGACGCCGAGCCGTCTGCTCCCGCATCGGGCCGCCCGAAATCGGTTCGAAAAGTCCGATCGCCCGCCGAGCGAAAACTCGCCGTGATCAACTTCGCAGCGGTCGTGATTCCGTTTCTCGGTCTGATCGCCGCGATCGTCCTTCTGTGGGGCGTGGCGTTCGACTGGGTTCATCTCGCCGTGCTCTCCGTGATGACCGTGATCAGCGCCCTGGGTATCACGGTCGGGTATCACCGGCTTTGCACCCATCGATCCTTCAAGACTCCAGCGGCGGTGCGATACTTCCTCGCGGCGGCCGGCTCCATGGCCGTTCAGGGACCGGTCATCCGCTGGTGCGCCGAGCATCGACGCCACCACCACCACTCCGACACCGAGAGCGATCCCCACTCTCCGCACATGGGCAAGCACGGCTCCTGGGGTTCGGGCATCTGGGCGACCTGCCGCGGCGTGTTTCACGCGCACATGGGCTGGCTCTTTGCGGAGCGGAGCAAGGGACTGGGCAAGTACGCCCGCGACCTCTGGGCTGATCCGGTACTCGTCGCCGCTCACCGCCAGTTCCCTCTGTGGGTGCTCGCCGGACTGCTGATTCCCGCCGTGCTGGGCGGCCTGCTGACCCTTTCGTGGATGGGAGTCCTCCTCGGCTTCCTCTGGGGAGGGCTGGTCAGGATTCTGCTGGTGCATCACATCACGTGGAGCGTGAACTCCGTCTGCCATATCTGGGGAACTCGCCCGTTCGACACCCATGATGAAAGCCGCAACAACATGGTCGTGGGCGTCTTGGCGATGGGGGAGGGGTGGCACAACAACCACCATGCGTTCCCCACCAGCGCTCGCCACGGCCTTCGCTGGTGGGAGTTCGACCCCAGCTACTGGTTCATCCGCGGGCTGGAGGCGCTCGCCCTCGCGTGGGATGTGCGCCGCCCGGATCGCAAGAGAGTTGCGGACAAGCGCTTCCGGCGAAGCGCCGCGAAGCGGTGCGCAAGCCATGCCCGTCCGGCGGGCCATGCCGGGGGCCGGCACTCCGGCTGAGGTGCGCACAATCGCGTGCCGACCGCACTGCGTGCGAAGTTGTGCCCTCCCCAGTCGCATGCGCGGTGTGACATGGCGAGCCTTCGCGGCACGGCTCGATTGTGTGGTAGAGTCGGATACTCTGCAGGTGTAGGGGTTGGCTGAATGCAGCGGCTTGAGCAGTGGAGAACCCGCGGGAATCCCGGGCTGGCGGCATCGTGCAAGGCAGTTGGTGAGCGAGGACGCGTTCACGCGCGCACGAGAACATGCTTCCGATTCATGACACCATCCCGAGCCGTAGTCCGCCTCTCGCGACCTGGTTGCTCGTCGGAGTGAACGCGCTGGTCTTCGCCTTGGAGCTGGGCGTCAGTGAACGTGAGCTTACCGGCATCTTCTATCACCTGGGAGTTGTGCCAGCCCGATACACCGATCCTGCCTGGGCTTCATGGGTCGGACTGCCTCAGAGCTGGTGGCCGTTCGTGACGAGCGCGTTCCTGCATGGGGGATGGCTGCACATCATCAGCAACATGTGGGCGCTGCTGCTCTTCGGAGACAACGTCGAAGAGCGCATGGGTGGCGCGCGATTCCTGATCTTCTACCTCCTCTGCGGCGTGGCATCGAACGTGCTTCATGTCGTGCTCAACGCCGGTTCGACCGTCCCGGCCGTGGGGGCCTCCGGGGCGATCGCGGGGGTCATGGGCGCGTATCTGTTCCTGTTCCCGCGGTCGAGGATCATCGTGCTGCTCCCGATCCTGTTCTATCCGCTGTTCTATGAACTGCCGGCGATCGTCTATCTCGCTTTCTGGTTCTATCTGCAGCTCTTCAGCGGCGTGCTGTCGCTGGCTGCGCCCGCGGACGTGGGGGGCATCGCCTGGTGGGCGCACGTAGGCGGCTTTGCCGCCGGCGCCGTCTTGCATCGTGCATTCGTGCTGCCGAAGTCGAGGCGTCCGCGCGCCTGGCAACCTGATGAATGGCGAATCGAGAACGCGTGGTCCGGACGCGGCTGGAGGTGATGGCCGAATGGGTATCTCCGATGTTTTCTGGCTGCTGTTCATGCTCTCCGCCATGGAGCCTCTCCTCCGCCGGCGCCTGCTGGAGGCGGCGCGCCTGCGGATGCTGGCTCGCATCGAACGCGAACGCGGCTCACGCGTGATCCTGCTCGTCCATCGTCAGGAGACGATGGGCTTTCTGGGATTCCCGCTCGTCCGGTACATCGACATCAACGACGCCCAGGAAGTGCTCAGGGCGATTCAGATGTCCGACCCGGACGTTCCGCTTGACCTCGTCCTGCACACGCCCGGCGGACTCGTTCTCGCATCGCTTCAGATCGCCCGCGCCGTCCGCAGACGAAGGGGCGGCGTCCGCGTGATCGTTCCGCACTACGCCATGTCCGGGGGAACCCTCATCGCTCTGGCCGCCAACGAGATCATCATGAGCGAGCACGCAGTTCTCGGCCCTGTGGACCCCCAGCTGGGCGAGTGGCCAGCGGCATCGCTCGCTCGAGTGGTGCGCGACAAGCCCATTGCCGAGATTGATGACGAAACCCTCATCCGGGCCGACGTAGGGGAGAAGGCCATGCGCCAGGTGCGGGATGCCGTGCGGGAGTTGCTCTCCGATCGCATGCCGGCCGATCGCGTCGATGACCTCGCGCGCAAGCTCACCGAGGGCACGTGGACCCATGACTATCCGATCACCTTTGAAGTCGCCCGCAGTCTCGGGTTGCCCGTGCGCGTGGACATCCCCGATTCCTTCATGCAACTGATGGCGCTCTATCCTCAGCCCGTTCGCCAGCAGGCCAGCGTCGAGTACCTGCCGCGACGCCGCGACACGCCCAAGGGACGTGAATCCGGAAACAGCGTGTGATCTCGTGGACCCGATGACCGCAGGGCGGCCTCAGTACACAGGCCGCACTCCGCCGCGCCGATACATCCCATCAATCGGGGTGGGCGGATTCGAACCGCCGACCTTTTGACCCCCAGTCAAACGCGCTAACCAAGCTGCGCTACACCCCGGAACGGACACTTCCTCGCTCCGACGCAATCCTCCCAACTCTCGGCTCATGCGCCGGCGATCACCGATCGGCCCCTCCCACCCGATGCATCCTGGTCAGAGGGTACCCCTGCCCATGACCCTCGGCAAACGATGCGTTTCAGGAGCAAAACCGCGGACCGTTGCCCCGTGCGGCTCCAGGACCGCACCGCCTGGCCCGGAGCGTGCCGTCACTTGCGGCTGCACCCCATGCGGCGTAATATCGACTCTTCGACCGCGGTTGGGGGTCGAGGCCCTGTTTCGGCGTGTGCCGGCGCGGGGAACAGCAATTCGTCGATCGCTGAGGCCGGGGCAGGTCCCCGGCAAAACAAGCGGCCGCCGCGGGAGCGTGCGGATGTCGCCTGCGGGGTGCACCTGCGGCACATCCTCCCAACGGCTCACGGGGAACCGCTGAAGGAAGGACTCGCACCATGGCCGACTCCCTCGTCAAGGAGTTGATCGAATCGGGTATCCACTTCGGCCAGAGGGCCAGCAACTGGAACCCGAAGATGGCGCCGTACATCTACGGCAAGCGCAACGCCATCCACATCATCGACATCAAGGAAACGATCAAGGGACTGCTCCTCGCCAAGAAGTTCGTCGCGCGCACCGTCGCAGAGGGCAAGGACGTCGTCTTCGTCGGCACCAAGCGGCAGGCGAAGGATGTGCTCCTCTCGCGCGTGCCCGGCGTCAAGATGCACTACGTCACCGAGCGTTGGCTTGGCGGCACGCTGACGAACTTCCGCACCATCCGCTCGCGGCTCAAGCGCCTCGAGGAACTCGAAGCCATCGAACGCACCGACAACTTCCAGAGCTACTCCAAGAAGATGGAAAGCCAGCTCCGGCGCGAGATGGACAAGATCAAGACCAACCTCGACGGCATCCGAGGCATGGACAAGCTTCCCGGCTGCGTCATCGCCGTGGACACCAAGCGCGAGCGCAACGCACTCGTCGAGGCCCGCAAGCTCGGCATCCCTACCATCTGCCTCATCGACACCGACGGCGATCCCGATCTGGTCGATATCCCCATTCCCGGCAACGACGATTCCATGCGGGCCATCGATATCGTCATTCGCGAGCTGTGCGCCGCGGTCGCCGAGGGCAAGCAGCAGCAGGTCACGCGCACCGGTGATCGCGAGGGCGCCGACGAGAAAGCCGCCGGCGCTGCCGGCGAGGCTCAGCCGAGGCGGTCGCGCCGGGCGCAGTTCCGTGCTGCCGACTCGGGCGCGGGCGAAGGAGAAGCCGGAGAATCGGCCGGCGTGCCCGTGGCCACCGGCGAATCCGCCGCCGCCCGCGAGTAGGCCCGTTCGGACACGCCGTGGCCCGTATCATCGGCGAGAGCATTCCTTCCAGCCCCAGACGAGCGCAAGTGATACCTCCGGTCCGCAAGCCGGGACATTGAACCATACACCGCACGCCGCGCATCCCAAGCATGCGTGGATCGTTCCCTCGGAGAAGAGCGCACATGCCCGAGATCAGCGCCAAGGACGTGATGGCCCTTCGCAACAAGACGGGCCTTTCGATGATGGAGTGCAAGAAGGCACTGGAGGAGACCGGCGGGAATCCCTCTGCCGCCGAGGACTATCTCCGCAAGAAACTCAAGGGGAAGATGGATGCCCGCACCGATCGCGCGGCGGGCCAGGGGCGCATCGCTGTCGCCATCGCTCCCGAGGGACGCGCGGGCACCATCGTCGAGATTCGCACCGAGACGGACTTCACCGCAAAGAACGAGATGTTCGTCGATGTCTGCCAGAAGATCGCGGAGCTTGCCCTCAAGCAACCGCCCGGCGCAATCGCCCCGACCCCCGAGATGACCAAGCTCATCGACGACCTTCGCATCAAGACCGGCGAGAACATTTCCTTCGCTCGCGGCCACGAGCTTCAGGGCGGCGGCAACTCCATGTTCGGCAAATACGTGCACCACGACGGCAAGATCGGCGTGCTTCTGCACTGCGAAGGCTCCGTCTCCGACGATCTCGCCCGCGACATCTGCATGCACATCGCGGCCGCCGTGCCCCGCCCCCAGGGCGTCACCCGCAACGACATCCCGCAGCACGTGATCGACAAGGAGCGCCGCCTCGCCACGGAAATGGCGATGGAGCAGGGCAAGCCCGAGGAGATCGCGAAGAAGATGGTCGAGGGCAAGATCAACGCCCTGATCTCCGATCTCGCACTCATGGAGCAGCCCTTCGTGCGAGATCCCTCCAAGAAAGTCAAGGAACTGCTTCCCAAGGGCGCGACCATCTCCGCCTTCCTGCGCTGGCAGGTGGGCGAAGAAGCCTGAATCACCCGGAACCCGCGTCCCGGGGCGAGTTCCAAGCCTTGACGGGCGCGGCGCTGCGCACCGACGTGCGCCGTCGCGGTGAGTGATTTATGCTGGTCTCGCTGAGCGCTGCTCGGAGGCCCGCCATGCTCGTGACTCGTCGCCAGGCGCTGGGTTCGATTTCCCTTCCGGTGGGGCTGGCGCTGGGCGCGCCGGTTCTGGCGTCCTTGCGCGGCGCACGCGCGCAGGCCGTGGCGAGGGAGGCCGCCGAACATGCCCAGGAGCCGGCCCGCGCCGCGAGCGACGGCGATTTCTGGGCGCACATCGCCTCGGCATTCACTCAGGACAGGTCCGTCATCAATCTCAACAACGGCGGCGTCTCTCCTTCGCCCAGCGTCGTGCAGGATGCCGTCAAGCGGAACATGGACTATTCCAACTCCGCGCCGCCTCCGTACGCGCTCTGGGAGATTCTCGAGCCGCAGCGGGAAGGCGTGCGAGCGGCCGTCGCGAAGCACTGGGGCGTCGACCCGGAAGAAATCGCCTTCACGCGCAACGCCTCGGAATCTCTCCAGATCTGCCTCTTCGGCATCGACCTCAGGTCGGGCGACGAAATCCTGACGACCGATCAGGACTATCCCCGCATGATCAATACGCTCGTGCAGCGCGAGCGACGCGAAGGCGTGGTTCTCAGAACGTTCCCCCTCCCGGTCCCGTGCGAGAGCGACGAACAACTGGTCCGGCTCTTCGAGCAGCACATCACCCCGCGCACGCGCATGATCCTGATGTGCCACATCATCAATCTCACGGGCCAGATCCTGCCCGTCAAGAAGGTGGTGCGGATGGCCCGCGCACGGGGTATTCCGGTGGTCGTGGACGGAGCACACGCGCTGGCGCATTTCTCCTTCGGACTCTCCGACCTTGACTGCGACTACTACGGAGTCTCTCTCCACAAGTGGCTCTTCGCGCCGCACGGCACCGGTCTGCTGTACGTCCGAAGGGACAAGATCGCATCGCTCTGGCCGATGATGGCCCCGCCGCCCGACAAGCAGGACGACATCCGCAAGTTCGAGGAGATCGGCACGCACCCCGCCGCGCCCGCTCTGGGCATCGGCGATGCGCTCGTCTTCCACCAGGGCATCGGCGACGCTCGGAAGGAGTCTCGCCTGCGCTTCCTGCGCGACTACTGGGCAGGCCGTCTCACGTCAGGCCCGGCGCGCGATCGTGTACGGCTCCATACGTCGCTCGATCCGCGCTTTTCCTGCGGCATCGGCAATGTACAGATCGACGGGCTGGATGCCCGGAAACTTGCCGACTGGCTCTGGGAGAAGCACAAGATTCTTGTCGTTGCCATCCGGCACGCGCCCGGAGGCCCGGATGCACCCGTGTCATTCCAGGGAATACGGGTGACGCCGTCCGTCTATACCACTCTGCCCGAGCTTGATCGCTTCTGCGACGCCGTGGAGTGGGCCGCGGCACACGGTATCCCCGCGTGAATGCGCCTCTCAACTCGATCCGGCTTTGCCGGCGCGGACGAGCTTCGCATCCTTGACCCAGGAGCTTGCCGCAGCGAGCACGGCGCCGATGCCGTTGCACACCAGGTCGAGCGAGTTGTTCACGTAGCCGCCCACGTTGTTCTCGGGGAACATCACCGTGGCGGTGAACTCGACGATCTCATTCACGGCGCCGAGTCCCATGCCTGCGCACGCGAGCACAAGGTAGAACGCCAGCGTCCTCCGCTCATCCTGCCGGACATAGCGCCGCATCGCCTCGGCGCACGCGAGCGTCGCCATGAAGAAGCCGAAAGCATGCACGACATGGTCGTACTTCAACACCCCCCGGATCAACCAGAAGCTGTAGAGCACCGCGCTCGTCTCATCAGGATCCGCTTCGGCCCGCTCCAGTGACACCGGCACCAGCCCGCCCGCCATGTGAAGCAGCCCCCAGACGGACAGGCCCCACAGCACGCCCGATGAAAATCGCGCCCGCTGATCGGCCCACGCGATCAGACCGATCAGCAGAAGCATCTGCACGAAGTACAGCAGAAACTCCCTGTTCCCGGTGGCGAACAGTCCCCACGCCGCGGCCAGCAGATAGCTCAGAGTGAAGAGCGCCAGGCGCGGATGCCGCCGAATCATGAGACCAATGTAGTCGCGGAGCTTCAGCGCCGCTCGCGGTCCTCGCCTTGCCCGCTTTCCAGGTTCGTCCGCTCGAAGAGCAGCCACTGCCGCTCCAGCGCAGCCACATCGCCGAAGCGAGCGGAAAACATCACCAGGTGCCGCTCGGGAGAGATTCTTCCCGGCGGCTCGCCCGCGATGTCCCGCACGTACCCCGCAAGCGCCTCGCGGTGGAATCGGAACAGGTAGCGGAAGAGCGCGTAGCTCTGGGGATACATCACCGCGGCCGCGTCTGCTCCACCGGACCCGCCGTCCCCGGTGGTCAGGCCGCCGGGAACTTCATTCAGCGACACCAGCACATCGAGCGGCAGCAGGCCGGGCGAATCTGCGCTCTCCCCCGCCAGCAGAATGCGCTCGAACTCCCGCTCCCTCTCCGCCACGGGTTGATCCGGTCCGAACGCCCGGTTCGGCGTCGTCGTCTCGAAACACTGCGCGACACCCTCCGTGAGCCAGAACGGGTACTGCCTGGACCGGAGCTGGAATCCGCAGTTGAAAGCGACGAGATGCGCCGCCTCGTGCGTGCTCTTGCTGATGAAGGCCTCGCGAGCATGCTCCCTGATCCGCTCGCGCTCATCGGCTGCGTAGGCGCTCAACTCCGCGGCGTAGCGCTCCAGCTTGCTGACCGATTCCTGATTGCGCTCCCTTCGCGCCGCCTCCGCCTGCCGCTTCGCCTGCTCCGCCCGTACCTCCGCTTCCTCGATGTGCCGCGACGCTCGTTCGACGGCAGGCGCCGTCGAGTCGTTGTAGAACACGATGCGGTTGCCCTTCGCGGCGTAATATCCGGCCACCCACGGCGCGGTGATGCCGTCCTGCGACTTCGCGAAAGCCTGGTAGGCCGCGTGCTCATTGAACATGATGGCCGGCAGTTTGTGCTCCGGAGTCTGCGACGGCAGACCGATTTTTTCCATCATGCGCATGAACTGGTGGTGCGTGCGTTCCAGAAGGTCTGCGCGAGCGCGGGTCCAATCCCGCCCGCAGTCGGACAGCACGACGAAGTGCCGCGTCTCCGTGACCGTGAACGTCGGCCCCAGGATCCGGCGCAGCTCCGCGACCTCGTCGTCCGGCGACTCCAAGGTCCGTCCCGCACCGGGTTCCGCTCCGGACGTTTCTCCCACCGGATCGGTGGACAATCCCCCGGACGGCTGCGCCGCCTCCTTCGACGCGGCACTCGGTGTCCGAATGACGATTCGCTTGGCACCGGATACGGTCGCCGCCGCATCGACGCTTCCCTGCGTCGTCGGTCCCGCGCCGGCCCCGTCCCGTTCGTCCAAGGCCAGACTGCGCGGGCGAACCGCCATCCACGACAGGAGTCCGAGGCAAACTCCGATCACCGCGACTGTCAGCAGGCGTCCGCGCACCTCCATCCCATCGGCCGCGCAAAACCACGCCCAAAGTGCCTTTCACCGCTTCGTCCGCGCTTGTGCGTGCCGGCGCTCTCCGCAAGGAAGTCCCTGCGCAGGCGTCACAGGCGGATGCAACCCCCCGGTTCTCCGGTCGGCCCCCCGCCCCGACGCCGCGGCCTACACTGCCCGGTCTCCGCACCCGCGTGCGACCCCCGTCCCGGTTCAGCAGATGAAGACTTTGCCCTGCAGATGCCGCCGCCCCGACCGCCCTTCGAGGGTCTGCACCCTGACCGCCCTGGTGGGGCTTCTCTGCCTGAGCGGGTGTTATCGCCACGTCGTGAGCGCGAAAGGCCTTGGCGCCGCCGAGTACGACGTCAATGAGAGCGAGCGGGACAACGCCATCATCACCAGCGACCTCAAGGAAGCCGGGAAGGAGAAACCGCGCCGCAACGCGGTTCCCACTCCGTTCCGGCCCCACGCTTCGGGTCAGCCCGGCAACGGCTTCTGACACCAGCGAGCTATACTCTCCTCGCTCGCACGCCGAACGGAGACTTGCATGGGCATCGAAGCCGCGATCACTGCTGAAGGATTTGTCACGACCCAGCTTCAGCGCGTGATCAACTGGTCTCGCCGCAACTCGCTTTGGCCCATGCCGTTCGCCACGGCGTGCTGCGGCATCGAGCTGATGGCGACGGCCTCATCGCGGTATGACCTCGCCCGATTCGGCGCGGAGGTCATGCGCTTCTCGCCCCGTCAGAGCGATCTTCTGATCGTCGCCGGGCGCGTGGCCGTCAAAATGATGCCTGTCCTCCAGCGCATCTACCAGCAGATGTGCGAACCGAAGTGGGTCATCTCGATGGGCGCCTGCGCATCCACCGGCGGCGTCTTCGACACGTACGCCGTGGTGCAGGGCGTCGACCAGTTCATCCCCGTCGATGTCTACGTGCCCGGCTGTCCGCCCCGGCCCGAACAGCTCATCGAAGGCGTCATGACCATCCAGCGCATCATCGATCAGGATGGCATCCCGCCCAAAGGCCCCGATGGCCGACGCATCCCCCTGAACGTGGCCCTCCAGCCCACGTACCGGCCCGCGCCGCAGCCGGTTCCCGTCGGCTTCGGAACTTGACGCATCGCCGTTACACTACGGAAAGCCATGCCCTCCTCCGATCTCAGTCCTTGGCTGCCTGTCGGCATTCTGGTGCTGATGGCGATCACCTTTGCGGTCGCCAACACGGTGCTCACGCTCATCCTCGGCCCCAGGCGCGACGGTACCGTCAAGAGCAGGACGTACGAATCGGGCATGGAGCCGGTCGGCACGGCCCGCAAGCGGTTCAACGTTCGGTTCTACATCATCGCCATGACGTTTCTGGTCTTCGATGTGGAGGTCATCTTCCTGTATCCATGGGCCGCAACCTTCTCCAACATCGATCCCACCGCTCCCCACGGCCCCGTCTTCCTCTTCCGCGTGCTTTTCTTCATGCTGACCACGGTGATTGCGTACGTCTACGCCTACCGCAAGGGAGTATTCCGCTTCGACTGAACCGGCTCGCAGCTTCCGCGGCGCTCACAATCCCGGAGCGGGCGTCTTGACCCTCCGTCCAGTCACCGCGGCGATCGGACTGGGCGCCAATCTCGGTGTGCGCGAGGAGAACATCCGGAACGCGGTCGCTGCGACCGGAAGTCTTCCCGGCACGCGCCTTCTGGCCGTTTCAACGCTTCACGAAACGGTTCCCATCGGCGGCCCGTCCGGCCAGGGAAACTACTTGAACGCCGCGATCCTGATCGAAACGAGCCTGGATGCTCCCGCGCTGCTCCGGCATCTGCTCGCCATCGAACGATCGATGGGACGCGACCGCGCCCGCGAGGAGCGGTGGGGGCCACGCATCATTGACTTGGATCTCCTCCTCTTCGGAGATAGCGTGATCGATCTGCCGGGGCTGAAAGTGCCGCACCCGCGCATGCACGAGCGTGCTTTCGTCCTCGCGCCGCTCGCGGAAATCGGGGAAGAACTGATGCATCCGACGCTGCATCGGTCGGTGCGCGAGCTTGAGCAGGCCTTGCGCTCGCGGGAGTAGTTCCGCCGGCGCGTATCATGCCTCCGATGCGGACCCGCTGCCTCGCGCTGTTGATCCTGCCGGCTTCATGCCTGCTCCTCGAGTTGCCTGCCCGCGCGGAGCCGGTGCCCATCGACCCGCTGCTGGTCCTCGAGGAACTGTCCTCGGCCTACGCCAAGGAACCCATTCAGGAGCTGGTGCAGGTCGCGGCGATGGCCCCCGCCTCGTCCCGACGCGACACCTTCCGCGTTCGCTTCGCGGGCGAATCGTGCTTTGAGCTGAAATTCGGTGGAATATTGGTCTGGACGGAGCAGACCCAGGCCGGCCTGGTGCTGCGCGCCGTGCATGAGCGAGATGCACAGGCGTGCTTCGAGCGTGCCGTGGATCCGCGCACCGTGCTCGAAGAACTGTCCCGCGAGCTTCCCCCCTTGCCCGCTCCGCAGCTTGTGCTCGCGCTCCGCGCCGGCGATGCATTCGGTGAGCCGATCCCCTACGCCCGGGCCGTGAAGTGGCGCTCGGCTTCGCTCGACACCGACGCGACGCCGGCCCGCGCTTCGCTCATCGGTGTCGGGGAAGGCTGCTCCGTGGAAATGATCTGTTCGCTTGAACCCCCCCGCCTCATCAGCGCCGCGTTCGAGTTCGAGAACGGCGGGGCACGCATCGTCATCGACGTGCGCCCGGACCCCGCCCCATCCGCCGGGAATCTCGGCGTGCCGGTCGAGCACCGTCTGCGCGTGGGATCCATCCGCGAGCTTGCCCCTCGCATGGGAGACATCGCCGTGGGTGAGCCGTTTCCGCCCATGTCGCTGCTCCGCGCGTCGGATGTCTTGGAGGATTCGGCGCCGAGCGGGGAGCCGGCCTCGGTCGAACCGGCGGGACCGTGCCTCGTCGTATTCTTCCGGCAGTGGGATGACGATGCGATCGCGGCCGTCCGGCTCGCCGAGCGCATCGCGCCGCAGATCGGTTCGCCGGCGATCCACCGCGTCGCTGTGCTCAATCTGGGAGCGATGACCGCCGGCCTGCTCGACACGCTCGCCGCCCTGCGGGAGCGCATGGGCGCCCACCCGTTCCTCTTCTCCGTCTCCGACGCCTCCACCATCAACCGTTTCGCGACTCCGGACATCGGCGCGGTGGTGGTCGCCGTGCGCGACGATGGCTCCGTGGCCGCCGTCGCGCGGATGGACGATCGCTTTCATCGCCGGCCGGACGAGACGGACGAACAGTTCCGCTCGCGGATCGACGGATTGACGGATCAGGCGGCGCGAGAGGCGATCGAGTCGTTTCGCGCCGATCCGTGACGTGTGGCCGTCGAACCCTATTCCACGTCCAGATTCCGCAGGTAGCTCTCCAGCGCTTCCCGCTGCGCACGCAGCTCCGTTTCGAGTCGTGTCCGCTCTTCGCCGATGTCCTCCAGCCTCGATTCCTGTTCGGTCAGTTTCTTCATGTACCGTGCATGGAGTTCCGTAGTGCGGTCGATGGACTTCATGTTCTCGCGCACGCGCAGCTGATCCTGTGTGATCGCTTCCACTTCCCTGTTCAGCTCGGCAAGCCGTTGCTCGGTCTGCGACATCGCGCCGCGCAGCTCCGCGCCCTTCTTGAACGCATCCACCACGGCCTGCGATGCCCGTCCGTCCTTCACGTACACCATGAGCGTGGCAAGGTCGTAGTTCAGCAGCTCGTACGTCTCGAGGTACGTGCGCTCTTCGGCCACGGTGAACCGGGCATCTTTCCCGGCCGCAACGGCAACTTCGAAGCGATAGAGATTCTCCGTCACTTCGTCCGCCTTGGCCGGCTCTTTCAGCTCCCAGCCGTACGACTTGGGATGTTCGACCAGCAGCGTGCGATCCCGGGCCGCGTCATGGTTGCGGAACGAGAACACGCGGCTCTGCCGCTCCTTCATGCTCATGTGCAGCACGCCGTCCACGATCCGCACCTTGACAAGATTGTTCTCGCCCTTCGCGTCCATCTGGGCATGAACATCGAGGTCCACCGCGTAGCTCAGCAGGCGCGTATCGTTGCGCGACGTGTGCGGAATCTGCGCATCGCCCGCGTAGGCGCCGCCGTCGTACACCGCGATCGGCCCGGGCATCAGGTGCAGACCGGAATCGTTCGTGAGCTGCACGCCGCGCATCGGGTGGTCGGGCATCGCCGCATGGTTGTAGATCGAGACGCGACGCCCGCTGATGTCCGCGGTGAGAATGGGCAGCATCGCCGAACGCTGCCGCTCCAGCGTGACCGGCGTGTCCAGCGTGTAGACGAACTGCTCGCCGATCTCCCCGGCGGATGCCGCGGCCGAGGCGGCATAGTTCACGAAGTCGCTTCCGCTCAGATCCATCGGGGGAGCCGCGTCCATCATCGGCTGGCCGAAGGCTTGTGCAGAGGCGGCAGCCGCCGGCTTTTTCCCCGCATGTTCCGCCACTGCCCGCCTGCCCACCTCGAAGCTCTGGTTCGCCTCTCTCGCCACACCCTCTTCGCCCGCCATCTGCCCCGCCTCGAAGATCCGCGGCCCGACCCCCGCCGCCATCGGCACCGGGACCATGGGTCGGAACGCGAAGAGCGGCTCGTAGAGGTCCATCGTGAACCCGACGGGCCGCCCGGAAGCCAGCGTGAGGCGCACTTCGTTCCAATCTTCATCCGTGGTGTTCTCGACGATCGCCCACCCCTGCATCGTCAGCTTGTCGTCCTTCGTGTCGCCTTCGGGCAGCACCAGGCGATAGCTGGTCTTCCAAACAGGCATCTCCTGCACGTACGCCACCGCGACTCTGCGAGGTTCGCCCGGTCCTCCGAGGAACGAGAGATCGACCGTCTTCACTCTGTCGGCGCGGTATTCCGCCAGCGTCGCCAGCGCGCGATTCAGTTCTTCATTCAGCGCCGGATCGGTCAACTCGAACGTGCTGATCCGCGACGTGGCGATCGAGCGTACGCCGCTGCTCGTGACGATGTTGACGTACCATTCCTTGAACTGGCCCGGGTTCTGCTCCGCCTCGATCACCGTGATCCTCGGCTCCACCGAGAGGATCGAGCCCTCGTACTGCCCTTCGCCCGTCGTCAGGCGGACCGGCGAACCGCGCAGGCGTGAAAACAGCACATCCAGCGACGGCGCGTCGGAAATATCCACTGCGAACGAGGTGAGTCTCCGTGCCAGCGGCTCCTTCGATCCGTACGTCACCGGACCGATTCTTCCGCCGTCCAGGTCGAGCAGCACCATCGACTTGAGAATGTCGTTGATCTGGTCCGTCTTGAATCGGAGCTGTACGGTGCGGTTCCCCGAGATCAGGTCCTGCCGCTCGAACGCTCCCACTCCGGATCGGTAGAGCGTGATCTTCCGGATGGGCAGCGCCGAGTCGGCGGCGGCCGGGGCGTTCGAGGTCGCCCCGGTCTGCGCCGAGGTCGCGGGAATCGGAAGGGCTGTCGAAGCAACGGCGAGAATCATTGCTGCTGTCAGAGGAAGGTTGGCTTTCACGTTCAGACTCCTTGTCATGTGCGATCTGGTTCCCGCGCGATGCTCGCCCGGGCGTCGCCGGCGCCGTGGCCGCCGACCAGGTCGAGCATCGCGCGGTGCAGATGTCCGTTGGATGCAATGATGCGCGGCGCCAAGTGAGACCGCCTTCCGGTCCAGTCGCTCACCTTGCCGCCGGCTTCTTCGATGATGGGGAGAAACGGCGCGATGTCCCACGGCTTGAGCGTCAAGTCGATCGAGGCATCCACGCGCCCCGTCGCCACGCACGTGAACGCGTACGCGTCGTTCCAGCCGCGCAGCCGCATGGCCGCGCGGGACAGCGCCTCGTAGACCCCCCAGAGTCCCTCGGCGTGATAAGCATCGGGCGCGACGCTCTCCACCAGCGCTTCGCTCATCCGGAGCGTGGACGACACGCCCGCGCGCTCCGGCCTGCCTTCCCGCCCCTTCCACCAGCACCCGCGTCCTTCGGCCGCGTGGATGGTCTCGCCCAGCGCCGCGAACGACGCCCCGCCTGCCTTCGGCTCGCCGTCCGCCTCGATGGCGATGAGCGTGCCGAAGGTCGGGATGCCGCGCGCGAACGACCTGGTTCCATCGATGGGGTCGATGATCCAGCGGTACCCCGTGGTGCCGGCCGTCTCTCCCTGCTCTTCACCCAGGATGGAATCTCCGGGAAATGCCGCTTCGATGCGCCGCCGGAGCATGGCTTCGATATTTCGATCGGCCTGAGTCACCGGGGAATCATCCTTCTTCGCATCCGCTCGCAGGTCCGAAGCCCGGAACCAGCGCAGGGCGATCGCATCGGCTTCCGGCAGCAGGTTCAGCATCAGCTCGTACCGACTCCCGATGTCCCCTTCGCTCATCCGCACAGCGTACCGCGGTCCGCTCACCAGGAATAATGGACTTGGTACGTGACGGTCTTTTCCTCGCCCGGCTCCAGCTTGACGCGGAACTCGATGGTCTGCGCATCGGTCTTGGTGAAGTCCTGCGACTTCTCCCTGACGTCCCAGTTCGTCCAGCGGTACATCCGTTCGACGACCACGACTTCGACCGCCTCCTTCTTGCGGTTGCGCAGCGTGATCTTGAAGGATTCGTCGATCCAGTCGTCATCCCAGTTCGCACGGTAATCGGTCTGCATGCGCTCGCCCACGATGTCGAACGCATTGCCCGTGTAGACGCGAACCTTTTCATCCACCGGCGTGTGATCGATCAGGTTTTCACCGAGGAACTCGAGCTGACCGTCGGTGTCCGCTTGGTAGAACCGCAGACGACCCTTGGGCAGCGGTGCTCCCAGGCCGTTGGCCGCGGAGTTCTCGAACTCGCGCATCACCCAGACCTTGGGGTTGGACTCCGCCCCGTAGTGCTTTTCCTGCCGGATGGATTCGTAGGTCCAACCGGCGTACCGCTGCGGGTCGATGTATGCGCCCTCGTACACATACAGCTTGGTGGCCTTGATGTCCGCAGCCCGGATGAACTCGATCTGCTTGGTTTCGCGGTCGCGCAGCGTGCTTTCCCGGTTGATCGTGTACAGGTGATACTCGTCGAAGCTCTTTTCCGATACGGGTATACCGAGCATCTCGTCCATGGCGCGCCCGCGCCCGCCGCCGAAGCCGACCGGCTGGCTTGAAGGATGCAGCTTGTTCGTGTCGCCCGCCATCAGCTTGAGCCGGGCATTCTCGAACGTCTTACCCGACTGATTGTCGATCGTGACCCAGCCCACTAGGTCGATGCGGTCTCCGTTCTCCGGGGCCACGATGTTGTAATCCGCCTGCCATGACATGCCGCCCGTGACATACGCCAGCTCGGCCTCCACCGGCCCCGGCGAGTCCGTCCGGATCAGCCAGTTCAGCGTCGGCTTGAGAATCGTCTCATCGGCGAGTGCCGGGAAGATGGGCTGCCCCGGCAGCGAGAATCGAAGTTGCCCTCCAACCTCGATGATCGGCTGACTCGTGCCCGAGTCGTGGTACGACAGCGCCATCTGCCGCTGGGAGTACTCTCGGCCGTACCTGCCCCCGGCCTCCCTGTGCGGCACGTACCCCGACCGGATGATCTTGCCGCGGATGATCGTCGGCTCGCGCGTTTCAGGATCGAAGCCCGCGATGAACTCGATCTCCTTCCCCTCATACAGCGAGAGCAGCAGTTCCTGCGAGATCGGATCGTTGCGGTAGTTCTGCTCCAGCACCTGAAGCACCCTCGTGCCCCGCGCGTCCCGCAGGATCACCGAATCCGGCTCGATGTGCGCCGCAACATCGGTGAAGGCGACGGTGTTGATCCCTTCGTTCAGGTCCAGGGAAATCGATTCACGCACCACCGCGAAGTTGTCGTTGTGAATCGTCACGGCGCTTTGCGCGCCCAGCGCGGCACCGCACACCATGAGCAGCATTCCGGGCGCGAAGTTCAGTGTCGTCCGCATGACTCATCCTTTCCCTTCAGGGCTTGTACGGCACTCACATGTATGTATTCCTCGATTGTGTTTCGGTTCACGTAATCGGCTTGAATCGCTCGCATATCATGCGCCGGTTCGGTCTCTTTTCCCATCCTGCGAAAATGCCCGGCCCGAGATGCTCGCGCAGAGCAATCCGCCGCGTGCATGTTTCTCGCCGCGGCCATACGCTCTGGCGTCCCTTGGCAATGGCCGGCGGGGGAAACTTGTCTCCCGCCGATTCGAGTTCCGACCGTTCCGCGTGAGAAACCGGCCGTGACCAGCACATCGAAATCTCCATCCACGAATGCCGCCGACCGCACCCCGCGGGCCACCATCCTCGCCGGTGTCCCCAACATCAACATGACCCTCTACCACCGCATCCGATTCCGCGCCGGCGATCCCGCGGCCGTCATCACCGATGCCTCCGGCCGCTCGACGCTCATCATCCGCGACATCGAGATGCACCGCGCACGACAACTCGTCAAGGTGGACCGCGTTTGCTGTCCGGCGGACTTTCCTCCTCCCGGCGGCCTCTCCGGCGACCGTCCCACCGCCACCGCGCAGGCCACCGCCGAGTTCCTCCGCCGCGAGGGCATCCGCGAACTCTGGACGGACCGCACGCTCCCCATGATCTTCGCGCATCACATCCGCGAAGTTGGGGTTCAGCTGCACTACGACCCCGAACTCGGCGTCCGCGAGCGCCGCTCCAAGGATGCGCAGGAAGTGGAGTGGCTGCGCGATGCCCAACGCACCACCGAACAGTGCATCGAGATGGTCTGCCGCCTCATTGCCCGCGCGCCCGCGGCCAAGAGCGGCATCCTCATGCACGAGGGCGAACCGCTCACCGCCGAGCGCGTCCGCACCATCCTCGACATCTGGCTGATGCAGCGAGGGTACATCAACGTCCCAGCCATCATCGCCTGCGGCCGCGAGGGCGGCGATTGTCACAATGACGGCAGGGGACCCCTCTACACCGAGCAGCCCATCATCGTCGATGTCTTCCCTCGCAACGCGACCACGCTCTACGTCGGCGACTGCACACGCACGATGGTCCACGGCAAACCCGGCAACATCCCCGAGCCGGTCCGCGCCATGCACGCGGCCGTCAAGGAAGCCAAGGTCCGCGCCATCGCCGCCATGCGCGCCGGCACGACCGGCGAGGCGGTGCACAAAGTTGTCATTGCATGCATGAAGGAGAAAGGCTACCCCGTCGGCTTCCCAGGGCACGATGTGCCGCCGACCTACAGCGGCATGCCGCACGGCACAGGACACGGCCTGGGCCTCGACCTGAAGGAACCGCCCCTGCTCGACCTTGGCGGGCCGGAGCTGGTCGTTGGAGATGCCGTCACGGTTGAGCCGGGACTCTATTCACCGGTCATCGGGGGCGTGAGAATCGAAGACATGGTCATTGTCCGCGAGGGCGGCGTTGACAATCTCAATACTCTGCATGAAGAACTGTCTTGGGATTAGACCTCTCGCGCCAGGCGAACTCAGAACTCGCGCTCACGCTGTCGATAGCGGCGGATCGGCCCCGCAGAAGAGCGGCCAGGCGCTGCCAGTCTCCGTCTTCTCGACCCGACCGCACTTCGCGTGCGCCGGACTCTCAAGGGTGGCTAACGGGACTCGAACCCGCGACAACCGGGACCACAACCCGGTGCTCTGCCAACTGAGCTATAGCCACCATCCGAGCCGATTCAGGCTTCCCTGATCGGTACCGGGGACACTACGAACCCATTCCTGCCCCGTCAACGAGCGGTTCGGGCTGGAGTCCTGACCGACGCACGGTACAATCTCCCTTCCCACCTCGCCGGGACAGCATGAGGCATTGTACCGGCTTTTCCGTTGTTTGTGAGGAGTCCCGGCATCATGTCCGCAGTTCTTGAGGCCAAGTCCGTTCAACTCAATCTCGATCGTGCCCACCGCAATGTCTGCCCCGCCCGGCTTGTCGAGCTGGCGGTCATCCGCGGCGAAGGCGTCCTTGCTTCCAACGGCGGCCTTGTCTGCCGCACCGGCGACCGCACCGGCCGCAGCCCCAAGGACAAATATCTCGAAGACACTCCCGCCATTCACGACAAGATCGGATGGGGCGGTTTCAACACGCCCATCTCGCCGGAAAAGTTCGACATCGTTCTCGATATCGCTCAGAAGCATCTCGCGGCGCAGAAGGACCTTTTTGTCTTCGAAGGTTTCGTCGGCGCGGATCCCAAGTACCGCTTGTGCGCACAGGTCATCGCCGAGCAGGCGTGGCACTATCTCTTCATCCGCACGCTCTTCATCCCCAAGTCCTCGCCGGCCGCGGGACCGAACCCCCAGTGGAAGAAGGAAGGCGCCTGGACCATCCTCAACGCGGGCAAGCGCCGGCTCACCGCCGAAGAACAGGCCAGGCTCGGCGTCAAGAGCCCCGTCATCATTGTGCAGTCGCTTACGCGCAAGCTCGTCGTCATCGTCGGCACCGAGTATGCCGGCGAGATGAAGAAATCGCTCTTCTACGCGATGAACTACGACATGCCCGAAGTGGGCGTCTTCCCCATGCACTGCTCCTGCAATGTCGACAAGCGCGACCCCTCCAATGTCGCGCTCTTCTTCGGTCTCTCCGGCACCGGAAAGACCACGCTTTCCGCCGATCCCAACCGCGCCCTCGTCGGCGACGATGAGCACGGCTGGTCGGACACCGGCACGTTCAACTTCGAAGGCGGCTGCTACGCCAAGTGCATCCGGCTCACCAAGGAAGGCGAGCCGCAGATCTGGAACGCGATCCGTTTCGGCTCCGTCCTCGAGAATCTGGACATCAATCCCGATACCCGCGTTCCCGACTACAACAGCCAGAAGTACACCGAGAACACCCGCGCCACCTATCCGCTCGACTACATCGACGGCGCCGTCATCCCCTCCATCGCCGGTCACCCGAAGAACGTCATTTTCCTGACCGCCGACGCCTACGGCGTCATGCCCCCCGTCAGCAAGCTCACCCGCGAGCAGGCCATGTACTACTTCATCAACGGCTACACCTCCAAGCTCGCCGGCACCGAGCTGGGCGTCACCGAGCCGCAGCCCAACTTCTCCGCCTGCTTCGGATCCCCATTCCTGCCTCGTCCCCCCAAGGTCTACGCCGAAATGCTCGCGGCCAAGGTCGCCAAGCACAACGCGGATGTGTGGCTGCTCAACACGGGCTGGACCGGCGGCCCCTACGGCGTCGGCTCGCGCTTCAAGCTCGCCTACACCCGGGCCTTTGTCTCGGCGATCCTGAACGGAACCCTCAAGAACGCCAAGTTCACGCCGGACCCCATCTTCGGCCTGCCCCTCCCGGACAAGGTCGATGGTGTTCCCGCGGAAGTCCTCAACCCTCGCAACACGTGGAAGGATGGAGCAGCCTACGACGCCAAGGCCCGCGAACTGGCCGCGAAATTCCGCGAGAATGACGCCAAGTTCGAAATGCCGGACGCCGTTCGAAAGGCCGGTCCCCGAGCCTGAAGGCGGTTCACGCCGGGATGATCTGCGATCCCTAAACCGTGCCTCAGCCGCGATTTCTCCCGGCCCCGGTCCACCCAAGCCCGAGAAAACCCCGGTCGCAGGTGATCCCCAGTTTCAGATGGGGGAGTGCCGGTCGGCGGGTGTCCAGTCATGGTTTGCCCAAATTTCTGCCAACCGACGATTCTCTTGCCGACCTCTCGTACTGCTGTGGTAGGCTGATAGCTGGCGGAATAGGCGGTATCGGTGCATCTCAGCCATGGGAGTGGGAGGGCCTGTCGGGACCGCGTCGGGTGCCCGGCCGTTCAAGAGTCCGAGGGTCCAGCCTCAACCGGAGAAGGTCATGTTCCACGTCAGAACCTGGAAGAACAGCGTGACAGGATGTGCGTTCGGCGCTGCCGCGGTGTGCGCGATGGCCGGCGGCGCGATGGGTCAGAGCTGGGTGACGTTCAGCAATCAGACGACGACGCGCGTTTCGGCGCCCGCCGGTCTGTTCACGAACGACCCCGAAGAAAAGGATTACGCCTTCGGCGACCTCGACAAGGATGGTGACCTTGATCTGGTGATCGCGCGCAAGACTCCCTTCACGAGCACGGGCAAGCGCCCCAACGTGCTGCTCATGAACGAGAACGGCGTGCTCACCGACCGCACCAGTCAGTACGCCTCGCTCACCGATGTCGTCGGGGATTCCGGATTCCTGACCCCGACCAATGACCGCCGCGTTGCCGTCGTCGATGTCAACAACGACACGTGGCTGGACGTGGTGACGTGCACCACCCTCAGCGACAACGACCCCAAGCACATCTCGCATCCGCGCGTCTACATCAACCGCGGCGATGACGCTGGCGGCAACTGGCTCGGCCTCAAGTTCGAGAACGCACGCATCCCGCAGATGCATGCGACCGCCGGTCCTCGCTTCTGCTCCGTCACCTTCGGCGATCTGACGGGCGACGGCATCCCCGATCTGTATTACGGCGACTACGACTCGGGCGGGGCCGAAATCTTCGATTACAACAACAAGTACCTCGTCAACAACGGCAACGGCTTCTTCACCGATCAGAGCAACTCGCGCATGACCAGCGAGATGCTGCTCTCGGCGTTCGGCGCCGCCAGCGAAATCGCGGACATGAACAACGACGGGGCATTGGACGTCGTCAAGCAGACCGCGCTGAACCCGCCGCAGCATGTTGCCATCGTCTACAACAACCCCTCCAACGAGGGCTTCTTCAACGCCTACGACGTGCTCTACAGCCTCGCTCCCTACTTCGTGAGCATCGGCGACCTCAACAACGACAACCGTATCGACATGGTCATCTCCGACGACGGCCAGGATCGCTACATGCTCAACAACGGCAACGGCTCCAACGGCCGCGCCACCTTCACGACCAAGGCGTTCACCTATGACTCCGGCGGCGATGACGGCTTCGCCGGTGACTCCACCGTCGCCGATCTGAACAACGACGGCTTCAACGACGTCATCATCACCGACGTCGATGTCGATATCTCCGGCTGCAACCGCCGGACGCATATCTTCCGCAACCTCGGCGACCTGCCCAGCGTCACGCTGCGCGAGCAGCAGCAGGGCGGAGCCGTGGCCAGCATCCCCGTCGGCATGCTCCAGGGCACCCACGACGTCGCCGTGTTCGACATCAACGGCGACGGCTGGAAGGACATGGTCATGGGACGCTGCTCCACCAGCGAAATCTGGATCAACCAGCCCCCGACCGGCGCGACCTTCCAGTATCCACTCGGCCTTCCCGCGCAGCTCACCCCGAACTCCCCGACCACGTTCCAGGTCAAGATTGTCCCAATCAGCGGCTCGATCGTCCCAAGCACCGAGAAGCTGCTGGTCTCCGTCGGCGGAGGCACGCCGGTCGAAACCGCGCTCTCCCCGCTCGGGAACAACACCTACGAGGGAACGCTGCCCCCGATCGGTTGCTCATCGCAGCTCCAGTTCTCGGTCAAGGCGTCGCTCAACCCAGGCGGCGTGTTCCACGACCCGCCCGGCGGTCTGCCCGCGGCCGGATATACCGCGACCGCAGCCGACGGCGTTGAGATCGATCGCGAAGAGTTCGAGTCCGACACGCCGGATTGGACGGTCACGAACCAGAGCGTGAGCTTCGGCGCCTGGCAGCGGGCGATCCCGAACGGCACGCTGTTCAACGGTGTCTTCGCCGCCCCCGATCAGGATGCCGGCGCGGGCATTGCTGTGGCCTGCTATGTCACCGAGAACGGCCCGCCCGGCGGCGGCGCTTCGGCCAACGACCTTGACGGCGGCCCGACCATCCTCACCTCCCCCGTCATCAACCTCAAGGGTACGGACGCAACTATCTCCTACGCTCGATGGATGTTCTGCAGCACGCAGGACGGCACAGGGCCGGACTTCCTCCGCACCGAAATCTCCAACGACAACGGGCAGACGTGGGAGCTGGTCCACCAGACCGGCGCCACCAACAACGGCGTCGGCACCCCGACGTTCTGGGAGACCGTCTCCTTCACCGTCAGCCAGTACGTCACCCCCACCGACGAGGTCCGAGTCCGCTTCGTCGTGGCTGACAACCCCAATAACTCCGTCACCGAGGCCGGCATCGACAACTTCCAGGTTTCCAAGCTCGTCTGCCTGCCTCCGCCGTCCTGCACCGGCGACCTCGATGGCGACTTCGACGTGGATTCAACCGACCTCAACCTCCTCTTGACCGACTTCGGCTGCACCGGCGTTTCCTGCATCGGCGACGCCGATGGCGACAACGACACCGACAGCACCGACCTCAACATCGTCTTGTCCGTCTTCGGAAACCCCTGCTGAACGGCATTCCGGCAGGTCTTGATGTGGAGCTCGCCCCGGGGTGCCGACGGAGTATTCGCCTCGGCGCCCCGGGGTCTTTGATTCATGGGCCTTCAGGGAATTCTCGTGGAGTTCAGGGAGATCGGCGATGACTTGGGAACGTTCTGAGCGTGGACACGGATTGCCGGGACGCGCCGCTTTCGGCGTGCTGGCCTTCGCGGCTTCCCTCGCTCTCGGAGCGAGCGCGGCCGCTCGCCCCACGCAGCCGAAGATGGGTGAACCGATCGACGGCCTCAGCCCGGCGGAGCTGCAGCAGTTTCAGAACGGCAAGGTCGATTTCAGCACCGTTCTGACCGTTCCGAACGGACTCGGTCCGATCTTCAATCAAAACAGTTGCGCTTCCTGTCACAACAATCCCGTCGGTGGAAGCGGATCGATCTTCGTGACGCGCTTCGGCTTTGCAGACAAGGGATTCTTCGACCCGCTCGAGAATCTCGGCGGCTCACTCCTTCAGGCGCAGTCCATCTCTCCGGAGTGCGCCGAGTCCATCCCGCCATTCCCCATCTCCAACATCCAGGCCAATCGAATCACCTCGACCATTCTCGGCGCCGGTCTCATCGAAGCCATCCCGGACCAAGACATCCAGTTCTACGCCGACAACCCGCCGCCGAACGTCTCAGGCCGCGTGCACATGGTCGTTCCTGCTGAAGGCCCCGCCACACCCCGGGTGGGCCGCTTCGGCTGGAAGGCGCAGGTCGCGACTGTTCTGACCTTCTCAGGCGATGCCGCACTGAATGAAATGGGACTCACCAATCGCCTCTTCACCCAGGAGAACGCGCCCAACGGCGACCCCGATCTGCTCAAACAGTGCGACTCGGTCGCGGATCCCGAGGACCATCCCGACGGATCGGGCTTCGAGTTCATCGACCGCATCACGCACTTCCAGCGGTTCCTCGCCCCGCCGCCGCAGACTCCCAAGTCGGGCATGTCGGGCGAAGCCCACTTCATGGCCGCCCAATGCGGCTCGTGCCACGTGCCTTCCTTTACCACTCCGAACGACACGAACCTCGAGCCGGCGCTCCGCAATCGCACGGTGAAGGCGTATTCCGACTTCCTGCTGCACGACATGGGCAGCAACGCCGACTTCATCGCTCAGGGAGCCGCCACCGAGTTCGAGATCCGCACGCCCACGCTCTGGGGCGTCCGTGTGCGCGATCCGCTCTGGCACGACGGCCGCGTCACCGGCGGCACGTTCGCCGAGCGCATGACGCAGGTCATCGCGCTGCACAACGGCTTCGGCAGCGAAGCACAGGCGTCCTACGCGCTCTACAACGCGCTGTCGGCACAGCAGAAGAACGAACTCATCGCATTTCTCGATTCTCTCGGCCGGGCGGAGTTCGATGCCGACGGCGACAATCACATCGATGGCGATGACTTCCGCAGCTTCGCGGATTGCTTCACCGGTCCCGGTTCCGCCGCCGGCAGCATCTCGCCCGACGATCCCTGCGCCGTCCATGATATCGATCAGGACGGCGATGTGGACCTCGATGACTTCGCCGAGTTCGAAACCGTCTATGAGGGCGTGATCGGCGACTGCGACAACGACACCGTCAACGACCTGCGCGAAATCCTGCTCGGCGCAGCGGACGTCAACGACAACCTCATCCCGGACTCCTGCGAAACTCCCGCCTGCCCCGGCGATATCGACGGCGACAACGACGTGGATTCCACCGACCTCAACGTGGTGCTCACCGACTTCGGTTGCACCAGCTCCCCGTGCGCCGGCGACGCCGACCTCGACGGCGATACCGACAGCACGGACCTGAACATCGTGCTCACCGCCTTCGGCGCAAGCTGCAACTGAGCGCCGTCGCGCGATCCAGCGCACCTTCGAGCCGGCGACCATCCTCGCCGGCTCGTTTGTTTTCGTTTCCTATTCCTTGCTCATCGCGGCATTGATCGCAGCGATCTGGCCCAGCCGCGCATAGTCGATCGCCTCCGCCAGCAGCCGCGCCGATTCCTGCGGCGCATGGAATCCCGTCGAGTTCTCCGCCGCGATGAAATCCAGCCTCCATTGCGCTTTGCGGTGAAAGTCCCTTGCTTCCGCAAGCTGTTCCTGCGTGGCGCCGACTTTCGCGGCCGACGCGATTGCGCCGATCAGCGCCAGCGTTGCTTCCTCCGCCCTTATGAGGAGCGAGCGGGTGCGGTCCTGAATGGCCTCGGCCCTCGCGAGAATCTCTGCCTCGGTGTAGCGGTGGCATGTCTGGCATGCTCGGTTGATGTTGAGCAGCGGGCTGCGCACATGGTGGTCACTGATCTTGACCGCCCCCTCGCGCAGATACGGCATGTGGCAATCCGCGCACGCCACGCCGCTCCGCGCATGGATTCCCTGGCTCCAGAGTTCAAACTCCGGGTGCTGAGCCTTGAGCACCGGCGCCCCCGATACCTCGTGGCTCCAGTCCTTCCACCCCGCTTCGTCGTAATACGCCTCGATCTGCTCGGCCTTCAGCCCCTTGTGCCAGGGATAGGTCAGCAGCTTGCCCTCGCCCTTGAAGTAGTACTCCACGTGGCACTGGGCGCACACCAGCGAGCGCATCTCCTGCCGCGAAGCCAGCGTGTTGGGGTCGTAGGGTTCCGATCCTCCGTCCTTTCGCCACCGCTCGATGCTTGAAAGGTGCGGCGTCGGCTCGCCGGAGGCCGCCAGTGCGCGGATGCCGTTGAGAAAGCCCGGGCGCGTGATGCGCAGTTGCAGCGATTGAGGATCGTGGCAGTCGCCGCAGCTCACCGGATGGCTCACGAGCGTCGTCGCCTCCTCGTAGGGCATGGCGCACACGGCCTCGAACCCCTTGAAGAGCTGCTCCTGCCCCGTCGCTGAAAGCAGCGGGTCCGACGCGCTGCCCACGGCCCCCTGTTCCAGCCCGACTTTCCGATACGCCGCGAGATTCGAGGCGTGGCAATGCAGGCACGCGCCGGGCTGCTTGCGCTTCGTCACCCGCTCGGTTTCCCGCTGGTCGCTGAGCATGTAGGCGTGCCCGCGCTCCTCGCGGTAGTCGATCGAAAAGGCATACCCCGCGAACAGCACGCGCCAGCGTGGATCATCGTCGAGCTTCTGGAACGCCTCGCTCCCCCCGTGACGCGTCCGCGCCGTGTCCACGGTGCGCCGGTAGCTGTCGTACTGCCTCGGAAAGTTCCTCCCCCACACCGCCGGATCGATCGTTTCTTCGGTCACTTCGACGAGTTTGAACGCCGTCTGCCGCGCCTCCTGCTTGCGCTCGAAGATGTTCAGCGCCAGCATCATGACGCCCGCGGTGCCCGCGGCCGCGAGCACGCCCACCAGGCCGTACGTCAGCCGCCCGGCGTGCGGACGGACTTTTTCCGATTCGTTCCGGACTGACATGATTCCCATCCTTCCGCTAACGCGTCGGACCATGACCGACATTGATGTGACAGTGCACGCAGTCCGAGCCGCCTTCGCCCGACGCCGCACTCCCCCCGTGACCGATGATGTCCGACACCAGGGCCGCGTGACACCGCGCGCAGTTCGCTTCCACGATCTCACGGTCTTCGTCCGTGATCCGGATCGGTTCGTGAAAGTCCTGCAGCGTGAACGCCTTGGAGTGTCTGTATCCGTGCACCGCTTTCGCCTTGTACTTTCCGACCAGGTCGTGCGGCACATGGCAGTCGTTGCACGTCGCGAACGGATGGTGCCCCGCCTTCTGCCAGCCCTCGTACTGCTCGCGCATGATGTGGCAGTTGATGCAGACGTCCGGATTGTCCGAGAGATATGCCGCGCCCTCGGCATAGCGGAATGTGAACCCGGCGGCACCGGCCAGCATGCCCAGCAGCGCCGAAAGCAGCACTCCTGCGCGCGTAACCCCTCGACGTGCGGGCCACGCGGCAGCAATCTCGGACTCGACCCCCGCCGCGTGCGGGCATGGTGCGATCATGCGTGCGCCAGGGTCGCACGCACGGGCGCACGCTGTCAAATCACGCTCCATTCATCCCGGCTGAGACTTGGATTCACTCGCACGCGCCTGCCGCTCATCACACCTTCGCCGCCGCCTCCCGCTCCGCCTGTTCCTTCCTGCGGCGCTTCAGCTCGGCGTCGATGAAGTCATCCAGCGCGCCCGCGAGAACCCGCGCCGGATCGCCCGATTCGTGCCCTGTCCGGTGATCCTTCACGCGATTGTCGTAGATCACATACGAGCGGATCTGCGTTCCCCAGCCGCGGTCAATATCGCCGCCCGCGGCCGCCTTGATCTCGGCATTGCGACGGGCCTCTTCGATCTCTTCCAGCTTGGCTTGAAGGATCGCCAGCGCCTGCCGCTTGTTCTGTCCCTGGTCACGGTGCGTGGACGCTACCACCATGATCCCCGTCGGCTTGTGCACCACGCGAACCGCGCTGGCGACCTTGTTCACGTTCTGCCCGCCCGGACCGCTGGCGCGCACGAAGGGCGTGATCTCGAGGTCCTTGTCGGGAATCTCGACCGTGGACTCCTCGAACTCCGGTGTGGTATCGACCGTGGCGAAGCTCGTCTGACGCTTGCCCTGCGCATTGAACGGAGAGACCCGCGCGAGGCGGTGGGTTCCGCGCTCGCACTTGAGGTACCCGAACGCGTAGGGACCGCTCACTTTCAGCGTGACCGAGTCGATCCCCACTTCGCTTCCGAAGGTCTTGGAAAGCTCCTCGACCTTCCACTCCGGGTGCGACTTCTCGAAGTACATGATGTACATCCGATAGAGCATCTCGCACCAGTCGTTCGCCTCGGTGCCCCCGTCGCCCGCCGAGATCGTGAAGAAGCAGTTGCGGTGGTCGTGCTTGCCCGAGAGCAGCGACAGCAGCTCCGCTCGTTCCATGTCGCGGCTCAGTCGATACAGCGATTCATCCGCTTCCTTGAGCAGATCCTTGTCGCCGGATTCCTTCGCCATTTCGTACGCCAGCTTGGCGTCTTCAAAGCCGCTGATGAGCGCCCGGATCGGTTCGACCTGCGCCTTCGTCGCCTTCAGGTCGTTCACGACCGACTTGGCCGCTTCCGGTCGATCCCAGAACCCGTCCGCGGACATCCGCGCCTCGAGCTGTGCCAGATGCTCCAGCTTCCGGTCGTAGTTAAAGAGAGTCGCGGATCGTTGAAATCCGCGCCTCGAGGTCATCAATGACAGGCTGATGGGCGTCGTAATGCATGGACGGAGTGTAGCCGATTCGCCCGCCCCGGACTGCTCCGTCGCCCAGGACCGCCCAACTCGGAAACCTGCCGCGCGAAACCGCTCCGCCCGCGGCGTCAATCCATCAAGCGCCGGACCGGGGGTCGGGTCCGGCGTCCTTCCCGCACCGACCTAGGGAGCACCGCGATGTTCAAGTTCCGGAGTTCGTTGATGGCCGTGGCCGTGCTTGGTGCCGCTGCCCTGTCCGCTCTCGCGCAGCCCGACATCGAACCAGGGCCTCGCCCCCTGCGGCCCGTGGTACCCGCTTCCGACGCGAACCCGGTCTTGGACCTTGATTTCAAGGGCGGCAGCGTGACCGAGTATCTGGAGGCTGTCCAAGCCGCCTCGGGTCAGTACCGGGTCGTCGCGATGCCGGGCTTGGAAGCGTTCACCATGCCCGCCGTCAAGCTCACGAACGTCACGCTCGGCGCGGCCGTTTCCGCCGTGACCCAAGCGCGGGTGCCCGACTCGAGTGTGAAGTCCTTTGTCGGCCTGAACTATCAAGATGGCGTCTACACCGTCTACGGCCAGATTGAACGCAACTCGAGAGAGGCACAATCGTCCCACGTCTGGCAGCTTGGCTCGCTCATCGAGTCCGGACTCAAGGCTGAAGACATCCTCTCTGCCGTGGAAGCTTCCGTCTCGCTGCTGGATTCGCCCTGCGTCGTGAAGTACCACGAGGGGACGCGCCTCCTCTTGGCAAACTGCACTTCCGAACAGGGCAACGCCGTGAACAATGTCCTGGCGCGGCTTGAAGAGACCGTCCAGCGCCGCGGCCTCGGTGCATCAGGTCCGCAGCAGGCGGAGTTGGAGGCCTTGGAACAGAGTCGGGATTCTCTCGCATCCCGGGTCCGTGAGCTGGAAGACCATGTCGCGCGTTTGGTCGGGGAGCGGGATTCTGTTGCCGCCCAGTTGGCACAAATGCGTGAAGAACTCGCCCAGCGCGAGCAGCATTTCACTGTTCAGCTCACGGAGCTGCAGGTGCGCCTCCAGGACGCCGAAAATCGTGCCAATCGCTACGAAAACGCATGGCTCGAACTCGAGCGCATGCGCCTCAGACGCGAGATTGAGCAGGAGAAGATGGGCCTCGACCCCGCGGAGCCGGCGCCGAGCGGCGCCGGTAAGCAACGCTGATCGCTCCGATGCCCGCCCACACCTTGGCATCCCGTCGTTGTTCCCGCGACCCCGATTCCGGGCGGACCTTGGCGGGATTCATGTCGCGGAGCGGCGCGGCCGCTGTCAGAATCTCTCGCGGGGCTGGAGGCTCGGTGAATCAGCACGTGCGCGATGTGACCAGCGCAGTCGCTTCGGGAGACTCCGAGGCCTTCGCTTGCTTCTATCGCGAGCGGTTCGACGAGATGTTCTCCGCCGCACGACGCGCCTCGGGCCGGGATGAATCTTTCTGTCTCGACGTGGTTCACGACGCCATGCTCAAGGTGATTCGCGGGATCAAGACCCTTGAAAGCGAGGATGCGCTGAGCGCATGGCTGCGCCGCGTGGTCACGAGGACCGCCTACGACATGCTCCGCGCCGAATCTCGCCGCGCTGTCCGCGAGCGCGCAGCCGCTCGAAGCCGCGCCGAAGCATCGCGCGCGACCGGCACAGCAGTTGAACACGCGGCACTTCAGGAACGCCTGGAGTGGCTCCGCGAGGAACTCTCGAAGCTCGATGAGGAAACCGCGCGCCTGCTGCACGCCCGGCACCGCGCGGTTCTCACGCTCAAACGCATCGGCAGACTTGTCGGTTTGAAGCCCGGCGCGGTCGATGGTCGTCTTCAGCGCGCGGCCGGACGTCTGCGGTCAGGTGCCCCAGGTATCGGGGAGGTGGAAGATGAATCATGATGGTCGTCCCGAAAGCACGGTGACTCTGAGCGCAGCTGGCCGCGCTCGGCGCGACGCCATGCTCGAAGAACTCATGGTGGAAGTCGGTCGGGTGCGGCGCGCCAGATCGCTCCGCAGGCGATGCAAGAGCGCGGTGGCCCTCGCGCTCCTGCTCGGCGGCGTCGCGCTCCTGCCCAGGCTGCTCGGCGGCTCAGGCCCCTCCAGCGCCCCCGTCCCTCCCGCTCCCGTCGCCGGACCCGTTGAGTCGCCGTCCTTTGTTCCGAATGCGCCCGTTCGTCAACCTGATCAGCGCTTCACGCACGTGCAGCGCCTCAGCACCGACCCGGCGGTCCTCTCGCGATTTGCCCCCGCGCCCGCGAACGGAACCATCGAGATCGTGGATGATTCGGCCCTGCTCCGCGCGCTCGCCGAGATCGGCCGCCCGGCCGGCTTGATCGAGATCGACGGGCGCGAAATCGTGAGCGCTCCCGTGACCGACAAGGAACTCTTCGGCGGCTAACGCAGCGCTTGGACGAATCCGCCGATGCGCGCGAGTCCTTCTCGAATCTGATCCTCCCCGCACGCAAACGTCAGCCGGATGCACTTCTCGCCCCCCGTTCCGAAATCCTCTCCCGGCACCACCGCCACGTGTTCGACCTCCAGCAGCGCTTCCGCGAACTCCGCCGCGCTGCGGATGGTGCGCTCCGGCGCCTTGGGGTGGCGCTTGCCGAAGTGTGCGGAGACATCGGGAAACACGTAGAACGCTCCCGTCGGTCGCGCGGTCACCAGCCCCGGAATCTTCGACACCAATGACCACGTAAGTTCCGCGCGCCGTCCGAAGGCTTCGCGCATCCTTTCGCATTCGTCGCCGCACTGCGTCAGCGCCGCTCGTATCGCCGGAAGAATGAACGTCGGAATACCCGTCGTCGATTGCCCCTGCAGCTTGCACAGGGCGTCCGCGATCTTGAGACCGAACGCCCCGGACCCCGCCGCATAGCCCACGCGCCAGCCCGTCATCGCGTACGACTTGGAAAGCCCGTTCACCGTGATCACGCGCTCGGCGATCTCCGGGATGGATCCGATCGAGAAGTGGGGGATACCTCCGAAGATGATCTTCTCGTAGATCTCGTCGGAGACGACCACCAAATCCGGCGCGATGCTTCGCGCCGCGTCGGCGACGACCGCGCCCAGCGCCCGCAGTTCATCCGGCGTGTACATCGTGCCGCACGGGTTCGACGGCGAGTTGAGCACGAGCGCGCGCGATCGGGCCGTGATCGCCCCGCGAAGCTGAGCCGGTGTGATCTTGTAATCCGTCGCGGCGCTGGTCGGCAGTTCGACCACGCGCGCCCCCGCCAGTTCGGCCTGCGGCGCATAGCTCACCCATGCCGGTACGGGCAGCAGCACTTCCGCGTCAGGCTCGCCCGGGCGTGCCGGGTCGATCAGCGCCTGAAACACCTGGTACAGGCTGTGCTTGCCGCCGCTGGAGACCACCACATGCTCCGGCGTTACCCCGGGGATGCCGTTCTCGCGGGCGAGTTTCTCCGCGATCACGCGCCGGGTGGCGTCATCGCCCGGGACTGGCGGGTACCGGGTCTGGCCCGACGTGATCGCTTCGATCGCGGCCTGCTTGATCAACCGGGGCGTCTCGAAGTCCGGTTCACCGGCTGCAAACGAGAGCACCGACACGCCGCGAGACTTGAGCACGCGCGCCTTGGCGGCAACCGCGAGGGTCGAGGAAGGGCGGAGCGAGGCGGCCCGGCGTGAGACGTGCATCGATGGAGCAGATTACCGCCGGGACGGTTTCCCGTGAGCAGGACTGCCCACCCGACCAGACCCCTACGCCCGATGTTCGGTACTGGTTTGCTGCCCCGCAACTGGGTCGCTATGATTGCCCACTCCCACGAGGAACCGGGGGATACCCCCGGCGTGGTATTCACAGCATTCGGACCGAGACGCCTGACCATGTCGATTTCCGCTGAACGGCGCGCCCAGATCATCAACGAGTTCAAGGTGCACGAGAAGGATTCGGGTTCTCCCGAGGTGCAGGTGGCCTTGTTGACGGAGAAAATCCGCGAAGTTACCGAGCATCTCAAGGATCACGACCACGATTACGCCAGCCGTCGCGGCCTTTCGGGCATGGTCAGCAAGCGGACCAGACTCACCGAGTACCTCCGGCGCACGAACCACGCCCGCTACTTGAAGCTCATCAATCGCCTCGGCCTGCGCAAGTAAGGCGCGGGACGGGATTGTCATGTTGTTCGTTTCCGTGCCGTCGTTCGCGTGACCGAACGGCAGCAAGCACTCCGCAGCGGCGGGGCATTCGGCGACGGTCTCAGCCGGATGTTCTTGGTGGGCTGCGCAATGCCTTCTGCCCTTTGGGTCCGTCGGCGAACGGCGCGAATCCGGAGTGCTGCTCCCCGGTCCGCAGGTTGTTGTGCGCCGGGTGCGAGTGAACTCCCCTGAAGAAGGCAGATGGTTCGATGGATCATGTGAAGATTGAGCGTGAGATCGGCGGGCGGTTGTTGACCTTGGAAACCGGCAAGGTCGGCAAGCTGGCGACGAGCTGTGTCATGGCCACCTACGCGGGCACGACCGTCCTGGCCGCGGTGGTCCGCGCCAAGCCGCGCGAAGGGATCGACTTCTTCCCTCTCACCGTGGATTACCGTGAAAAGACCGCCGCCGCCGGAAAGTTTCCGGGCGGCTTCAAGAAGCGCGAAGGTCCGCCCAGCGAGAAGGAAATCCTCACCATGCGGATGATCGATCGCCCGATCCGTCCGCTCTTCCCCGAGGGTTTCGTGGACGAGATCCAGATCCAGTGCTGGGTCATGAGCCACGACGGCGAGAACGACAGTGATGTGCTCGCGGGCACCGCCGCCTCCGCCGCTCTCGCCATCTCCAACGCGCCCTTCCTCGGTCCCATCGCCACCGTCCGCGTCGGTCGCATCCACACGGATGATGGCCCCAAGTACGTCCTCAACCCCACCGTCACTCAGATGGAGTATTCCGACCTCGACTTGGTCCTCTCCGGCCATGCCGACGGCATCAACATGATCGAGGTCGGCGCTGCCGAGCTGCCCGAGGCCGACGTGCTCGGCGCCATCGACTTCGGCTACACCCACATCCGCGAAGTGCTCGACCTGATCAACGAGCTTGTCCGCGTTGCGGGCCAGCCCAAGAAGCCCGGCGAGCTGGTACGGCTTCCCGATGATGTCGTCGCCGCCGTCAAGAAGCGCTGCTACGACGAACTCCTCGCCCTGCGCCAGGTTCCCGGCAAGGCCGACCGCGGCGAGAAGATCGACCAGCTCCGCGACGCCATGCTCGACGAGCTTTTCCCGGAAAAGACCGACGGCACCGTCGCCCAGCACCAGGAATCCGTCAAGCGCCGCGCCGCCGCCAAGGAGGCTTTCCGGCTCCTCGAGAAGAAGATCACTCGACAGCTCGTCGTCGAAAAGGGCATCCGCGCCGATGGACGCAAGTTCGATGAAATCCGGCCTCTGCACATGGAAGTCGGCGTCTTCCAGCGCACCCACGGCTCCGCCCTCTTCCAGCGGGGCGAGACGCAGTCGCTCGTTTCATGCACGCTCGGCACCGGGCGCGACGAGCAGATCGTCGATGGCCTCATCCCCGAGTACTCCAAGAAGTTCTATCTCCACTACAACTTCCCTCCCTTCTGCACCGGAGAGGCCAGCCGCATCACCGGCCCCGGCCGGCGCGAGATCGGCCACGGCGCCCTCGCCGAGCGATCGCTGCTTGGAATCCTGCCCAGCCCGGAGGAGTTCCCCTACACCGTTCGCGTCGTCTCCGACATCACCGAATCCAACGGCTCCTCCTCCATGGCGTCCGTGTGCGGGGGCTGCCTCGCCATGATGGACGCCGGCGTTCCCATCAAGAACACCTGCGCGGGAATCTCCATCGGCCGCTTCACGGACGAGTCCGGACGCAAGGTCGTCCGCGTCACCGACATCATCGGCGAGGAGGATTTCTTCGGCGACATGGACTTCAAGGTCTCCGGCACGCGCGAAGGCATCACCGGCATCCAGCTCGATCTCAAGGCCCGCGGCCTGTCCCTTCAGGAAATCGCCGAGACCTTCGAGCAGGCCCGACGCGGCCGGCTCCAGATCATCGAGCAGATGGAGCGTGTCCTCCCCGCTCCGCGTTCCACGCTCAGCCCCTTCGCCCCGCGCCTTCACACCCTTGTCATCAACCCCGAGAAGATCGGCAAGCTCATCGGCCCCGGCGGCAAGACCATCCGCGCCATTCAGGAGAAGTGGGGGGTCACCATCGATGTCGAGGACGACGGCACGGTCTTCATCGCCGCGCCCTCCGGCCCGGCGATCGACGGCGCCCGCTCCGAGGTCGAGGCTCTCTGCGCCGAGATCAAGGTCGGCACCATCTTCAACGGCAAAGTGGTGTCCATCAAGGACTTCGGTGCGTTCATCGAGCTTGCCCCGGGCACCGACGGCATGTGCCACATCTCCGAGCTTGCCGACGGCTACGTCAAGCACGTCAGCGATGTCGTCTCGGTCGGCGACACCGTTCGCGTGAAAGTCATCAACATCGACGACCAAGGCAGGATCAAGCTCAGCCGCAAGGCGGTCCTGCAGGCCGAAGCCGCTGTCGGAGCGGGCTGATCCACGGCCGCCCTTCCCCCCGCGGCCAAATCCACCGTCGCACAAGATGCCCAGTTGCTCGCCCGGGGCGACCGTGGTAACTTGGGAAAGATCGACGCCCGGACGTATGGCGGCAAGCTGGCGCATCGTCGATGCGTATCGCGCTCGTTCTCACGTCTCGGGCGACGTTGCGGCCGCCGCGCATCCGTGCATGTGCGGCGTCGCGGCGGTCGGCGGTTCGTGTTGGCCCGAAGTGCGCCGCGTGCGCCTTGCTGGGGCGCACCGCGGCGCGGAAACGCGAGGCGTGCCCATGGCCGAACCCGCGGACCAGACCATCAGGGACGCCGAGGGGGTCGTCAAGTGGTTTGATCCCCGCAAGGGGTATGGGTTCGTCGTCGGGCCGCACGGCGAGGACATCTTCGTCCATTACTCTCAGATCGAAGGCGAGGGATTCCGCGTCCTCCGGGACGGCAGTCGCGTGCGCTACGACGCTGTCCGCGGCGAGCGCGGCTGGCACGCAACGCGCGTCGTACGTCTAGAGCCTGAGGTCAAGACGAGGCCCATTTCCGGCTATTCCCGCTCGCCCCGTCGTTCTTCAACCTGATCCCGATGCACCTCTTCGGATCGGATCTTGGACCGGCGGACCGGGCGCCGGTGGTATTGTGCCCGCAATGCTCTGGACGGGCATCCTTGTCGGGCTGGCGATCGGCGCTGTCATCGGCGTGCCGGCCATGTACTGGGAAGTCAAGCGCCAGACCCGCCGCGCCCGCGCCGCCGAGCGCCGTGCCCGTGACAGCCAGCGCCTCGCGGAGATCGGCGCCATGACCGGCGGCCTCGCCCACGAGATCAAGAATCCTCTGTCCACCATCGGGTTGAACGCTCAACTGCTCGCCGAGGGCCTCAGAGATGCGGCCGTCGATCCGAAGGATCGCGACCGCCTCCTGCGCCGCATTGATGTCCTCCGCCGGGAAGTGGAACGGCTGAGGGACACGCTCGGCGACTTCCTTCGCTACGCCGGGGCGCTCAAGCTCGAGCCTCGGCGCGTGAATCTCAACTCCGTCGTCGAGGAACTCGTCGACTTCTACGTCCCTCAGGCCGAGCACCACGGCATCCGCATGCGTTGCGAGCTGTCGCCTGATCCGCTGTGGGTCGAGGTGGATGTCGGCCACTTCAAGCAGGCCGTGCTGAATCTTCTCATCAACGCCACTCAGGCCATGGAAGGGGGTTCGAGCGAGGCGGGGCCGGCGGCGCCGGGAAGGCCGAAGGAACTCATCCTGCGGACGACCAGTGCGAAGGGGGATGCCGGTCCCGTCGTGGAGCTGCATGTGATTGATACCGGTCCGGGCATCCCGCCGGATCACATCGAGCGCATCTTCACGCCCTATTTCACCACCAAGAGCGGCGGCAGCGGGCTTGGTCTTCCCACCGCGCGACGCATCATCGAGGGCCATCACGGCCAGCTTGACGTGGTTTCGGAGCCTCAGCGCGGCACCGATTTCATCGTGCGCCTGCCCCGGGCGAGCTGACGTGCACGGTATCCTGACTTCATGGATATCTCCCTCACAGGCAGACGCGGCCTCGTCTGCGGCTCGACCCAGGGCATCGGCCGTGCCTGCGCGCGGGTGCTTGCCGAACTCGGCTGCTCCATCACCCTCATGGCCCGCAACGAGCAGGCGCTGGAGGCGGTCGCGCGCGAGCTGCCCCGCTCCGCCGGCCAGTCGCACGACTTCATCTCCGCCGACTTCTCCGACCCTGCCGCCGTCACGCGAGCAATCACCGACAAGGTCGCAATCTCGCCCCCCTTCCACATTCTCATCAACAACACCGGCGGTCCTCCCGGCGGACGCGCCATCGACGCCGAGCCGCAGGCCTACGAAGCAGCCTTCCGCGCCCATGTCATCGCCAATCAGATATTGGCCAGAGCGGTTGTGCCGGGCATGATCGAGGCGAAGTACGGCCGCATCATCAACATCATCTCGACGAGCGTGAAGGCTCCGATCGCCAACCTCGGCGTGAGCAATACCATCCGCGGCGCGGTGGCGCAATGGGCCAAGACCCTCGCCAACGAGCTTGGCCCGCACGGCATCACCGTCAACAACGTCCTCCCCGGCTACACCGACACCGAACGCCTCCGTGCGCTCATGCAGAGCCGGGCCAAGGCCGCGGGCGTCTCCGAAAGTCAGATCGCCGAGGAATGGCGCAAGACCATCCCCGCGGGGCGCTTCGGCCGCCCCGAAGAAATCGCGGCCGCAGTCGCGTTTCTCGCCTCCCCGGCTGCGGGTTATGTCAACGGAATCAACCTGCCCGTCGATGGCGGTCGGACCCCGGGGTTGTAGATTCCCGCTTTCTACGTCGCGCCCTCCGCGTCTCTATGGTGTTTCATGCAGACCATCCGCAACTTCATCAACGGCCGGTTCGCCGATCCTCAGGGCGGCGCCTGGCTCGACAATTGCGAGCCTGCCGTCGGCGCGGTGTACTCCCGCGTCGCCGACTCTGATGAGCGCGACATCGCCGCGGCCGTCGCGGCCGCAAAGAACGCCTTTCCGGCGTGGTCGGCCGCGCCTTCGACCGAGCGATCCCGCGTCCTTCTCCGTCTGGCGGACCTGATCGACCGCGACCGCGAGAAACTCGCCCGCGCTGAATCCATCGACACCGGCAAGCCCATCGCCCTCGCGCGCACCGTGGACATCCCCCGCGCCGCCGCCAACATGCGCTTCTTTGCCACCGCCATCCTCCACGAATCCGGAGAGTTCTTCGAGACCGACATGCCCGCCGCACCCACTCCCGGCGCGGCCTCGAGCGCCCAAGCCCAGCGCGCTCTGAACTACACGCTCCGCCGTCCCCGCGGCGTCGCCGGCTGCATCTCGCCCTGGAACCTGCCCCTCTACCTGTTCACGTGGAAGATCGCGCCGGCGCTGGCAACAGGCAATACGGTGGTCGGAAAGCCCAGCGAAGTCACGCCCATGACCGCTTCGATGCTCGCCGAGCTGAGCGTCGAAGCCGGACTGCCGCCGGGCGTACTCAACATCGTGCATGGCCGCGGCGACCGCGCCGGCGCCGCTCTTGTACAGCACCCCGATGTCCCCGCGATCACATTCACGGGTTCGACGAAAGTGGGGGGGTGGATCGGCGAAACCTGCGGCCGGATGTTCAAGCGAGTATCGCTCGAGCTGGGCGGCAAGAATCCCTGCATCGTGTTTGCCGACGCAGACTTCGACGCGGCCCTGGAAACCGGCGTGCGCGCCGCCTTCAGCAACCAGGGGCAGATATGCCTCTGCGGCTCGCGCATGCTCGTCCAGCGCGGCATCTTCGACCGCTTCGTCGAAGGCCTCGTTGCCGGCGCTCGTGCCCTCCGCATCGGCGACCCGATGGAAGACTCGACCCGGCACGGCGCACAGGTCTCCGCGCCCCATCTCGCAAAGATCGAGTCGTATGTCGAGCTTGCGCGCCAACTGGGCGGGAAGATCCACTGCGGCGGTCGCCGCGTTCCGGCCGACAACCTGCCTTCGCGCTGCCGCGGAGGGTACTTCTTCGAGCCGACCGTCATCACCGGGTTGGCGAACGATTGCCGCGTGATTCAGGAGGAAATCTTCGGCCCGGTGGTCACCGTCCAGCCGTTCGATACCGAGGCCGAAGCCGTCGCGCTCGCCAACTCAACCCCCTACGGCCTCGCGGCCAGCCTGTGGACGGGTGACGCCGGTCGCGCGCATCGCGTCGCGGCCGCGATCGATGCCGGCATCGTGTGGGTGAACTGCTGGATGCTCCGCGACCTGCGCACACCTTTCGGCGGCATGAAGAACTCCGGCATCGGACGCGAGGGGGGCGTGGAGGCGCTGAGATTCTTTACGGAACAGAAGACCGTCTGCGTACGATGCTGAGGCCGATCACCGCAGAAGCTCGCAGCCGCAAATCACAAAACTACCGATCATGCCCATTCATGACTCTGCTCCGTGCCTCCGTGGTGAATCCGAAGGGTGTGCGATGAGTGATGCAACGTCGATCAGATCGGGCAAGGCAGCCGAACCCGTCGGCCCCTACCCGCATGCTCGCCGTGCGGGCAATCTCCTCTTCCTCTCCGGTGTCGGGCCGCGGAAGCGGGGGAGCAGGACCATTCCCGGCCTCGTCCTGGACGCGAACGGCAACGAAGTCTCGCACGACATCGAAGCTGAGATGCGCTCATGCTTCGAGAACGTCCGCATCATCCTGGAGGAATCCGGCTCGCGCTGGGAGAACATCGTCGACGTGACGGTGTTCCTCACCGACATGCAGCGTGACTGGGCGACCTACAACCGCGTGTATGGCGAGTTCTTCCCGCCCGGCCCGACCCAGCCCTGCCGCACGACCGTCGAGATCACCCGCCTGCCGCAGGGCGGTGATGGTCCGATTCACTTCGAGATCAAGGTCATCGCGACAGTCTGACGCTCATTCGCGCCGGCTGCTTTCCCGCTCGTCTTTTCCGTGCGCCGTGCCCCTGTCGCGTGCGTGTGGTTCCTCCCCTGGTCAACGCTCCCGCAGCACCGCCCGCACCGGGCTGGCATCGAACCCCTCCAGCTTCAGCGGCAGCGCGACGAGTTCGTATTCGCCGTCCGGGACATCCTTCAGCACCAGCCCTTCCAAGATGACCATGCCGTGACGCAAAAAGGCCGCGTGCGCAGGCAGCGTCTTGGAGTCCGATGGATCCACGCTCGGTGTATCGATGCCCACCAGCTTCACGCCGCGCGATGCCAGCCAGTCCACAAGCTCCACCGACATCGCCGCGAAGTCCGTGTTGTAGTGTTCGGGGTCCGGGAACGTCCCCGTCCGCAGCAGCACCCGCGGCGTCGTGATGGGCGTGCGCTCGCCGTCCGGCAAATCCGCAGTGCGCACCAGGTGCCCGCGCTGCGCCCGCGCCCCGATCACCTGGCACGGTCCCAGATACACGTCCGGCGGTATCTGCTCCATGGTTGCCGCGCCTCGCCCGTAGTGACTCGGCGCATCCGCGTGCGACCCCACATGCACCGTCGTCCGCAGCGTCGAAAGCGTGATCGGCGCCCCGTCCTCCGTCCGCATCAGCACCTCGCGCGACAGCGGTGTATCGCCGGGAAACACCGCGATGCGTGGCGAAAGAGGGGGGGAGATGTCGAGGAGCCGTGCTCCGGGTTCCGGTTTCCGGCACCCTCCGGCCGGTGCCCCCTCGCGCGATGCAGCGAGCCGCGCCGCGCCGATCGCGCGGACCTTTTCGCGCCACCGGTCTTCTCCGAGGGCCTCGATCGACCCGAGAGGCGCCGCCTCCTCCACAGCATCAATCACCCTCTCCAGCTCTCGCCCCCGACGCCGGGCCTCCGCGTAAGGCACCGTGGAAAAGCTCACGAGGTTGTACTGCGGCTCAACCTGCCCGGGAAACAGCGCGTGCAGCGTTTGTTCGATCTTCTTCCGGTACAGGAACTCCGGGCGGCCCACTTTGTCGCGCATCTCGACGAAGTTCTCCAGCGCCATGTCGGCGATGGCCTCCGTGTTCGGTTTGCGCTCCGCCTGGTACGCCTCCAGCGCCTCGCGCTGATCCTTGTAAGCCTTGAGTGCTTCCGTCAGCGCCACGCAATCTTCGAACCCCGCATTGATCCCCTGCCCGTAGAACGGCACGATCGCATGCGCTGCGTCGCCGACCAGCACCACTTTCCCGTGTGCCTGCCACGGCCAGCACCGCACCGTCACCAGCGAACTCGTCGGATTGCGGAAGAAGTCCTCCGCGAGTGTCGGCATCAGCGGCACCGCGTCGGAATATTCGCGCCTGAAGAACTCGATGACGCGCCGGCGATCCTCTTCGCTCGGACCGCGCCCCGCGGTCCCGCCCGCCGCACCTGCGCCGATCCGCTGTGTACCCTCCAGGTTGGCGAATGAGTGTGCGCCCTCCCATGGCCAGAACAGCGTGCACGTGAAGCTCCCGTCGCGGTTCGGCAGGGCGATCATCATGGCCCCGCCCCGCGGCCAGATGTGCAGTGCATTCGGCTCCATGACAAACCGGCCGAATGTCGCTTCTCCTTCAGCACTCTTCCTTGTCTCTCCCTCGATGCTTTGATGCCCAGATGTTGTGTTGCCTTCCCCTCCGTCGCCCGGCGGTATGCGCAGCTCTTTGTACCCGTGCCCCAGGTAGGACTGTGCATAATCGAATCGATCCGATTTCTGCATCACCCCGCGCACCGCGGAAAACGCGCCGTCCGCGCCGATGAGCAGGTCTCCCTCCACGCGTATCTCGGATCCGTCCGCTCGCTTCAGCACCGCTGCGGGACGTGTCAGGTCCGCATCCACGCACAAATGATCGAAGAACAGCTCGACGCCGGGACAAGCCGCGGCCGCCTTGATCAAGGTCAGGTTCAGCCCGCCCCGTGATACCGAGTTGATCGCATCCGCCGGGTTCTTGCTGTAGGGCTGAAACGTGGTGCGACCGTCCGTCGCGTGCACCATGCGCCCGCGCATGGGGATCGCATCGCGTTCCATCACGGTCCGTTCGAGGTCCGCCGCGCGCAACCCGGCCAGGCCCCGCGCCGAAAGCGCCAGGTTGATCGATCGCCCCCCCGCATAACCCGCCGCGCGCGGATCCGGCCTTCGCTCGTACACCGCGACGCGCCATCCCGCCCGCGCCAGCAGGACCGCCTGCAGCGCCCCCGCCAGTCCGTCTCCGATGATCACCGCACGGCGCATCACCGCTTCGCTCCCGCCGCGGCCTCCCGCAGCACGCGCGCAAACCGCCAGCACTCGTGGAACGTGTTGTAGAGGGGAACCGGCGCCACGCGGATCACGTCCGGTTCGCGGAAGTCGCACACCACTCCCTCGCGCTGCAGCGATGCGAAGAGCGCCCGCCCGTCGCCGCGTGCACGCAGCGAAAGCTGGCAGCCCCGATGCGATGCCTCCGCCGGCGTAATGATCTCGATCAAGTCATCCGCCAGCGAGCGGATCAGCCACTCCAGGTATCCCGTGAGCCGCACGCTCTTCTCCCGCAGCGCATCCATGCCCACGCGCTCGAAGATGTCCAGCGACACGCGCACAGGCGCCGCCGCGAGGATCGGCGGATTGCTCAGTTGCCAGGCATCAGCGCTTCTCACCGGCACGAACTCCGCCGCCATCTTGAAGCGCGTCGCCGGATCATTGCCCCACCAGCCCTCGAAGCGCGGCATGGCCGCGAAGGCGTGCGCGTCCGCTCCGCGCGTCCATCGTTCATGGACGAACGCCCCCGCCAGCGCCCCAGGCCCCGAGTTCAAATACTTGTACGAACACCACGCGGCGAAATCGACGCCCCACGCATGCAGCTTCAGCGGCACGTTGCCCGCCGCGTGCGCCAGATCCCACCCCACGATGCACCCCGCCGCGTGCGCCGCCCGCGTGATGCGCTCCATCTCGAAGTGCTGGCCCGAGTAGAAGTTCACGCCCGCCATGAGCACCAGCGCGATCGATTCCCCCTCCCTGCGCAGCACGTCCTCGACATCGTCCGTGCGAATCAAGGTCTCTCCGGCTCGCGGTCGCACCCAGACAATCCCCTGCTCCGGGTCGCGTCCGTGGAACCGCAACTGACTCCTGATCGCATAGACGTCAGAGGGAAAGCAGGGTCCGTCGATCAGGACTTTCCATCGCGAGCGGTCCGGCCGATAGAACGAAACCATCAGGAGGTGCAGATTCACCGTCAGGCTGTTCATCACGACCACTTCATGCGGCAGGGCGCCCACCAGCTTCGCCGCCGGTCCGCGCAGAAACTCGTGAAATGGATACCAGGCCTCCGCCCCGCCGCCCGCATGAAAGTGTCCCTCCACGCCCAGACGCGCCCACTCCGAAAGGTGCAGTTCCACCGCCGCGCGCGCTCCCCTGGGCATCAGACCAAGAGAGTTGCCGCAGAAGTACACCGCCTCCTGCTCGTGATTCGCTCCCGCGTGCACCGGAATGTGAAACCACTCGCGGCAGCCGCGCAGCGGGTCCGTACGATCAAGCTCCAGCGCGTCCGATTCCTCGGCGCTCCATGGCCGGCCGGTTCTCGACATGGTGCGGATGGTACACCAGCCTCTGCGCGTTTGACCGGCATACGCTTCCCCGTCGTCCGGAGAGAGAGCATTCGCAACATGCCGATCGGCCTTCGTGAGAACCCGGGGCATTCCCGTCATAACCCGCGGTGGGGGAGGGGCGTCCCCGCGGCGTTGCTCGCTGTTCTCCTGTGCGCCGCGGCGCCCGTCCTCGGCGCCATGAAGTTCGGCGATGACAGCGGTGTGCGCTGGCCCATGGCGCAGGGCCTTGCTCAGCACTCGCTCCCCTTTCCCGACGGCACCCAGATCGTCTCCGATTTCGACATCCGTTCGCACGCATGGACGATCGGACTCTGGGTCTACCCGACGTCCGACAGGGCTTCGGGCGGCATCGCGGGCATCGGCGCGATCTCGCAGTTCGAGACCGTCACTCCGATGCTTGAACTCGTGGCCTCCGATGGCCAGGCTGCTGCGCTCGAGGCACGCCTGTGGAACGCCTCCGGCGAGGCGGTCCGAGTCACGCTGAGTGATCCTTCGGAGACGCCGCTCCTTGCTCCGCAGCGCTGGACGCTCATCGCGCTCGCGTGGCGCCCGTCCGATTCCCTCTCCGCGGAGCCGGGGTCGCTCACGCTCAGCGTCATCGGCGAGCATGCGCCGACCGTGCGCTCCGCGTCCGTGCCGTTCGCGGAATCCGCGCTGCGCGATCCCCGCGCCGAAGGTTTCACCACCTATCTCTGGACCGGCCGCGACCTTGATCCGGCGCAACCCCGCAGCCTGCCCGCCGTATACCACGGGCTGTTCATCTGTTCCTCGGCACTGGATGCCTCCGCCATCGCCGCCGCGTGGCAAGACCGGGATCCGACGGGCATTTGGGATCATCCGGACAACTATCTCTTCGCGCTTGTCGGCAATCGCGATGTCTTCGGCACCGGATTCCTCGGCATCTACGATCCTGTGGACGGCGACTCGACCAAGCTCTTCGCGAAGGACTATCTGAACTCCGAGCGTCTCGACAATCCATGTCCTTCCGAAGTCGTCGGCGAGGCGCCGATCTATGTCGATCCGTACCTCTTCGGCGATTACTGGCTTCCTCAGCCGCTCACGCCTTCTTCGCCGACATTCACTTCTTCCGTCCACCCCGCCGTCGCGCCTGTCATGCGCGCTTGGGCGAACGGCGATTACTCCGGCGGACAGATCACCGTGATCGCATCCAATCGCTCGCGCATCGTGCGCAGCGGAGTCTCCGCCGTCGAGGATGGTTCGCTCCTCGCGCAGGACTACACCGACGGCGGCCTCGTGGCCGAGGACCTGAAAAACACCGTCGGCTACATCACCCGCCCCCGCAGCGGTCCGACCACCGAGCGCTTCGCCTACGGCGGCGCGTACACCTCCGGCGCCATCGCCGCGCACGGCACCGATCGCAATACTTCCCGTTTCGGGACGCTCGGCGGCAACCTCCAGTCGCTCGGCGGGGGCAACCTCCTGCGCATCCGCGCCGATACCCCTTCCTCCTGGGTGCAGTATTGGGATACCCACGCCGGCGGCATGGACTCCGAAGGGCGATTCACCTCTACCGTCCTCGTCCTCCGCTATCCCGGCATGGGCACCATCTCCTGGCAGGGTGCGCACAGCGCGACCGGTCTGGACGCGGGGGTACCCGTCGGCTCACCCTCTACGCTCACCGCCAATCCCGCCGTCTTGATCACCACTCCCGGTTCGGTGACTTCCTCCGGCCCCAGTTCGATGGTCATCACCGGCACGGGACTCCCGATCCTTCCGGGGATGGCCGCCGTGTGGGCCTCGAATCCCGCGGACCCGCGCATCAACGTCGTCGCCACCGTGGCCGAGTCCCTCGGCTCGACGGTCATCAACTTCGAGAAGCCGTGGGACGCCACGCCGTCCGTGAACTCTCCCGTCGCCTTCGGCCGATGGGACTTCGTCCCGCTTCACGTCCAGTTCTCCGGCGGCGAGCAGCGATACAAAGGTGTGAAGCTCTCGCTCGATCAGCCCGGAGCGCTCCCCGCGCTGGCCGTCCTCGTCTGCGGCCGCATGACCGACAAACCCGGACAGGTCGTCGGCCACTTCGGCACCGGGGGCCAGACGACCTTCTTCATCCGTCAGCGTCCCTTCCAGCGCCACGTGGATACGGGCGCAGCGCTCGATCAGGTCGTGCTGCGCCTCTTCCAGTTCTACGAGAGCACCAACCCCGGCCGAACCCTCTTCCTCCAGCACTGGAACGGCGAGGGCAGCGCCGCGAGCATGGATGAACAGGTGCGCCCCTGGATGGAGCAACTCGTCATCCCAGTTTTCGGTCGGCAGAACTCCGCGGTCTGCCTGGACAAGAGAATGGGGCCGCTCCCCGACGGCCAGAACGTCGAATCCATTCACGCATGGCTCATCAACACCCTCGGCCCGGAGCTGAACATCCCCTGCGTCTCCGCGTACCTTGCAATGGGCTTGACGCGGTATCAGTTCGTCCGCATGTTCCAGTTCGATGACGACCATCTCAGCGCCTACGGCTCCCAGATCAGCGTGCGCATATGGAAACGCGGCGGTGAGGGTTCAGGTCACGGCGGGCTGTCGCAGGCCGCGCTTCCCTGCACCGGCGACCTCAACGAGGATGGTGCGATCAACTCGATCGACCTCAACACGCTCCTCGTCGATTTCGGCTGCTCCGGCAACTGCCCGGGCGACCTCGACGATGACGGCGACACGGACTCCGTCGATCTGAACCACTTCCTGCTCGAGATGGCCGACGGCTGTCCCTGAAGTCCTACCTGTTCGCCTTCGCGCCCGCCGGTCCCGCGACACCGAGAAACTCCCGCGCGGTCCCCGCCAGCAGCCGCTCCTTGGTCGCGGCCGACAGGTCCTCCATCGCCGCGATCATGGCCCCGGGGCGTTCTTCGCCCAGCGGAAACGGGTAGTCGCTTCCCAGCGCGATGCGCCGCGCATCCATCAGCCGGATCAGGCCCCGCAGCGCATCGGCGTCGTGCACCAGCGAATCTACGTAGAACCGCGCCGGCCGTCCGCTCGCCGCGTCCGCTAGGTACGCGCGCGGGGGCACGGCGTTATCGACCGCGCACAGGTCCGGCCTCGCTTCGAATCCGTGCTGGATGCGTCCGATGGTCCCCGCGAACGATCCGCCCCCGTGCGCGAAGCACACGCGCAGTCCCGGCAGCCTCTCCAGCACCCCGGCGAACACCATCGAGCACACCGCCCTGCACGTCTCCGCCGGCATTCCCACCAGCCAGGGCAGCCAGTACTTCTGCATGTGCTCGCGCCCCATCATCTCCCACGGATGCACGAACACCGCAGCTCCCAGCCGTGCCGCCGTCTCGAAGACCACGAAGAACTCGGGATCGCCCAGGTTTCTCTGATTCACGTTCGAGCCGATCTGCACGCCGCGAAGGCCCAGCTCGCGCACGCAGCGCTCCAGCTCCGCGCACGCAAGCTGCGGATCCTGCATCGGGATCGTCCCCAGCCCCTCGAAGCGCGTGGGGTGGTTCCTCACCACCGACGCGATGTGGTCGTTGAGCATCCGCGACACTTCCAGCCCGTGCGCCGGTCTTGCCCAGTACGAAAACATGACCGGCACCGTCGAAAGCACCTGCACGCCGACCCCGAACTCATCGCACTCGCGGATGCGACGCGCCGCGTCCCAGCAGTTGCTCTCGATCTCGCGGAAGCACGATCCGTTCTGCATCATCCGCGCCCGGCACGGCGCATGGTGCTCCAGCGAAACCCACGGGCCGTCGCCGAACCGCCGGCTCAGGTCCGGCCAGCGTTCGGGCAGAATATGGGTGTGAAGGTCGATGGCTTGCAGCATGGTCGCGCCTGAAGAGGTGATTGTACGGGCCGATATCTCCGCTGCGCCTTCTGCCGACCGTATTGCCTTGCAGTGTTCAGCGTGTAAATTGCATCTCGCTCTCCGCGTTACTCGCGCTGGTTGGACGCGGTTGCGGGAGCTTTGAGTGAACCCGTCTTCCTCGAGGACGGGAGGAGGCACGTCATGAGCGGTTATAGCCGTAATCGGTTGTCAGTACGCGCGTTGCTCGCCCTCGCTTTCGCAGGTCTTGCGCCCGCGGGTGCTCACGGGCAGATCTGGATAGAGGGAATCCACGGTGATCTTCCCAATGTCCCTGCTCCCGTTCCCAACATCGTCATACCCGGTCCCGGCGTCACGCACGTCGGCCGCGGCCTGATCGGCTTCACCACCTTCGACGTCGATTTCATCACCATCACCGTTCCCTTCTCGTGCAGCACGTTCATCGTCGATATCGATGACGGCACCCCCACGCAGAACAGCCTGCTCGGTGTCGGACCGATCGGCAACTACCCCATCTACACCAATGACGACGACTTCGACGGCCCCCTCGACCAGTTCGCCGGCCACTTCCTCTACCCCAAGGATTCCGCCCTCGATCTGGTCGCCGCGCAGGGCGGTCCGGTCACCGGCGGCAGTCAGTTCACCATCGGTATCACCATCTCGGGCGATCCGACCTTCACCGGCCAGTTCCAGGACGCGAAGCTGGAGTGGGATCTGTACGTCTACGCCGTCCTGATCCCGTCGCCGGGGACTGCCGCTCTCGTTTCTCTCGCCGGTCTCGCCGCTCTTCGTCGCCGGCGGTAATCGATAGCTGCCCGGGTCGCAGATGACACGTGCCTGCCGCTTTCGCATTTCCGCGGCACGCGCTGTCACCGCGCCTTGCGCCGGCCCGATCCGGCTGTCGCCGGTGTTCGCCGTGCGCCGCCGGATCGCTTGCGCGCTGCTGTTGCCTTTCGCCTCACGCTGCTCGATCGCGCGCGCTTGCCCCCGCCCTCCGCGGGACGCACCTTCCCCTGTCGGATCTCGATGGTTCCTGCCCGTTGGATCACGAACCCGCATTCGGGACAGGTCCGCCGCTTCTCCGGCCCGTTCCAGAAGTTGTCCATCACGCGGTGCAGGTCCTGATCGATCCGCGACATGCGGAACTTGGCCTCGTGAACCAGGGCATCGCATCGCGGGCAGTACCACCGCAGCCCATCATCCAGCGTGCGGCCCGAGGCGTCGCGCCGCGGGAACTCCACGATCAGCCCCAGAGTGCCCGCGGGACGCTGCGGCCGGTGCGGGACCCATCGCGGCAGCAGAAACATCTCTCCTTCGCGGATGATCACGTCATGCGGCTTGGATCCGTCCAGCGGACGCACCCGAACCGCGATATCGCCCTTGAGCTGGTAGAACAGCTCTTCCGTCGGATTCACGTGATAATCGTTGCGCGTGTTCGGCCCCGTCGAGACGAACACGATCACGTCATCCGCGCCCTTGAAGAACTGCTTGTTCATCACCGGCGGCTTGAACTCGTCCCGGTGTTCATGGATCCATTTCATCAGGTTGAACGGCTTGGCAATACTCTTCATGGCTCGGCCTCCGCCTCCGATGTGTCCGCCGGATTAGACCGCGCTGCCCCGCGCGCGGCAAGACGCCCGCTCGTCTTTTCTCGAACTGACCTCCGCTCTCATCGCCCCGGCATCGGCAGATCCTTGATCTCCGTCCTCACGTCCCAAAGCTCCGGGAACAGCCGCGTCTCGACCATCTTCCGCAGAAACGGCACGCCGCTGCTCCCGCCCGTGCCGCGCTTGAACCCGATGATCCGCTCCACCGTCTTCACGTGCCGGAACCGCCACAGCGCGAACTGCTGATCTACATCGACCAGCTTCTCGCACATCTCGTAGGCGTCCCAATGACCCTCGGGATGCTCGTAGATGTCCTTGAACACCGCGATCAGCCCCGCGTTCTCCTCGTACGGCTGCGACCAGTCCCGCTCCACGCACTCCCGCGGCACGGGCAGCCCGCTCCGCGCCAGGTGCCGAAGAAACTCGTCGTACAGGCTCGGACGCTCCAGGTCCTCCTTCAGTTGCGCGTGCAGGTGCGGATCGTGTTTGAACACCGCCAGCATCTGCGGATCCTTGTTGCCCAGCAGGTACTCGATCGTGCGGTACTGGTGGCTCTGGAAGCCGCTTGCCGGCCCCAGCACGGCGCGAAACTGCGCATATTCCGTCGGTGTCAGCGTCTCCAGCACGCTCCACTGGTTGAAAAGCTGCGCCTGGATGTGCTTCACGCGCGACAGAATCTTGAAGGTCGGCTCGAGCTGATCGTTCTGCACGAACGCGATCGCCGCTCTCAGCTCGTGGATCACCAGCTTCATCCACAGCTCGCTCGTCTGATGCTGAATGATGAACAGCATCTCATCGTGATGCGCGGGCTGCGACAGCGGCTTCTGCGCGCTCAGAAGCTGATGCAGTTGCAGGTATGCGCCGTACGTGAGCTTGCCCGTGAGGTCGGTATGAATGGACTCTTCAAAGGGTCTCGTGCTCATGGTGCGGCTCCCGCGCGGCCGCGCGTTCGTCCGCCGCCGCCGCCGATACCATACCCGCACCGCCTTCATGTGCCGGACGGATCGGGGAGCCTGCCGCTCATCTGTGTGTCATTCGTTCTCCGCGGGTTGGGACACCACGAGCGCTTCGCGCCTTGCGCCCAAGTCGATCCTCTCCTGCCTCGATTCCGCCAGCGGCAGCGGTTCCACGTCCGCCGCTACCACCACGGGCGTCCTCTCCAGCGAAGCTCGTTGCGTCTGCAGTCGCGCGCAGCCGCCGCACAGAACTCCCGACACCACCGCGCCCGCCGCCACCCCGGCGATACCCGGTCTCCGCGCCCAAAGCCCCCGCCCGCGCGCTCCCCGACCGGACATTGAGCTTCTCGCGTTCCGTTCCATGCAGCCCTTTCATGCGGCCTTGCCCCGCCGCATGCCCACACTTCTGATCGGCGCTCGTGGCCCGAGGCAGTTCCGGGATTCTCCGAGAACCATGCGCGGACCTCGTTATCCGCCCTTCGCCCGGTACCGGCCGCGCAACCATCGCGCGATCCACCCGTACCGGCTCCCTCTCTTCTCGCCGATTCGGCACATTTCGCCGACCCCGTACAATCCCCGTCATGACTGCAAAACTGCATTGGACCTGCCCTGCTCTCGTCATCCTCCTGTTGCATGGCTTCGCCGCCTCCGGCGCGGCGCATTCTCAATCGACGCACTTCGGTCATCCGCGGATCGCGCCCACGGCGCCGGGCGCTGTCCGCCTCGCTACCTACAACATCGCCAACCTCTTCGACGAGCGCGATGATCCCTCGCTCTCCGGCGACGAGGACGACATGAACTCCGTCAAACCCGCGGAGCAGAAGCAGGCCGCCGCGGCCGCGATCCGCGCCGTGAATCCCGACATCCTTGCTCTTCAGGAAATCGAGTCCTTCGACGCCCTCATCGAGTTCCGCGAGCAGTACCTCGACGACATGGGATACGACCACGTCGTCTCCATCGATGTCGGCGCCGAACGCGGCATCGAGCAGGCCGTGCTCTCGCGGCACCCCGTCACGTCCGCACAGGTCTGGCCGACCGCGCGCCTCGGCGGCGTGCATCCCGACCTGTGGAACGATCGCCCCAACCGATACGCGGGCCAGCCCCTCATGGGCCGCCGCTCGCCCCTTCGCGTCACCGTGAGCATCGAACCTGCCGGTGAAGAAAGTGCGCCCTATGAAATCACACTCTTTGTCGTTCATCACAAGTCAGGACGCGGCAACGAGTACTGGCGCGAAGCTGAGGCAGCTTGGCTCCTCGAGCGCATCCGCGAGTTCGAACGGCATCACCCCGGCGCCAACATCGCAGTGCTCGGCGATTTCAACGACGGCGTCGACACCGCGACCGTCCAGACGTATTTCCGCAGCGGCTTCTCCGAAGTCTTCACCGAACGCAAACCCGGCGACCCGCTCACAACCACGCACGAATCCGGCCACGCCTGGGACCTGATCCTCGTGAACCCGGCCCTGCAGCCCGAGCTTGTCGCCGGAAGCGCTTCCGTCTTCTCAACGCCGCTGCGCTCCCCGGGCGCCGACTGGCGCACCACTCCCCCTCCCCAGGGCTGGGCATCGGATCATCTCCCCGTTTCGGTGGATTTGATGCCCCGGGACTCTTGACCGGACCGCCATTCCAATCAAAGACTCTGGAACGCTTCCGCATCGGCCCCGGACGGAGAGCCGGGCGGTGCATCAAGGGCTGGGGAGAGAGGAGATCAATACATGCACACCGCACCGATCTGCGTGCTGACCGCGGCTTCCGCCGCCACACTTCTGATGATGCTCAACGGGGCGGCCGCTGAGCCGCCGGCAACGCCGCCGGCGCCGAAGAGCGACGCCATTTCCCGCGATCAGGCCGCCGGCTTGCTCGCTCGTTCCGCATGCGCCGGACCTTCGATCCTCTCCATCGCGTTTCGCCCCGGCGAACCCCCGCCCCCGCTCTTCGATGGACTTCCCGCCCACTCGATGGAGATCACCACCAGCTCGCCGCTGGCTCAGAAGTACTTCGATCAGGGTCTTTCGCTTTCCTACGGCTTCAACCATGCTGAGGCCGCACGGGCATTCAGGTACGCCGCCGAACTTGATCCCGACTGCGCTATGGCGCACTGGGGACTCGCCCTCGTGCTCGGTCCGAACATCAACGCCCCTATGGACCCGGCCGCCAACCCGGAGGCGCACGCCGCCGCCCAGCGCGCCCTGTCGCTTGCAGCGGGCTGTACTCCGCGCGAGCGGGCCTGCATCGAGGCCCTCGTGCGACGCTACTCGCTCGATCCCGCTCACGACCGGGCCGCGCTCGACGCGGCCTATGCCAACGCCATGCGCCGGGTACAGGCCGCATTCGCCGACGATCCCGACATCGCCATGCTCTTTGTCGAGTCCGTGATGGACCTCCATCCCTGGGATTTCTTTACTCCCGACGGCCGTCCACGTCCCTGGACCCCCGAACTTATCGAGATCACGGAGCGCGTCCTCGCTTCCCATCCCGATCACTGCGGCGCGATCCACTTCTACATCCACCTCGTCGAGGCATCGACCACGCCCGAGCGCGCCCTTCCCTGGGCCGATCGACTCGGCGAGCTGGCGCCCGCGGCAGGCCACCTCGTCCACATGCCTTCGCACATCTACCTTCGCGTCGGCCGTTACGACGACGCCGTGCAGTCCAACCTTGCCGCGGTCTTCGCCGATGAGAGCTACATCGCCACCTGCCGGGCCGAGGGCATCTATCCCGCGGCCTACTACCCACACAACATCCACTTCATCTGGGCCGCCGCCATGATGCAGGGCAACCGCGCCGCTTCGCTCGATGCCGCGCACAAGGTCGCTTCCAAAGTGACGCCCGACTCCGCCGACGCCTTTCAGTTCTTCCTCATCCCGCCGCTGCTCGGCATGGTGCGCTTCGGCCAGTGGCAGGAGATTCTCGCGGAGCCTCAGCCCGATGCCTCGCTCGGACTCACCACCGGCATCTGGCACTTCGCCCGCGGCATGGCTCACGCCGCCCTTGCGGACCACTCGGCCGCGCAGGAACAGCTCGATCTACTGCGCCAGTTGATTCCTTCCGAAGGCGTCGAAACCTCCATGACGTTCATGACCAACACCCCCAGAGAAGTGCTCGCCGTCGCCGCCGCGCTGCTCGAAGGCCAGATCGCGCTCGCCGCCGGCAATCACGACGCCGCGATCAGCGCGTTCGAGACCGCCGTGCGCCTCGAGGACGCGCAGAACTACAACGAACCGGAGAACTTCACTCTCCCCTCCCGTCATTTCCTGGGTGATGCTCTCCTCCGCGCCGGCCGCCCCGTCGAGGCCGAGGCCGTCTTCTGGGCCGACCTCCGCGACCATCCCGAGAACGGCTGGGCACTCCGCGGCCTTGTCGCTGCGCTGGAAGCACAGGGTGAGGCCCGTGCCGCCGAGCGTCAGCGCGTCGATGAACGGTTCAAGGAGGCCTGGTCCGGCGCAGACATCACCATCACCTCCTCGCGTCTCTGACGCCGCTCATCCGCGGCGCTCGCTTCAGCGGACGGCGCTCGCATGCGCAGGAATGATCCCGTTCGTCCGCAGAAACTCTTCCACCACGCGAGCGTAGGCGTGGAAGTCCGGAGGAAAGTCGTTGTGCCCGCTGTCGAACTCCACGTATTCCGCACGCTTGGCCAGTGTGCTCAGCTTGCGTCCGTGCGATGCGGGCACGATCGTGTCCCGTGTCCCGTGCATGATGAGCATCGGGCACTCCAGCTTCGGCACGATGCGGTCCGAGCGGAAGGGGTGACGCAGAAGCACCGTCGGTACCAGGAACCGCGCCGCAATGGCCGCGGCGCTGGTGAACGTCGTTTCCGCGATCAGCGCCGCCGGCTCGTGCTCTTCCGCGAGTTGGATCACTGCCGCGCCTCCCAGCGAGCGACCGTGATAGATCAGCTTCGCGCCGTCCACGTCCGGCCGCGCCGCCAGCCACGCGTGAAACCCGCGCATGTCCTCCCGGATCGCCCGCTGCGACGGCCTTCCCGTCGAGCGCCCGTACCCGCGGTACTCCGCCAGCAGCACCGACACCCCTGTCCGGTGGTACATCCCCGCGACCGCAAGGCAATGGTCGATCAGCTCCGCGTTCCCATGCGCGAACAGCACCGCCGGCGCCGGAGCTTCCGCGCTCGCCCCGGGCGCCGCCAGAAACCAGCCCTCCGTCCGCGAGCCGTCCTCCCCTTCGATCCACACCTGCACAAGTCCCGGCTGCTGCGGAGCACTGCGCGGGAACTCTCCCGTCATGCTCCGCGGAAACATGATCGAGTCCTGCTTCGCATACAGCAGGGCGCACCACGCCAGGTATCCCAGCACGACGATCAAGACCGGTGAGATAAGCATGCGCAGCCGGCTCCGCTTCGACTCCTCAGTGCTCTCCGTCTCGGGCTGTCCCGCGGGATGTCCTGCCGATGCCTGCTTCATGCCCCGCTTGCCTCGGTGCGCCGTGCGGCGCTTCCGCGTTCTTGACGTGCCCGCGACTTCCCTTCAGGACACCGACCGGCCTTTGACGGTCAGTGTCGTTCGCCGCCCGCGGGCGCGCTTGCGACGCCGTTTCGGCAGCAGCAGCCCGACCGCCGACCGGATCATGTAGAGCAGCGCCAGCGCCGCCGCGCCGGACACCACCCAGAACTGCCAGTCGTGCACGGGCAGGCTCAACTCATGCCCTCCTGTCCTGTGTCGCGCCCTCCAAAGCATGAGGCATCACGCGATCCCCGACGCCGTCATGCCCTGGTACACGGCCAACGCCGCCGCATACGCCACAAGCAACATCCACGCCAGTTGCAGCAGCGCCCAGCGCACCCCGCCCGCCTCGCGCGCCGTTACCGCCAGCGTCGGCAGGCACTGCATCGCCAGCACGTAGTACACCAGCAGCGACCAGGAGGTCGCCGTCGTGAAGATCAGCGTCTCTCCGTCGCTCCGCTTCGCCTTCGCCAGGCGCTCCATCACTGATGCGTCCGCCTCTTCCTGCCCCGTCACCACCACCGCCATGGTCGAAACGAACACCTCGCGCGCCGCGAAGGATGTGATGACCCCGATGCTCAGTTGCCAGTCGTACCCCAGCGGCGCAAACAGCGGCTGCACCGCTCGCCCGATTCGTCCCGCGAACGAGTGCGCCGCCGCGTGCGAAGCTTCCAGCCTCTCCGCCTCCGCCAGCAGCGCCTCCCGCCTTTCCTGCTCGCTCGCTTCCCCCGAAGTCGTCAGCATCGCGGCCTGTTCACGCAGCGCCTCCGCGCTCTGCGGCGGCGGCACGTGCGGATAGCTCCCCAGCCACCACAGCACGATGCAGATCGCAAGAATCGCCGTCCCGGCTTTCTTCATGAAGACCATCGCGCGGTCGTACATCGTGAGCAGCGCCGTTCGGATCGAAGGAATCTTGAACGTCGGCAGCTCCAGCGCCATCCGCCCCGACTGCCCCTTGAGGATGGTTCTCCGCAGCAGCAGCGCGCTGAGCAGCCCGGCGCCCGCACCCACCGCGTAGCTCCCCGCGAACGCCGCCGCCTGCATCCCCGGCCTCCCGGGAAACAGCAGCGTCGCCATCAGCACGTACACCGGAATCCGCGCCGAACATGTCATGAACGGCGCCACGAGGATCGTCGCCAGTCTTTCCCGACGATCCGGAATCGCCCGCGCCGCCATGATCCCGGGCAGCGCGCACGCGTGGGATGAAAGCAGCGGCACGAACGCGTGCCCGGGCAGCCCGAACGGCCTCATCAATCGGTCCGCCACGAACGCCGCCCTTGCCAGATACCCCGTGTCCTCCAGGATCGAGATCAGGAAGAACAGCAGGCAGATCTGCGGCAGAAAAATGACCGTCGCCCCGATCCCGCCCACCACGCCGTCGCTCAGAAAATCGTTCAGAATCCCCGGCGGCAGCACCGACTTGATGAACCCCCCCAGATGCACGAACAGTGCGTCGATCATGTCCATCGGCACCGTCGCGATGGAGAAGATCACCCAGAAGAGCAGCCCCATCGTCGCCGCGAAGATCAGCGTCCCCGCGACCGGATGCGTCAGCACCCGGTCCAGACGGTCGGTCATCCGGTCGGCGTCCGGATGCGCCGGCTGCATGGTCGCTTCCAGAGCCATCGCTTCCGCCCATGCCGCCAGCCCCGCTTCGTCCCCGGGCGGCGTCACGTTCGGGATCCGCGCCCCCGCCAGCGCCCGGCGCACCGTCTCGATTCCCGATCCCTCGCGCGCGTTGCACGCGACCACCTCGCACCCGAGCAGATCGCCGAGCCTCTTGACGTCGATCCTCAGCCCGCGACGCTGCGCGATGTCCGCCATCGTCAGCACGATCACCGTCGGCAGCCTGCGCCGCAGCACTTCGCCGACCAGCACCATGTTGCGCGACAGATTCGTCGAATCGACCACCACGCACGCAGCGTCCGGCGGTCCCACCGGTTCTCCACGCGGCGCGCTGGTGCCGGCAAGCACGTTCCTGCACACTTCCGCTTCGCTCTGCCGCAGCTCCAGCGAGTAGACGCCCGGCAGATCGATCAGCTCGCAGCCGCTCCCGCCAGCCTCCGAATCCGCCGCTGCCTCACTCGGCGACGCTTCATCGCGTTCGAGCCGCACCCGCCCGATCCGTGCCTCCTGCGTCGTGCCCGGAAAATTCGAAGTCTTGTGTCTCAGACCCGACAGCCGGTTGAACAGCGTGGTCTTCCCCGTGTTCGGGTTGCCCAGCAGCGCAATCCGTCTTGGATGTTCCCTCCCCGCGCCGGCGGAACCAGCGCCGGACTCCTCCTCAAGGACATGGTTCGCTAAGGCCTGATTCATCATGCTCGGCTGGGAGCAATGGTTACGGGCTTGTCCGCTCCACCATCACGCGGTCCGCCAGCGGCCGGGAAAGCCCGATCCGGCTCGTGCCCCCTTGGCTGTCCAGCACGCTCACGATGCACGGCTCCCCGACGCGGCATACCCGAATCCGGCAATCCGGTCTCAGCCCCATCGCACGCAGCGACGCGGCCTCATCCTGCTCCAGTTGTGTTCCGCACACCTTCGCCGTGCAGCCCGCCGGAACCTGCGACAACGGCACTCCCGAGACGCAGCACCCGTCCTTCGTGCCCATGTCGGTGTCTTGTGACCTGTCGTGTTCAGCCATGCGGTCCCCGACGCGCTTCCTCGAAACTGCCCATCTCGGCCGTGGCTCAACGCCCCCCGGCCCGATTCCTTTCACCTCAGTCTAGTCTAGCTGAGACTGCGTCGCAAGCGACGATTATTCGGCCTTTTCGCCCAACCTGGAACGGTTCCATTGTGGTCCTCCCGATTTCCACGAAGATTCGGCGGCCGATCGGCCCGACGCTCGATGTTTCATCGACCACGCGGGCCACGCAACACTCCTTCCGACCTGTCCCGGCCATCACCACGCCGCCCGGAGGTGCTCACCGAGAAACCGCATGTTCTCCGCCTGCAGCCGCTTCACCACCTCGGGTTCGGCCACCATGTGCGTGAAGCCCGCCAGCGGCAGGAAGTCGAACGCACACCCGGCCCGCAGCAGCGTGTTCGTCAGCTTCAGCGAGTGCGTCATGTACACATTGTCATCCGCGGTTCCATGAACGATCAGGAGCGGCCTGCGCAGTTGCTTTGCGTAGCTGAGCACGCTCGATACCCGGTACGCCGGCCCCCCCGCATCCGCCTTCAGGTCCGGCACCCCCAGATACCGCTCCGTGTAGTGCGTGTCGTAGTCCAGCCAGTCCGACACCGGCGCGCCGGCGATGCCGCATGAATACACATCCGGCCTTCGCGCCGCCGCCATCGCGGAAAAGTACCCGCCGAACGACCACCCCGTGATGCCCACGCGCGACAGATCCATCTGCGGCACCGCATCCGCGCACGCCTCCAGCGCCGCAACCTGGTCCTCCAGCGGAACATCGATCAGGTTTCCTTTGATGACGCGCTCCCACGCCCGCCCGCGATTCGGCGTCCCCCTGCCGTCGAAGGAAACCACGATGTACCCGTGCTCCGCCATCCACTGCGCCAGCAGATACGAATCCCGGTTCTGGATGACGGTCTGCACACCAGGCCCCCCGTACACCGACACGATCACGGGATAGGTGCGCCGCGCATCGAACATCCGCGGCCGCGTCACCGCCGCGCGAAACTCCATTCTCCCCAGCTTCAGAATCTCCGTCGTCGGCGTGATCTTCGGTTCCTCCGCCACCGACCGGATCGTCGCGATGGCGGATCCATCCCCGCCGCGGATGGTCCACGTCGTCGTCTCGTTCAGGTTCGAGTGCGTGAACACGCCGATCGAGCCGTCCTTCGAGAATGTGGCGCTGTTCTGTCCCGCATGCGGCGTGATGCGCTGCGGCGCAAACGCGCCGTCGAGCGAAACGCGGTACAGGTGCGATTCCGTCGGCTCCGGCGAAGCCGATACCACGGCCGTCCTCGCCCCGCTGTCCACGTGCGCGATCGACCGGTACCCCAGCGCCACGTCCGTCACCGCGCGAATCAGGCTCCCGTCGCGCCCGCGCAGCTCGAGCTGCGGACCCCCGTTTCGTTCCGTGGACCAGAGGAACGCCGACCCGTCGTCCAGCCACCGCGGCACATCCTGATCGAGATTGATCCACGCATCGTCCGTTTCGGTGAGCAGCACGCGCGCCGTCAGTCCGGTCGATGCGGAATCCGTATCGACTTCCAGCAGTTGCTCCTCCGTCTGCTCCCTGTTCTGCACCAGGATGGTCAGCGGCGCGTTCTTCGCCCAGTCCACCGTCGCCAGATATGGGTACTTCTCCCGATCCCACTCGACCCATCGCGGCTCCGCCGTTCCGTCCGCCGGCATGACCGCCAGCGTCACCTTTGCGTTCGCTCGCCCCGCGCGCGGGTATCTCCACGTCTGCGGCTCGCGCTCCGGCCGCAGCGGGTCCATGATGTGCATCGTCTCCAGTTCGGATTCGTCGTTCTGCTGAAACGCGATGAACTTTGAATCCGGCGACCACCAGAACCCATGAAACCGCGACATCTCCTCCTGCGCCACGAACTCCGCCACGGCGTTCGTCACCGCGTCTCCCGGCCGCGTCGTCAGCCGCCGCTCCGTGTTTGTCGCGATGTCCGTCACATACAGGTCGCCGTCGCGCGCGCACGCCACCATCGTGCCGTCCGGCGAGAACACGGGGTCGATCGCCGCCGCGCCCTCCGGCGCGATCGAACGAAGCTCGACCACCTTGCCCGTCGCTCGCTCCACGACGAACAAGCGGCCCGAGAGCGGCACGAGCAGTTTCGTCCCGTCGCTGGAAAGCTGGTACGACGCGATGCCCCGCGCGCTCGACCGCATCCGCTCCCGCCGCGCCTTCTCCTCCTCGCTCAGCTCCTCCGTACCTCCCGACAGCAAGCTGTCTGCCGTCAGCAGCACGCGCTCTTCGCCGCTCTTGAGATCAAGTTCGTACAGCGATCCCACGAACGACCGCGCCCCTGACCGCAGGAACAGCACCGATCCGTTGTCCGGCGTCACCGTGATCGACCCGGGCCGTCCCAGACGGAACCGTGAAGTCGCCGCGTACTGATCGAGGAACTCTTCCAGCGCCTCCGCCGACGGACCGGCGTACCAGCCTCCCTCGGGCCACGCATGCCGCGAAGTCCCCGCGCATCCCGCAGCAAAGAGGGCGCCCGCCGCGATCGCCCCGGCAATAACTCCCGTCCTCATGTTCGCATGTCGCATGGTTGATTCCTTTGTTCCGGGTTCACACCGCGCTCTCGTCAAACACGATCCGCTGCTTCCTCACCAGCGGATCCGGCTCAGGCACCGCCGAAAGCAGCGCCTTGGTGTAGGCGTGCTTCGGGTTGCCCAGCACCTCATCCCGCGTTCCTTCCTCCACGATCTTGCCCCGCAGCATCACCGCGACGCGATCCGCAAGATGCTGAATCACAGCCATGTCGTGCGAGATGAACAGATACGACAGCCCGAACTTGTCCCGCAGGTCCGCCAGCAAGTTCAGGATCTGCGACTGGATCGATACATCCAGCGCGCTTGTCGGCTCATCGCACACGATGAACCTTGGCCGCAGCGCCAGTGCCCGCGCAATCGCGATCCGCTGTTTCTGCCCGCCGGAGAACTCGTGCGGATACCTGTCCGCGGCGTCTCCCTTCAGCCCGCACATCTCCAGCAGTTCCCTCACCCGCGCGCGGGCTTCATCCTTGGTCTTCACCAGCCCGTGGACCTCCAGCGGCTCGCTCACGATCGCGCCGATGCGCATCCGCGGATTCAGCGACCCGCCCGGATCCTGAAACACGATCTGCATCTGCCGGCGCAGCGCCTTGAGCTTCGCCCCGCGCGCCGCCAGAACATCCTGCCCATCGAAGCGGACTTGTCCGCTCGTCGCCGGGATCAGCCGCAGGATCGCACGCCCGAGGGTGGACTTCCCGCACCCCGACTCTCCCACCAGCCCCAGCGTCTCCCCGCGCCCGACCGACAGCGTCACGCCGTCTACCGCGCGGTTGTACCCCGTCGTTCTCTGGAGAATCCCGCTCCGCACGGGAAAGTGAACACGCAGGTCGCGAACATCCAGCAGCGGCTCGGCACGACCATCCGCCGAAGTTCGGCCCGCGTCCTGCCCTGTCTGTACCGAGCGTGGCTCTTGGCTCTCGCGCACGGTCTGATCGTACCGCCTTGATGCAGCGCAGCGCGCGGATGGCGGTTCACACTCGCCCGTCGCCGCAGCTTTGTGCGACGACCGCTCCCGTCGGTACACTCACCAGGGTCGCGGGATCGCGGCCCAAAAGGCTCGCGGGGGCGGGAGTCGGGCCGGGGATGGGAGGTGTCCGTGCGCGCAACAGGACGACGATGCCACTCCCTCCTGCTGGTTACCTCCGCTTTCGCGTGTGCGGCGGTTCTCTCAGCCTGCTACGGCGCCGGCACCACCGGCGGCTCATACGGCCGCGACTGGCGATTCTCCAATGCCGGTCTCGTCGTCGAGTTCGCCCCCGCCGTGGACCGGATCACCTGGTTCGGACCTCTCAACGGTCCCAACATGCTCTTCGTCACCGGTGAACATCGCGACGTCGATCCGAATCGTCCCATTCCCGGCGCCGACGCGGCCGCGTCCTCTTCCACCTGCACCTTCTTCGGCGGCTGTCTCACCTGGGTCGCTCCTCAGGCCGGCCCACACGGCTGGACGGACGGCGCCGGTGCCCCGGCGCCGTGGCCTCCCGATCCCGCGATGGATACCGGCCCGTGCTATCGCTCCGGTTGGTCGCCGACGGGTTTCGCGGCCACCGGGCCGGTCCACCGCAGCGGTCTGAAGGAAACCAAGGAGTTCGTGCTCCTCGATCGAAACTCCGCCGAGCTTCGCTTCACCCTGCACAACACCACGGGCCGCCCGATCTCCGCCGCGACGTGGATCAGCTGCGCCGCGCACGCCGCGGACACCATCGCAGTCCGTCTCCAGCGCCATTCGCAGGAGCCGGGCAAGTCCGCCGATGCGATGATCCGCGGCTGGGCCGAGGACGCCCGGTCCGAGGAGCTGTTCCGCTCCGTCATGAGCGAACCTTCCTCCAACGGCTGGGCGCTCATCCGCCTCGCGGACGTCAACTGGGATCCCGGGGTCAAGGTCTTCTTCGATCTCGCGGGCGAAGGCGGTGAGATTGCGGTGTGGCACGCGGGCTACTGGCTCCACCGCCGCACGCTCGCGCAGGATGAAGCCGGCTATGCGCGCCTCGTCGCCGCCGGTGAAGGTCGCGCCGCGATCTTTGCCGAGCCGCGCAGTCACATCGTCGAGCTGCAGCTCACCGGCCCGCTCGTGGATATCCCCCCGCGCGGCTCAACACAAACGGTCGAGCGCTGGACGCTGATTCGCAGTTCGTATCCTGATCTCTCCGTGCTTCCCTGAAACCGTCGGTTCGCTCATCGTCCGGCCGGTTTCAATCGTTGCACGATGGCCGGCAGCACTTCGCCGCTCAGCCCCGCGATCGAATGGTCCACGATGCCCGTGATCGGAGTGGGATCACGATTGACCTCGATCGTCGCCGCGCCGTGCGCCTTGGCCGTGGCGGCGAACCCCGCCGCCGGCCACACCACCGCGCTCGTCCCCACGCTCAGAAACACGTCGCACGCGCCCAGCGCCTCTTCGGCCATGTGCATCGCTTCCGCCGGCAGCGCTTCGCCGAACCACACCACGCAGGGCCGCATCAGCCCGCGACATCCTTCCTTCGCGCATCGCGCCGGGTACTCCGCATTGGGCCGTGCGCCGACCGTCACTTCGCGCCGGCACACCACGCACCGCCACTCCCAGATCGTCCCGTGCAGCTCGATGACCCGTGCGCTGCCCGCGCGATGGTGCAGCCGGTCCACATTCTGCGTCAGCAGCGTGAAGCTCCCCCCGCGTGCTCGCATCAGCTCTTCAAGTTCCCTGATCGCATGATGACCCGGATTCGGCACGCACCCCGCCACGATCCCGCGCCGCCAGTCGTACCATTTCTGCACCGTCACAGGGTCCGCCGCGAACGCCTCGGGAGTCGCCAGTTTCGTCGGGTCGTACTTCGCCCAGATTCCTTCCGTCCGGTCGCGGAATGTCGGGATGCCGCTCTCCGCCGACACGCCCGCGCCCGTCAGCACCACCACGCGCCGCGCCCGCGCGAGGGTTTCCGCCGCCCGCTCGATCAGTCCCTCTCTCATATCCGCCATTTCACACGAAGGAACTCGGTCGTGTCTTGCCGCGCCCGGCTTCCAGCCTAAGCGCTTTCGATCCCCGCCGCCTCAGCCCACAGCGACAGGTTGATCATCGGCCACGCCAGGCTCCAGAGCTGCTCGGTGCGCGTCGCCACGGCCTCGATCACCGCATCCGCAAACAGCGATCGCGCAAGCCGCGACTCGCGCAGCGCTTCCGCGTGCTCCACCGCCCACGCCTGAAACGGCAGCGGAAAGCTCGCCTTCTCCCGCTCCAGCACCCACGCCGGCACCATGTCCCGGAACGCCTCGCGCAGCACAAGCTTGGACCTCCGCTGCGTTGCGACTGCCGACGCACCTCGCCCCACCGACCCGCCTGCCGAAGCAACCTCCGGACCTTCCGATTCGGTTTCTCCGAACTTCCACCGCATCGGCACGCTCGCGGCCGCACGCCACACCTCGATATCCGCGAACGGCGTGCGCCCCTCCACGCCCGCGAGCATCGTCGCCGTGTCCAGCCGCTGCAGCAGCCCCGTCAGGTTGATCCGGCGCTGGAATCGAAGATGGGCCTCGAGTCCGTAGCCTCCGGCCTCCCGTACCGCTTCCCCGAACTCGTGCGCATACAGCTCGATGAGGTCCGCATCTCCGCGCAGCGCTTCCCATGCATCCGCCTTCAGCACCGAGGGCTTGAGCGCCAGAGGAATCCATGCGCTCGCGCCCGCTTCGAAGAGCGCGCATTCCCTCACATCGCCCTCGCCCATCCCCGTCCGCACGAACTCCTCGCACGTGCCCAGCAGTCCGTCGTAACCCGCGAAGAGTTCATCCGCTCCCTCTCCGCTCAGCGTCACGATGCACCCGTCCGAACGCAGCCGATCCGCCACCGCCCAGATCGCCACCTCATTCGGCGTGCTCAGCGGCACGCCCAGCCTCCCGATCATCCACTTCCACCGCTCGCGGAACATCTCGCGGCATATGTGCGCCTCGGCATGTTCCGTCCCCAGCGTTCGCGCTGCCTGCCGTGCGCACCGCAGATCCGTCTCCGCCGCCTCCTGCGCGCAATCCAGGGGCACCGGCGCACCCGCGCAGTACGTCCTCGGCCTTCGTTCGCCCCCGAGTCCCGCCGCCAGCGTCGCCACGATCGTGCTGTCCAGCCCGCCGCTCAGCAGCACGCACACCGGCACATCCGACCGCATGTGCCGCAGCACCGATTCCTCCACCGCCGCGCGCACCCGCTCGCACGCCTCGTCCAGCTCGAGATTCTCATCCGGTGCCGCAGCGCCGATCCCGAACCGCTCGCGATGCTCCCGCGGCCCGCCGCGCTCGTCGGACTCTCCCAGCGCGAACCGGATCACTTCCCCGCCCCGCACCGCGCGCACGCCCTCGAACAGCGTTCGCTCTCCGATCACCGTGCGGATCGTCGTGAGATACGCGCTCACCATGCCCAGGTCCGCTTTCGCTCTCCGCCCCAGACCCGGCAGCGGGGGGATCTCGCTGGAGAACGCCACCTCTCCGTTCACCGTTCGACGCCAGTACAGGCTCTTGATGCCCAGCGGATCGCGCGCCAGCATCAGGACATCCCGTCTAACGTCGTACGCCGCCAGCGCGAACATGCCCCGCATCCGCCCCAGCGCCTCCGTGCCCCAGGCTTCCAGCGCCCGCAGCACGGTTTCCGTGTCCGACCGTGACCGGAATCGCACGCCCCGCGCCCGCAGCTCCTTGCGAAGCTCTTCGTCGTTGTACAGCTCGCCGTTGTAGACCAGGGCCAGCACGGGCGAACCAGCCTCGCCGTGCCTGCTCGCATGCTCTTCTGCCGTGAACATCCGGCTCGCGCCGTCGCTTCCGCTCACCAGCAGCATCGGCTGCGCTCCCAGCGCCGACCGATCGATCACCGCCAGCCGCCGATGGGCCAGCGCCACGTGGCCGAGCCTCAGGTACCCCGCCCCGTCCGGTCCGCGGTGTCCCAGCCTGTCGCGCAGCGCCTCGATCTCCGCGTCCCGCAGCGAAAGCTGCTTGCCTTTCAAGCCCGCCAAGCCGAACACGCCGCACATGCCGTCTCTATCGGCCGGTTCGTGGTCCTCCGGCAGCGAACCGCCAGATGCTGCCCCTTTCTCCCTTGCCTTCCGGATGCGGGAGTCGCGTGCCGACGACCGTTCTTGCGCCTTGCGGTGTCGCCAACTCCACTTCCAGCAGATTCGGCTCGTCCCGAACGAGGCGGCACCTTCCTGATGCCACCCGCCGAACGCGCCCCCGTCCCCCCGAGACCTCGCCCTCGTATTCCAGATACGCAGCCCGGTGATCCGCCAGCCGCTCGCCCTCGAACGGTTCGGACCCCGGAAATGCATTCCCATCCTCACCCGCCTCGACCCGGAACGTGATCAGCCCCTGAACGCCATCCCCTGATCCGGCGCCCGGGCGCTCGATCATCCAGTCCCGGTGGCGGGATCCGTCGGGTAGTTCGTGCAGGAGCAGCACCCACCGCTGTTGCATCGTCCGGCCACTCCACCGCCCCCGTCCCCGCTTTCCAACGCAGGGTAAACTCGCCGTCCGATACCCTGCACACGGCCCTCTCGGAGCGACACCAATGCGACTTTACGCCCGCGGTCTGGTTTCCGCCCTCTCTCTTGCTGTTTGCCTTGCCGGCTGCGAAAACGGCCAGCGCTCGCTTCCAGCGATCCGCCAGAGCGCTGAGCACGCCATGTACATCAAGGACTACGAAAAGGCCGTCAGCGAGTACGGCGAGATCATCCAGCGCCGCCCGGAGATGTACCGCGACCGGCTCGGCCAGGCTCAGGCCTACCTCGCCATGGGCAAGCCCGCCGAGGCCCGCGAACAGCTCGAAATCGCCTACACCATCCGCCCCAACGACGCCGATGTCATCGACCTCCTCGCCCGCGCCATGCTGGAAAGCGGCGACCTCACGTCACTCGCCGGAGAGCTTCGCGCCAACGCCGAGGCCAAGAATCGCGTCTGGGACTGGCTCCTCTTCGGCCGCTACATGTTCTTCGCCGGCGATCATGACGAAGCCGAGAAGGCGCTCCTCACTGCCGCTCGCCTCGACCGCGGCCAATCCGTCCATCCGCAGCTTTCGCTCGCGGAGCTGTATCAGCGCGCCGGCGACGACGCCAAGGCCCTCGACCGCTACCGCATGGCGCTCTACCTCGCCCCCGATGATGAGAAGATCAACAACGCCATCCGCGCGATGGGCGAAGTCCCTGGCCCCACCTTCGCGCTCCGCCCCGCCGAGCAGGGCGGCTGAGCGTTCCGCGACAGCTTGTTGCCTTTGGGTGCGGGAATGCCGGTCGGATGCTACGTCCGCGAGTTGGGCACCATTTCGAGCCTCGCGTAGGCCAGCACCAGTGTCTTGGTTCCCACATCCCGGAACCGGATCTTCGCGCGCCGGTTGATCCCCGCCCCCTGCACCACCTCCACGCACCCCACCCCGAACTGCGGATGCCTCACCGTCACCCCCGAGGCAATCCCGTCGGCCGCGTGAGACTCACTCGCGCCGCCCGGGTTCTCCGCGAACGCCGCCGTCCCGCGGCCGCGCGTGCCGGCGTGTCCCGAAGGTCGTGAGCCTGCTTCCCGACGTTCCGCGCTTTCCCGCGCTCGCGCCGGCCCGTATCCGAATCCGCTCTCCACGTCCTCCAGCCACTCATCGCACAGGTCCTTGTCGATGATCTGCTCTCGCGGCAGTTCCAGGAGGAACCTGCTCGCAATCGCCCGCTGCGGCACGCCGCGCTGCGAACGCACCTTCGCGTGCGTCATCAGCAGCTTGCGCTTCGCCCGGGTCATGCCCACGAAGCACAGGCGCCGCTCTTCCTCGATGCCCTCGGACGCTTCCATCGCCCGCACGCCCGGCAGCAGCCCTTCTTCCAGCCCGATCATCGCCACCGCCGGGAACTCCAGCCCCTTGGCCGCGTGCAGCGTCATCAGCATCACCGCGCCGCTCGCCGGGTCCACCTTGTCCGCGTCCGCGACGAGCGACACCGATTCCAGATACGCCCGAAGCATGGCGAGCAGCGGGGGAATCGGCGGCTCATCTTCCCGCGCGCGACGCGGTGACAGAGCCGGATCCGCGCCCGGGTCGTACGCCGCCTCGAACTCCGCCGCCGCCGACACGATCTCTCCCAGGTTCCGTACCCGGTCTTCGTCCGAGTCCTTGTCCGTTTTCGCCGCCAGTTCCTTGTAATGCCGTTCCAGCCCCGACTCGCCGAGCACGCGCGACACCAGTGCCCGCAGCCCGCCCTCTCCCGCCGCCTCCTGCTCCATGCGGGCGCCCATGAATGTCCCGCCGGACGTCCATGAATCGATGAGTTGAACGAACTTCCGCAGCGCGCCCGTTGCCTGTTCTCCCAGGTCGGAAATCTTGTCCGCCCGTCGCATCGCCTCCAGCAGCGGCACCCCCCAGCGCTCGGCCCAAGTTTCCACCACGTCCATCGTGGACCTGCTGATCTTCCGTGCCGGCTTGTTCGCGATGCGCCGCAGCGAAACGTCATCCGCTTCGTTCGCGATCAGCCGGAGGTACGAGAGCAGGTCCTTCACTTCCTCGCGCTGGTAGAACGCCGTACCCCGCGCCACGATGTACGGAATCCCCGCCCGCCGCAGCGCGTCTTCCGCCACGCGCGACAGCGCGTTGTTCCGATAGAACACCGCCATGTCCTTCCATGCGAGCGATCCGCTTTCGGCGAGGTGCTTCAGCCAGTTCACCACGTGCTGCGCCTCGTGATGTTCGTCCGCGCACCGCGCCACCTCGATCCGATCTCCGCCTTGGGCGCGCGTAAACAGCGGTTTGTGCTTGCGCTGCTTGTTGTTGCGGATCAGCGCATCCGCCGCGGCCAGGATCGGCGCCGTGGACCGGAAGTTCTCGCCCAGCGCGATCACCCGCGCCCCGGGATACCGCTCCTCGAACTCGAGAATGTTCGAGATGTCCGCACCGCGCCACCCGTAGATCGACTGGTCCGGATCGCCCACCACGCAGATGTTCGGTCCGCGCGCCCGGTCGCCCGCGTCGTGCCCGTTCTCGCCCGTGCAGATCAGCGACGCCAGCACGAACTGCGCGTGATTCGTGTCCTGGTACTCGTCGATCATCAGATACTTCCACCGCTCCTGCACCTCGCGCCGCGCCTCCTCGCTCTCGCGCAGCACGCGCACGCTCAGCATCAGCAGATCGTCGAAGTCCACCGCGTTCGCCGTCCGCAGCGCCGCTTCATAGTGCCGGTACGCCTTCGCGATCGTCCGGTCGTCGAAGCTCACCGCCGCCCGCCCGAACGTCTCCGCGTCCATCAGCTCGTTCTTCGCCGCGCTGATGCGCGCCAGCACCATCCGCGCCGGCCAGTTCGTCGATGAAAGTTCAAGATCAGCAAGCACTTTCTTCATCAGCGCGTTCTGATCGTCCGCGTCGTAGATCGTGTAGTCGTCGCGGATGCCCCAGCCCGGCGCGCCCGCCATCAGCGGCGCGTACCTCCGCAGCAGCCGCGCGCACAAAGCATGAAACGTGCTCAGCGTCAGACCCCGCGTCCGCCGGTTCGTCTCCGCGCTGTCCTCGTCCGCCCCCAGCAGGCTCAGCACCCGCTGCCGCATTTCCGCGGCCGCCTTGTTGGTGAAGGTCAGCGCCAGAATCTGCCAGGGCGGCACTCCCAGCGACACCAGATACGCGATTCTCCGCGTAATCACGCGGGTTTTGCCCGATCCCGCCGCCGCCAGAATCAGCAGCGGCCCTTCCGTGTGCAGCACCGCCTCCCGCTGCGCCTCTGTCAGGTCGGCGAGCAGGTCGTCCCGGCCCTTGGCCTGTGAATCAGGGTAATGGGGCATCGTCTCGGCTCAGATTATCACGTCCCGACGCCGCGTAGCATGGGAATTCTTCGGCGCAGGCGGTTGCTCGCCGCATCCACCACACATGGTGTCTTGACAGCCTCCGTCAGCTTTTCCACACGACCGATTGTGCCCGCCTGCGATTTTGCATTTCCCTAAGTCCGGTAATCTGCGAGACTTGCAAACCGTCTGTGAAATCTGTGAAGAAACCCCCATCATTTTGGAGTCCGACCCCTTGAGCATACGACCTGTAGTTGTATACTCGCCGCTCTCACGTCCCGGCCGTGCCACGGTGGATCGCGACCGACCGGGCGTCCACGACACCAACAACAGCTTCCAGGCTGAAGGGTGAAAGTGCACCTTGGCCAAAGCTGTCTACGTCAACGTTCGTGCTTTGAACGGATACAGTCCCGCTGGCAAGATCGGGTTGTGTTCGGCACTCGAAGACTTCACGGAGGTCGCGGCCCATGGCGGTGTTGTGCGACACGCAGATCCGCGAACTGATCGACATCGAGCCGTTCGCCGAGGCCGAGAAGCGACCGGGACGCATCAGCTTCGGCGTCTCCAGCTACGGCTACGACGTCCGTGTCGGCACACGCTTCAAGATCTTCACCGCCACGCCCCGCAGCGGCGGCGTGGCCATCGTCGATCCCAAGAGCTTCACGGATGACTTCATGGTCACCGTGGATACCGCCGCCGCCGGCGCGGATTCCGTCATCATCCCGCCCAACTCCTTCGCCCTCTGCGAAACCGTCGAGGCCTTCGCGATCCCGCGCGATGTCCTGGTGCTCTGCGTGGGCAAAAGCACCTACGCCCGCTGCGGCCTGATCGTGAACGTGACCCCTCTCGAACCCGAGTGGCGCGGCAAGGTGACGCTCGAGATCAGCAACACGACTCCCTTGCCCGCGAAGGTCTACGCCAACGAAGGCATCGCCCAGCTCGTGTTTCTCAAGGCGGACCGCGTCTGCGCCGTGAGTTACGCCGACAAGCGCGGCAAGTATCAGGATCAGGGCGGGTTGACGTTGCCGAGAGTGGATTGAGAAGGCACCGAGGCATCAAGGCATCGAGCGAGAGCCGCGATGATTGTGCGAACCTGTCAACTCAAAGCGAGACCTCATTGCCCGGCAGAAGGCCTGAGCGCCGGGTTTGAATGTCTGCCGGGCTGCGCAAAGCTCCCCGGACTCGGAACGATCCGGACTCACAGTTCAAATTCGACGAGGGGGCGTCTCGGTCGCAAGCAACATCGCGGAAGGATGCGGGCGCTGCACCACCGCGGAGTACATCGGATTCCTGAAGATCGCTCGCGGCACGCTCGACGAACTCGATACCCGGCTTCTCTTCGCCGTCGAGCTCAAGTATCTCGATGTCTCGAATGACGACCGTCTGAAGGAGTGTCTCGAAGAAACAGAAAGAGTGCTAGCCGGATTGATCCGCAGTCTCGATCGTTGACGTTCTTCACTTGATGCCTTGATGCCTGGATGCCTTTCCCATGCGTATCACACGGAAGTTCACCAAGGCCGGCAAGGATCCCTTCGCCACCGTCGAGTGGACGAAGCGGAGCAGCCGAATCTCCAACCCCGACGGCTCCGTCGTCTTCCAGATGGACGATGCCGAAGTCCCCGTCACTTGGTCTCAGCTCGCCACCGACATCATGGTGAGCAAGTACTTCCGAAAGGCGGGCGTGCCCGAGGACGGCGGACCCAACGGCCTGCCTTCCGTCCCGCCGTCCTCCGGCGGGGCGGGGTCGCACTCTGCACCGGCATCGCCCTCTCCGGGCCGCACCGGCCCCGAGCGCTCCGCAAAGCAGGTCATTCATCGCCTCGCGGGCTGCTGGCGCTACTGGGGTGAGAAGCACGACTACTTCTCCTCCAAAGCCGATGCGCAGGCTTTCTACGACGAGCTGGTCTACATGCTCGTCCACCAGATCGCCGCCCCCAACTCGCCGCAGTGGTTCAACACCGGCCTGAACTGGGCATACGGCATTTCCGGTCCCGCGCAGGGCCACTTCTACGCCGATCCCGAGAGCGGCGAAATCCGCCCCTCCGAGGATGCCTACACGCACCCCCAGCCGCACGCCTGCTTCATCCAGAGCGTGACGGACGATCTCGTGAACGAAGGCGGCATCATGGACCTCTGGGTCCGCGAGGCGCGCCTCTTCAAGTACGGCTCCGGCACCGGCACCAACTTCTCGCGCCTCCGGGCCGAGAATGAACCGCTCTCCGGCGGCGGCAAGTCCTCCGGCCTCATGTCCTGGCTCCGCATCGGCGACCGCGCCGCGGGCGCCATCAAGTCCGGCGGCACCACCCGCCGCGCCGCCAAGATGGTCTGCCTCGACCTCGACCATCCGGACGTCGAAGCGTTCATCAACTGGAAGGTCCGCGAAGAGCTGAAAGTCGCCGCCCTCGTCGAAGGCATGAAACACCTCGACGATGATCAGAAGGCCCTCGCGAAGAAGCTCGGACTCAAGCTCGATTACGACTTCAACGGCGAAGCCTACTACACCGTCAGCGGCCAGAACAGCAACAACTCCGTCCGCATCTCCGACGAGTTTTTCGACGCCCTCGATGCCGATGGTACCTGGCCCCTCCGGTGGCGCATCGCGCGGAACAAGGACGGCAGCGACATCGCGAAGGTCGTCAAGGCCCGCGACCTCTGGGAGCAGATCGCCTTCGCCGCCTGGCGCTGCGCCGACCCCGGTGTGCAGTTCGACAGCACCATCAACGCCTGGCACACCTGCCCAAACTCCGGACGCATCAACGCCAGCAACCCGTGCAGCGAGTACATGTTCCTCGACAACACGGCCTGCAACCTCGCGTCCATCAACCTGCTCAAGCTCTACGACCCCGAGTCGCGCACCTTCGACTGGGAAAAGTACGAACACGCCATCGACCTCTGGACCATGGTCCTCGAGATCAGCGTCCTCATGGCCTCCTACCCCAGCCGCGAGATCGCCCGGCTCAGCTACCGCTATCGCACCCTCGGCCTCGGCTACGCCAACATCGGCGCCGTCCTCATGCAGGCCGGCATCCCCTACGACAGCGATGAGGCCCGTGCCGTCTGCGGCATGCTCACCGCCATCATGACCGGCCGTTCCTACCGCATGAGCGCCCTGCTCGCGAAGGAGCACGGTCCCTTCCCCGGCTTCGCGCGCAATCGCGAGCCGATGCTCCGCGTCATCCGCAATCATCGCCGCGCCGCCCACGGCGTCCCCCGCGATGCCGACGAGTGGGAGGGCCTCCGCATCCGGCCCGTCCCCATCGATCCCGCCAGCGCCAAGGCCGCCTGCGCCCGTATCGCCAACGCCCATGATCTGCTCGATCGCTCCCGCGCCGTCTGGGACGATGCGCTCGCGCTCGGCGAGACGCACGGCTACCGCAACGCGCAGGTCACGGTCATCGCCCCCACCGGCACCATCGGTCTTCTGATGGATTGCGACACCACCGGCGTGGAGCCGGACTTCGCGCTCGTGAAGTTCAAGAAGCTCGCCGGCGGCGGCTACTTCAAGATCGCCAATGCCTCGCTCAAGCCCGCGCTCGAGGCGCTCGGCTATTCCGATCAGCAGGTCCGCGAGATGCTTGTGTACGTGCTCGGCACGCTCTCGCTCGACGTGAAGATGCCCGCGGCCGACGGCTCCGGCGACCTCGATATCACCCTCGCCGCCTGGCTGCGCGAAGCCGGACTGAACAACGACGATCTCCGCCGCATCACCGATGCGCTCCCGGGTGTCTTCGAGATCGGCTTCGCCTTCAGCGCTTGGTCGTTGGGCGACGAGGCACTCGCGCGGGTCGGCATCGACGCCGCGGGCATTGCCGAGGCGAAGGCGGATGCGTCCTTCAACCTGCTCAAGCGCCTCGGCTTGACCGCCCGTCAGATCGAGGTGCTCAATGAGCGCGTCTGCGGCACGCAGACCATCGAAGGCGCCCCGCACCTGCGGCCCGAGCACCTCCCAGTGTTCGATTGCGCCAACAAGTGCGGCAGGAAGGGGCAGCGGTTCATCGCGCCTTCCGGCCATATCCGCATGATGGCCGCCGCTCAGCCCTTCATCAGCGGCGCCATCAGCAAGACCATCAATCTTCCGAACGAAGCCGGCGTCGAAGACATCAAGTCCGCCTACCGTCAAAGTTGGGAGCTGGGGCTGAAGGCCAATGCCTTGTACCGTGACGGGTGCAAGTTGAGCCAGCCCCTGTCGACCAAAAGCGATGATGCAGGGGCTGCCTCAGCAGCAGATGACAAGCGCGCAGGCAAGGCCGACGTGCGCCTGCTGAAGCCGGACGATGACGATCTCAACGGCACCGCAGAAGCCCGTGAGGAGGTCGCCGAGGAAGTCCGCGAAGTCGCCGTTTCCGCCGGCATCGGCGACGCGGCCGCGGCCCTCCGCATCACCGAGCGCATCGTCCATCGACCCATGCGCCGCAGGCTGCCCGACACCCGCCGTTCCCTCACCCACAAGTTCAATGTCGCGGGCCACGAGGGCTATCTCACCGTCGGCCTGTACGAGGACGGCGCGCCCGGCGAGCTCTTCATCACCATGGCCAAGGAAGGCTCCACCATCGGCGGCCTGATGGATTCCCTCGGCACCGCCACCAGCGTCGCGCTCCAGTACGGCGTACCCATCGAGAGCCTCGTCAAGAAGTTCACGCACCAGCGCTTCGAGCCGGCGGGGATGACCACCAACCGCGACATCCCCTTCGCCAAGAGTCTGGTCGATTACATCTTCCGCTGGATGGGCATGCAGTTCATCCCCGGCTACCGCGCCGCCAACGCCCCGCAGCGCTCGCTCGACGACACCGATGATCCGCGCATCGACGCCGCCGACACGCGCGCACCTGTCCCTGAGGCGCGCCGATGGACGGACGCCGAGGCCAGGTCCGCCTCGCGCATCGCTCCCGAAGAGGTCGCCGCTTCCGTGCGCCGGCATGCGGGCCATGCTTCGCCTGAAGTTCCGCAGGTGAAGGTCGCCGGAAAATCCGGCCCTGCCGGTTCGGCGGTGAAGGGACCGGCCGCTTCGGGGGGCGGAGGCGGCGCGGGGGTCATCGCCGCGTCCATGCTCTCGATCGCCATGGTCGAGTGCCAGGAGGACGCCCCGGCATGTGAAGTCTGTGGAACAATCACTGTGAGAAACGGAACGTGTTACAAATGCCTGAACTGCGGGCACAGCATGGGATGCAGCTAGGGATGAGCAGTTGAACGGAGACGGATCTCGATCGTATCGCTCGCCCGGTGCGGAGGATTCGCGTCGGGCGGGCAGGGCGCACACAGCTTCAAGGGTGACGAAAGGAGAGGAAGCCGACGCCGCAGGGACCGCGGCCGAGGAGAGAGACGGCAGCAGAGAGAGACGTCAGGACGGGGCCGGAGGCCCGCACATGCGACCCATGGCCGGGTCGCGTCACCACGCCCACCACGGAAGGGCGGCCGCCCCTGCAACGGGGGCAACAGCGCCGCTCTTCACTCTTGCCTTCCCCCGGGCGGCTCCACCGCTGCCCGGGGGATTTCTTTCTTGGACAACGCGCGCTCTCCGAGCCGCCGGCCTCGGCCCTCCGGCCCGCCCGCGGGCGTTCCCACCTGCAAAAGACGCCGGTATGGTCCTCGGCCTCGTGTGGCGTAGCATGGTTCCCTGCCGCGGCGCATAGGCCGCGCTTGGAGAATCGCCATGCACGACGGAAGAAAACTGATCCCGGCTGTCGTCGCCGGCCTGACGCTGGGAATCGCGGGCACCGTGGCCATTTCGACGGCCCTCGCCGCCCCCACCAAGAAGGAAACTCCCAAGGAAAGCGCCTCCGAGGTCTTCGAGCAGGGCAAGCAGGCGGCCGCCGACAAGGACTGGCCCGCCGCCCTGGAACTCTTCCGCAAGGCCGACAAGCTCAAGCCGCGCGACCCCGAAATCATCAACGCGCTGGCGTTCACGACCCGCAAGACCGGCAAGCTCGAGGAAGCCCGGGAGCTGTACCTCAAGGCGCTCGGGCTTCGCCCGCGCTTCCCCGAGGCCCGCGAGTATCTCGGCGAGTGCTATCTCGAACTTGCGAAGGAGCAGCTCGCGATGCTCAAGGAGTACGGCGACGACGCCAAGGAGGAATACGAAGCGCTCGCCTCCGCCTTCAAGCGCATGGCGGCCGAAGTCGAAGGCGGCAGCGCCGAGCCTGCGCAGCCGGAGTGGGATCCGTTCCGGTAAGCAGACGTGAAACGCCCGTTCACGTCGCCGCCAGCAGGCCCACCACGGTCGCCGTCATCGCGATGATCGCCGCCGCGAGCGATTCACCCGCGATCAGCCCGGACGCCAGCGGCACGTTGAACACATCCCGCCCCTTTCGCGCCACGACGCCCCACAGCCACGCGATCACCGCGCCGATCGCGAACGCGAGCGAGTTGGCAAAGGGCACGACCCACGAAAGGCCCAGCCCCATCGCGCTCGGGTAGTACTTCCGGTACTTCAGCGGCACGAGCAGCTTCTCGATCACCGGCAGCGCGACTCCGATGAACGCGCCGATCAGGATGGCCCACTTCGCCGAGTCGGCCAGGCTGTCGATGCCCTGCGTGAGCACCTGGGCGACTCTGTGCCATTGGTTCGTGGCCGGCGCGGGGAACTTCTCCAGCGCTTCCTTGGTCGGCACCATCAGGTACCAGATGGGAACGATGGCGAGTGTTCCGAAGAAGATGCCGAAGAACTGCGCCAGGAACTGCCGGCGCGGGTTCGCCCCGAGCAGATACCCGCTCTTGAGGTCAGTCAGCAGGTCCGCCGAAGAGCTTGCCGAGTTGGCCGCGATGCCCGCGGACGCGAGGTTCGGCACCATCTTTCCGGGGTGCAGCACCGCGAAGAGAAGCTGCATCACCTTCCCCATGGCCCCGATCGGCGTGGTGTCCGTCTCTCCCGTCGCGCGGCACGCCACCAGCGAGAGCACGAAGCTCATCGCGACCGCGATCAGCCCGGCGTAGATCGAAATGTCGAACGCGATGACCTGCAGCACGACCATCCCGATGGTGATGGGCAGCATCCCCGCGATCATCCAGGAAAGCGGCACCTCGATCGCGAGTTGACCGTTGCTCTCTCCGGCGGATTGCTTGCCTGCGCTCCCGAATCTCGAAAACGCCCGCGCGATGGTCTTCCACTGCAGCGCCAGCGCCGTCAGGCTCGAGAACACCATGAGGGATGTTCCGCCCCACAGCCCCCAGCGATACACGTGGTAGATGGTCCCTCCCGCGACCAGGTCAATGGAAGGGACATACCCCTCCGTGCCCGCGTTCGCCGTGTCCTGCGCGATGAGGTCGGGCGCGACGAACACGTACAGAAGGATCGACCCGATCAGCATCGAGAGGCTCACCCGCAGCCCGACGATCATCCGCGCCGCGATCAGCAGCGCGCTCGGCTCGAAGCCGAATCCGATCAGGTCCTTGCCGTTGACCCGGTAGAACCCGTGGTGCGGCAGCAGATGGGGCAGGCGGATCGGCACCGCGGCAAAGAACCGGTCGAGAAACGCCAGCGTCCCTTCCGACGTCTTGAGAATCCCGATGATCGCCCCCGCGCCGATGCCGACCAGCAGCGCATAGGCCTTGTGGATCGCCTCCTTGCTCGCGCTGTAGAGGCTCTTGAGCGTCTCCGCAGCGGCGATGCCCGAGGGGAAGGGCAGTTGCTCGTGGTTGATCATCTGCCGCTTCATCGGGATGGCGAGGAACACGCCCATCGCGCCCGTCAGCAGCGTGAACGCCCCCACCAGCCACCATGGTTGCGCCGCGAACGTCTTGATCAGTTTCGAATCGCCTTCCTGCATCAGCAGCAGCGCGCCGAACATCGTCGCGATGGTCGAGCCGGTGCTGTACCCCGCCGCCGACGCCGTGCTCGCCATGCACGTGTTCTCGAGGATGGACATCTGGCTCAGCCGCCCGAACGTGAGCGCACGCAGCCCGTTCCAGATCACATACGACATCACGCACGCCGTAATCGCCACGCCGAACGCCCAGCCCACCGTGAGGGTCGTATAGAGATTGGACGCCGACATGAGCATCCCGAGGATGCCTCCCATCAGCACCGCCCTCAGCGTGAGCTGCGGCATCCGGTCGCCCCGGTACACGTACTTGAACCAGTAGGCGTCCTTCTCCTGCGGGCTTGCCTCGCGTGGCGGCGGGGGCGGCAGCTCCATCGCGGCGTCTTCCACCGCCGGGTTCGCATCGGTTCCAAGGGTCTGAGGATGGCTGTGGTCGGAGGAGGCGGCCATGCGGGGTTCCTCTCCAGTCGTGCGGCCGGTGCTCGGACACCGCTCGAAGATGATCACAGATCGGCCGTTGGTCGGGATCGACAGTAAAGGAAGCGCAAGCGCGGAGCAAGAGACGAGACGGTGCCCGCCGCGGCCGGTTCCCGGGACTGCATCGACCGGGCCGCGCGCCGCGGACGTCGCATCAACCCAGCGCGAACACCCTCACCAGCACGTCCCCGATCCCGACCAGCGCCGCCCCCGCGATGATGCCCGCGCAGATCGGCTCCTGCGTCTGCACCCACAGGAGATTGCCCTTCGTCTCGGGGCGATTCCCGTACACCCGGTGCATGCCCCAGAAGAACAGCGCCCCGAGGAACATGCACAGCGTGGATTCCGGCGGCACCACCACCCCCAGCCCGATGGCCAAGGCCGAGATCGGGAACTTCCCGCGGCTCATCGTCCGCCACACTTCCAGCACGATCCCCGCCACCGCCGCGATCACCATCGAGATGATGATCGACTGCGTGAGCAGCGTCCCGCTTCCACCGCCGAAGATGGAAGTCACGAGGTCCGACACGCCCTTCCACTGCACCGCCGACGGGAACGCGAACTGTCCTCCATCCGGTGCCATCACGTTCTGAATGTGCAGCGGATCGGTCGCGGCCTTCTCCTTGCTGTACCCGTCGAGGAACAGCAGATAGAAGAGCGGGGTCGAAGCCAACGCTCCCGCCAAGATCCCGATCACGTGCCCCATCGCCTGATGCCTCGGCTTGCCCCCGAGCATGTAGCCCGGCTTGATGTCCATCAGCAGGTTGGACGCGTTGGACGCCACCTCCACGCACATCACGCCCGTCATCAGGTTCGTCGGCGCGTGCTTGGGGTCCGCCGCGCCGAAGATGAACTGCGGAATCTTGCTCAGCGACCCCGTGGGCGTGATGCCCGTCATGCCCGTGCTGCTCGCCGCGATCAGCGTCAGAATGATGATCATCGGGATGGCCAGCGCGCCGAAATGCCACGGCACGCCGAACCAGTCGTGCGCCATCCACACGCCCACCGCGCCGATCACCGGGATACCGATCCACGAAATCGAAAGCGGCAGCTCGATGTGCCGCAGCACATCGCCGCCAGCGTCGCGCTTCTTCGCGCCGGTCAGCGTTCGGAACGCGTCCACGAACACCTGCGGCTTGGCGAACAGCGCCACCATCGACGCCGCCACCATGATCATGATGCCCCACCACAGCGCCCACGTGTTGAGAATGTGCGCCCGTCCGAACACCGCCGCCCCCTCGCCCACCACGCCCACCGTCCCGCTCTTCGGCTTGATCTCGCCCAGCGTGATCATCCACGGCACGATCACGAAGAAGTTCAGCACCATCCCGATCATCATGCTCGACGCCGCGCGGATCCCCATCAGCCCGCCCGCGCCGATCATCGCCAGGTCCAGAGCCGGGTTGATCGCCAGCTCCTTGAATCGCACGCCCACCAGGTGAGGCTCCAGCCCCTTGCTCGCCAGCCACGCATAGATGCCGTCCATGTTGTGCGGCAGGTGCCACGTCTTGTCGAGTTGCGCCTCGAACTTCTCGAGCACTTCCTTCCACTTCCCGCCCCGCGTCGCCCAGAGGTACAGCGCGTGAATGGACTTGAAATACGCCTCGCCCGAGACGAACGAGATGGCCCCCGCGATGCACGCCGCGATCGCCAGCGCCTTGGCCTTGAACATGCCCACCGCCGCGGCGGATGAATACAGCGTGTCCAGCACCACCCCGCACGCCCGACCCTCCGGAAACGGCTGCTGCTCATCGTTGATGAACCGCCGCTTCATCGGGAACGCGACCAGCACCCCCAGCAGCGACAGCACCACGTTGAACAGCAGCATCTGCCACCACAGCATCGGCTCGTTCATCACCCACATGTACGCCGCCATGCCCGAGATCAGCGGTCCGGTCATGTAGCCCGCGGCGGTCGCGATCGACTGCATGCAGTTGTTCTCGAGGATCGTCATGTCCTTCGCGCCCATGCGCGAGAGAATCTTGAACATGGCGAACGCGAGAATCACGCTCGTCAGCCCGACCCCCAGTGTCCATCCCGTCTTGGCGCCGACATAGAGGTTGGTCGCGCTCAGAATGCCGCCGAGACAGAACCCCGTGACCGCCGAACGCAGCGTGAGCTGCGGCATGTCCCCCTTGAACACATGCTCGAGCCACCAGCGGTCCTTCTGCTCCCGCGTCCACGTCCGGACCTGTTCTTCCGTGAGCTGGGGAATGGCCATGCGCGATTGTCCCTCCGGAAAACGGACCGGCACGCATCCCGTGCCGCGGGGCCTGACGGTACGGAAACCCGCCGGGTCCTGCAAGGGTTCATGTCGCTCGCTGCTCCGATGTGACCCGCCGTTCCGCCTATGCGCATCGCCAAATGAAAAAGGGCGGACCCTTCGGTCCGCCCATCGTGACCCGCGCTCACCTGCCTGGGAATTCCTTGAGCCGACGAACCCGGCCCGACAACCTCCGGCGTCGTCTGCCTCGCTCCGTCGCCGCTTACGGACATGCCTCTCCGAACTGCGTCAGCACGAGGTTCAGGTCCGTCGAATTCGTGGCATCATCGCCGTCCACATCGCCGATGCATCCCTGCCCCTCGCATCCGAAGGCGCTGAGCACGATGTTGAGATCCGTCGAGTTGATCAGCCCGTCCCCGTTCAGGTCCGCATCGCAGTTGGGCACGGGCGGTGCGAATGTCAGGCTTCCCGGGTCGATGTTGTTCCACGCCGGCCCGGTCATCGACGGATCGTGATTCGACTGGCTCCGCGTCACCCGGAACTTCGGCCCCACGGCGAACTTCGACCACTCCGAATCCTGGACCTGCACCCATCCTCCCGCGGCCGTCTTCATGAACTCCAGCACCTGCCCGCCCTTCACGATGAAGAGGTGCCCGCGATCATCCGCGCTGATCGAAGTGGGGGGCGCTTCCGGCCCGGCCGGCAGCAGCAGCGTCTCCACCTGCGGCGGCACGCCGCCCGCAAGCGTCAGTCCGTACGCCGCGTTGGCGGCGCTGGAAACCATCCACAGCTTCCCGTCCAGAGGATTGATGACCACCGAGCCGTCGCCCGCCATCGGCACCTGCGTCGGAATCGGCCATGAACCGATCGCTTCCCCCAGTTCCTTGCGATACTCGAAGATCATTCGATCCGAAATGGAAACACCGAAAATATGATCGTCGGATTCGTCCGCCGCCAGCGCGTGGATCGGATCGGGAGGAAATGCCACGTATTTCTGCACCGCCGGAAGCAGGTTGACGTCGAACGCGAAGATGTTCCCGTTCGTGCTCACGTACAGGTCCCGGTGGCGGCTGAAGAGCAGCGCGTGGGCGCCCGGAACGCTGGCGATCGGCACCACGCTCCCGTCCGCCTCGACGACATGCAGCAGTTCCGTGGCACCGGAAGGGAGCCGCCGGATCAGCGCGAAGCCCGTCTGGTCCGGATCACTGATCGCATCGTGGACCGATCCGTCGCCGGGCAGCACGATCTGCGCCGGCACGGCGACCGGGCCGCCGAGCAGGGAAAACGGTCTGTACAGCGTGATGGTCATGGTCGGGTTGCTGAACGCGTACCCCGCCTTGGGCTTCAGCGCCACATACTCGTCGATGCAGCGGAAGGTGGTCTCGCCGCCGCCGAGATCCGTGAGCCATGCCATCGTGCGCAGCGTCGGGTTCGCGCCGGCGCCCATCGCGAACGTGCGGTTGGTCACCTCGGTCACTCGGTCCACGAACGTGGATTGCGTGGTGTTCGCCGGGTCATCCGCGGGGTCGCGCAGATGAATGATCGGCTGCTCGCCGGACTCGGCGAAGGCGCGCGTCAGCGTCACGACGTGCCCGCCCGTGCGGTTCACGCGCGTGAAGCTCTGGTAGGACCCGATGTTGCTGTACCGCCCGTATGCAAATGCCACGATCGCGCCGCCCACCGCCGTCAGCGCCATGTCCTTCGTCCGCGGCGCATAGGACCCGTTCGCCGTGTATTGCAGGATCGTGAACTTGTCATGGATGTCCGAGAGGCTGAGCCAGTTGACCGCGCCGTCGTACCAGCCCTGGCTGCCCGTGCCGTTCACCGCGTCCGTGCTCATGCCGACGCCCAGCACGCCGATGTTGAGCGACGCCGCGTTGTACAGGCCCGTCTGGTAGTTCCCCGGCCCGGGCAGCATGTCCGGAAAGCCGTGGTTGGCCGCATAGATGAAGAGATTCATCGTCGCGGTGGGCACGCAGTACATCGACCCGTTGCCCGGCAGGGCGAGCACCGAGTCGCCGGGCACTCGCCGCTGATCGAGGTCCGGCATGTGGATCACGCGGAAGTGGTAGTTGTTGACGTCGATCCAGGAAGCGTTGGTCACGTTCGCCCGCGCCGCCGGCGCGACTGCTCCCGCGCCCGCGCACGCCGCGAGGACCGCCGCGAGCCGACCGGCTGCGCGCACGGTGCGATAGCCCTCATTCCTCATGGGTTCCTCTTCCTCCCCGACTCCCACCGGAGGCTTCGGCCGCGACCCGCCGCCGCCGAGGCGGCAGCCGCGTCCGTGAAAGCCGCGATTCTCCGCCGGTTCAGCCCTGACCGTCAAGAAAAAAACCGCTTACCCACAATGCGCGCCTTTGGACCTCGAAATGCAGTCATGGCGCGGCCCGCGCACGGCAAGATTCTGCCCTTTCCGAGCCGCGAGCTTCAGCCCGCGCGGATGCTTCCGACGGTGCTTTGAGTATCGTGGAGTCGATCGCGCGCAGGCCTTCTTCCTTGGTTTTCAACTTCCCCCGATCAAAACCTCGGCGCAGGGCATGCCCGTGGTTCTGCGCAAGCATGCACATCGCTGACCCGCGTGCATCGCCCGCTCACCCCCCCGCGCTCCCCTCGCCCCCCGGCAGCGTCATGTTCCACGGATTGAGCAGCTCATTGAGCTGCTTCTCCGGCAGAATCTTCTGCTCCAGCGCGAGCTGACGCACCGTCTTGCCTTCCTTGAACGCCTGCTTGGCCAGCGCGGCCGAGCGGTCATAGCCGATGGCAGGCACCAGCGAGGTACACATCGCCAGCGATCCTTCGATCAGCGCCGCGCAGCGCTCGGTGTCCGCTTCCAGCCCGACAAGACACTTGTCCGTCAGCACATGGCACGAGCGGCTGAGCAGTTCGATCGATTCCAGCAGCCGCTCCGCCATCACCGGCATCGCCACGTGCAGATCGAGGATCCCGCCGACGCCGCCGAGTCCCGCGGTCGTGATGGCCGCGTCGTTTCCGATCACCTGGCAGCACACCATGATTACCGCCTCGAGAATCACCGGGTTCACCTTGCCGGGCATGATGGATGAGCCGGGCTGCACCGCGGGAATCTTCAGTTCGCCGATGCCGCACCGCGGCCCGCACCCCATGAGCCGGATGTCGCCGCAGATCTTGGAGAGCGAGACGGCGATGGTCTTGAGCATCGCGGCGGTTTCCACCACCGCGTCCTTGGCGTGCTGCGCCTCGAAGTGATTGGATGCCTCGCGGAACGCCGGGCCTGAGTAGCGCTGACCGCCGGCGCCCTTCTCGCGCACTCCTTCATCGGATTCGTAGTGCTGCGTCAGTTCCTCGGCGACCAGCTTGCCGAACTCTTCGTGGGCGTTGATGCCCGTGCCGACGGCCGTGCCGCCGATGGGCAGCTCGCACAGCGCGCCCAGCGCCTGCTTGGCGCGGCGCTCGCCGTGTCGGATCTGCGCCGCGAACCCGCTGAACTCCTGCCCCAGCCGGATCGGGGTCGCGTCCTGAAGGTGCGTCCGCCCGATCTTCACCACCTTGTCCCACGCCTTGGCCTGCTTCTCGAGCTGCACGGCGACCTTGTTCAGCGCGGGAAGCAGGTCGCGGCAGATCGCCGCGGCCGCCGCCACGTGAATCGCGGTCGGAAACGTGTCGTTGCTCGACTGGCCCATGTTCACATGGTCGTTGGGATGGACTCCGCCCGCCTTGAGATACGCGGGATCCTTCGATGAACCGATCGGCTTGTTCTTCGCGAGGCAGACAAGATTGGCAATGACCTCATTGACATTCATATTGGTCGACGTGCCCGACCCGGTCTGGAACACGTCGATGGGGAAGTGACGCTGCCATCCGCCGTGTTCGGGCATCCCCGAGGCGATCACCTTGCACGCCTTCTGGATCGCCGTCGCGCGCGCCTTGTCGAGCCGGCCGAGCTTGAGATTGACGGCCGCGGCCGCCGACTTGATGGACGCATACGCCGAGATGATGGGGAACGGCATGGGCCGTCCGGAGATGGGAAAGTTCTCGACCGCCCGCTGGGTGGATGCGCCGTAGAGCGCATCGGCGGGGACGGTCATTTCGCCCATGGTGTCCTTTTCGATCCTTGTGGCAACTGCGGCGGGGGGCATTCGTTGGTCCTGTGCGTTGAAGGGTTCAATACGGGGGGAACAGGGTACCAGCAGCGGGGGGCGGGGTCGGAGAGGCCCGGTTGCCATGAGAGAGCCGCGCGCCGACCATATACCGATGGAGAACGCGGCGCGGCCATCGAGCACGAACGAATCGGACCGTCCCGCCGCTCCCGGCGCCGACGGCGGGCGCAAGCCGCTGGGCGCCCGGTTCTCTCGCCTGCGTCAGAGTACTGCCGCCCGACGCATCCGCAGCAAGCTGATCCTGCTGCATACGGGATTCTCGCTCACGCTCGCCGCCATTCTGCTGGTCGCGCTGCGCGCCCCGGTGGACCGGCTGGTGCGCGAGGAGGAGTGGCGGGAGTGCCGGATCGGGATGGAGCTGCTGCGTGCCGCGCCGGTCGTCGCGGCCAACTTCGACATGGAGGGCATGGAGCTGCGCATGGGCAGCGCCGAGAGTCTCGGATTGAGCGTCGCGGATGCGGTCGAGGCGAGGGCCGCCGAGGGCGAGATCGTGCGGCGCGTTCTGCCGGACGGGCGTCAGATGGCGGTGGTGTTCGACCCGGAGAGCGGCAGGTACTTCACGTCCGCGGTGCGCCTGCCCGGCGCCCGGGCCGCGGTGCAGCAGCTCTCCATGCTCATCATTCTGTCGCTGCTGGCGGTGTACGGCCTGATCGCGCTGGTGCTGGAGGTCTTCGTCCTGCCCCGGCAGGTGTACCGGCCGATCGAGCGGCTTCGGCTTGCGGATGCCGCGGTGCAGCGCGGAGTGCGCGAAGAAGAGCTGATCCCCGAGCGCGACATCCCGGCGGATGAGCTGGGCGAGGTGATGCGCACGCGCAACGCCTCCATTCTCACCATCCGGCGGCAGGAGCGGGCCATCGCGGAGGCGCTCGAGCAGCTCGAGGCTGCGGCGGCGGAACTCAAGATGAAGAACCACCTGCTCGAAACCGCGCGGCGCAACCTGATCGATCAGGACCGCCTCGTGAGCCTCGGCATGCTCAGCGCGGGCATCGCGCACGAACTGAACACGCCCCTCGCGGTGCTCAAGGGGTCGGTGGAGCAGCTTGCCGCGCGAGTCGGCGGTAATGACGGCGCGGACTCGGAGCGCGTCGCGCTCATGCTGCGCGTGATCAGGCGGCTGGAGCGGTTGAGCGAGGGGCTTCTGGACTTCGCCCGGGTCCGCCCGCCGTCGATGGACGTGGTGCAGCTCCGCGACGTGGTGGAAGAGGCGTGGACGCTGGTCAGCCTCGACCGCGGCGCGCAGGCCATCGAGTTCACGTGCGCCCTGAGCGCGGACGCGAAGGCGCTGGGCGACGCGGACCGCCTCCTTCAGGTGTTCGTGAACCTGCTGCGCAACGCCGTGGATGCGATCGACCGTTCGCACGGCACGGGCCGCGGGCGGATCAAGGTCACCGAAGAGCGAAGCCGGCGCGAGGGGCGCGACTGGATTTCGGTGATGGTCGCGGACAACGGCCCGGGGATCGACCCCGCGGTGCTGCCGCGGCTCTTCGAGCCGTTTGCGAGCACCCGACTGGATGCGGAGGGCACCGGGCTGGGGCTTGCGGTGGCCGAAGGGATCGTGCGCGAGCACGGGGGGCTGCTGCTGGCCCGGAACCGGGCGGAGGAAACGGGCGGCGGAGCGGTCTTCGAGGTGGTGCTGCCCGTGGCGGTCGAAAGCCCTCCCGAAGAGGCCCGAACGCGCGGGCCGATTACACTCGCGGCGGAAACCGGCGGGACGTGAGTCCGACGTCCCTCCTGAATGAGGAAGGCGATGCCAGATCGCGCGGCCAATGCACCTGCTTCCTCCGCCGAACCAGGCTCGGCGCCGCCCTCCCTTTCGATCGTGTCGCTCGACGATGACGCCGATTTCCGGCAGTACATCCGCGAGGTGCTGGCGCATGAGGGACACGACGTGCGCGTAGTGGGCAGTCCGGCGGATTTGTTCAGCGCGTGCGAGACCCGGCTTCCGGACGTGGTGCTGCTGGACATGAAGATGGGCCGCCACTCCGGGGACGAGGTGCTGGCCGAGATTCGCAAACGCTGGGCGAAGCTGTGCGTGATCGTGGTGACCGGCTATCCCTCGCTGGACTCGATGCGGCAGACCTTCAAGCAGGATGTGTTCGACTACCTCGCCAAGCCGTTCTCGCTGGACGAACTGCGGAACACGCTGCGCCAGGCGGCGGCCGCTCTGAACCTCGGGGCCAGGCCGCAGGACCGGCTGCGGACCGATCTGGGCCGGCAGATCAAGCTGTCCCGGACGGAGAAGGGGTGGACGCTGAAGGAGCTGAGCGAGGCCTCCGGCGTCAGCGTGTCGCAGCTTTCGAGCATCGAGAGGGGCGCGCACCTGCCCAGCCTCGAGAGCCTGCTGGCGGTGGCGCAGTCGCTGGGCGCCCGGCCCAGCGAGTGGCTCCGCGCGGCGGGGTTCTGACGGGTCCGCGGCGCATGCCCCGTCAACGAGGGGGTGGTCCGGGATCGAACGGCTCGACGATTGCAAAGATCGTGTTAGACTCAAGTCATGGCCTCCGCACGGCTTCTGGCGAAGCTGGTGACAACGGCGGGGAGCATCAGCGGCGAGGCGGTCCAGGTGATGCAGGACCATGCCGCGGCCGCGGAGCATCCGCCGAACACCCATCCGCCCGACCCGCTGCTGGTGCCGCTGGATGTCCCCGGCCTCGAGATGGTGCCGCCGATCCTGCGTCTGCTGGGGGCGACGATCTGCTCGGCGTCGCAGGTGGATGCGCAGAGCGAGCTGCGTGTGGCGGGGTACGTGTGCCGGCTGGTGCGGCGCTACGGGACGGTGCGCCGCTCGATTGAGGCGCTGGCCACGACGCGCCGGCGCCATCCGCTGATCTCGATCGACAAGTCGCATGCGTGGAGCCAGGCGATGTCGGTGAGCGCGAGCGCGATCGAGCCGACGCTGCAGCGGCATGCGGCGCTGCTCGTGTATCTCTCGAAATGGATCAAGGAGCAGGGGCTGGACCTCGAGCGGAAGCTGGACGCGTATCAGCACTGGCTGGATGCGGCGCTGGAGGGGCACGACACGGTCGGCTCCGTTGGCGTGCCGGTCGGGGTTGCGCCGGCGGTCGGACAGGCAGCGGGCGCCCCGCCCGTGGTGATCGGCGAGGTCGAGCGAGCGCCGGCGGCAGAGTCGGAAGAGCCGACGAAGCTCATCGCGGATTCGGCGCCCGGACCGGCGGCGGCTCCGGTCTTCGTCACCGACCTGGAGCTGATCCTCGGGACGATCCTGCGGGACAAGCACGTTGCGGATCAGCCGGGTGAGCGGGTGATCACACCGGCGCAGCAGGCGGCGCTGGGGAGGCTGAAGTCGGCGGAGTCGGGTGTGTATGAGCGCGCGGTTGCGGCGGTGGCGCTGCGGGACTACCAGACGGCGGATGCGTTCCTGAGTTCGCTGGAGGGGCGGATCGATCCGCACGATCTGGCGATGCTCAGGGGCGATCGGTTCTACATGGAGTCGCGGTTCGACGAAGCGCTGGCGCACTACAGGGTCGCGCGCGGGCATCGCGAGAGCCTCGATGCGCGGATCGCGATCGCGGCGTCGCTGGCGCGGGCGCACAAAGGAAGCATCGACGACCACTTCAGGGAAGCCATCGATCTGCTCGGAGATACGCTGGGCGCATTCGACGAGGGAACGACCGAATGGGCGCGGGTCTGCGCGATGCTGGCGGGGACGAAGCTTCAAGCGCCGGCGGGAGTTCACCAGGGGCGTCGCGGCGATGTGGTGCAGCGCGCGATCGAGCTGCTCGAATCCGCCTTGCGCGTGTTCGGGAAGGAAACGTTCCCGTACTGGTGGGCGGAAGTGAATCAACTGCTGGCGCGGGCGTGGCTGGAGTGCCCGGCGGGCGACCGCGCGGAGAACGTGCACAGGGCCATGCAGCACCTGGAAGCGGCCGGGCAGGTGTGGTCGCGTGAAGCGGACCCTGCGCACTGGGCGGCGCTGCAGAGCGACCTGGGACATGCATGGGAGCGCATGCCGCGGGGCAACCGCGCGGAGAACATCCACAAGGCGATCGAATGCTTCAACCGCGCGCTGGAGGTGCGGACACGCGAGCAGCATCCGGTGAGCTGGGCGCGGCTGCAATCGAATCTCGGGAACGCGTGGCTGCAGCTTCCGGCGAGCGGGGGTCCGGGGGGCGGGGCGGAACTGAGGCAGAACGTCGAGAAGGCGGTGGCCTGCCACATGGCGGCGCTGGAGGTCTGGTCGCGCGAGGGCCGGCGTCACGAATGGGCCGCGACGCAGAACAATCTCGGGAATGCGTGGGCGCTGATGCCCACTGCCACGGACGCGGCGGGGCTGGAAGAGCGGGAGAAGAACCTGAGAAGGGCGGTGTCGTTCTACCGCGCGGCGCTCGAGGTGCGAACACGGGCGCACAATCCGCAGGAGTGGGCTTCGACGATGAACAACCTCGGCACGGCGCTGATGAACATGCCGATACATCCGCCGGAGTCGAAGCGGCCCGCGAACAAGATGAACCCGCTGCACGAAGCGATCACATGCTTCGAGAAGGCGCTGGAGGTGCGCACGCGCGATGCGCACCCTCTGGAATGGGCCAAGACGCAGACGAACCTGGGGCAGGCGTACGCCCGGCTGACGGACGGCGACCGGGTGGAGAATCTTCAGGAGGCCGCGGCATATTTCGAGAACGCGCTGGAGGTGTACACGGCGGCGGCGCATGCACACCAGCACCAGCACGTGCAGGCGCGGCTCAAGGAAGTGAAGGAGCAACTGAGGCTGGCGGAGATGGCGAAGTAGCAGCGGGAGCAGCACCTACGGCGGGCGCACGGAGTGCGGGCCGCCGGCGAGTGCAGCGAGGGCAAAAATGCGGCGCTTGACAGGGTCGGCGATGGAGGCGATTCCGGCGCGCGTGAGGCAGTCGGCGAGAGAGGAAGCAGGAGGCGTGGAGAAGGGGTGATCGGGGCTGCAGAGGGACAGGGAGCGAGGCGAGCGGCGGGGCTGTGCAGGACCTTCCTTCGCCGCGGTTCGGGCGTTCCGCGCGGCGGAGGGTTCAGGACCCGGAACCTTGTCCGCGCTCTCGACGCGTGACGTGGCCTCGCTTTGCAGGCTCGAACAAGTTTCTGCGAGCGCAGCAGAAGCTCGGCCGCTCGGCGGGCTTGCGGAGGTATCGGTCCGCACGGCGGGGGGTCGGCTGCTTCCGGGGCTTTCGCAACGTGACGCGGCGTGCTTGCGGATTTCGTCGGGGACGCGGGACTCGTGGCCGCGTTGCGGGCGCGGGACAGACTGGCCCGCTCGCGCGGTGGATTCGGCGGTCCTTTCACTGTGATGACAGGAAGCAGGGGAAGCGGACTCGGGCGGAGATGTGGAAGGTGGAATGAGAGTTGAAGTCTGCTTCGGCCGCCGGTGGCCGGCTCCTCCTCCGGAGGAGGAAGCAGGGGAAGGGGAACGATCGTCGCGCTGCGCGCGTCGGGTCCATGAGAGGACGGCGACGCAGGCGCGAAGCGCGATGGACTCGCTGGGCGAGTCGATGAGTGAGGCGAGACGCCGGGCCGCGGAAGATTCGAGGATCGGCATGAGATCGGTCGCCTCGAGTGCGCCGAAAGCGGGAGCGGCGGGACCGTGTGCGATGGATGCAGGCGTGGTCATATTGAGCGAGACTACGCAGCATTCGACGCGAGGCAAGCGCGCATCGACGTGTTTGAGCTGACAAATTGCTGACATAGGGTGCATCTACCGAAAATGTGTGCGCAGATCGGTCGATGCGCGGCTCGCCGGACGGTCACGGGGGGAGGGAAGCCCGTCCCGGGATCGTGAGGGGAGGCAGGAATCGGGAAGGGGGAAACCGCCCCGACCGGCGGAGTTCATGCATCGGGGCGGGCGGGCCGATGGTATATTCCGTGACGATGCTGAACGGCGTGCGTCAACTCGCGGTCGTGATGGCCCTGCTGGCCCAGGTGTGGGTTTCGTGCATGGGCGGTCGCGTGGTGTGCCTGGCGGTGGCGCACGAGGATGAAGCTGAAGCGTGCTCGGGGGCGGCGGAGGCGGTCCATCTGTGCGACGGGGATCATGAACATGAACCGGCGCCGGCCCGCGAGGAGGGGAAGGACGAGGGGGATTGCTGCCGGTGCTGCGTGCATGTGGCGCTGCCGGATTTGGACATGGCGCTGCGACTGAAGGCTTGCGCAGGCGGCGATTTCCTGCTGGTGGATACGGGCGGCGGGGGATGGTGGGCGTTCATGAACGGGCATGCGGTGACGCGCACAGCGTGCGCGGCAGGGCACGGGCCTGAACTTGCATGTCCGGCGACAGTGCGCGCGCTGCGGGCGACGCGGCTGCTCACCTGAACGGGCGCGTGCCGCAATCGCAGCGCGGCGCATCGCGCTGCGCGATCCCACAGTTGAGTTTCATTGATCGAGCTTCGATCGAGTGACCGGAGGCATGCGTGCGGCGCCGTGCGCGGATTACGACGGCTGCGCCGGGGCGGCACCCTGCGTGCGACCCATTTTGTGCATCCCCGACGCGCGATCCGGCGGGTGGAGACATCACGGCGATGATGAGCAGGAAACCAGGGCGGCAGTTCGCGGCGTGCGCCGCGGCGCTCATGGCGAGCGCGGCGGGCGGATGCCGCACGTATGAACCCCGTGCGCTGGACATGGAGGGCCATCGCGATGCGTGGCTGGCGCGCACGCCGGCGGACCCGGCGGTGGCGGCGTATGCGCAGCGCATGGCGGAGGAAGGCAGACCGGTGCGGGACGGCTTCGACCTGAGGGACGGAGTGTCTCTCGCGGAGGCGGAGGCGGTGGCGATGGTGTTCAACCCGGACCTGCGGATGGCGCGGCTGCGCGCGGGCGTGGCGCTGGCGACGGCGGAGAACGCCGGGCTGTGGCAGGACCCGGAGCTGGGCGTGGATGTGCAGCGAATCCTCGAAAGCGTGGATGAACCGTGGAAGGTGTTCACGACGATCGGCGTCACGATTCCGATCTCGGGAAGGCTCGAACTGGAGAAGAAGAGCGCCCGCACGGAGCACGCGTTGGAGCTGGTGGAGGTGGCGCGTGCGGAGTGGGAGACTCGCATTGCGCTGCGCAGGGCATGGATCGAATGGTCTGCGCTGAGGGAGGATGCCGCGGCGGCGCGGGAGTTCGTGCTGGTCGCCGAGGCGACGACCAAGATCGTGGACCGGCTGGAGGAAGCCGGGGAGATCGCGCGGATCGAAGCGAGGCTGTTCCGCGTTGAGCTGGCGCAGCGGCGGAGCGAGCTGCGCGGCATCGAAGCGCAGCTGGAGCAGGCGGAGCTTGAGATCAAGGCGATCATGGGGCTTGCGCCCGGGGCTCCCGTGGAGCTGAGGGCGTGGGGACTCGGAGAATCGGCGACGGGATCGATGGATGAACTGATGCTCGCGGCGGGAGAGCGGAATCCGCGGCTGGCAGCGGCGCGGAGCGCGTACGCGGCGGCGGAGGCCGCGCTCGAGCTTGAGGTGCGCAAGCAGTACCCGGACATCATGATCGGTCCGGGGTACGGTCGCGAAGAGGGGATGGATCAGTTCTTGTTCGGTGTGTCGCTGCCGTTGCCGTTCGTGAACGGGAACCGGCAGGCGATCGCGGAGGCGGAAGCGAAGAGAGAAGAAGCACGAGGAGCGTTTGAAACGGAGTACGAGCGGCTGTGGGGCGAAGTGAGCAAGGCGGAGAGCCGGCTTCGCGCGGCGGAGGCGCAGCGCCGGATCATCGAAGAGGACGTTGTGCCGCTCGTGGACGCGCAGTACGCGGACACGCGGAAGCTGGCGGAGCTGGGCGAGGTGAACACGTTCGTGCTGCTGGAATCGCTGGCGCAGTCGCTGGAGGCGAAGCGACAGCTGATTGCGGCGCGGAAGGAGGAGTCGCTGGCGCGTGCGGCGCTGCGGGAGATCGTCGGGCCGGAGGCCGGTGCGGGCGCGGGGGACGCGGTGCCGGCGGAGGAGGAGACGCCATGAGATGGAGTTCAGTCATGCGGATGATCGCGGCGGCGGCGTGGCTGACCGTCGCGGGAGGCTGCGAGGGGGAGAAGGGAAGATCGCCGGAAGTCGGGGAGGAGCACGCGTCGGCGCCCGCGCCGACGAATCGCGTGGACATTCCGGCAACGGTCCGTCGGAACCTCGGGATCACGTTCGCGAGGGTGGAGAGGCGGGCGGTGGAATCCACGCTGCGTGTGCCGGGACGTTTCGAGCTGCTGCAGAGCGCGATGCATGAGTATCGGGCGCCGTTGGCGGGGATCGTGCACCTGCAAGTGGCGCAGTATGAGGAGGTGAGCGAAGGAACGTTGCTGTTCGCGCTGGATTCGGCGGAGTGGCGAAGTCTCCAGGAGCAGATCGCAGGGGCGGAAGCCGTGGTTCGCCAGCTCGAAGCCAGGCTGGGCGCGATGGGGCCGATCCGCGAGTCGCACCGCAGACACGAAGAAGCGCTGTCCAGGAAGGTGACGATCTGGCAGGAGCGACTGGCGCAGCTTGAAGAGCTGCGTGCCGCGGGAGGAGGGAATGCATCGGAGTTCATGCAGGCGCGCGACACGCTCAACGCGACGGAGGCGGAGCTAGCGGAAGTGATCGAAACGGAAGCCGAGCTTGCGTCGCGCGAGGTGGAGCTGAAAGCGGAACTCGATGCGGCGCGATCGAAGGTGGAGCTGCTGCTGGGGACGGCGTCCACGCTGACCGGAATTCCGGTCAAGGAACTGCGCGAGGCCGGAGCAGGCGGGGGAGATGAGGCGCGGCCGCGGTGGATGGAGATCGGGCGGATCGAAGTCCGTGCGCACAAGAGCGGAATCGTGGACTCCATCGGAGTGCGCGACGGCGCGCTGGCGGGGGCGTCGGAGCTGATTCTGACGACGGTGCAGCCCGAGCAGGTGCGGTTTCGCGCGCGAGGATTGCAGGCGGACATCGGGCGGCTGAAGAACGGGCTGGCGGCGCGGATCGTGCCGCCGGCGGGCGGCAGCATCGGCATGCAGGAGAGCCTGACGGGCGTGCTTCAGATCGGGCTTGCGGCGGATGCGGATGAACGGACGGTGGACCTGATGGTGGCGCCCGCGGAACGGGCGGAGTGGGCGCGTGCGGGAGTGGCGGCGCATCTGGAAGTGACGATCGAGGGCGGGCGCGAGGAGCTGGCGATCCCGGCGAGCGCCGTGGCGCGCGACGGGGTGCGTTCGTTCATCTTCCGGCGCGATCCGAAGAACCCGGACGCGGCGATACGGATGGAGGCGGACCTGGGAGTAAGCGACGGGCGATGGGTGGTGATCAAGAGCGGAGTGAAGGAGGGGGATGAAGTGGTCGTGGACGGGGTGTACCAGCTCATGCTCGCGACGGCGGGCAGCGCGCCGAAGGGCGGGCATTTCCACTCCGACGGGACGTTTCACGAAGGGGAGCACTGAAGCGCCGTGCTGAAGCAGCTTATCGCATTCTCACTGCGGCATTCGACGCTGGTGCTCATGGCGTCGGCGATCGTGCTGGCGTATGCGGGCGTGCGCGCGAGCCGGATGCCCGTGGACGTGTTCCCGGAGCTGAATGCGCCGACGGTCGTGATCATGACGGAGGCGGGAGGGCTGGCGGCGGATGAAGTCGAGCTGAACGTGACATTCCCGATCGAGACGGCGGTGAACGGTCTGCCGGGGACGCGGCGGGTGCGCTCGGCGAGCGCGATGAGCCTTTCGATCGTGTGGGTCGAGTTCGACTGGGGGAGCGACCTGTACCGCGCGCGGCAGCTGGTCGCGGAGCGGCTGAGCGCGGTGCGGGAATCGCTGCCGGACGATGCGCACGCGGAGATCACGCCGGTGACATCGATCACGGGCGAGATCATGCTGCTGGCGCTTTCATCGCCGGATGGAACCGCGAGCGCGATGGACGTGCGCGGGTTCGCGGAGTTCGAGCTGCGGAACATGCTGCTGGCGGTGCCGGGGGTGGCGCAGGTGGTGGCGATCGGGGGCGAGCTGCCGCAGTACCAGGTGCACGTGCGGCAGGAGAGGCTGGGGCTGTACGGGCTGACGATGGGCGACGTGGTGGAGGCGGCGCGGGAGGCGCACAGCACGGCGTCGGCGGGATATCTGGCGAGCGTGAACCACCTGGAAATCCCGATCCGGCAGATGGCGCGTGTGCAGAGCGTGGAGGACATCCGCGCGACGATCGTGAAGTATCACGACGGCGCGGCGGTGACGATCGGGGATGTGGCGGACGTGAAGCTGGGGCCTGCGCCGCTGCGGGGAACGGGGGCCGATCGCGGCGTGCCGGCGGTGGTGGTGTCGGTGCAGAAGTCGCCGAGGACGAACACGCTGGAGCTGACGCGTCGCATCGACGAGGTGCTGGATCAGGCGGAGGCGGTGATGCCCGAGGGCGTTGTGCTGAACAGAGACCCGTTCCGGGCGTCGCGGTTCATCGAACGATCGGTGGACAACGTGCTGGAGGTGACGCGGGACGCGGCGATCATCGTGGCGGTGATCGTGATGCTGTTCCTGCTGAACGTGCGCACGACGCTGATCACGCTGACGGCGCTGCCGCTGTCCATCGCGGCGGCGCTGCTGGCGATGGACTGGCTGTCGCTCTCGATCAACGTGATGACGCTGGGCGGGCTGGCGGTGGCGGTGGGCGTGCTGGTGGACGACGCGATCATCGACGTGGAGAACGTGTTCAGGCGGCTGAAGGAGAACGAGGCGCGAGCGGAGAGCGAGCGGCGGCCCTTCGTGCAGATGGTGTTCGACGCGAGCAACGAGATCCGGTCGTCGATGGTGTTCGCGACGGTGATCATCGTGATGGTGTTCGCGCCGATGCTGTTCCTGAGCGGGATCGAGGGGCGGTTCTTCCGGCCGCTGGGGCTGACGTACATGGTGTCGATCCTTGCGTCGCTGGCGGTGGCGCTGACGGTGACGCCGGCGCTGTGCAAGGTGCTGCTGCGCGGGAGGATCGGCGGGAACGGCGCGGCGGGGCATGACGGCATCGTGGTGCGATGGCTCAAGAAGCGGTACGAGCCGCTGCTGCTGGGCGCGCTGCGGCGGAGGGGAGCGGTGGTGGGGGGCGCGGCGGTTGCAACGGCGGCGGCGCTGCTGCTGGCATCGACGTTCGGCGCATCGTTTCTGCCGGCGTTCAAGGAGGGGACGTTCACGGTGTTCCTGATGGCGCCGCCGGGGACATCGCTGCGCGAAAGCAACCGGATCGCGGGCGGGATCGAGCGGCAGCTCGCGGAGATCGAGGGCGTTCAGAGCGTGACGCGGCGCACGGGAAGAGCGGAGCGCGATGAGCACGCCGAGCCGGTGTCCAGCTCGGAAATCGAAGTGACCATGCGGGCGGATGCGGATCAAGATGCGGTGCGCCGAGATATCGACCGGATCGTCGGCAGCGTGCCCGGCATGACGACGATGGTCGGTCAGCCGATCGAGCACAGGCTCAGCCACGTGCTCTCGGGGACTCCGGCGGCAATCGCGATCAACGTGTTCGGCGATGATCTGAGCACGCTGCGCGGCGTGGCCAAGGAGATCGAAACGGCGCTGCGGGAACTGCCGGGGACGCGCGATGTCGCGGCCAACCGGGAAGTGATGGTGACGTCGCTGCCGATCCGGTATCGCGCGGCGGAGCTTGCGGCGGCGGGGTTGACGCCCGCGTCGGCCGCGGAACAGGTGCGGATGGCGCTGGCGGGAGAGACGGTCGCGGAGATCGCGTCGGGTGTCAGGCGGTACGAGCTGGTGGTGCGGCTGGCGGAAGAGGAGCGAGAGCGCATCGAACAGGTGATGGACCTGCAGCTCCGCGGCGAGGGCGGAGCGATCGTGCGGCTGCGGCAGGTGGCGGATATCGGGCCGGAACTGACGAGCAACCTGATCGCGCGGGAGAACGCGCGGCGGAAGGCCGTGGTGTCGGTCAACGTCGCGGAGGGGTACAACCTCGGCGACCTGGTGGAGCGGGTGCGGGCGCGGGTGGACCCGATCGTGCAGCGCGCGGGGTGCACGGTCGAGTACGGGGGGCAGTTCGAAGCGCAGCAGTCGGCGGCGCGGACGATGTACCTCGGTGCGGGCGCGGTGGCTGTGGTGATGTTCCTGCTGCTGCAGCTTTCGACCGGGAGTGCGCGGACGGCGCTGGTGGTGATGCTCAACCTGCCGCTGGCGCTGATCGGCGGCATTGCGGCGATCTACCTGAGCGAGTCGGGGAATGTGCTGCAGAACACCGCGGCGCTGCTCGGGCTGTCGGGGGAGCGGTACGTGGCGCCGGTGATCTCCATCGCGAGCATGGTGGGGTTCATCACGCTCTTCGGCATCGCGGTGCGGAACGGGCTGCTGCTGGTGAATCACTATGCACATGTCCAGCGGGTCGAGGGAAGGCCGCCGGCGGAGGCGATCGTGCGCGGCTCGATGGAGCGGCTGTCGCCGATCCTGATGACGGCGCTGTGCGCTGCGCTGGGGCTGGTTCCTCTGGCGCTGGCGGCGGGCAGGCCTGGGAGCGAACTGCTGGCGCCGCTGGCGATCGTGGTGCTTGGGGGATTGGTGTCGTCCACGCTGCTGAATCTCTTCGTGATTCCCGCGGCCCATGCGCTGGCGTTCGGGGTGAGGTTCAGCCCGTCCGAGTCGAGCCGCCGACGCGGACGAAAGCGACGTGAAAGCGGTACCAACACCTGAAAAGGAGCATCGAACATGAAGACGCTGCATTGGATCATTGCGTACTCGATCATCGGGGCCGGAGCCGCGTGTCTCTGCGCGTGCGAGAAGAAGCAATCGCCCGCGCCTCCCGCGCCGACCGGCGGCGGTGCGGGGTCGGCAGGCACCACAGCGGATGATCACGGTCACGACCATGATCACGATCACGATCACGATCATGATCACGATCACGGACATGGTGGAGCGGTCGTCGATCTGGGGGCGACGAGCGCGGGCGGATTCGACATCAAGGCGACGCGCGACGAAGGCGCCATTGCGGCGGGGGGCGAAGCGGCGATCGATGTCACCGTGACAGCAGCGCCGGGGACGACGGCGAAGGTCGCGGCGGTGCGGTTCTGGATCGGGACGGAAGACGCGGCGGGGTCGGTGAAGTCGAAGGCCGATATCGAAGACCCGGATGAGCCGAACCGCTGGCATACGCACGTGGAGATCCCGGACCCGCTGCCCGCGGGAGCGAAGCTGTGGGTGGAGATCGAAACGGATGGGGGCCAAACGCATGTGGCTGGCTTTGCGCTGAGTTCCTGATGGTGCGCGGCCGCACGCCTCCCACCCGCCCGATGGAGAGGAGCCGAGGAGATAGAGCGGATGTAGCCCCGTCGTGCGGCCGCGGGAGAAGAGATTGATTGCTGACCGGAGGCTTGTCCGGCACATGCGGACTTCGCCCCCGGCAACAGCCGTGCGCGCCTGACGGGGCGACTCGCAGGAAGAAAGTGGCCGGGTAAGGGAAGCCGGGTGTCGAAGGAAGGGAGCTCGAGCACACGTGTGCCAAGCCGCAAGCATGGCACTCTCTGCGAGCATTGCACGTGCCGCGGGTGGGTGAGATGCAGTGACGCAGGCGAGGAAGCACCTTGTAAAGAATGCGCGGGAGGGTTGACCGGCGGCTATCCTCCGGCAACCATGGGGAACTGCCGCGCTGACGCCCCGGGCACCGGCCGCGGCACCGGGCTGAATAAAGAAGGAGATTGCCATGCCGAGCAGGACGGCCGCGTATGCGGCGCAGAGCGCGACTTCACCGCTGGCGCCGTTCACGATCGAGCGGCGCGATCCCGGGGCGCGGGATGTGCAGATCGAGATTTTGTACTGCGGGGTCTGTCACTCCGATCTGCACACGGCGCGCGGGCAATGGCCGGGGATCGTCTTTCCGGTCGTGCCGGGGCACGAGATCGTCGGAAAAGTGACGGGGGTGGGGCGGGATGTCTCGGGGTTCAAGAAGGGCGATATCGCGGCGGTGGGGTGCATGGTGGATTCATGCCGCGAGTGCGCGAGCTGCGAGGCGGGGCTTGAGCAATACTGCGACGCGGGGCCGGTGTTCACGTACAACAGCGTGGATGCGCACATGCCCGGCAAGATGACCTACGGCGGGTACGCGAAGAGCATTGTTGTGGATGAGCGGTTCGTGCTGCGCGTGCCGAAGATGCCGAATCTTGCGGCCGCGGCGCCGCTGCTGTGCGCGGGGATCACGACGTATTCGCCGCTGCGGCACTGGGGAGTCGGGAAGGGGAAGAAGGTGGGGATCGTGGGTCTCGGCGGGCTGGGGCACATGGGGGTGAAGTTCGCGCATGCGTTCGGGGCGCACACGGCGCTCTTCACCACGTCACCGAGGAAGGCGGAGGACGCGAAGCGACTGGGGGCGGATGAGGTGATCATCTCGCGCGACGCGGATGCGATGAAACGTCACGCGGGAAGCTTCGACTTCATCCTGGACACCGTCTCGGCGCCGCACAACCTCGATGACTACACGGCGCTGCTCAAGCGGGACGGGACGCTGTGCCTGCTGGGTGCACCGGACAGCCCGCACCCTTCGCCGGGCATCTTCAACCTGGTGTTCAAGCGGCGCTGCATCGCGGGGTCGCTGATCGGAGGGATTCCGGAGACGCAGGAAATGCTGGATTTCTGCGGGAAGCACGGGATCGCGAGCGACATCGAGATGATCCCGATGCACGGGATCAACGAGGCGTACGAGCGGATGCTGCGGAGCGACGTGAAATACCGCTTCGTGATCGACATGGCGACGCTGGTGTAGCATCAGGTCATGAATGTCGTACAGAAGCTGAGGCAGCTCGTCGGCGAGGTGCGCAAGGCGGCCAGCCCGGCGAAAGCGGATGAGGCGTGGGCGCTGGCGGCGCGGCTGCTGGGGCGGATGCCGGTAGCGGCGGACGACGCGCAGCGCGTGTGTGCCGCGCGCGACATCGACGGGCTGGACAGACTTGTCGCGGGGCTGGAATCCGCGGCGGCGGGGGGCGCGCGCGACGGCAGCGATCGGGCACCGGGGGCCGCGGAAGGTTCCCGCGATGAGCATGAGATGGAACTCGCGCTGCGTGCGTTCAAGAAGCGGCTGAAGCTCGCGCGACTGGCGGATGAATCCAAGCTTCGCGGGCGCAGGCTGACCGGCGGCCAGAAATCCGAGATCGATGCGATCATCCCGCCGACGGAGTACCCGAGCGAAGTGTGGGCGGCGCTTGCCCGGGCGGGGAAGCTGAAAGACACGGGGGGCGGGTTCTACGCGCTGCCGTGATGTCGCCAAGATGAAGGTGAACAGGAAACGTGCTTGTGCGCGGACGCGGGATCGGCACGCGATCGCGCGGCGAAGCGGTGCGGCACCGGGGCGTCCGGCGGCGGCTGACGGCTAGCGCTTGCGGCGCGGGGGCTTGGGAACGAAGCGGCCTTCTTCGGACGTACCGAGGAGCGCGGACTTCAATCGGTCGGGAGAGACATCGAGAAGGCGGCGCCGGAAGCCCGGGGGCAGGACGTCATGGCGGCGGCGGCGGTCGAGGTGACCGTCGATCAGCTCGTCGAGGTGCTCGTCGGAGCGTTCCCAGTTCAGATGATCGTAGCGTGAGAGGTCGAGCGGATCGTGGTACGCGCGCATTGTGCGCTGGCCGATGCAGTTCACGTATTCATCGAAGTAGGACATCACCAGCTCGCGCAGATCGCGGTACACCGGTTCGCGGTAGCGGGTGCCGGGGTAGTTGGACTTGCTGACGCAGCCGAGGTAGGTGCGCGATCCCGCACGGCGGGACGGGCGGGTGGGCCAGTGGAAGAGCGCGAGGAGGTGGCCGTCGTCGTTCTCGGCGTCGATCCAGACGATGCGGGGCGGGAAGCCGATGCGGCGCAGCGCGGCGGCGCCGAGCAGAGCGCCATCGACGCAGTGGGCCTTGCGGTCGGCGAGCGCCTGGCGCGGACAGCGGTAGACGGGATCGGCGCTGTAGCGGAGGGAGTCGAGGAACTCCTGGATGGCCGCGGGCGTGCGGAGGCGATCGAGGACGGCAAGCTCGCCCCGGGTCCAGGAATCTGAAGGGAGGCTGCGGGTCACAGGCAGTTCGCGCCCCATTCGGCGAGGAGGATGTTCAGATCGATGGAAGTGACGAAGCCGTCGCCGGTGGCGTCGCCGCTGGTGCCTGGTGCGACGTGCGCGCCCCAAGAAGAGAGAAGCATGTTGAGGTCGGATGAGGCGACAAGGCCGTCGTGGTCGAAGTCGGCTGAGCAGGGGATGGCGAGGCCGCCGGCGTCGGGGAGGGTGGACACGACGTCCGCCTCGATGGTGACGGTCTGGGTGGTGAGGGTGCGCGGTGCGCCGATCGTGATCGGTACATCGTGGTCGGCGTCTTCCACCGTGGTGCCGCCGTCGGAGGGATCGAACACGGCGCGGAAGGAGTTCTGGGGCTGGGCGGATGCGTTGCTTTCCAGGGTGACGGCGAAGAAGAACAGGGCATTGCCGTCGAAGAAACTCAGGCGCGCTTCAGGCTCATCATCGGGGATGGAGATGTGAACCGCGGAGCCGTTGTAGGCGCCGTCGCCGGCGGAGGCGATGGACGTGTCCAGCCCAAGCTCGAACGAGCCGCTTTCGTTGGTGTCGGCAAAGACTGCGTAGGCGTTGAAGAGCGCGGACGCCTCGGGGACGGTGAGGGGTGTGCCGTCGGGGCGCTCGAGGCGGATGGAGAGACCGGCGAACTCGATGTCCGTGTCGGCAGAGCGGCCGCCGTGATTCAGATTGAGGCGGAAGAGGTCGTTCGTGTCATTGTCGAAGAGAATGGACGGCGCAGTGGAGACGGAGTCAGTGAACGAGCACTGGCCGGGCTGATTGTCGAAAATCTTGATCTTGTCGTCGGCGAAGGATGCCGTGATGATGTCCGGGAAGGAATCGAGGGTCACGTCGGCGAGGGCGGCCCACTGGATGCCGTGGAGGATGGAGCTGATGACATTCGGTTCGAGGACGCCGTCATCGTTCTCGTAGGCGAGAACTTCGTCGTCGTGCCGCGCGGAAGCAACGAGGTCTTGATCGCCGTCGTTGTCCAAGTCCAGGCCCCAGACGGATGAGGCACCGAAGACGCCGCTGTCGGAGATCGACGGGGTGAACACCGGGTTGGGGTCGCCGTCGTTTTCGTAGACCTCGACGGTGTTGTCGAGGAGGGATGCGGCGAGGATGTCGAGGTCGCCGTCCCGGTCGACGTCGAAGGGCTGGCACCAGGCGGCGCCGTCGGCGAGGTTGGAGATGACATGCTCCGTGAAGGTCGGGTTGGCGGCGCCGTTGCTCTCATGCCATGCGAAGGTGTCGTCGGCGTAGGAGGCGGTGGCGAAGTCGATGTCGCCATCGCCGTCAAGGTCGCCTTCCCATGCGGAGCGGATGGAGTCGAGGCCGGTGGCGACTGTCTGGGGAACGAAGGACGGGGGCTGATTGCCGTTATTGATGCAAAGAACAACCGAATCCGAGCCGGCAAGGGAGACGAGCAGATCGGGATCGCCGTCTGCATTGAGATCGGCAACGCGGATGAAGCTCGGCTGCGAGCCGGTGGTCACAAGGCGGGGGGTGAAGACCCCGGCGCTGTTGTTCTCGTACCACTGGATTCTGCCGTCGATGATGGAGACGGAGGCGAGATCGAGGTCGCCGTCGCAGTCCAAGTCACCGGCGGCGACGCAGGCTGGGCCGTCCGGGCGGAATGAACCGCTGGCAGAGCTGACCACGACATGCTTCTCCCAAGCGGTCGGTCCGGAGGGTGGAACGCCGGGATTCTCGAACCACGAGATCGTGTCATCGAAGAAGGAGGAGACGATCACATCGTTCTTTCCATCGCCATCGACATCGCCGGGAACGGCGGCGGTGGGGCCGTCGGCGTAGCCGATGATGCTGCCGCCGGGGCTGAACGCGGCGGTGGAGTGGTTCAGGAAGTTCTCGTAGTAGACAAGATTGCCGGAGTCATACGTGCCGACGATTTCCGGGTCGCCGTCCCTGTCGAGTTCGGCGAAGAACTGAGTGACCACGGAACCCGTCGCATCCTCGACGATGTTGGCGCTGAAAGAGGGGGGAGATTCGCCGTCGTTGCGGAACCAGGTGACGGCCTGATTGCCGAGCACGTAGGCGGCGACGTCCGGATCGCCGTCCAGATCGACGTCGGCGATGCTCAGGTGCGATGCGCCGGTGTCCACGGCGGCGAGGGTGCGCTGCGTGAAGGAGGGAGGAGCGTCGCCGTTGTTCTCGCTCCAGAGGATCTCGTCGTGCTGCGGGGAGGCGGAGATCACGTCCTGATCGCCGTCGAAGTCCAGGTCGGCGGCGATGACGGAACCGGCTTCCGTGAGACCGGTCACCACGTTGCGCTCCGTCCAGCTCGGGGGATCGGCGCCGTTGCTTTCGTACCAGATGGTCTTGTCCAAGTCGCTGAGTGTGGCGAGCACATCGAGGTCGCCGTCGCGATCGAGATCGGCGAGGGTGACGTCGGATGCGCAGTCGTCCGCGGCGTCGATGATGCGCTGGGTGAATGCGAAGCCGCCGGTGTTCTCGAACCATGTGAGACTTTGATCGCCGCAGGCGGAGACGACGATGTCCACGAGACCGTCTCGGTTCACGTCGCCGGCGGCGATGGCTGTGGGACCGGAAAACGAGTTCGCGATGGAGATTTCCAGGAGCGGGTCGAGGTCCTGGTTGTCGTAGACGAGCAGAAGGTCGTCGGTGGAAGAGCCTGAAGCGAGGTCGTTGTCGCCGTCGTTGTCGAAATCGGCGGCGATGATCCGCACATCGTCGATATCGCACGGGAATACTTCCGCGAAGGTGAAGTTGGGCGGCTGGGCGCCATCGTTGAGATGGATGATGAGGTCGCTGCCCTCGACGAACGGAGAGCTGAGGGCGACGAGGTCCATGTCGCCGTCGCGATCGAGGTCGGCGGCGGCGGCGATGCCGGCGGGAGAGGCGATGACCGTGCGTTCTTCGAAGAAGGGGTAGGGCGAGGGGGGCTGAGTGGTCCCCTGGAACTCGAAAACGCCCATGTCCACGATTGGCGGCGTGCCTGAGCCGGTGTCGGGCGTGCCGGTGTCGTCGTGGAAGCGGGGTGCGAGAAAGATGTCCAGGGGGAGCGGCTCGGTGGTGTTGGCATCGCCGTCGAGGTCGAGGGTGTCGGCGGGGACCAGCGCGTTGGATGCGGCGTCGATGCAGGGGGAGCCGGCGATAAGACGGAGGTCGTCATCGGCGGTGCCGGGTGTGTCGTCGGCGCCGTCGGCATCGACGAAGCGGGGATCGACGTTGATGTTGCCCGCGCCGCCGGCTCCGCCCTGGATGTTGGAGAACGTGACGTTGTGCCCGCTGCCGGAGAGTTCATTCGGAGAGCCGTTGGCGGTGCTGCCGCGGAGGATGGAGTTGCGGGTTGCGACGGAGGAGCCTCCGAAGTTCGCGATGGCGCCGCCGAGGTTGTCGGCGGTGTTGGACCAGAATGTGCAGTTGTTGATGAAGACGGTGGAGGAGATGTTGTGGATGGCGCCGCCGTCGACCGCGGAGTGATTGCCGACGAAGAGAGATTGATCGATCAGGGCAAAGGCTGAGGCGTTCAAAATGGCGCCGGCATCGTTGTCGCTGGTGGAGTTCTGAATGAAGGAGCAGGAGACGATCTGAGGAGCGGCGCCGGAGGAGTTGTACATGGCACCACCCGCACCCACCAGCGCGCTGTTCCCGAGGAATGAGCACCGGAGGAACCTGGCATTGGCGCCCGCACCCGAGTTCGTCACGGCGCCGCCTTCATCGGTGCTCTGGTTGAAACCGAAGTAGCAATCGTGGAACTCGGGATTGGTCAGGTTCTGGATGGCGCCGCCGATGCCGGCGCTGGCATTGCCGGTGAAGAAGCAGTTCTCGAACAGGACATTCCCGTCGACGAGGGTCGCCACTCCGCCGTTGGAAGCGGTGTTGTTCGCGAAGATGCACGACGTGAAGCGTGGCGCGGATTCGCTGCCGTCGACCTGCATGACGCCGCCGGCGACGTCGCAGTTGTTCTGGTCGAACTCGCAGTTGGTGAAGACGGGAGATGCGTCGTCGATGAACACGGCGCCGCCGGCGATCGCGGCGTAGTTGTTGAAGAAGTAGCACTGATTGATGACCGGCGCCGAGTTGAAGTCGAAGAGGATCGCGCCGCCGTCTTCGTCGCTCGGATCACCGTCGGCGTGTCCGCCGCGGATGGTGAAGCCGTCGAGGATGCAGGTGTCGCTGAGATCGCCGGGCGCGAAGATCACGTGATAGGAGTTGTCGTCGCGATTCACGAAGGGAAGCGCGTCATCGCCGAGCAGGTCGCCGGAGAGGATGGTGGGATGCACACCGGGATCGCGCTGTTCGAGCGCGGTCTCGCCGCCGGCGAAGCCGCCGTAGATGGCGAGGTCGGCCTGGAGGGTGAACGACTCCGAACGATCGCCTGTGCCGGAGGGGTTGGCGTCGTTCTGATCGGGCTTGTACGTGCCCTGCGCGACCCAGACCTGGGTGATCTCGGGATGGTCGGCGGTGTAGGAGAGGGCATCCTGAAGAAACTGGAAGGCGGTATCCCAGGAAAGGCCGTCGCCGCCGGGGGTGGCGGCGATGTTCACATACACGACATCCGAGGGACCACCTCCGCCGGCGAGAGCGATGGAGTTGTTGACGATGGAAATGATGTCCGAGGAGATGAAGCCGTTGGCCAGGGGAGTGGAATCGGAGACGAAGATGACGGCGCCGCTGCCCGCGCCGAGCGCGTCCGGAGGAATCCACGCAAGGCCGAAGCCGGTCGAGAGTGTGCCCAATCCCTCGGCATCAGGTCCGAGAGAGTTGAAGAAGCCGGAGTTGATGACGGAGAATGCGTCGGCTTCGCCGAAGGGGCCGCCGGTCACGGGATTGCCGGGGGGATCGGTGACCGTGACCGTGCCGCCGATGTTTCCCGTGGTGGTCAACCCGAAAATGCCCAGCAGGCTGGAGTTGGCGGCGGAGTGGGCACCGTTGTTGAGTTCTGTGAAGATCATGGCGACGCCGCCGCCGAGGACGAAGTTCTCGAGGGCGGCCTGCTCGCCGCTGTCGAGCGCGGTGATGGAGTTGAAGCCGTCGCCGGAGGTGGAGGAGAGCAGGACGGCGTCCACGGTGTCGAGAAAGCCGGAGGTGAGCACGCTCGCGGCGAGGAACGATGCCCCGGCGTACGCCGAGGTGATCCCGCTGCGCAAGGAGCTGACGGCAGAGCCTTCCGCGAGGCTGAGGACGCCGCCACGGACGGCATCGAAGGAACCGATGTTGGGCGCGGCGGCGTCGGCGGGCGTCGGTGCGGTGAAAGCGACCATCGAACCGAAGGCGATGGCGAGGCAACGCTTCAGGCGATAATGAATGGAAAGAGGAGGCATGAATCGGCTCCCGTGCTCGTAACGTGGAAACGGAGCTGTCGGCGGCAAGAGGGCGCAGGTTGTCGTCTTCGCCCTGCTGTCATGTACGAAGGTACCACAGGGCCGCGAAGGTGCCATTGGAAACGCGCCGGGGCGGCCTGAACACGATCTCTTGAAAAAGGGAACACCCGCCAAGTACGGCGGCTCGCCCCCTCGCCCGTGGGGGGAAGGAGGCTTGGCGGTCCGGCTCCTGTTGCGAATGAGTGGGTCAGCGACGGCGCGAAGGACAAACGAGACCGAACAGGAGGAGCGCGGCCGGGGTCGCAGGTGAAGGAACCATGACGACCAAGTGCAGCGAGGTCGGGGTATAGACCGGGACGAGTCGGAGGCCGTGGCCGAGGTACTGGCCCTCCATGGGGAGGGCGAAGCGGCCGGTGAGCGCATCAAAGGTGGCGACAAGGAAGGAGTCGCCTTCCTGGAGCGCGAGGCCGGGGTTGACGGTGATGTTGATGGTGGGCCCCTCGGCGGAGGCGAGCGCGGAGAGGAGCGAAAGCTCGCCGTTCACATCCAGCAGGCAGCTGACGAGTCCGAGGCCGGGATCGCTCGCGAGCGTGACCTGGAAGGTGGAACCTGCGGCGAGGGTGAGGTCGCCGTTGATGGTGAGGGTCTCATACGGCTCATCGCCGGTGCCGGGGGAGATGGCGCTGTGCACCGTGGTGTCGGCGGTGATGGTTCCGTCGCCGCGGAGGACGCCGTCGTTCATGGTGAAGAGGCCGGTGACGGAGAGCGAGCCGCCGCCCAGAAGGCGGACGGTGCCGGAGGAGACGAGGTTGCCGTTGATGGTCAAGACCTCGGAACCGGAGCCGGCGGCGACTCCGCCGCCTCCGATGATGAGCTGGCCTTGGACATCGAGATCGGTATTGACGTTGAGTTCGGCGCCGTTGAGCAGACTGAGGATGCCGTTGGGGCCGACGGTGGTAAGACCGGCAAGGGAGTTGTCGCCGTTGCCGTTGAGGAGGGAGGCATCCGGGCCGTCGAGGGTGAGCGTGTTGTCCACGATGGTGATGTCAAGGTTGTCGGCCTGGAGGGTTCCCTGGATGTCGAAGATGCCATCGGAGAAGGTGTTGGAGGGGATGTTCGTGAGTTCGAAGCCCGGAGCGACACGGAAGAGGCTGCCGGCATCGACGGTGAGCAGACCGGCGAGATCGACGGTGAAATCGCCGACGGTCTGAAAGTCCGCGCCGCCGGTGAGGGTGAAGTGCCCCGCCGGGCCGATGACGGCGAGGGAATCATCGAGGGCGGAGTCGCCGGTTTCATCGGTGACGGTGGCGTTGTCGCCGTCGAGCGTGAGGGAAGCGGCGAGGGTGACGATGTTCGCGCCGTCGAAGCGAAGCTCACCTCCGACGATGAAGGTTCCGCCCGTGAGGGTTGTGCCGGAGAAGTTCGTCAGCGTCTGGCCGGGATCGACGCGGAAGAGCGACCCATCGGCAACGGAGAGTTCGCCCGAGTTGGTGAAGTCGGAACCATCGACCGTGGTGAAGTCGCGCCCGTTCTCGATGGCGAAGCGGCCGTTGTTGGTGGTGACGGTATCGAAGGCGGAGAAGACGGAGTTTGCGCCGGAGAGGGTGACATCGGCGTCGTTGGTATCGAGGGTCTGGGCGCCGAAATCGAGTGCGGCATTGTCGAGGATGATGTAGGCGCCGCCCGCGGGAAGCGTGGAGCCGCCGCCGCCGATGCCGTCGGTCGCGAAGGTGCCGGTTTCGACCTGGATGAGGCCGTTGTTCACGAGGTTGACGCCCTGGAACTCGGATGTCCCTGCGCCGGCGGATTTGGTGAGGGTGCCGTTGATGGTCACGGTCGGTGTGGCGCCGACGTTGCTGAAGGAGAGCGTTGCATCGGACTGGAGATCGAAGGTGGTGCTCTCGCCGATGGTGATGGTGGCGCCGTTGCTCATGACGATGCCGCCGCCGCCGGTCCAGACGGCGGTCTTGCCGCCGATACCGACATCGGTGTCGTCGATGTCCAGATCGTCGTCCTCGTTCTCGAAGGAGACATTGCCGTTGGCGTTGATGCCCATGCCCTGAATGGAGACGGCGGCGGCGGGGCCGGCGACCGACTGGAAGATGAGGTCGCCGCCGACGGTGAGTTCGGCGGTCGAGCCGTTGCCCATGATGGCGCCGGCGGAGAGCGTGACGCTGTCCTCGACGATGAGATCAAAGGAGAGCTGATTGATCACTGCGTCGCGCGATGTCAGCTCGAAGCGGGTGAGCTTGCGTTTCTTGTTGAACGAAATGGTGTACGCGGCGCCTTCGACGGCGACGATGGCGCGGTAGGAGTTGCCGTCCGCGTTGTCGGGGACGCCGTCGGGGTTCCATCGCAGGGGCTGGTTCCATCCGCCGCTGACGGGTGCTTCCCATGCGCGGTCAAGAACGGGACCACCGGATGCCGTTGTGCCCGCGAGCGCGATCAGACACACAGCGGACACAGGCGCGGCAGGAACAAAACGGCGCTGCATGGTGCATCTCCCTCGTCATCAAGATCGAAACGCGCGTCCAAGGCAGTGCAGGGCTGAACACGCGTTATGATCCGGCATCTCCTCGACAGCACCCTAACGCAAGAAAGACCTCAACGCAACGGAATTCTGCATGAACGGCTCCCGATATCCTCATGGGGGCGCGGGGGCAAGCTTCCGGTCGCATTCGCCGAGAATCCGGGCGGCCTGCTCGATCTCTCTGGCGTCTGCGCGCATGCGATTCTCGGACACCAGCGTGCTGAAGACTTCCGCGGCTTCTGAGGCAAGATCGCGCGCGGCGGCGAGGAGTTCGCGCCGGCGCGCGGGATCCTGCTGGGAGTCGGAGCGCGCGAGGGCGGCATCGGCGGCGTGCAGCAGGCCGACGCCGAGATCGTTGCGATGACGGGCGACGGGATCGGTCGCGGCGAGTTCGCGCCGAAGCTTCAGGGCGTGTTCATAGTGAGGAGCCGCTTCATCAAGGCGTTGCAGCCGACGGAACTGGCGCGCGGTATCCAGCTCGCACAAAGAAAGGTCTCGGCGAGCGCCGAGGTTGGATTCGTCGCTGGAAGCGAGGCGACTCGCAATGTCCAGCGCGGTCTGGAACGACGCCAGCGCGGCTTCGTGTCGAGCTTGGGAAGTCGCCGGGGAGGCGGTGGCGTTCGCGGGGGGCGAGTTGCCCGACGACTCGATCCACTCCAGCAGTTCGCCGGCTTCGCGGTGGACCTGTCCGATCCGCCAGTGCACATAGAAAACTCGGCGCTCGATTCGCGCGTCGGCGGGGTTCGCGGCACGAAAAGCGTCCAATGCGTCCAGAGAGGCTGAGAGCATGGCCAGCCCCTGATCGAGCAGCGAGAGGGCTTCCATAACGGAAGAGATCGCATCGGCTCCCGATCGTGCCTGCTGCTCGACAAGTCGGCGCCTGCGGGCGGCCTCGGCGAGGAGCAGCTCGGCGGACTGGACGCGGGCTTCGTTGTAGAGCCGGGCCGCGCGGGCATCGGCGGGGTTCTCGTTTGACCGGGCGAGCCAGTGGGCTTCGGCGTCGGCATTGGCGGCGCGTGCGGCTTCGACGAGGTTGGCGCGGGCGAAGTCGTCAGGTGCGGCGCCGGCGGCGAGAAGCAGTGTCTGGGCGGCGAGAGTCTTGGCGAAGATGCGTCGATCCTCGATGTCGCGGTGAGCTTCATCATCCGGGGGGAGGAGGGCGAGAGCTTTGTCGTAGCGGTCGACGGCGGCGTTGAAGGCGGCGCGAGCACCGTCAAAGTCGCGCTTGGCGCGGAGGAGCTGGGCGGCGCGGGTCTCGCTGCGGGCGAGGTCGGCAAGGTAGCGGCCGTTTCCGGGGTGAGCCTGCACCAGCTCCGCGCGGAGGCGCTGCTCCTCGGCAAAGCTTTCGGCGGCCTGATCGGACTGGCCGAGGTTGGCTTCGGAGAGCGCGCCCTGAAGTTCGCCGACGAGGCCGTAGGCATCGGCCAGGGCGCGCTGAAGGTCGGCGTTGCCTTCGGCCTGCGGAGCGACGCGCCGGAGGTGGTCCTGCGCGGCGACAAGGAGCGCCTCGCGCGCGGGGGTCGCGCCGCGGAGGTCGCGGATGCGCTGATGGAAGTCGTCCATGAAGACTCGGGAGAGGTCCAGCACGGACTGGAGATTGGCCTCGGCGCGGGCGCGCTGTTCCTGTTCTCCCGCCAGAGCGACCCTGAGGTCTGCACCGGCCTTGCGGGCATCTGCCTCGGCGCGCGTGGCGCGGGTGTACATGAATGTCATCGAAGCAGCGAAGGCGACGAGGAGAACTAGCACTCCCGCGGCGGTGCCGGCGGCCAGACGATGGCGGCGGATGGTCTTGTTGAGGAGGTACCAGCCGCTGTCGCGCTTGGCCTCGATGGGCTGGCCGGAGAGGTAGTTGCGGACGTCGCGGCCCAGCTCGCCGGCGGACTGGTACCGGCGCTCGCGCTCCTTGGAAAGGCACTTGAGGACGATGGTCTCGACTTCATCGTTGATCTGGCGGCGGATGGTGCTGGGACGGGCGGGTTCGGCGCGCAGGATGTTGTCCAGCACGTCGCGCATGTTGCCGATGACGTTGTAGGGGAACTTGCCGCCCGTGAGCATCTGATAGAGCACGACGCCGAGGGAGTAGACATCGGTGCGGAGGTCGATCTTGTCGGGCGCGCCCTCGGCCTGTTCGGGGCTTGCCCAAGGCAGTGAGCCGATGAACTGGCCGGTCATGGACATGAGCTGAAGGCGGGATGAGTCCGCGATGTCGCCGGTGGCGAGCTTGGCGAGGCCGAAGTCGAGGATGTGCGGTTCGCCTTCGGCGTCGATCTTGATGTTGGAGGGCTTGAGGTCACGGTGGATGATGCCCTTGAGGTGCGCGGCGTTCACCGCGTCGCAGATCTTGGCGAAGACGCGAAGAGTTTCCTCGATGGAGCGCGGCTGCGACATCCAGGCGTCGAGGGGAACGCCGGAGATGTAGTCCATCACGTAGTAGGAGGCGCCGGCGACCTGGCCGCTGTCGATGACGGAAACGATGTTGGGGTGGTTGAGCTGCGCGAGGATTTCAATCTCGCGTTCGAAGCGTGAACGGTCGCGCGGGCTGCCGGTCAATGGGCCTTCGCGCAGCATCTTGAGCGCGAGCTTGCGCTTGGTCGCCTTCTGGATGGCCTGGTAGACGACGCCCTGTCCGCCGCGATGGATCTCGCGCACGATCTGGTAGCCCGGGAAGAAGTCTTCCGGGAGGTCGACGCGAGCAGGGGTCCAGGAGGGCGACCTGAGCAAGGGAGGGAGCGGGGGGGAGGTCGCCTGCGCCCGGGCGGCGGCGATGAGATCCCTCTCCCGGTTCGCGGGGGCGGGACCGGAGCCGGGCGGAGGGGAAGGTGCGGGATTGGGGGGCGTGGACGAAGGGTCGGTCACATGGGGCATCCCTTGGCGCGCAACAGCCGCTCATTATGCCCAGCGAAGGAGCATGGGGGCTGTCACGCTGAAATCATCCGGGATGCGAAAAAAACTGGGAAACGGCCCCGATGACCTCGCGGAGGCGGTCGTGAGCGCGGGCACGGAGCATGAAAACGGCTCCCTTGGACCTGCCGACGGCGGCGGCCACTTCGGCGGCGTCGCGGCCTTCAAGGTCGTACATTCGGATGACCTTGGCGTAGTCGGGCGGGAGCAGGGCCAGAGCATGGTCGACGGCGGTGACGGCCTCTCCCCGGGCGGCTTGGCGGCTCGGGGTGGTGCTGGTGGCGCCGAGCAGTTCGACGAGTGCGACGCAGGAATCTTCGGGGCTGCGAAGCTCGGCCCGGCGGCGGGGGTTGGGGCGCTTGGCGGCTTCAAGCTCCTTGATGGCGTCGCGGAGGTTGTTCTGCGCGATTCGGGTCAGCCAAGCGGTGAACGAACCGGAGTCGGAGGGCTGGAAGCGGTCGATGCGAAGGAAGGCTTCCATGTAGGAAACCTGCATGACGTCATCTTCATCGATGGCGCTGCGCCAAAGGGGAGAAATGGCGTTGGCGAGGCGCTGACGCACGATCGGGCCGCAAGCCTCGAGAAGTTCGGTCAGGGCTTGCAGATCACCGGAAACGGCCCGCTTCATGAGCTCCAGTGATTCCTCGTCGCTCATGGCTGGTTTCTCCGGGGCGGGATGGCGTCAATGTACCGGGATACAGAAGCGACAACGAGAGAGGGCGCTCACGTGTTGATCTTGGACATACAACCCATAGCGTGTGAACGGGATGGCCCGATTAGCGGGATGGAGGGCCTCGGAGGGCGGATGAGCAGGACATGGGGCGGCGGGAGCGCGATCGGAGGAGTGCAGCGTGCTGCGGGGATTGCGGGGCTGGTGAAAACGCGGGAGCGAGGAAGTGGAAATGCAACTCGGCGGGGAGGAAACGGAACAAGAATCGTTTGAAGAGTGCTGGTTTTCGGGGCGCGCGCCCTTGACAGGCAGTGAAGCCGAATCAAGATACGCGGCCAATGGAATGAACGGGGTGCCTGGCCGCACCTCGAAACCAATCGTCCGGCGTCAAGGGCGATCGGGAAGGACACGGCCAGTGAAGCAGAAAGCAGAGCAAAGGCACATGGAAGGCAAAGGCCTTTCGGCGTCCCGCAACGGGACGCGCGCAGCCGCACGGGGGGTATCGCTTCCGGTCCTGGGCTGCACGGACGAGGGAGACGCGGAACCTCCAAGTACGCCGTCCGCGTCGTCGGACGAGCCTCCGCGAAGTCGGTCCATCGCGGCGCCCGGTCGCGCGCAGGAAGGCGTGCCGGCGGTGGCGCTCAGCGAGCGGTCGAGGCGGTTCCGCGACGAGTTCTTCGCGAGCGCATCGGACCAGGAATGGAGCGACTGGAAGTGGCAGCTCCGCAATCGCTTCAAGAGCCTGAAAGATCTTGAGCGGGTCTTCACGCTGTCGGACGATGAGCGTGCGGCGGTGGAAGCGCTGAGCGGGCACCTGCCGGTCGGCATCACGCCGTACTACGCTTCGCTGTGCGACCGGAGCGACCCGCAGCAGGCGCTGCGCCGGACGATGATCCCGGCCCTGAACGAGTTCACGATCGGGCCGGGGGAATCGAAGGACCCGCTGGGCGAGGACACCCATACGGTCGTCGAGGGGCTGGTGCACAGGTATCCGGACCGGGTGCTGTTCCTTGTCACGCAGTTCTGCGCGGTGTACTGCCGGTACTGCACGCGCGCACGGCTCGTGGGGCAGACGGGCGAGTACCACTTCAACACGGGCCAGCACGACGCGGCCATCCGGTACATCGCGGAACATCCGGAGATCAGGGATGTGCTGCTTTCGGGCGGCGACCCGATGACGATGGCGGATGAGAAGCTCGAATCGCTGCTGTCGCGGCTGCGGGCGATCCCGCACGTGGAGTTCCTGCGGGTGGGGAGCAAGATTCCGGCGGTGCTGCCGCAGAGGATCACGCCCGAGTTCGCGCGGATGCTGCGGAAGTACAAGGTGTGGGTGAGCATTCACTTCATGCATCCGGACGAGGTGACGCCGGAAGTGGGCGAGGCGTGCGAACGGCTGGCGGATCACGGCATTCCGCTGGGAAGCCAGACGGTGCTGGTCGCGGGCGTGAACGACGACGTGGAGACGATGAAGCGGCTGATGCACAAGCTGCTGATGATCCGCGTGCGGCCGTATTACATCTACCAGTGCGATCCCATCGCCGGGTCGAGCCACATGAGGACGCCGGTCGAGAAGGGGCTGGAGATCATCGAGGGCTTGCGCGGGCATACAACCGGGTATGCGGTGCCGCAGTTCGTGGTGGATGCGCCGGGAGGAGGCGGCAAGATTCCGCTGGTGCCGGACTACTACCACGGGCGCGACGGCGATGACATCATTCTGCGCAACTACGAGGGCCGGACGTTCCGCTACTACGACCCGATCGCGCAGGGCGCGCTGGTGGGAACCGGCGCGCAGAGCAGGTAATCAGCGGAGGCGGCCGTGCACCCGTGCGCGCAATGCGCGAGACTTCAGCGGACCTGCTGCGAGCGGGCGGAAGTGGTGGTGACGGACGGCGACATCCGCCGGATCGAGGCGTTCACGCGCCGGACCGGGTTCTGGGAGTTTCGCGCGCCGACCAATCCGCAGTACACGGATCAGCCGGATGACCCGAACTGGGTGCGGTACACGATGGAGCGTGACGGGACGCGGCGGGTGCTGCGCCGGCTGGACAGCGGCGCCTGCCTGTTCCTCGGTGACAGGGGATGCACGCTGCCGACGGAAGTTCGTCCGCTGGTGTGCCGGCTGTACCCCTATGACTACACGGAGACGGAGATCAAGGGAATGGACGACAGCTATTGTCCCGTGGACCGTCTGATTCCGGCGGAACAGCGCGCGGCGGGAGTAACGATGCTCACGATCCTGGGCATGCGGATGGAAGATGCGGAGCGGTGGCGGCGGATGCTCTATGAGGAGCTGAAGGCGCGCGCGGAGCGGAAGGAGCAGGCGTCATGCGCATCGGCCTGACATACGACCTCCGATCGGAGTATCTGGCGCAGGGTTACGAGGAAGAAGCGACCGCGGAGTTCGACAGCGAGCGCACGCTGGAAGCGCTCGAATCGGCGCTGGACTCGCTCGGGCATGATCCGGAACGGATCGGTGGACTCAAGGCGCTGGTGCAAAGACTGGCGGACGGCGGCGGGGAGCGGTGGGACCTCGTGTTCAACATCGCCGAGGGGCTGCGAGGGTTCGGGCGCGAATCGGCGATACCGGCGCTGCTCGATGCCTACGGGATCGCGTACACGTTCTCGGATCCGCTGGTGCTGGCGCTGTCGCTGCACAAGGGAATGACCAAGCGGGTGATGCGCGATCTCGGTCTGCCGACGGCGGCGTTTGCGGTCGTGGAGGAAGCGGAAGAAGCGGCGCGTGTCGAGCTGGCGTACCCGCTGTTCGTCAAACCCGTGGCCGAAGGGACGAGCAAGGGCGTGAGCGTGCGCTCGAAGGTGCACGATCGAGCGGAGCTTGAGCGGGAGTGCGCGCGGCTGATCGAAAAGTTCCGGCAGCCGGTGCTCGTGGAAGAGTTCCTTCCGGGGCGGGAAGTGACGGTGGGTCTTATCGGGACCGGGGACGCGGCGCGCGCGGTGGGGGCGCTGGAGATCAGCCTGCGCGGCGGAGCGGAATGCGGCTCGTACACCTATCACGCCAAGGAGCACTGGCAGAAGCTGGTGGAGCTGAGCGTGCCGCGGGACGATTTTGCGAGGCAGGCGGAGGCGCTGGCGCTGGCGACGTGGCGGGGGCTGGGATGCCGCGATGCGGGGCGCGTGGACCTGCGCGCGGATCGAGACGGCAAGTGGTGCGTGATGGAGGTGAACCCGCTGCCTGGGCTGAATCCGTTCCACTCGGACCTGCCGATCCTGTGCGGGCGAGTGGGCATGAGCTACCGCGAGCTGATCGGGCGGATCGTGGAATCGGCGATGGCCAGGGTCGAGGCGCGGGACGCGGCAGGATCGCTGGAGGTCAAGAGCTGCCCGGGTGCGAAACGGGAACGGATCGAAACATGAGGGTGGCGGTGATCCATGACCATGTGCCGACCGACGCAGCGGCCGACGAGCGCGATGCGCTGGTTCAGGCAGGAGCGGTGTCGGCGGCGCTTCGGGAGCTTGGGCACACGCCGGTTCAGGGCGAGTTCGCGCTGGACCTGGAGAGGACGCGGCGCACGATCGAGGGGCTGCGCCCTGACACGGTGTTCAATCTCGTTGAATCCGTGGAGGGACGGGGGCGGCTCGTGCATCTCGCGCCGGCGCTCCTTGAGACGATGGGAGTGCCGTTCACGGGGGCGGGTTCCGCGGCGACATTCACGACGGCGAACAAACTGGTCGCCAAGCGGATCATGGCGGGGGCGGGCATCCCAACGCCGGAGTGGGTTTGCGAAGGAAGCGGCGGAGCGGCGGAGCGACGGAGCGACGATGGGGCAGGGAGGTTCGTTCCTGGGAAGTTCATCCTGAAGTCGGTGTGGGAGCACGCTTCGCGGGGGATCGGCGAGGATTCCGTGATCGATGCGGCCGCGATCGACGACGTTCACGCCGCGCTGGCGGATCAACGTGAGACGCTGGCAGGTGAGGGCTTCGCGGAGCGGTACATCGAAGGACGCGAGTTCAACCTTGCGCTGCTGGAACGCGACGACGGTTCGAGGGGGGCGGAGGTGCTGCCGCCGGCGGAGATGGTGTTCGAGGGGTTCCCGCCCGGTCGGGCGCGGATCGTGAGCTACGCTGCCAAGTGGGATGAAGCATCGTTCGAGTACCGCAACACGCACCGGCGGTACACGTTCCCCGCGAGCGACACCGCGCTGATTGATCGACTGCGGGACACGGCGCTGCGCTGCTGGTGGCTCTTCGGGTTGCGGGGATACGCGCGGGTGGATTTTCGCGTGGATGAAGATGGGTTTGCCTGGGTGCTGGAGGTCAATACCAATCCGTGCCTGTCGCCGGATGCCGGGTTCGCGGCGGCGGTGGAGCAGGCAGGAATGAGATATGCGGAGGCGGTTCGGCGAATCGTGGCGGCCGCGGTTGCGGGGGCCGGCGGCGCTCGAGCGCGGGTCGGTGCGGCTGGACACGCGGATCGCGCGGTTGCCCGTTGAGCGCAGCCATCGCGGCCGACGGATGAGGCGTGAAGAGGTGAACGATGAACGTTGCCACGAAGATGGCCCATGCGGCCGGCGGCAGAGCAAAAACGATTCGGATCCGGCAGACCGTGGAAGCGGGAGACACGGCCGCGGTGCGGAGCATCGTGGCATCCAGCGGGTTCTTTCACGAGCCGGAGATCGAAGTGGCGGTGGAACTGGTGGAGGAGCGGCTGAGGCTGGGGCCGCCGAGCGGATATCACTTTCTGTTCGCGGAAGTCGCGGACGAGGGGACGGTGCTCGCGGGAGAAGGGATGCGACTGAAGACGGTGGGGTACACGTGCTTCGGACCGATTCCATGCACGCGGTCGAGTTTCGACCTGTACTGGATCGCGGTGGATGAGGCGCACCGTCACGGCGGGATCGGGCGCATGCTGCTGGCGGAGACGGAACGTGCGATCAGGAACCTCGGCGGATCGAGGGTGTACGTCGAGACATCGTCGCGCGAGCTGTATGCGCCGACGCGCGTGTTCTACGAGCGGAACGGCTATGCGAAGGAAGCGCAGCTCAAGAGTTTCTACGCTCCGGATGATGACAAAGTGGTCTACAGCAGGGTGCTGGTGTGAACGGGGGGAGAGGGCGGGCGACAACTCCGCGGGAATGCGACGGGAAGGCCGGTCGGCGCCGTCGCGGCGAAGGCGCGGGCCCGTTCAGCCTGTCGGGATGGATGCGGGCACGCGGAGCGTGAACGTGGAGCCGCGGCCCGGGGTGCTTGCGACCGTGATATCTCCGCCCATGAGTCGGGCAAGCATGCGCGAGATCGAGAGTCCGAGACCGGTGCCGCCGTACTTCTTCGACGTGGAAGCGTCGGCCTGGCGATAGGGCTGGAAGAGACGCGCGAGCTGCTCTTCGTTCATGCCGATGCCTGTGTCGGAGACGGCGAACTCGAGCGTTTCGGGTTCACCGGGCGATGAGCGGGAGAGGCGGTGCGCGGAGACGGTTACGGTGCCGTCCTTGGTGAACTTGCAGGCGTTGGAGAGCAGATTGAGCAGGATCTGGCGGAGGCGCGTGGCGTCGGAGTGCATGGTGCCGAGTTCGGCCGCCAGATCGGTGCGGATGGTGTTGTTGTTCTTCTGCGCAAGAGGCTGAGCCACCTTGACGGCTTCGAGAACCTGCGCGGCGACATCGAAGGGTTCGACATACAGCTCCATCCGACCGGCCTCGATCTTGGAGAGATCGAGGACATCGTTGATGAGCGCGAGCAGGTGCTTGCCGGAGGAGTGAATGGTGGTGAGATCGGCGACGTAGTCCTTCAAGCCCGCGGACTCGGCTTCCTCGCGCAGCATGTCGCTGTAGCCGATGATGGACTGGAGGGGCGTGCGAAGCTCGTGGCTCATGCCGGCGAGGAAGGCGCTGAGGGTGCGATTCTGTTCCTCGGCGGATTCCTTGGCGCGGGTGAGTTCGACCTGAAGGCGCTGGCTCTGCGTGATTTCGCGATTGAACCGCAGGCTGGCTTCGCGGGCGCGCTGGACAACCTCATGGCGTTCATCCTCGCCGCGGCGGTTGGCGGTAAGCACGAGGATGCGGCGATCGCCGGCGCAGAGGGCGGCGGCCTCGATGTGCCACTCGGTGCCGGAGGGATCCGTCTCCGTCCAGGGACCGGCCCGCTGCTGGCCTGGGGCGCGGCGCTCCCAGAATGCCTCGGCATCGGGGATGGCCATCTCGAGAAACGGAGATTTCTCGGCGAGGTTGATCCGATGGTGAGGATCGGAGGAGGGGTACAACAGCTCGAACCAGTGGGGGAGCGGGCCGAGGGCGCGGAAGTGGCCGTCGCCGAGGTATTCGAGGGGCGCGGCGCCCATGGCCGCGAGCACGTCGCCGAGTGCGGCGGAGCCGCGCGTCTCGGGGGGCGCGGGGGCGGCGCGTGACATCGCGGATCTGAGTTCGGCGAGTTCTTCCTCGCGGCGGGCGAGCGTTGCGCGAAGGAGGGCGCGCTCGTTGGCGATCTGCTGGACGAGTTTGCGTTCGACGGCGCTCTCGGTCGTGTCCAGCAGAACAACCCAATCCAAGGGGCCGACGCCGACAATGTGCACATCGGCGTACAGGCCGGGACGAACTTCGACGAAGGGAAGGACGAGGCGCTCGCCGTCCTCGATGACCAGCCCGTGCAGGACCGTGAGATGGTCGAGCGCTGGGGCGCCCGCGCGAAGGTCTGCGACGCCGTACGCCCCGAGGCTGCCGCCGACGGCGACGACGCAGCGGTCGCCGCGGCGAAGAGCGATGTATGCGGGCAGGCGCGATTCCGGCCCTGCCCCGCGCGTGCTGATCAACTCGAGCACGGGTTGAGGCAGGTCGATCATGCGTCAGGCTCCGGCGGCGGTGATCATTCGCTCGGCAAGAGTGTGGAAGGCTTCCTCGACACCCTGGCCGGTCTTGGCGCTGGAGCGTATGACGGTCCAGCCGTCTTGGGCGAGGCGGGAAAGGCGATCTTCATCGAGATCGAGGTCGGCTTCGAGGTCGATCTTGTTGATGACGAGTATCCAGGGGACGCTGCCCGCGACGCCGCGGGCGCGTTCGTGGAGGACGAGGGCGGTGTCGAGGGTGGCGCGGCGCGTGGCATCCATGACGAGCAGATAGCCCGATGAGCCGCGGAGGTATGTGCCCTGGACCTTGTTGAACTCATCTTCGCCGGCGAGATCCCAGAGCATGAGGTTGACGTCGTGCTCGCCGATGCGGAGCTGCTTCTTGTCGACCTTGACGCCGACGGTGGAGTGATACTTGTCGGTAAAGATGCTGCTGACGAAGCGCGCGACGAGGCTGGTCTTGCCGACGGCGAACGCGCCGAGCATGCAGACTTTCTTCTGGATCATCGGGGGGCGACCTCCGGGGTGCGGGCGGGCGGCCCGGAGGATACATGGTCGGACTCCCGGGGTACGAGCGTGACGCGCATCTGAGCGCGGCGGTTGGCGAGGCGGTCTTCTTCGGTCTTCTCCTCGCGGAGCGGTTGGTTGGGGCCGGCCCCTTCGGTGGTGACCGTGGCGGGATCGACGCCGGCGGCGACGATGGCGGCACGGAGGACGTTGGCGCGTTCGAGGCTGAGTTCGGCGTTGCGCTTGGCGGTGCCGGTGGAATCGGTGTGGCCGATGATGTGGAGGCGGACGTCGTAGCCTGCCTGACGGGCATAGTCGTAGATGACGCGAGCGCGGGCGGCCATCTCCTCGAGCTTGAACTCGTCCTCGGGTATGGGAGTGGACGTGTTGAAGACGAAGCGGGGCTGCATGGACTCCATCTCGCGCAGGAGCGAGTTGATTTCGGTGGCGATGATGTCGTAGACGCCGGAGTCGTCATAGACGCGCACGCCGTTGACGGTGGGGGCGAGGATGCGGGCGCGCTCGATCCACTCGGTGGAGGCCGGGCCTTCGGCGATGAGCCGGCCGTCTTCCAGTCGCAGAACGACTTTCGGCGGCGGGCGCAGCAGCGCGCGGGCGCGCGCCAGCACGAATGCGGGGGAATGATCGAGGTAGATGCCCCAGTCGGTGCGGACGATCTCGCCGGAGAGCTGGAACTGATCGATCAGCGCCTTCGGCTCTTCGGCGCTGGGGTCGCGAAGGCCGGAGAGATAGAAATCACCGTTGCGGCGGCGGCCATAGTCGGTGACAACGATGCCCTCCTGGCGGTCGACGGTTGTGACGAATTGCTCCCAGCGGCGCTGCAGGGCGATGCGCTCGTAGATGTACCAGCCGAGCAGCGCGAGAAGAGCGATGAAGACGATCCAGAAGAAGGGGAAGGCGAACTTGTTGCGGCGGGACTCGCGTTCCTGCTGAATGAGGCACGATTCGAGATACCTGCGCGTGCCTTCGAAGGGAGCGATGTCGCCGGTGAACGAAGCGAGTGCGTCGCCGAAGCCCATGTGGACGTTTTCCACGGTTTCGGCGAGCATGGTGCGGACTTCCGGTGGCGCGTTGCCGCGAACGGCGGCGGCGATGACGGCGCGCGGGCCGCGTTCGACCCATATCTTGAGCTGGCCGACCTTGAACTCGTCGAGGCCCTCGCCTTTCTCGGTCTTGAAGGAGTCCTTCACGAAGTCCTGTATGGCGGTGAGCATGCCCGAGATCATGTCGGGGTCCTGGCCGGCGACTTCCGCGGCCATGACGTGCATGAGCAGCAGGCCGGTTTCGCGATGGATCAGGAATACCTGCTCGACGCGGAACTGGACGGTGTGAGCGAGAGCGACTTCGGCATAGGTGCGGCCGGTGCGTTTGGCCTCGATGAACCAGCGCAGGCCGCGGAAGGAAAGCAGGTTGGCGACGGACGCATTGACGGATTCGACGATGCTGCCGACGGCGTCGCCGGCGGCCTTGCGGATGGCCGGCCCCATCACGGGGAAGATGGCGTCGACGAGGTGATGGGGGTCTTTGCGGACCGAGGCGCGTATGGCTTCTTCGACGGTGGGCGCGAGCGCGCGGCCGAGCTGGTCGGAGCGGTTGGCGCTGAGAAAGACGGCACGGGGGAGGACCTTGCTCAGATCGCGGGCGTACTGGGCGGGGTCTTCCATGCGCTTCTGAAGCTCGACGAGCTTGCGGAAGTCGCCATCGATGATGAGATTGCGAAGCTCATCGAGCTGCTTGGCCTTCTCCGCGGGGGGCGTGCGCGAAGCGGGATCGAGGATGCTGGGTCTGCCGTTGCTTCCTTGCGGATCGATCATGGCCAAACTCCGTCGGCCCGGGCGAAAGCCGGAAGACACCCATGTCGCCGGCGCGGGGGCCGAAAGCGACCGGCCGCGCGCGACGGCGGCGCTTGACTATCGGCCTTTCGGGAGCTTCATCTCGTCTTTCAGCCGAAGGGCGGCCTCGGTGAAGAGGTCGGCGAGCGCGAAGCGGTCGGTCTTGGAGTGGCGCAGCTCAGCGGCGGCCTTTTCGAGCGAGGACTTCTGTTCGTCGTGATTCTGGCGAAGTTCGTCGCGCAGCGTCTTGGACTGTTCGAGAATCTGCTTGCGAAGCTCGCGGTGCTCCTCGGCGGTGCGATCGGAGGCTTCGACGAGGCGCTTCTCGAGGTTTTTGGCGGTTTCGGCGAGGGAGGCGCCGAGTTCCTTGTCGGCCTTGGACCTCTCGTTCATTTCGACGCGGAGGCGCTCGATGACGGAGTTGATCTCGTTCTTGATATACAGCTCGAGGGAGTCGAGGCGCTTGCGGGATTCATCGCGCAAGTCGCCGACTTCCTTGGTGACGCGGTCCTCGAGGCGGGCGATGGCGCGGTCCATTTCACGCGCCTGGCTGCCGAAAAGAATGTCACGGATCTTGTCGAGGTTCTCGCCGCCGCCCGCGGAATCGGCTCCGTCGTTCATGCGGGCGGGAGCGGCGGCGTTCTTCCTGCTGTCATCGACCCTGCTCATGTTTGACTCCGTCCGATTGCTCATGAAAGCGCCGGTCGCGGCTCGCCGGAGAGGAAGCAATGCCTGCATGCACAGCTGGGGCGAGCGGCGTTCGGCGCTGTTCCGTCCTCTCAGACTACTTCCGGTCCGCTGCCGCGACCACTGCCTCGCCCGCGAATGGCGCACGTGGGATGAACGTCAGGTCCCATAGCTGCGGGCGAGGGAAGGGAAGGGATACGTGCCCACAAGTGCGACAGAACTTGTTTTAGGGTTTTGGAAGGATTGATCAAAGGGTGACCCCAGGTCGCGCGATGGAACACGTCCATCGTGCTCGAACGTGTCGGCGCGTGCGGGGGCGAACGGTCCGATCAAGAGTCGAGAGAGGCAACGGTAGACTCAGCAGATTCAAGTTCGGCGATGGCCGGTGAGGGGTCATGCATGGCGGGCGCGCAGGCAAGCGGCAGAATTCTGGTTGCGGATGACACGCCGGAGATCGCCGAGTTCGTGCGGCGCGTGCTGAGCAAGAAGGGCTACGAGATCACGCAGGCCAATGACGGCGAGGAGGCGCTGCGACTGGCGCGGGCGCTGAAGCCGGACCTGATGATCCTCGACATCATGATGCCGAAGCTGCACGGGATGGACGTGCTGAGGCAGCTTGCTTCACACGAGGAAACGGCGAGCATCGGGGTGATTGTCTGTTCGGCGCGGAACTTCAAGGGAGACTTCGATCGTGCCCGCGAACTGGGCGCCTTCGACTACCTGGTGAAGCCGTTCGAGCGGCAGGACGTGCTGGAGAAGGTGGATGCCTTTTTCGCGCGGCGCGCGACGACCGCCGTGGCGCCGCCGGCAATGCCGGCGCGTGCGCCCGCACCGGCCTCCGGGGCCGCGGGAGAGGCTTGGAGTCCGCAACTGGACGCGACGGGGGGGTACTGGCGGCTGTGGGGGACGCGGGGGTCCATCGCGGTTCCTGGGGCGAAGTTCGCGCGGCACGGGGGCAACACGAGCTGTCTGGAGGTACGGCGCGGAAGCGATCTGGTCGTGATCGACGCGGGCACGGGCATCCGTGACCTGGGGATGGAGCTGGTGAAGGAGGGGCCGCGGGAGATCACCGTGCTGATCGGGCATACGCACTGGGACCACATTCAGGGGTTCCCGTTTTTCGCGCCGGCGTACGTGAAGGGGTTCAAGGTGCGGCTGATGGGGGCGTCGGGGTTCGGGAAGGACCTCGAGTCGGTGTTCCGTGGGCAACTGGACCGGGACTACTTTCCCGTGGAACTGGACGATATGGCTGCGGAGCTGCAGTTCGGCACGCTGAGCGAGAATCCGCTCACGATCGGCGGGCTGAAAGTGTTCTGGGAGTACACGAATCACCCTGGGGCGACGGTCGGGTTCCGCGTCGAGGTCGGGAGCGTGAGGATTGCTTACATCACCGACAACGAGTTTCTGCAGGGGTACTTCGGTGATCCGCGCGATGTGAAACCGGACAGCACGATGCTGGCGCCGTTCCGGAAGATCGTCGAGTTCATCGAAGGAGTCGACGTGCTGATCAGCGAGGCGCAGTACACGAACGACGAGTATGTGAAGAAGGTGGGGTGGGGGCACACGTCGTTGTCAAATGCCTGCCTGCTGTGCAAGCTGGCGAAGGTCAAGCGCTGGATCGTGACGCATCACGACCCGGTGCATGACGACGACAAGCTGCAGCAGAAACTGAATCTTACGAAGCAGATTCTGCGGATGATCGAGTATCCGATCGAAGTCGGGCACGCGTTCGACGGCATGGCGGAGTACCTGCCGCCGTCTTGATTCACGGGCGGGGCGTGAGCGGTGATGACGGCGACGCGGGCGGCAGTTGCCGCCAAACGACGATGCCGGAGGCGAACGTCAGGATGCCCGACGCGTGAATGGGGAGGAGCATCGCGGTCGGCGCTCCAGCGGAGGCCGAGAACGCGTCGATGAGCAGGCCGGCAAGCAGGGCGCCCGCGGCGCAGCCGAAGTCGCGCCAGAAACGATACACCGCGAGGGCGCGGGCACGCCATGAGGGCCGGGAATGATCGGCGACGGCGGCGAGGAGCACGGGGTAGACCATCGCCGTGCCGATGCCGAGCATGAGAGAGGCCGTAAGCCCCGCGGCGAACGGCGCAGCAATGAAGAGCGCGATGACGGCGTGCGCGGCGGCCTGGAGCAGCATGCCCCCGACGATCAGAGGCCGGCGCCCCAATGCGTCGGACAGTTGACCTGTGAAAAGTTGGCACAGTCCCCATGTCATCGGGTAGAGCGCCGCGATGAGCGCCACCTGTTCGAGAGAGCAGCCGCGCGAGGCGAAGAGCAGCGGGAAGAGACCCCATGCGACTCCGTCGTTGAGGTTGTTGACCAAGCCGGCCTGGGAACAGGCACGAAGAGCGCGCGAGCGAAACGACGTGAACGCGAAGATGCTTCGGAAGTCCTGTGAAGGAGGTTCCGGAACCGAAGCAGAATCGGCCCCATGTTTGCGCGGGACGGACGTGCCGGAGACAGCCTCCATGCGGGCGTGAGGCGTGGTGTCGCGAATGACCAGAGCGGACAGGGCGAGGCCGACGAAGGCGTACGCCACGCCGAGATAGAAAGGCTGCGGGCGAAGAGCCGTCACAGAGGCTATGCAGCCGGTGACCCAGGCGGTCAGCCCAACGGCGAGGTATCCGGCGGATTCGTTCAATCCCAGCGCAAGACCTCGCCGTCGAGGTCCGACAAGATCGATCTTCATAACTACCGTCATGGACCAAGCGAGACCCTGGTTCAGGCCGAGAAGCACATTGGCGGCAACGATCCAGTGCCAGTGATCGGCCCACATGAGGATGAACGGGACGGGCAGGGCGAGCGCCCAGCCGACAATGAGGATGGACTTGCGTGTGAAGCGGTCCGCGAGGAGGCCCGCGAAGAGATTGGCGAAGGCTTTGACGACACCGAAAGAGATGATGAAGGTCGTGACGGCCGTGGCCGAGGTGATGTGAAACTCGCGTTCCCCCAGCAAAGGCACGATGGAGCGCTGCATGCCGACCATTCCGCCGACGAATGCGTTGATCAGGACGAGCAGCGAAAACTGCGGCCAGTTGGCGCGAAGCCCAAGGACGGGGGGAGACGTGCTCACGGGCAAAGAGTACCGTCGCAACGTCAGACAGCCGGCGGGGCGCCGCTCGAGGCAGAAGGAGCTTCACTCTCGAAGGCACTTCGGAGGACGTGGAACTGGCGGAAAAGCATGTACGCGGCCATGAGGACGAGAAACGCGGCGAAAATCCGCCGGAGCAACCGCTGATTCACGCGTTGACCGATGGATCCGCCGAGGAGAGAACCGATGATTCCGACGGCCGCGAAGATGCCGATAGTCGCGGGGTCCACGTGCTCGCCTGCCTCCTGGAGCACGGCGAGCGACTTGATGAAGCCGGTGATGCAGTTGAGCGTGATGATGGCGAGGGAGGTTCCGACGGCGGAATGCATCGGAAGGCGGCTGAGCAGGACGAGCGCGGGGACGATGAGGAAGCCGCCGCCGACTCCGACGAGGCCGGTGATGATTCCGACGACGAAGCCCTGCATGACGAGCAGCAGGGCGGGCGTCGGCGCACGGGGGCCGAGAGCGGGGGCGGATTGGGAACTCGTTGATGACGCGGCTTGATCCGACGTGCGGGGGGAACTGCGGGCCATGAGGACAGCGGCGAGAAGCATGATCAGGGCCAGCAGAGCGATCTGCAGATCGCCGGCGATGAAATGGGCGAGGTAGGCGCCGAGCCATGCGGCGATCATGCCGGGGAGGCCGAAGAGGATCACGCTGCGCATGTCGAGCCGACGGCCCACGGCCGCACGGACGGCGCCGCAGAGCGCGATCAGGCCGACGATGGCAAGGGATTCCGTGATGGCCTGCTTCTCGGAATGGTGAAGCAGGTAATGAAGAATGGGCACGGTGATGATGGCGCCGCCCGAACCGAGAAGGCCCAGCGACACGCCGACCAGCAGTGCACCGACGAGGGAGTAGATCATTCAGAGCGTCGCGAAGTGGCGGCGTGCGGGCGCGGTTCAGCGTTCGGTCGGCAGGCCGGCCTGCTCCCAGGCCATGAAGCCGCCGCCAAGGTTGATGGCGTTGTAACCGGCCTGTTGCAGGAGCGCGCAGGCGCGGGCGGACCGGCCGCCCGAGCGGCAGTTGACGAGCATGGGTTTGTCGCGCGGGAGCCTGGAGATGTGCGCGGCAAGCTGAGTGTGATTGATGTTGATCGCGCCAGGAAGGTGCCCGGCGGCAAACTCGGCGGGTGTCCGCACATCAAGGAGGAAGAACTCGCCGTTGCGGGCGCGCGGGGCGGCGGTCTGAACATCCAGCTCCTTGCCGACCGCAAGGCCGCGGGCGGTGCGAGCGAACTCCGCGAAGACCGAGGGAGCGGCGTATGAGGCGATGTGATCAAGTCCGATCCGGATCAGATCGCGTATGGCCGTATCGAGGCGCGCCGGGTCGATGATAAGCGTGATCGGAAGCGAATCGTCAAGGATGTAGGAGCCGGCGAGCGTGTTGAAGGAGTTGTCCAGCGGGATATACAGAGACCCCGGGATGTGACCGGCGATGAACTCCTTCCAGGTGCGGGTGTCGATGATCGCCTCAGAGCGCGTGGAGAGCGCGGCGAGTTCCGAGGCGGCCAGGGCGCGCGGGCGAGGCAGGTCACCGAGGACGGGCGGCCCCAGCTTGTTCAGCCGCTTCATGCGCGCGAAGTAGAGAGGCGGATCGGGTTGCCCGGAGAGAATGAAGTCCACGAAAGCGGCCTGACCGGAGGCCGCGGCGCGGATCGAGGGGTTGAATCGCTTTTCATAGCCGACGGTGGACTGAGGGACGGCTCCGAGCGCCTTGCCGCAGGCGCTGCCGGCGCCGTGCGCGGGCCAGACCTGCAGGAAATCGGGAAGCTCGAGGAATCGCTGGACGGACTTGAAGAGGTCGCGCGCGGCCGGTTCCTTGGCGCCGACCTGGCCGGCGGCGGTCTCGAGGAGGTCGGGCCGGCCGAGGTCGCCGACGAAGATGAAGTCGCCGGAGATCAGGCCCATCGGTTCGGTCGCGCCGGAGCCGAGGTCGGTGACGAGGAAGCACAGGTGCTCGGGCGTGTGGCCCGGCGTGTGCAGCGCGCGGAACTCGATGTTGCCGACCTTGAAGGTGTCGTTGTGCTTCAGCAGCCTGTGGTCGTATGCGCCGCCTCCGGACTTGGCATGCAGCCACTGATACTTCCAGTCCGGGCCGCCTTCATCGGAGAGATACAGCCGAGCGCCGGTGGCCTCTGCCAGCTCGCGGGCGCCGGAGAGGAAATCGGCGTGAATGTGGGTTTCGGCAACGGCGGTGATGCGAACGCCTTCCTTGCGAGCGAGGGACAGCAGGCGGTCGATGTCGCGCTCGGGATCGAAGACGATGGCCTCGCCGGTGCGCTGGCATCCGATGAGGTACGCGGCCTGCGCGAGGTGATCGTCGTACATCAGTCGAAAGAGCATGGTTTCTCCGGAAGGACGGGGAAAACGGCGTCAGGAGATCGCACTGAGAGAAAACCAATTCTATGCGACCAGCCAGCAGGCGGCGTGCAGCCGGAGCCTCAGCGCGGTAGAACGTGGATTCGTGGGGCAGGCGGAAGCGGGGAGTCAGCGAGGATGCATCATGGCGAATGAGGATCGGTTTCAGGTCGTCATCGCGGGCGGCGGGAGCGGGGGCATTTCTGTCGCGGCGAGGCTGTGCAAGGCGATCAAGCCGCAGAACATCGCGATCATCGAGCCTTCGGACCGGCACTATTACCAGCCGCTGTGGACGCTGGTGGGCGGCGGAGTGGTGCCCCGCGAACGAACGCTGCGCGCGGAATCTTCGCTCATCCCGGAGGGTGTGACATGGGTGAAGGATTCGGTCGTGTCCTTCGACCCGGAAGCAAATCGGGTAAGGACGGCGGGGGGAAGGACGATCGGGTACGACTTCCTCGTGGTGGCGCTGGGCATCCAGATCGACTGGGGCAAGGTGAAGGGCCTTGAAGGGGAAGTCGGCAGGAACGGCGTGTGCAGCAACTACAGCTACGACACGGTGTCGTACACGTGGGAGACGATCCGGAACTTCAAGGGTGGAGCGGCGATCTTCACCCACCCGGCCACGCCGATCAAGTGCGGCGGTGCGCCGCAGAAGATCATGTATCTTGCGGATGATGCGTTCCGCAGGCAGGGCGTGCGCGAGAAGTCCACGATCGAGTTCTTCATCGGCGACCCGGTGATTTTCAAGGTCAAGAAGTACGCCGACGCGCTGATGAAGGTGATCGAGCGGAAGGGGATCACGGTCCAGTTCAAGCACAACCTGACGGAGCTGCGCGTGGGATCGCGCGAAGCGGTGTTCCAGAACCTCGACACGAAGGCCGAGGTGGTGCGCAAGTGGGACATGATCCATGTGACGCCGCCGATGAGCGCCCCGGACGTGATCAAGCAAAGCCCGCTGGCCAACGCGGCAGGCTGGGTGGACGTGGACAAGGCGACGCTCCGGCACGTCAAGTTTGCCAATGTCTTCGCGCTGGGCGATTGCAGCAGCCTGCCGACGAGCAAGACGGGCGCGGCGATTCGCAAGCAGGCGCCGGTGCTTGTGCAGAACCTGCTGGCCGCGATCTCGGGCGGGACGCCCGCGGCGACCTACGACGGATACACGTCGTGCCCGCTGGTCACGGGGTACGGCAGGCTGATCCTGGCGGAGTTCGACTACGACCTCAACCCCAGGGAGACGTTCCCGTTCGACCAGTCCAAGGAGCGCTGGAGCATGTACATGCTGAAGAAGAACGTGCTGCCGGCGCTGTACTGGCAGGGGATGATGAAGGGCCGGGCGTGAGCGCGAGCCGGGGCGCGGTTTACCGATTCTCGCTGAGGCGGTCGAGAAGCCGGGTGGTGGCGGTGTCGGAGGGATCGGCGGCGGCCGCGAGGGCAAGGGCGCGCCGGGCGTCCTCGGTTCGGCCGAGCTGGTGGTAGATCATGCCCTGGAGGCGTGGCGGAAGCGCGTTGCCTGGGGCCCGGGCGATGGCGCGATCGAGCGAAGCGACGGCGTCGTCGAGCCGGCCTTCACGGCGCTGAGCGACCGCGAGGAAGAGATACCCCTCGTAGCGCTGCGGCGCGAGAGCCAGCAGGCGCGATGCGGCGGACTGGAGGGCGCGATCATCCTCGAGGATGACGGCGCACTCGGCGAGCTGGACCCATGCTTCGATGTCGGAGCGGCCTTCGGGAGAATCGGTGAGCTGCGTGAGGATGGCGCGGGCTTCGACGGGCCGGTCCAGTTCGAGCAGACAGCGCGCGTGCGTGTGCATGAGATCGCGCCGGTCCTTGTACTCGGGGAGGGCGCGCAGGCGCTGAAGCGAGCGGTCGGCGTCCGCGAAGTCACCGCCGGCTAGCTGAGCGCGGGCGAGGTCCTCGACGAGCGAGGGATCATCCGGCGACAAAACGCAGGCTTCGGCGAACAGGCTGACGGCGCGAGCAGGATCGCCTTCCATCATGGCGATGTGGCCGAGCGTCTGGCGGATGCCGGAGCTGTACCTGGACTCGTTGCGCACGCCCTCGAGCAAGGCCGAGGCCTCGTCGAGTCGATCCATTTCAATGAGCATCTCGGCGGCGGCGACGATGTACTGCGAGTTCGATGGGTCGAGGTCCGCCGCGCGACGGTAGGCATCAAACGCCTCGCTGGGCTGATCGAATCGCTCCAGCACGATGGCGTGGTAATAGTGGTTTTCCGCGTTGTCGGGATCGAGGTCCAACGCGCGCTCGATGGATTCCAGCGCGGGTTCCAGCCGGCCCAGCTCGATGAGGATGCGTGCGCGAAGCAGGTGCGACCGGGCGATCTGCGGGTTCAGCAGAATGGATTGATCCACATTCTTGAGCGCGTGTTCCAGATCACCGGCTTCGAACTGCTGGTGCGCGAGGTCCCATGTGGTGGCCGACTTGATGCCGGCCATGCGGGCCTGAGCCTTCTCCTTGAAATCTCCCGTGTAGGCGCCGTGCCCGGCGCAGCCCTCCAAGGTCGCCGCGAGACCGATGCAGAGCAGCGGCATGGCACGAGGGAAGTTCACGAGCGAGGCTCCTTCGGATCGGGCGCATCCGAGATGCGAGGAGCTTCCTCCGGATCGGCCGGCTGCGGCTCGAGGGGGGCATCTTCCGGAAAGACTCCGGGAGAAACGTCCGCGGCGGGATCCGGCTCGAGGGGGGGCAGAGCATCGGGCGGAAGCTGAATCTGCTCCTCAAGCTCTTCGTTGACGACGCGCGAGAGGATGCTTCTGGTGGGCCACATGTCCTTGGCGCCCATGAGCTGCTCGCGGATGCGGATGGCCTCGGGCTGATACGGATTCAGCTCGAGCGATCGGCGGATGGCCCAGAGGGCGCGATCGTAGTCGCCGATCTGGGCGTAGCGCTCCGCGTCGAGATTGAGCTGGGCGCTCTGGCGGTCGCGGCTCCAGGGAAGAAGGCCCTGGCGCGAGCCGGCGCGGACCCGATCGGCGTAGGCGAGGGCACGATCTGCCTGATCGAGGACCGCGGCGCTGTTCATGATCGTGGACTTGACGAGGAACATGATCTCGGAGCGGTTGGTCTGATCGTCATGGCCGCGGAACGCCGCGCCGATCAGGGGAATGTCGCCGAGAATGGGAACCTGATTGCGCGAGTTGGTGGAATCCTCGCGGAAGAGGCCGCCGAGCACCGCGGTGTAGCCGGCGGGAAGGAGAATGTCGGTGACGACGGTCTGGATGCGTTCATCGGGGATCTGCTGGGTCTGTCCGCCGGCGCCGATGACGTTGCGGAACGTGACATCCGAGACCTTGGGCTTCAGCTCGAGACGGACCATGTCGTCACGGAGGACGAAGGGACGGATGTCAAGCTCGATGCCCGTGTCGATGTACTTGATGGTCTGAAGGACCTGATTCTCGACGACGGCGGTTTCCAGATAGCCGACGCGCGTGCCCACGAGCACGCGGGCACGCTGGCGGTTGAGGGTGAGAACCTTGGGATTGGAAAGGAGGGAGACATCCGTGACCTGATCGAGGGCGCGGATGAAGACGCCGACATCGCCGGCGACGATCCCGCCGCGGACTGTGGCGGAACCCGAGCCGGTGTTGCCCGGATTCGAGACGACGAAGCCGCGGTTGTCATCGTTCGTGGACGGATCGCCGTCGTCGGAATCGGGCGAGTTGAAATCGATGGGGTTGAAACTGTCGGGGAAGCCGAAGAAATCCGTGAACTGGACCTCGGAAAGCAGGGCGAAATCGATGCCGAAGGCGTTGGCCTCGTTGAGCGTGGTCTGAACGACGGTCGCTTCGAGCAGAACCTGCGACGGCGGGGTATCGAGTTCCTCGAGCAGCGCGGCGACCTGATCGAGGTTCTCGGGATAGTCGACGATGATCAGCGCGCTGTGGAGGGAGTACTTGTCCACGTCCGGGGTGTAGATGTCATCACCTTCGGAACTCGATGACTGGTTGGGGCCGAAGCCGGAGGGATAGTTGGAGGGAGGCTGAGTCGGGACGGCGCCCGCCTCGGCAGGTTCGGACGCGGCGCCGGGATCGCGCGCGGCCTCCACGGTTCCTCCCGAGGAGAGCAGGGTTCGGACGAAGCGCTGAGCATCATCGGGCGTGAGATAGTTGAGGTGAAAGACGCGGACGACGCGCTGCTGCTCGGCCTTGCGCACGGAGGACAACTGCTCGGCGGTGAGGACGTGAATGAAATCGCCGCGTTCGATGTAGCCGAAGCCGTTGGCGCCGAGCAGTGCATCGAGGGCGTCGTAGAACGCGACGCCGTAGATCGTGGCGGAGACGCGGCCCTTGACGTCCTTGTTGGGAAGAATGTTGCGGCGCGACTGCACGGCAAGCTTCTGAAGCACGTTGACGATCTCCTCGTTCTGCACGAGGATGTCGACCGTCATGTAGGGCGAGACGCGGACTTCGCAGTACGCAGGAAGTTCCGACTCATCGGATGAGCTGTTCGTCGGCTCGGGCAGCGCCGCTGCCGGCAATGAGGGAGTCGTCGCGGGTTGTGCAAGCAGGGGCGTCGCCGGGCCAAGCCCGAGGGTTGCGAAGAGGAAGGGCAGGCGGACGCCGGAGCGAATCATGCGCGATCTCGGGTGCTTGGAACCGGCCACGAAGGGGTTGCGGCACGCTCTATCGCTCAGCAGGCTACCCGAATGTCGGTGAGCCGGTCAAAGCGTTCCGGAACGGGGCGGGATCGGCGCTCGTGATTGACTGGGGCTTGGGGACATCTGAGAATGAACCTCATGAAGGGGCTGGGAACGGAAGCTGAGCCATGAGCGAGGGCCAGAACGGCAATGCCGCGACGGTGAAGCATCCGGAGAGGGGTGAGCTTGTTGCATATCGCGCCGGGATGGCGTTCTTCCTCGGCCCGTTGCTGGGGCTGATGGAAGACGAGTCGGTGTCGGAGATCATGGTGAACGGGGCGGGGAACATCTATGTCGAGCGCGGGGGGAAAGTGGTGCGGACGGATGTAACGTTCGAAAGCGAGGAGGCGCTGCGCGCGGCGGCGAACAACATCGCGCAGTTCGTAGGCAAGACCATCAGCGTGGATGAGCCGCTGCTGGACGGGCGACTGCCCGACGGGTCGCGCGTGTGCATCGTGCTGGCGCCGATCAATGCGGCGGGGACGAGCGTGAACATCCGGCGGTTTTCGCGCAAGGCGGTGAACCCGGAGTTCCTGGTCGAGAAGAAGGCGATCACGGCCGAGGCGCTGGAGTTCATTCTGCTGGCGGTGAAGGCGGAGCAGAACATCGTCGTGAGCGGCGGGACAGGCTCGGGCAAGACGACGCTGCTGAACATTCTTTCGACGGCGTTCGGCGACAACGAGCGCATCGTCGTGATCGAGGACACGCGGGAGCTGCAGATCCAGAAGGAGCACGTGGTGCAGCTCGAAGCCCGTCCGGCGGACGCATACGGCAAGGGCCAGATCACGGTGCGGGATCTCTTCGTTTCCTCGCTGCGCATGCGGCCGGATCGGATCGTGGTGGGCGAGGTGCGGCGCGGTGAAGCACTGGACATGGTGCAGGCGATGACGAGCGGGCACACGGGTTCTCTGGCCACGCTGCACGCGAACTCGCCTTCGGAAGCGTGCGGGCGACTGGAGACGATGTGCATGATGGCGGACATCGGGCTTCCGCTGCCGGCGCTGAGGCGGCAGATCGGCGCGGCGCTGCACCTGGTGATTCAGGCGGCCAGGCTGCACAACGGTCGTCGCCTGATTACGCAGATCAGCGAGATCGGTTTCGATGAGGCGACGAACGCATACATCGTGAACGATGTCTTCACGCTGGACACCTCGCTGGAGCTCCCGGAACTGAAATGGACCGGGCATGTGCCGAGGCTCGCGAAGGAGCTGGCGTGGCGCGGGCTGTCCGGCGAGGTGAAGCACGCGGCGAGAGTTTTGTTCCCGGGAGGCAAGGCGCCGAAGGGAGGCGCGCATGCAGGCCACTGAGGAGACGAACCGGATCAGCCGATTGCGTGCACTCGCGAAGGACGAGCGCGGCGCACTGATGACGGACTGGGTGCTGCTCACCATCGCGACCGTGTTTCCCGGCGCGTATGTGAGCTATCTCGCGCAGGAAATGGTTCGCGCATTCTTTTTCAGGTTGACCGGGATCATTACCCTGCCGTTCCCCTAACGATTGAATCAAGGTTTGGGTTTGGATCGTCCGAGAATGAATGGTAGTATGCGAAAGACGTCGGCCGCACACCCCGAACAAGGAGATGCATGGACATGCTCGAGCGCACGCGCCGCTTCCTGAAGCGACTTCACGAGGATGAGAGCGGACCGAACACGGTGGAATGGGTTCTGCTCATCGTGGTCGGCCTGGTCATCCTGATTGCGATCTACCTGGTGGTCACGCTGATGATGGACAGAATGCGTGGCGAAACCAACAACGTCGTGAACAACAACTTCGAGTGATTTTTTCCGGAGATGCACGGCCGAGAGGGCTGGCGCTCTCTCGGCGCGAAGATTGACGTGAAGGCGGCCTTCGGCCGGCGCTGGCCACTCTTGATTTGACCGGGTCGCACCCGGTTGAACGGAGCGTGACGCGTCGTACCGAAGGCCGCCTCATTCGTTGATTGCGGACGCCCGCCGGTGTCGGGCGCGCGAAGGTGGTGGAAGTGGGCCACGCTCCCGAGAACTCGGACCGCGCGGCTGCGGATGCGATCCACGGCTCCGACGGAGCATCGAGAGCGGCTTCGGGGTCGCCGAGCGATGCTCCCGGGATGTCACGGGAAGCGAAGTCGGGGGGATCGGACCTGTGCTGGTGGGTCCTGGGACTGTGCGCGTGCGCCGTCATTGCTTCGGTCATTCATGTCGGGTTCCACCGCAGCGACCGCGGCTTCTTCATGCTGACGCTGTGCTTCATGGTGTGCCTGATCGGGGGCTGGCACGACGCCGCAAGCCGGCGCATCCCCAACCGCCTGACGTATCCGGCGATGATGCTGGGTCTGGGGGCGAACCTGATCGCGCATCCTGTTCTTGAGGCCCTTGGGGCGGACGTGGCGCTGCTGTGGGCGGGGACGGTCGGGCCGCGAGAGGGTTTGCTCGGGTTCGGGCTGTGCGCCGCGATCGGGGTGCTGAGCTTTCTGTCGCGGGGGCTTGGGGGAGGGGACGTGAAGCTGCTGGCGTCGGCGGGGGCGATGCTCGGTTTCACGGCCATTGTGCCGGTGCTCTTCAACACGCTGATCGTGGCGGCGGTGATCGGAGTGCTGAACCTGGCCTTGAAGGGTGCCGTCGTGGCGAAGACGCAGGTTCTGGCGCACAATCTGCTGGCGTCGGTGGTCACGAAGCAAGGACTGAAGGATTTCTATCCATTTGCAAAGACGGAAGCGCCGTTCGTCGTCTCGCTCACCATCGGGCTGATCCTGGCGCAGTTCATCGAGCTGCACCGGGTGTTGCTGGACTGGCTTGGAGGCGTGTGACCAGCCGATGATTCGCCGGATCGGGAAAGTTCTGGCCGGATTGCGGGTGGAAGCCGGGCTTGTGCTCGGCGTCTGGGCGATGGTGTGGGCGTTGGGGCATCCGGCGCGGGTCGCCGAGAGCCTGGGGATGGATCCGTATCCGTGGGCGAACCGCGTGTTCTTCGCGGCGGCGGGCGGCGCCTGCGCGGCGATGTGCGTGCTGGTATGCAGGCTGGCGAGGCGGCTGTGGATCCGCATGCGACGGGCGGCGCGCACGGAAGAGCTGGCGTTCTGCGAGAGGGGCGTGCTGCTGGCGGAGTTCACGCTGGCGCTGCCGACGATCGCTGTCGCGATCCTTGTGATCGTGCAACTGGCGCTGATCGTGCATGCGGCGGTCGTGGTGCGCTATGCGGCGTTCTGCGCGGCACGGACGGCGATCGTGAGCTTCCGACGGCATCCGGACCTCAGCCCGATCGAAGATGAGATCACGGGAATCGATGAAGACGGCGAGGTGGCGCAGTCGGCGATCATCGTGCTTGCCTCCATTTCACCGATGGCCACGACTGGAGTGCTGTCGATCGGTGACGCGGCCATGCAGATTCACGCGGAGCAGGCCGGGCCGTGGGGGACATCGACGCTCGCGGAGCGGTGCTACTACTCGCGGTACACGACGTTCGTGACGGTGGAGGTCGAGTATCCACCGTCGGACTTCGACTTTTCGGCGATTCCGGAGGTCTGGCCGGGAAGACAGGTGACGGTGACGGTGCGGTATGTCTACCGCCTGTCGGTGCCGGGCATCGCATACCTGCTGCCGGGGCTGGGCGAAATCCTGCCGGACAAGCCGGGCGTGCCGGGCTTCGGGGTGACGCTCGAGCAGCGCGTGCGGATGCAGAGCACCGGCGCCCGCGAGGGGCCGCCCGGCGTGCTGCTGGATGGGAGCGGAGTGATATGAGTGCGCGCCGCCTCATCAATCTGTTTCTGGACGAGGGGTGCGGCGGAAGCGCGCTGGCCGCGCGGCTGAAGAGCCTGCATCGATCCGAGCGCGGCTCGATGACGCTGTTCTTCCTGGCGATATCGCTGATGTTTTTCGCGCTGATCGCGCTGGTGTGGAACACGGGGCGCATCACGTCGGCGCGCATGCGGGTGCAGGCGGTGGCGGATGCGGCGGCCTATTCCTCGGCGGTATGGACGAGCCGGGGAGTGAACCTGGTGACCGGGGCGAACATGATGATGGTCCGCAACGCTTCGGCGCACGTGGCGGCGGTCTCCACGCAGGCGGTCATCGCGGGGGTTCCGGCGAACTGGTCGCAGGCGCTGGCGGAAGCGGCGCTGTGCAATCCGCCCCAGCCTTGCATCGACGCGGTGCTGGCGCAGATCGCGGTGGAAGCGCCGATCCTGTCGGCCCTGATCGCGCGCTCGGCGACGGAATCCAGCCAGGCCGTCGCGACGAACAAGTTCCTCGATCGCGTCGAGGAGCTGAGCGATTTTGAAGTGGCGCTCGTCTCGGCGATTCCGGATGCGATCGAAGCCCAGCGCGATCGCCTCGAAGACTACTACGGGGTGAGCATCCGCTTGACGAGACCGGGATTCGGCAACGGCGAAGTGCTGGCACCGCTCGTGACCGGCACGACGGAGAGCTTTGCGACGGCGCTTTCGCTGCGGTTCTTCGGTTCGGACAACCATCTGCCCTCGGAGATGAACTTCGCGGGGATGGATCCGCTGGGCAAGGCGAACCAGATCTGGAACGACACGGCGGCGGCGACCATCGCGGCGATTGCTCCGGGCATCGTGCACTTCGTGCTGCCGACGCAGAACGGCGCCGTCGAGGAAGGGCCTCAGACCGCGGAGCAGCGGGCGCACTTCACGGTCGTCGCTACGGCTGTGCTCGAGAACGTTTCTGCGGGGCGCATCGTGGCGCCGTCCATCTTTCCGGACGGGGTGAACGTCGAGGACGTGCTGATCGCGTTCGCGCAGGCGGAGACGTACAACCCGATCGAGGCGCGGCTGCGCGCGTTCAACAGCGACCTTCCCACGCCCTACCGCGTGTGGACGACATGGGGCTGGTCCTGGCAGCCGCGGCTCACGCGGTCGGATCTGCTCGTGCCCGCGCTGCAAGGCGATCCGACGATGAGGGAGATTTTCGAGCGGCAGCGCATCGGGAGCGACGATGACGAGGTTATTCAGCAAGTCATTCTGCACTGAGAGCCGGCGGGGCCGAACTGCCGCGCGGCGCGGGACCGTCATGGTCGAGGCGGCGATGATCATGATCGTCCTCGTCGTCCTGCTGCTGGTATCGCCGGCGATCTACGGGCTGATTCGAGCCGAGGCCGCGGCCAGAGCGGATGCGCATTGGCAGATGTTCCGGCAGGGCAACTCGTGGGTTCAGCTGCCGCCCTACACGGTTCCCATCGGGGTGAATCCGGGTGGCGGGCAGGTGGGGCACCCGACTCCGCTGGCGGCTCAACTGCCCCCGCTGGTGCCGTTTCCTCCGGTCACACTCTCGGGGTACCAGTCGCTGTCGAACAGGCCGGTGGAGGGCCGGGGTACGTACAGCCAGGCGTATTTCGCGGGTGAAGCGTTTTCGGGAGTGTGGGAGGTCGAGCGGAGGTCGTATCTGATCCGCTCACCGTGGACATGGAGCAGCTATCCGTACGTTCAGACGCAGGACCCCGGCGAGACGACGCGCGTGCGGAACTGGTGGAACAACAGCAACAGCGCAACGCTGCCGGAGGCAACGCGGGTTGCGCTGGGACTGGGGGAATGAACGGCGCGCGGGCGCGTTCGCCGGGGCGACGAACCGTCAGAACACCTGGATTTCGAGCAGCCCGGGGTCCAGCACGAAGCGCTCGGCGAGGGCGCGTGCCTGCTCGAGCGTGAGCGCTTCGCCTCGCTTGAACTGCACGTACATGGTGTTCTCGTTTTCGAGCAGCATCGCGTGCACGCGCACTTCCTCGGCGCCGGCCGCTCGCAGCGCTTCTTCCAGACGTCCGCAGAGCGCCCAGGGATCGACGCGCACCTCCATGCGCAAGCGTGGGAGCGCCGGGGCGAGGCGACGGCCGAGGAGCGCGGCTTCCGCGGCGTTGAACAAGGGGCCGCGGATGCGCAACTGGTTGACGCGGGGGATGTCTTCCAGCTCCAGAGCGCCGACGGGGACGTTCCAGGCGACGAACGTGCGGAACTGCGAGGGACTCAGCGCCATCAGCGTGGACTGGTTGATGGCATCGAGGGTCGGGCCTGCTCCCTCGGGCGAGGCTTCCTCGAGCGAGGCCAGGGCGGAAAGCTCCTGGTGAATACTCAGGATGCGATCGGCGGAGGGCAAATCCTTGTTCAACGCGACGGCGGCGACGGCGGGCAGCTCCGCGAGAAGCTCGCTGCGGCGCTGGAGCACAGCCGGGCCTGCCGCCGACGACTCGGCGATGGAACGGAGCGCGGCCGCGACTTCCTGGACCCGTCGGAGGGCCTGGGCGTCGCCCTCCAGAAGGCGATCCGCAAGAGGCGGCAGTTCGGCGAGCAGCGCGGGCTGCTCCGATGGACTGGCAGTGACGGGAGGCTGATCAGGCGGGGTCGCGGGCTGCTCGACGGGGGTGTGTTGCGCGACGGAAGGTTCCTCGCTCGGCGAAGCAGCGGGCGGGCGAACGACTTCCGGTCGCCGCGCCTCGTCGCGTGCCACGAGGTTCGCCTTCAGAGTTTTCGGGGAGCGGAAGCCGGTTTCGGCCTGCGCTGCGAAGTCGCGATACAGCGGGTGCTCGATCTCGAGGCGGAACCTGCCGTACTTCACGGGGGCTGAGGCGGTGCCGTCCTCGCCGGTCTGGACGACGACGGGTGTATCGGGGTTCTCCGACTCCACGAAGCGAACAGTGGCGCCGGGGGTCGGCGGATTGGTGGAGATCACCACCGTGACCTGCTTGGGAACGACGCGCTCGACCTTGAACGACTTGCGCGCCAGAACGACACCGCCGGGACCACGGATCGAGAGCGAAACCTCCTGCTCGCCAAGGCGCGGCGTGGCGACCTCGCCGCTGAACTGTCCGTTCTCGATGTTGACCGGGAAGGTCTGGCCGGATGGAGTTTCAATCTCGATGGTCGAGTTCTGGGGAATGTGGTCGATACGGCCGCTGACGACGATGGTGTCGGCATCACCCTTGTAGACATCGCCTTCGGCAAGGGCGATGACGGGAGCGGGGTTCTGCGTCAGCAGGAACATGGCCACGACGGCGAGGGTGAGCACAATGGCAACGGCCGCGAGGACGGCGGAGCGGACCCAACTGGTCGATTCCTTCTTTCCGTCGCCGAACTCGAAAGACTCGCCGCCGAGGGTGAATGTGGCGACGGCGCCGTCGGTCCTGGAAAGCTGCTTGATGGCCTCGCGCGCGGAGGGGATGCGCTTCTCAGGTTCCTTCTGGGAAAGGCCGGCGATGACGTCGGAAAGGTCCTTGGGGAAGTCGGGGATGAGTTCGGCGACGGGCTTGAGCGTCATCTGCTTCGAACAGTGCCAGTACATCCACTTGGCGCGATCGTCGCCGGAGGTGGTTTCGGACGGGTCGTCCAGGTCGTAGATGGACGGGAACTGCATGCGATAGAGGCGCTTGCCGAGGGCGAAGCGGTAGGCGGACAGCCCGAGGGAGTACAGATCGGTGACGGGCGATTCGCGGCCGAAGGAAGCATCGAGCAGCTCTGGGGCGGCGTACTGGACGGTCAGGACATTGAGGGTGGACTCGCGGTTGTGTCGGCGGGCGAGGCCGAAGTCGGCGATCTTCCAGACGCCGAAGCGCGACGTGAGAATGTTGTTGGGTTTGATGTCGCGATGGATGATCGGCGGGTCGAAGTGGTGGAGGACATCGAGCGCCCGCAGGATGTCGCGGAGCATGTACCGAACCTGATTGGGATCGGCTGGTTCGTCGGTAATCTGGCGTTCGAGGTTCGGGCCGAGAAGCTCCATGGCGATCCAGGGGCCGACCTCCGGATCGATGTCGAAGTCGAGCACTTCGACGATGTGAGGAGAAGCGGTTGCATCGAGGAGAATCTCGACCTCATGCTTGAGAGCCTGGACCTGGTCCTGATTCTCGAGCCGCCATCCCTGCAGCACCTTGATCGCGGCGGGGCGATTGATGGCGAATCGGAGTTTCTGGACGGCGCGGTACACCGTGGAGTTGCCGCCGGGTTCGATCTGGTCGAGGACCTCGAAGTTTCCTAGCGTTTTCTTCATCGGTGTCACTTCTTCGGCTGGGCCGCGGCCTGCTGCTCGGCGAGCTGGCGGCGGGTGCTCTCGGCGCGCCGGCGGACGAACCAGTAGGCGGCATCAGCATACGCGGAATCGGTGTTCCACTCCGGATCGGAGCTTGAAGCGGCGGTATCCCAGCCGGTGATCACGCCGAGTGCCTTGTGGGTCTTGGATGCATGCTCGGCGAACGTCGGCGAGCCGTTGACGGCGTCGGGAATGGGCGTGCTGAGCATCGCGGAGCGGAGCCTCTCCCACTTTACGACGGCGCCGGCGAGGTCGCCGACCTGTTCCGTGCGCCAGGCATCGCGAAAGAGCATGACGAACTCGTCGGGAACTCGCCGCTCGGCGCCCCACTGCGCCATGCGGGACTCGATGCGGAGGAACCCCTGGCGCCACTGCGCGGCCGATACCGGACGCTGCGCTTCAACCGGCTTGGGCAGAACAAGGAACAGCGCCACGATCAGCGCGCCGACGAAGAAGATCAGCGTCAGGATCAGCGGAACGAGGTGCGTTCTGTGCTGTCGTGCATGGGTGGTAAGCTCGACAATGATCTTGCACAGGGGCGAAAGTTCGATCTCGTCCGCAGGATTGAGCCGCTCGGGGCGGTCCACTTTCTTTCCGCGGACGAGCGTGCCGAGAGCCGAGAGGTTCTCGATGAAGAGCTTGCCGTCCGTGAGGCGTACGGTTGCGTGCTCCCAGGAGACGGAGTCGTCGCGCACGCGGAGCTGGGCGGCGGCGGAGCGGCCGATCAGGCAATCGCGACCTTCTTCGATCTCGACCGACTTGCCCTCGTCCTGGCCGGAGATGACTCGGAGCACGTACGTCATGGAAGGGCGCGCCTCGCTGGATGGTGAAACGAAGATCAGAGTATCGCAGCCATTTCCTCGCTGTAGACCAGGCGGACGATGAAGGGAGCAAACAGAAGAATCAGTGAAGCGACGAGCACCAGCATACCGGGAACGAGAACGAGGACCTTCGCTTTACCTGCGACTTCGGTGGCGTCCTGCACGCGCCGGACACGAACGCGGTTGGCGAGGCGTTCCAGCGTTTCGGCGATGGGCTGGCCGAGTTCATCGGACTGAAGAATGTCGTCCACGAAGCTGCGGATCACCTTGATGGGAAGGCGCTGGGCAAGATTCTCGAACGCCTGGCGCATGGTGGCGCCGACCTCGATTTCGATCAGCGTGGCCTTGAACTCCTCGCCCACCGGGTGGTCGCGGTAGTCGATGGTGACGCGCTGGAGAGCGATGGGCAGCGAAGCGCCGGAGCGGACGGAGAGCACCAGCAGCTCGAGCACGAAGGGCATGGCGCGTTCGATGCGCTGATCGCGCTTCTTGGCGCGCTTGTCGAGCGAGCTGCTCACGAGTCCCGGGCCGAGGATGATGCCGACGAGGCCGAGGAGCGCCGCGATCGGTCCTGCTCCGAGCAGCACCCCGAGCACAAGCCAGGCGCTGAACACGAGAAAGGGAGTGGCCAGGAGGCTGATGAGGAGGCTCAGAGCCATCAACTCGTCGTCGTTCATGCCCCCGGGCCATCCGGCTCGGGCGTACCGCTCGGCGAGCGAAGCCTTCACGGAATCGAGCTTGAGCTTTCGACTGAGGGGAAGAATGAGCGGAGACACGCGAAGGAAGAGCGCAAAGAGGGGCGAAGCCTCGCGCAGGCGCTCGCGGCGCGCCTGCATCTGCAGCTCGCTGAGCACGGCGCGGATGGGTTCGATCTTCTGCCGCACGGTGAGGGCGACGCCCCAAAGAAGGAGCGTGACGGCAGCGCCGGCGGCGAGGCACGATGCCAGCAGCAGGTAGGGGTTGCCCAGGCCCTTTGAGAGTGCGTCAAACATCGGAACCGACGATCCTCCAGGCCCAGAAGGTGCCGAGCGCGGTGAGCGCGATGGATGCTCCGAGCATCATGAGGCCGACGGGGGTCGTGAAGAGCATTCCGACGGCGCCGGCATCGATGAAGCAGGAGAGTCCGAGCATGATGACGGGAGAAACGGCGAGCACCTTGACGTTCATGCGTCCCTCGGCGGTGGCGGCGCGGACCTCCTGCCTCATGCGCTCGATGCCCTCCACGGAGAACGCGAGCCGCTCCAGCGTGGTCACGACATTGCCGCCCATGCGCTGGTTGATGAGGAGCGCGGAGGCGAAGAGATTGAAGTTCGGAAGGTTCAGCCGCTGCTTGGCCTCCTCGATCGTCGATTGAAGGTCGGCGCCGAGCCGCCACTGGTTCGACATGATGCGGAACTCGGTGCGGATGGGATCGGGGCAGCGCTCGGTGAGCCGCTCGATCGCCTGCACGAGCGTCATGCCGGAGGCGACGCTGGTGGACATCTGGAGCACGGCCTCGGCGAGCTGCCGGTCGATGAGCTTCCGCTGCTTTTCCCACTTCCACTCGATGACGATACGGGGGACGATGAGCAGCGCGCCCCAGACAATCAGCGCCACAAGCTTCACGGGGAACAGGATCCACAGGAGGACAAGGACGAGGAGCGAAACCACGTAGTAGGCCGCGACATAGGGCCGGGCGTTGAACGGCTGGGGCGTGAAGCGCCAGATCGCGTGCTCGAGCCAGGCGACGTCCTTCTGCCAGCGGCGCAGCAGAGAGCCTTTCAGGGACCACACGAGCACCGCGACCGACGCCCCGAGGAGAAGTGCGAAGCCGATGGAGATCATGAGCACCTGAGAGGTCATGCGCGCCGGCTTCCGAAAAGTCGGTCCAGATCGAGCAGGCCCGCTTCCACCAGCTCGCCGAGGAAGGTGGGCATGTAGCCGGTCGGCACGAGGACGGCGGAATCATCTTCCCCGACGGCGGTCATGATGTCGCGAAGCTCCACTTCGCCGGTCTTGGGGTGCACGCCGAGCACCTCGGTGATCTGGCGAACCATGCGGCGCCCGTTGCGCAGGCGTTCCTGGAACACGATGATGTCCACGGCCTGTGCGATCTGGCGCCGCAGCGCGACAAGGGGGATATCCAGCGCCATCAGGCACATGGTCTCCAGCCGCGCGATGACGTCCTGCGAGCTGTTGGCGTGCACGGTGGTGAGCGAGCCATCATGGCCGGTGTTCATCGCCTGGAGCATGTCGAAGGCTTCCTCGCCGCGGCACTCGCCGACGACGATGCGGTCCGGGCGCATGCGCAGGGCGTTCTTGACCAGATCGCGGATCGTGTAGGCGCCCTTGCCTTCGACGTTCGGCGGGCGGGTTTCGAGCGAAACGACGTGGCTCTGATGAAGCTGAAGTTCGGCGGCATCCTCGATGGTCACCACGCGGTCATCGTCGGGAATGAATCCGGAAAGGACGTTCAGGAGGGTGGTCTTTCCCGAACCGGTGCCGCCGGCGACGACCATGTTCTTGTAGCCGCGGACGGCGGCTTCAAGGAGCGCGACGGCCTGCTCGGTGAGCGATCGCCATTTGACGAGGTCGGCGGCGGTGATGCGGTATGAGGGGAACCGGCGGATGGTGAGGCACGGGCCTTTGAGCGCGAGCGGGGGAATGACGGCGTTGACGCGGGAGCCGTCCTTGAGGCGTGCGTCGACCAGCGGCTGGGAGCGGTCGATGCGTCTTCCCAGGGGCGCCACGATGCGCTCGATCACGGAGAGAAGAGCCTCATCGCCGAGGAACGTGCAGTTGGAGCGAATGACCTTTCCACCGCGCTCGACGTACACGAGGTCGGGTTTGATGATCATGATCTCGGAGATGGAGGGCGTATCCAGGAGGTCCTGAAGGGGACCGAGGCCGAAGATCATGTCGCAGAGCACCTTCTTGAGGTACCGCGAGATCAGGTAGAACTGGATGTTTTCCGGGGTGTCGTCGATGAGGGCGGGGAGAACCTCCTTCATGCCGGCGTTGACGGCGGCGACGTCGGCTTCGGCGGATTCCGCGGTCATGCCGAGCTTGAGGCGCTTGGCGAGCCGGCGCACATACTCATCCGCGGTTTCCTCGAGAGCGCTGTTGACGCCGGGTGTGTCGATCTTTTCGACCTGAAGGGTGTTGGTCTGGCTGCGGGAGAGCAGGTGCACCAGGCGCATCTCATAGACCATCTCGAGCAGACGCTTGCGCGTGGGAACGTTGCCGAAGACGCGATCCTTGAACTGCGAGTGGAGCAGTTCATCGATGATGCGATTGATCTGTTCGAGATTCTCGGTGGAAGCCTGCATGCCTCCGGCGCCGGCGCGCCGGAGGTCCAGGCCGCGGAGCACATGGCCGTGCAGCTCGCGCTGGAGGGCGTTGACATCCTCCGTCGTCTGATCGACAGCGGAGCCGTCGCGGTCGGCCTGCCAGAGGGTGAGGACGAACTCGGCAAGCCGAATCTGACTGACCGGCTTGAGGGCGACCTTCTGTCCCGGTCCGATCTCTGTCCCGTCCACGCGGATGGGAGCGGCGCCTTCGATGAGACGCACCTCCCAGCCTTGTTCGCCGCGGTCCACCTGCGCGTGCCGGCGCGAGACGAACTGTGAAGACGCAAGACGGACGTCGCAGTTCTCGCCGCGCCCGATGATGAAGCCGGCGAGGCCGTCGTACGCCACCCATTGCTGATTCTTGAGAGTGTCTTGAACGACGACGCGCATGATTCAAGCTGGTTCCCACGGGCCCGCGGCGGAGGCGTTCCCGCTTCAGTTGGTCGGTACTTCCTCGAGCGTGCCGAGCGGAGAGGCCATTTCATCGCTCTCCGCGCTGACCTGCGGGCGCAGCAGCAGTGTGATGGGATTTGCGCCGTTGGCACTCTGCTCGATCAGAGTGAGGCAGTCCTCGAGGGCGAGTTCGAGGGTGACAAGGCCGCCGGGCTTCTCCTTCGTCGCGTCCGCGCCGATCGCCAGCTGCTGACGACTCCAGGCGAGCTTGTCGCCGACGGCGAGCACCTTGACGCCGGAGAGCACCACCCTGGCTTCCCACTCTCCCGCACTTCTGGACTGCATCATCGCCTGTGTGATGGCGGCGCTGACCGAGGCTTCACCGGTTCCAGCCACGGGCACGGGGGGCGGCTCGGGGATGCGCTTGCTGACGACGATGTCCACGAGGTCCCCGGGGATGAGCATCCCGCCCACGCCGGCGGTGCCGCTGACGTTGATCGTCATCGCGCGCTTGCCCGGCTGGAAGTTCAGGTCCGTGACTGGAACGAGATGCGAGTAGAGCAGGGGCTGCCCGGCGGCGATCACCGCGGAGATGCGCCGGCCGCGAACGGCTTCGCGTTCGTCGGGCTTCACCGCGGAGCGCGCCCACGTCGAGAAGGTGTTCGCGGGGATGCGCTCGACCTTGAGGTCGGTATCGGGGTTGATGACGTGGTTCGCTGGCAGGTCCGTCTGCGTGACGAGAATCGCGGCCTGCGGCTCGATGTCCTTCTGTTCAATCGCGCTGGTGACGGACCTCAGGTAGGCGAACGCCATGCCGGTGGCGGCAACGCCGGCCACGATGGCGATCACCAGCATCAATCTGTTGTTCTGCATGGTCCGGGCGCCTCCCCCCGGGAAGCGGGGTCATGGAAAGAGGACATCCCCCGGACCACAACTCTAGCATCTGCTGAGGAGTTCTCCAAGAAGGAGCGCAGCAACCGCGCGTGCGACGGAGGCGGCAACAGCAGCGGGCGGCATCACATGTAAAGCCCGCCGTTCACGCCGATCTCCTGACCGGTGATGAAACTGGCGGCGGGCGAAGCGAGGAATGTGACGACGCAGGCGACCTCGTCCGCTTCCCCCATGCGGCCCACGGGGGTTGTCGCCTCGATCTGCTTGAGGGCGGCTTCGGGCACGGCGCTTGTCATGTCGGTCTTGATGAAGCCCGGCGCGACGCAGTTGACCGTGACGCCCTTGCGCGCGACTTCGCGGGCGAGGGACTTGGTGAACGCGTCGAGGCCGCCCTTGGCGGCGGCGTAGTTGGTCTGTCCGAAGTTGCCCATCTGCCCGATCACGCTGGTGATGTTGATGATGCGTCCCCAGCCGGAGGAGATCATGTCCGGGAGCATCATGTGCGTGATCTGGACAGGGCCTTTGAGGTTCACGGCGATGACCGGATCCCACTCGGCATGCGTCATCTTCATGAAGGTCTTGTCGCGGGTGATGCCCGCATTGTTCACGACGATCTGCACGAGCGGGAAGACGGACTTGAGCTTCTCGCGCATGGCGTGATTCGCCTCATCGTCCGCGATGTTGCACTTGAAGAGTTCGCACCTCCGGCCGAGCTTGCGGATCTCGTCGCGCACGGAAGCGGCGGCTTCATCGTTCGAGTTGTAGTTGACGGCCACATCCGCGCCGGCCCGAGCGAGCGAGATGGCGATGGAGCGACCGATGCCGCGGGCTGCGCCGGTGACGAGAGCGACTTTTCCTTCCAGGCCGGGGAACGGGAGCATGGCAAATCTCCTGAGAGGATGCGAACGATCCGCGCAGTGTACCGCATGGGCGAAGCGACGCCCCTTCGTCGTCGAGATCGCGCGGGCGGTTCAGGCCTGCGGATGCCAGCCGGCGTCGGCCCAGATCGAGCCGCTCACGGCCGGGTTGCGGATCATGAACGTGATCGCGTCCGCCACTTCCTCGGGCGCCAGAAGGCGGCCGAGCTGTGTGTGCGGCAGCACATGCTCGGCGAGGAACTTGGGGTCCATCGCGCGGACCATCGGGGTATCGGTGAAGCCGGGATGCACGATCGCGACGCGCACGCCGTGGAAGATGGCTTCCTTGGCGAGCGTCGCGGCCGCGCCTCCGAGCGCCGCCTTGGTCGAGGAGTAGCAGACCTGACCCTTGTTCCCGGCGCTGGAGACGGAACCGATGAAAACGACCTCGCCTTGAACGCCCTCTGCGTGGCTCCATTTCCCCTGCGACCGGGCAAAGCGAGCCTCGGCCACGGAAGCGATGGTCTCCATCGCCCAGTAGACGGCGGCGGTGAGGTTGACGGAGAGCACCTTTTCGAAGAGGTCCTGGTCGTAGAGCCGGGCTTTGCCGCTTTCCTTGTCGATCTTGACCGCAAGCCCGTCGCGCACGATACCGGCGGCCGGGACGCAGATCTGGACGCCGCCGAAGCGCGACTTGAGATCGTCGAATACGGCGCGGCGGAACGCCCGGTCCGTCACATCGCCGCGGTAGGGGATGAGTGTTTCGCGCTTCAGCTCGGCGTTGATGTCGCGGCAGACGTCACCCACGGCATCCGAGAAATCAACGACGCCGATGGCGCGGATGCCCTCGCGCCCGAGCTGCCTGCACAGGGCGCGTGCGATGCCGCTGGCGCCGCCCGTGATGACCGCGACTCGATCGGAAAAACGAATCATGATGTCCTTCCCTGGGTCGTAAAGAGCACATGCTGGTGAGACAAACACAAGCCCCACGCGATACGCCGGGCTAGCCGGCGGGTACCTCGATCGGTTCGGAGCGATCGGCGAGCCATGCCGTCGCCCTGGGCCAGAGTTCCTTGTGAGCCTTGCTGCCGACGGAAAGGCCGATATGCCCCGCCTGCACCTGGATGGCCTCGAAGTCCGTCGAGCTGACAAGCTCCCGTACGGGATGGCTCTGCACGGGATCGACAAGATGATCGGCGGAGGCCGTGAGATTGAGCACGGGGCAGGTGATGTTGCCGAGGTTGATCTTCCTGCGGCCCAGCGGGAACTCGCCGCGGCGCAGCAGGTTCTGCTGGAAGCAGTACTTGACGAAGTCGCGATACACCTCGGCGCAGATGGGGATGTTGTCGTTGGTCCACAGCTCCATGGCGAAGAACTCTTCGAGGAACTTCTCGTCGTCCATGCGCTCGAAGAAGGTCGTCCACTTCTGGAAGAGATTGGCGACGGGCTTGAGCATGACGAACGAGGAGCCGAGGAGCGCTGGGGGGATGAGCGGCATCGCGTCGCACAGGGCGTCCACGTTGAAGTAGCGGGGATCGGTCCAGCAGGAGAGGAGCGTCTGACCGGGCGTCCAGTCGAAGGGCGCCGCCATCAGGATCAGGTTTCGGACAAGGTCCTGGTGGAGCGAGGTGTACATGGCGGAGAGCGTTCCGCCCATGCAGTAGCCGACGAGGTTGACCTGCGGCGAACCGGTGAGGTCGAGGATGCGCGTGACCGCGTTGTGCAGGTGGCCTTCGACGTAATCATGCAGGGTCTTGCCGCCGTCGCTGGGGGTCGGCACGCCCCAGTCGATGAGGTAGACGTCGAAACCCGCATCCAGAAACCGGCGGACGACGCTCTTGTGCGGAAGCAGATCAAGCACGTACGGGCGATTGACCAGCGCAAACACGAAGAGCACGGGTGTGGCGAACCGCCGGTCCGCCTTGCCCTGATAGCGGATGAGGCGAACGGGCGCCTCGGTCATCACCACTTCGTGAGGCGTGCAGCCCTTGGTGGCCTTCCGCGCCGCGGCCATGACCTTCGGCATCGCGGCGGAGAAGCGGGCCTGCGCCTGCTGAACTTCATTGATCCAGGCGGCCCACGGACCCCACATGGTCTGCGCATCGGGGCCATGGAACATTCCGGCGAATGGATTGAAGGGCTGGGACGTTGACGCGCCTTGCGACATCCTGGTTGCCTCCGGCGAAGTGTGACGAGAGCCGATTACGCTCGCTTCCTGGCCTTCTTCGCGGGTGATGCAGGACCGGCTCGATTTCCGGAGCGGGCGGATTCCAAACGATCGAGACGCGTACGCAGCTCGGCAAGCTCCTGCTTGAGCATGGACTCCGTGCGCCGAATGGCATCGAGAATCTCGGCGTTGGCGCCGGTGGAAATCGGAGCCATCGTCGAGGCCAGATTGGCCTTGAGGAAATCATCCATCTGGCGGCGAAGCTGGAGCGCCTGGTCCATGGATTTCTTCATGGATTCGAGGAACTCCGGGCTGCGCATGTACTGGTCTGCATACTGGGCCAGGGCGTCAAAGAACGCAGCCTGCATGCGCCGCGCGACTTCGGGCGAGATGAATCCGGGAAAGCCCTGCGGCATCGCCGGTATTCCGGGGAATCCCGGCTGCTGGCCCGGTGCGGGAGAACCGGCCTTGGCCCATACGTCGCGCCAGAACGCGGTGAAGGGATCGATCGGCGGTTGCTGCTGCGCGTGGGGATTCGATCCGTGGGGCTGGTTCATCTTCGCGTGCCTTCCATGGAAAAACGGCCCGGAACCTGGTCCGGGCCGCTGGTGGAGTGCTTCCTTCAGTTCGCCTTGCCGGCGATTGCGCCGTCCACGACTTCGCGGCACTGATTGGCGTGATCGAGGCCGAGGCGGAGCATGCGCTCGGCATTGCGGCCGCAGGCGCTGGTGAGATCATTCACGATCGCGTTGGTTTCCTCGGCGACCTTCGCAGGCTCGACGGGCTTGGTGCCCATGAAGACTTCGGCGCCGCGGGCGAAGCCGCGGGAGAGAGTCTTCATCTGGTCCACCTGAATCGCGGCCGCATCCGTGGTCCAGCGGCAGGCGATGTCGGTGAGACCGTCCACGAGGCCGACCATGCGAACGGCGGCATCGGTCATGGGGCTGGTGGTGATGGGAGAAAGCCCCTTCGTCCAAGCCTCCATGATTCGCTTGTTGGTTTCGACGGAGGTCTTGACGAGATTGGCCATCGCGTCGCTCCATGCGGCGAATGCGGAAGTCGAGGCGGATGAGCAGCAGGTTCCGTTGGTCTTGGCGTTGGCGTTGGTCATGGCATTCTCCCGAGGGTGGATCGAAGTGTGCGGTCCGGAGGCGAGCGCCCCGGGTTGATGTGCGATTCTGCCCATAGGGTATCGGCGGTTTAGTGCAAAGTCAACATGGATTTGTGCGATTGCACAAAGATCATGGGGTCGCAGTCTCCAAGGGCCGAGCCTTGAGCCGATACCATGCAAGCGCAGTGATGCACGAGCCGTATCCGAACATATACCGAATACATGAAGGAGCTCCGTGTGAACGGCTCGATCATTGAGATCCGCAAGTATCCCAATCGTCGCCTGTACGACCAGACGCATTCTCAGCATCTGACGATCGAAGAGTTGTACGAGATGGTCGTCTCGGGGAAGACGGTGCGGGTGACGGACTCGAAGACTGGGCAGGACATCACGAATGTCGTGCTGCTTCAGGCGCTGATCGAGCGCGACCCGGCGAAGCTGGGTGTGTTTCCCAGCGAGCTGCTTCATTTGATGGTCAGGGCGAACGAGCAGTTGCTGCAATCCACGACGGCTCAGTGGTTCGCGTCTCTGCTTCGCGCTTTCTCGGGAGTTCCGACGTGGGGGTACTGGGGGGGGGGCGAGCAAGTGAAGGAGAGTCCTGCCGCGGGAGTGGCCGGCATCGGGCAAGCCTTCACGGGCTGGCCCGGCGCGGTGGGCGGCGGAGGCGTCGCGTCGGGCGCTCGGCAAGCGGGAAGCGCGGAACAACTGAAGGAGCTGGAGCAGCGCGTGCAGGAACTGATGGAAGAAGTCCGTCGCATGAAACGATCGGGCGCGGCGGGCGAGGATGGAGCGGAGCCATCCGGTTGATGCACGGTGGGTCGTGAAGATTGCGCGCGTGATCTGAACAAACGGCTGCTGAGCAACGGAGATCGGAAGCACCTACGCCGCTTCGGCGGTGATCTGGTGATCCAGCTTTGACGGTTTCTTTACACGCGCAATACATGTGCGCAGCGAAGCGCCAAGGCGATCGGAGCGCGCGTGCCCGCAGGTTTTCACAAGGCTTCACAGATTCAAAACCAATCCCTTGCAGCGGAGCGATACCGTCCGTGCCCGTATGCCCGTGGGCTTGCGCGAGTTCGGCCGCGGTTGATCGAGCTTTCGTCGCACTGCCAATCACAGCATGGAACAGGAAGGATCGCCCGAACATGCGAGAAGCCAACGATCGTCGGGGCAGTTGTGGTTACGCGGGGCGCGGATTCACGTTGATCGAGCTGCTGGTCGTGGTCGCGATCATCGCGCTGCTGGTGGGCGTGCTGCTGCCGGCGCTGGGCGGTGCGCGTCGATCGGGATACACGCTCAAGTGCGCTCAGAACATGAGGAACGTGGCCATCGCGGTGAACTCCTACATCGCGGAGACGGAGGTGTATCCGCCCTCCTACGTGTACGGTTCGCAGCAGACAGGCCCCACGTGGCGCGAGGCGGACCAGCTCGAGACCAATCCGAACCCGGCGAACGGCTATGTGCACTGGTCGTACTTTGTGATGGGCGACGGCGACAAGTCCGTGGGAGACGATGCGTTCACGTGCCCGGCGACGCACAAGGGCGGCGCGCCGCGCTCGAATCCCGGGCCGGATCCCGATGACTGGGAGCCCGACCAGAACAACGATCTCGGCCAGCAGCAGCCGTCCGATTTTCCGGAGGATCGCCAAGCCAAGCGGATGGCTTTCACGGGGAATGCGGCGATTTTCCCGCGGAACAAGTTCTCCATGCAGGGGTCGATCCGCAAGAACAAGCTTGTGAAGGGGGCGCTTGTTCAGGGCGCGGCGAGCACCATCCTGGCGACGGAGTTCCTGGAGTCCGCGGGATGGAAGTCCGTTTTCGATGGATACATCTCCAAGTCGCATCGACCGGTGACGCCTTTCCTTGGCGGTTCGGCCGGATCCGACGTCTTCAACGAGCCGGAGTTCGGGGGACAGCCGCGATTCTTCTATCCGTCGGAGGACTCCATACTGCCCGACGGCCAGCTCGGCGAGGGCATGATCGTGAATGCCAACTCGAATCTGAACGCGGTGGGACGTCATCACGACGGCGGTGACCGGCGCGTGGGCGGCACGGCGAACTTTCTGTTCGTGGACGGTCACGTGGCGCGGATGACAGTGCTCAAGTCCGTGCAGGACCGGCTGTGGGGCGATCGGTTCTACAGCCTGACGGGAAAGAACACGGCGGTATCCAAGGATCCTCTGTGAGGTCCTGATCGATCGGAGAGGCGATCCAATGCGAGGGGCTTCGCTCCGCCGCGGCGCCGGAGCGACGAGGATGCCCGTGAAGAGAGCGCTGCGTGCGGCGTGAGAAAGCTCGGAATGGCAGGCATGGGCGTGCGCGGTGATTGCGCGCCGGAAGGAATGGGGAAGACGTCGGAAGGCCTTTGGAAGTCAACGAAGGCGGGCGCGAGCACGCCTCGATGTGTGACGAAACCACTTACCGAGGAAGAGGAGCATGAAGAGGAACGAGATGATTCTGCGGGTCATGGCGGCGTGCGGTACGGCTGCGGGGATCACCTGCGCGGCGGACGCGCAGCCGTACGTGATCAACATGAGCGGCGCGACGCTTCTGGAGAACTGGATCAAGGCCCCGGCCTCGACCAACGACTACTTCGACGTGGACGGCGACGGCATCGCCCGGATCTTCTCCACGACGGACCAGTTGGCGACGTCTGGCCTGCCTCCGGGCACGGGGCAGCCGTACTCGCCTTCCCAGCACTGGATCGTGCAGTACCGGGTCGTCGGTTCGGTGCGCGGCTTCCAGGAACTGGTGAACTACGGGAAGGTGTATGTCTCGGGCACCGACAACGATCCTTCCGGGCCGCGCGCGCTGGACGCGACGAAGGCGTACTGCAATCGGACGCAGTACATCAACAACGGAGTGCTCTTCAACCCGATCTACAACCCGAGCCACCCCGGCGGCGCGCCCGTCAAGTCGCTCACCGACGGTTCGCATGAAGCGCCGTCGTTCGTTACACCGCCGAACCCGATGGCGGGGGGAATCCGGATCGACCTTGCGCCCGTGGACGTGGCGAGCCTGTGGGCGGTCAAGGGGCCGGCTTCGGCGGCCGGCGGGGCGTCCGGGCCGGCGTTCGACGACCTGCCCGGCACGATCGGGTATGGTCGGAACCCGAGGCTGAACACCAACAAGGATGGAACGGTGTTCGTGGACGGGCTGGGCAACAACTTCGGTCACCAGCTCGCGGATCTTGGGCCGCTGAACCTGTACGACCCGAATGTGCCGCCGGACGAGAACACGATCTTCGACACTCCAGTGGCCTGGGCCACGATCGCGCTGGTGACGAACCTGGGAACGGGCGTCCGCCAGATGGATCAGTCCGATGTGCGCCACCTGATCGCGACGGGCCGGAACATGAAGGGCGAGAACTTCATGGTCGTGACGCGCGATTCGGGTTCCGGCACGCGGAATGCGTTCAACAACTCGATCGGGCTTGACCCGTCTTGGGGCGTGGGTGAGAACATCGGCGGCCTTTCGGTGCTGTCGAACGAGCACATCCTCGGTCCCAACTTCATCCCGGGCAACAAGGGCGGAAACAGCAACGTGGAGGTCACGGCGCGGAACCATCGCCTGGGGATCGGGTACGCCGGCGCCGAGCGCGGCATCGAAGGGGCCTGGCTCTCCGGCGGTCAGCTCGAGATCATCGCGATCCGCAACGATCTGCAGGGCGGCACCGAGTATTCACGCCCGACCATCGACGACGTGCTGGACAACGACGCCAACGGATACCTGCAGGGCGGCGCCTCGATCTTCGCATCCATCGGCGACCCGCGCAGCGCACCGGTCGAGAAGGGCGGCGATCCGGGAAACACGAACCCCGACATGGACAACGTGGAAGCGGCGGCGTTCCTCAACAATCTGCGCCTGAGCACGGAAGCCTTTATCGCCCTCCCGGGTGGTGATGAGACGCTGTTCACGCCCGGTGAACTGGCTGCGACCAAGCTCGTGCTGACGGCCGGGCTGGACTACCTGCCCAGCACGCAGGATCCGCTCGACCTGCAGGTGAATCCGAACTTCAACCAGGCGGTGCAGGACTTCATCCGCGCGAACAACGTGCTGGCCAATCCGCTCTTCGACAGCTTCGGTCAGGTGACGCTCAACGGCAAGAACCCGACACGCCAGACCAACGTCACGTACTCCGATGGAGTATCGGGCACCGCGACCCACTACATCTCCCAGGGCGGAGCACCGCTGACCTACGGCGCAAATACGCTGAACCGCAACCGGATCGCCGGCGACTTCAACGGCGACGCCAAGCGCGACATCAATGATGCGACGGAGATGCTCAAGGCGTTCCAGGATGTCAACGGCGGGCCCGCGTGGGTGGCTCCCACGGGAACCGGCGACATCGCCGGGGCACCGGGTTCCGACGCCTGCATCGAAATTCTGGGCGACTTCACGGGCGACGGCAACTTCGGGCGTGTGTTCTCGGCGGTCACCAACGGATTCGACACCGACAAGACCGATATCCGCTACTGGGCCGACGGGCTGGGAGTCGATCCGAGCACTCGTCTTCTCGATCGCAGGGCGGCGTTCACGGCTGTGGACACCGCATGGAGCTCGCTCACCGGCGGCGACGACAACTTCTTCGACACGGTGCTGGCCACCGGTGCGACCTACGAACCCGGTGATTCGGCGGCGGATGTTTCCCGGGAGAGCGGCCTGACCACGCCCGGCTTTGTTCCCGTCGGGGCGGACGGCACGGTGAACGGGTACGACATCGACTACGTGTACAAGCAGTTCAAGCAGAATCCCGGAGTCACTGACGGAGCCTTGAACTGGGAGAATACGGCCGAGGCGGTCACGGGCGATCTGTCCGCGGACGTGACGGGCGACCGGATCATCGATCAGTCGGATGTGTGCGCAATCGTGTTCGACATTCTGGAGACGACCTTCGGGGATGTGGACCTTGACGGCGACTCCGACGCCGCGGACATCACTACGGCGCTGGCGAACGTGGGCAATCCCGGCGGCTGGGCGGATGGCGATGTGGACGGGGACGGCATGGTGACGACGAACGACGTCGACATCATCACCGATCAGACCGACCTCTGCGATGCGACGCCGTGCGAGTGCAAGTCCGGCGATGCGGATGGCGACTGCGACGTGGATTCGGTGGACCTCAACATCGTGCTCACGAGCTTCCCGCCGTCGTGCCACCCGACGCTGGGCTGCCCCGACGGCGACGTGGACGGCGACGGCGACACCGATTCGACCGACCTGAACATCGTGCTCACGGCGTTCGGCTGCGGAGTCGAGCCCTGATCGAGTTTGACGTTCTCCTTCGGCGCGGTGCATCGCTGCACCGAATCGACGCTCCCGCGGCGGCGTGGCCCACCACGCCGCCGCGGCTTTTCTTTTTGTGCATGCGCATGAAGCGGCCCGCGCCGGATGAGCGCGGGCCGCGTGAGCAGGCGTGAACGCGGGTCGGGAGGGCTACTCCTCGGCCTCGAACTCACGGGTGCGGTGCTGCATCTGCGCCTTGAGACGGGCGAGGATCGATGAGTGCATCTGGCTGACGCGCGATTCGGAGAGATCGAGCGTGGCACCGATCTCCTTCATGGTCATTTCCTCGTAGTAGTAGAGGATGACGATGAGACGTTCGGCGCGGCTGAGGCCCTTGGTGAGCAGTTCCTTCAGGTCGCGGCGCTGGATTTCCGTGAGAGGATTCGACTGGGAGACATCCTCGATGACGTCGATCTCCCGCACTTCACGGCTGCCGTCGCTCTGATACCGCTGGCGCGAGAGGCTCGAAACGGAGACGGCGGAGCCGTCGCGGAGGATCTTTTTGACCTCCTCCTCGTCCACGCCGAGACGGCGCGAGATTTCCTCTTCCGTGGGAGCGACGCCGCTCTCCATTTCCAGGCGCATGCGGGTCTGCTCGACGCGCGCGGTGCGATGGCGGACGAGGCGGGGCACCCAGTCCATGGAGCGCAGCTCGTCAAGGATAGCCCCGCGGATGCGCGGCGCGCAGTAGGTTTCGAACTTCACCTGGCGCGCGAGATCAAAGGCATCAATCGCGTCCATCAGGCCGAAGAGGCCGGCGGACATCAGGTCCTCGATGTCCACTTCATCGGGAAGCCGCGCGTAGATGCGCTCCGCGTTGTAGCGCACGAGCGGGAGATACTTCTCCATGAGATAGTTGCGGATATCTTCCGATCGCGTGCGCTGGTAGGCGAGCCAAACTTCACGAATCGGTTTGCCCGCATATGGAGAGCGTCCGGCGCCCGCCGCCAAGGTTTCCTGCACCCTCGCGGCCGAGGCCTTGCGAGCTTCGCGCCCGCGCGCGCCCGAGACCGTCTTCCTCATCCGAGTCGCTGGCATGGTCGGCTCCTTGACCACACATCCGAATGAACTGTCATGCGAACGTCTGCCCGTCCATGAGCATCGGTGTCATTGAAACTTCGACCAGCCTCCGCTGTCAAATCGGTGGACCATCCATCAACGAGCTGTCAACTTTTGGGATTGGCGCCGGACGCCGCGGGAGCAGGTGCGCCGGATTGCGGTGAAGCGGCTGGCCGACCCGACTCCGCAGGGGGGGCCGATTGAAGCGACTGTACGTGTTCGAGGATCGCGCCCTCGGCGGCTTTGCCGACCAGCACTCCGACAACGAAGCAGCCGGCCAGCGACAGCACGGCGCGGAGCAGGACTTCATCCGATGGATTGCCGGCGAAAAGCCCGGATATGACGGCGATGGAAAACGCCGTCATGGCGAGACAGGAAGCGATGATGTTGACCGGCAGCCGTCGTTCCACGCTCGTCTCCCGCGACGGGACGGGGGCGCACCACAACACACCGACTATCGGATAAAGCCTCGAGCCGGTACAGCAAAGGCGATCTTCCGATCGGAGAAGGGATCACATCACGCCGTGTTCAGGTGCATAAAGCGCAGAATCCGCGCAGCCAGACCCGTCCGGATTCTTTCGGGAGCACATCGATCAAGCGCGAAGCGGTCCATGAGGTCAACTGACAGATTCCGAACGCACTTGGACGCGCGCGTGTTGGGGCGTTCCAGCAGAAACGGGCGTCGAGCACGGACGCACACACTGACGGCGCTGTCCGTGCAGACGTGTCCGGCGAGGAGAGGCTCAACGGCGAGGAACCTCCGGCATACCGCGGCAATCCGGGCGAACACCCGTGCAGCCTCGTCCGCATCGCTCACCTGGTTGACAACGATCAGCAACCGGTCCGGCGGGATCGAGCCGCGATCCACGGCTCCGTGCCGTCGAGCGAAGCACTTGATCAACGCATAGGCATCGGCGAGCGATGTCGGTTCCGGTGTGGTGACGACAAGGATTGTATCTGCGGCTTGTAGGAACGCGAGCACGCCCGATCCGATGCCCGCGCCGCAGTCGATCAGCATGACATCGTGGGCACGCCCGATCGCTTCGAGATGGCGCAGGAGGGCATCTCTCCGCGGGGCGGGGAGATCGGCCAACCGGTCCACTCCGGAGCCGCTCGGCAGCAGAGTGAAACCTCCGGGCGCCGTGATGAGGGTCTCCTGGAGCGAGCGTTGACCTTCCAGCAGGTGGCCGCAATGGGCGGATGGTGCGAGGCCGCAGAGAACATCCGCGTTGCCGAGGCCGAGGTCGCCGTCGACGAGGGCGGCGCGGCAGCCCTGCTGCGCGAATGCGATGGCGAGATTGACGGAGATGTTGGTCTTGCCGACGCCGCCCTTTCCCGAGGCAACGGCGATCACGTGCGCTTCCCGCTGGAGGCCTGGGTGAGGCGCAGGTTCCCGGGCGGGTACGAGCGCTCGCCCGGATGTCTTGAAGGCCATGCCGGATTGATCGACCAGTTCGCGGAGGCGGGAAGCCTGGTCATCCAGAGGTCCGGGTCGGGGAAGGTTGGTTGCGAGTGTGTCGAGGGTCATGAACGTGGCGAACCGGCGAGCAAGCCGGGCGAGGAGCTATGCCTGCTGAAACGTCGAGAGTCAGACTGCGGCGGAGTGGGCGGTTTCACGGAGAACCAGTCGGGCGAGCCGGTCCGCGTTGCCCGGCTCGATCTGATCGGGAACCTCCTGGCCGGTGGTGACGAAGCTGAGGCGGGCCTTGATTCGGCGGGCAGTATTGATGAGCACACCGAAGTTCACGGCTTCATCGAGCTTCGTGAAGATGATGTGGGTGGGGGACAACTGCCCGAAACGGTGAACGGCATCGGAGAGGACGGCTTCGCTTGCGGTGCTCGAGAGCACCAGATGGGTCTGGTGTGGACGGGCGGCGTCGAGGAACGCGCGCAGCTCGTCAAGGCGGCGCGTGTCCAGCTGCGAGCGACCGGCGGTGTCGATCAGCACGGCGTCGGCATCCGCGGATTCCTCGCATGCCTGCGACATCTCCGCGGGCGTGAGCGCGACGCGCAGAGGCAGACCGATGATGTTGGCGTAGGTCCGCAACTGATCCACCGCCGCGATGCGGTATGTGTCGCTGGTGATAAGCGCTACGCTGCGAGACTGGCGCAGCCGGTAGGTCGCGGCGAGCTTGGCGAGCGTGGTGGTCTTGCCTACTCCGGTCGGTCCGATGAGGGCGATGGTCAGCGGCCGCCCGTCCGGGGCGCGCTGCGCGGCGGGGGGGCAGTCGCACACGGGGATGAACGCGGCCAGCCGGCGAAGTACGGCCTGGCGCACCACACCCGGATCGGCAAGCTCCGCACGGTTCAGCTCGTCGCGCACGGCGCCGACGATCTCGTCGGCCAGCTCGGCGGCGACTTCGGCTTCGAGCAGCTTCAGGTAGCACTCGGTGAGCGCCTGAGGCATACCGGGATTGGCGCCGGCGGCAGCGCGGTCCGCGCCGGGACGCGAAGATTGAAGCACGCGCCCCACGAGACGCTTGATGGTGGCGATTTCATCCAGGAGAAACGACGGCGAGGAATCCGCGGGGCTGGAGATTTGCGGGGGTGGCGCAGCGGGCGCGGGCAACCGTGCCTCTCGCGCAGTTCCGGGCGCGTCCAGGCGCGCGGATGCTCGTGCGTCGCGCGGGGTCAAGGCGGAAGGCGGGCCGGGTTTGGATGGCGCGGGAGGGACGTGAGCAGTCGCGGCCGGCGCCGCAAGTCGTTTTTCCGGCGTGTGACCCGAGGCTGGTGACGGGGCGTCGGGACTTGGGCGCGCTTCGCTGCAAGCAGGGACGGGTGCAGGGATGTGGGCAGGAGGTGCGGGCCGCTTGCGCGGGACAGTGGTCGAACCGGGAAGATGGGAAGACGCCGTGATTTCCGTGATGGAGCCGGAGCTCAACCCCAAGGCGCCGCGGATGCCCCCGACCTTGTAGGTTCGGGTGTGGAGGATGACCGCGTCGCGTCCCAGGTCCTTCTTGACCTGAGCGAGCGCCTCGGCAACGGACTTGGCGCGATACGTCTTGATGGTCACGAACGCCCTCCGTGGCAGCTTGCACCCCGGGGCCTCCGGCCACGGGTGGGCATACGGCAGGTTTTGCCGATTGCCCGGATTGGCATAGATCGGACCGGTACGGGCCGCGGCAACGAAACTTGTCAGCGTGCGGGCTTCATCCGGGTGAAATCGAGGGCGGGGAGATCGAGCGCGGGCCGTCCCATCGGCACTTCGAAGCGCTGGCGCGTCGTGCAATAGGACGCGCCGCCCATGCGGCCGACGGCGCGAAGGGCCTCGGGATCGACGTGAAATCGGTCGTTGATGAGGCCTTCATGGGCGTGCACCGCGATCACCTTTCCGATCACGATGTTTCCACCCGCGGGAGCGCCGGGATTCAGCCTGTGCAGCGCGACGCAGCGGCACTCGAAGGAGAGCGGAGACTCTGCCACTCGGGGCGGAGCCACGACGGAGCTGGGAGCGGGAGCGAGGCCGGCAAAGTCGAACTCGGACTCGCCATAGGAGAGTTCCTCGGCGCATGCCACGGCGCGAAGCGCGATGGCTTCGCTCACGACGTTCACGACAAACTCGCCGGCGCCGGTTGCTTGATCGGATGACGTCCATGGGTGAGCGATGTTGCGAAGAGTGTCCTTCTCGGTGCCGTCGGGCTTGTTCGCGGGACAGAAGAGAAGGGTCATGGGGTTGGCGGAGATGCCGTTGAAGAACGAGAAGGGCGCGAGGTTGAGTCGCCCCGAGGGGGAAATCGTCGAGACGAAGGCGATCGGGCGGGGCACGATGCCGCCGATGAGAAGCTTGTAGCGGTCGGCGATCGAGAGCGAATCGGGGTCGATGTGCATGCGGTGCCTCCGGCGGCGCGAGGGGGCGAAGTCTATTCGGCGGCCGTGCCGGAACTTGAGGTGAAGCGCGAGTGTCCGCGGGACAGCCCGATCACGCGGGCCAGTTCCCAGGGCAGATACACGGCCACCATGGCCAGAGCGCCGAGCAGGCAGACCCAGACGATGCGCAGAGGCCAGGGGCCAAGCCGGTCGAGGATCGTCGTGGACTCGGGAAGGTCCGGTCCGACGTACCCGTAGTTCCAACCCGTGGCGATGTTCAGCGGGACCATGAGCGCGACGTATCCGAGCGAGACCCCGACGGCAAGGATGAGATCGCGACGGGTCGGTCGGAAACGAAGCACCGCCACGTCATAGACAGCGGCGGCGAGAATCGCGCCGTGATTGATCCAGTGCGCCCAGAACTCGGGATGGTCCGGGCCTTCGCGGGTGATGGGGGTGACGAACCCCTGCGACGAAAGCGCGAAAGCCCAGAAATACAGAAGTGCTCGACAAAGTCGAAGGCCGGTCAGCAGAGCGAGCCAAGCCATCATCGCGGCTAGGTCGCAGAGCTGAAGGGGCAGGGCCTGCTCCCAGCGCACGGGCGGCCACAGCCAGTATGTGTTCACGCCGAGCCAGCAGATGCACGCGACGACTCCGACGGCGCGATCCCATGAAAGGGCGCGCGGTGTGGCGCGAAGCCGTCGCCCGAGGAGCACCAGCGACGCCGTGAGGATGGTCCACACGCCGAGCGCGAGCGCGTGAGGGGTTGCAAGAAAGTGCGGGAGAGCTGCCGCGTTCACGGCCCGGGCCTCACGCCGGCAGCGGTCGCCGCGACGGCCGCCTCGTGCCTGAGCTGGCCGCAGGCTGCGGCAATATCCCGCCCGCGGCTGGCGCGGATGTGCACGTTGATGCCGCGATCGCGCAGAATCTTCTGGAAGTTCAGGACGTCATCGTTGCGGGGCCGCTGGAATGGCAGGCCGCGGACCTCGTTGTAGCGGATGAGGTTGACATTGGCGCGAAGGGTGGATGCGACGTCGGCCAACTGGCGCGCGAGGGAAGGGGAATCGTTCACGCCGCCGAGCAGCGTGTATTCCAGCGTGACTTCGCGCCCGGTCTTCTCGAACCACATGGCGCACGCGGCGAGCAGCTGGTCGATGGTCGTGAAGCTCGCCCAGGGAATGAGCTGGCGGCGCAGCTCGTCGTTCGGAGCGTGGAGGGAAAGCGCGAGCGTGATGGGGAGGTCCATCTCCTCGGCGAGGCGCTCGATGGCTTGGTGGAGGCCGACGGTGGAGATCGTGATCTTGCGGGCGCTGATGCCCATGCCCCAGCCGTCGCCGGCGGCAAGCGTGCGGACGGCCCTGGTGACATTCGCGAAGTTCGCCAGCGGCTCGCCCATGCCCATGAAGACGATGTTGGTGATGCGTTCGACGCCGGGCAGACGGGCTAGACGCCAAGCCTGCTCGACAATGCGTCCGGCGGACAGGTTTCCTTCGAGACCGCCGAGGCCAGAAGCGCAGAAGCGGCAACCGACGGGGCAGCCGACCTGGGATGAGATGCACGCCGTCTTGCGGGAGAAGTCGCCGCGGCCGCCCTTGGCGTCATCGTCCCAGTCCGCCGGGATCATGACGCACTCGGTCTGGCGCGAGGCATCGGTCGGGGCGCGGTGGAGCACCGCGAGCGGAGAGGGTTCGCCGGCAGCACGCGCCGGTGGATCGCCGTCGGACCACTGGATCAGGAGTTTCTGCGTGCCGTCGGAGGCGGTGTGATGGGCGATGGTATCGCCGGAGATGAACGTCATCTCGGCGGCCAGGCGATCGCGATCGGACTTCGAGAGGTTGGTCATCGCGGCGGGATCGCTCACGCCTTTGAGGTACACCCATTCGGCGATCTGCTTGGCGCGAAATGCGGGCCAGCCGCGTCCGGGTGCCTGGCACCAGGCGCGGAGCGAGTCGGGCGTGTGGTCAAAGAAGTGGTTGGTAGGGTGGCGCACGGTTCTTCGCGGCGCGATGACAAGCGGATGTGTTCAACGCATGGCGCTGATCGTCAGCGGCACGGTGCCGTAGGCTTCGCGCGTGATGGCCGGCGGAGCGACCCGGATGCGCCGGGAGGCCGGGTCGATGTTCCTCTCGGTCATCAGGCGCTTGAGCGTGAATGGGATGTCGAACTCCGTGTCTTCCTCCACGATGTCGCGGACTTCAAGCTCGGCGCCGAACTTGTTCACGAGGAAGCGGCAAAGCTCCGCGACCAGGTCCTCCGGTGCCGAGGCGCCCGCGGTGATGAGCACGGTGTTCACACCGGCGAACCACTCATCCCGGAGTTCGGAAACGTCGTCGATCAGATACGCGCGGACGCCGACGTTGCGGGAAATCTCCGTGAGGCGCAATGAGTTGGAAGAGTTGCGAGATCCGACGACGAGCGTGAGATCACAGCCGCCGGCGAGTTCCCGCACCGCCCGCTGCCGGTTGGTGGTGGCGTAGCAGATGTCGCTCTTGGGCGGTTCCTTGATGGCCGGAAAGGCCTTCTTGAGCGCCGCGATGATGACGGCCGCGTCGTCGGTGCTCAGGGTGGTCTGCGTGAGATAGGCGAGCTTGGCGGGGTCCCGGATGCGGAGCCGAGGAATGTCCTCCGGGCTTTCGACGACCTGAATGTCGTCCGGAGCCTCTCCGCGGGTGCCGATGACTTCCTGGTGGGAGGCGTGGCCGATCAGCAGGATCTGGTAACCCTGCCGGGCGTACCGGATCGCCTCCATGTGCACCTTGGTGACGAGAGGGCAGGTCGCATCGACAGCGACGAGGCCCAGCTCGGCCGCGCGCCTGCGAACGGCGGGCGAAATGCCGTGCGCGCTGAAGACCACGGTCCGGCCAGGGGGAACCTCGTTGATATCCTCGACAAAGCGGACGCCGCGTGCCCGGAATCGATCCACGACGTGGCGGTTGTGCACGATCTCGTGAAAGACGTACAGGGGCCGCTCGGTGAGCAGGTCGAGCAACTGATTGACGACGTCGATGGCCATGTTGACGCCGGCACAGAAGCCGCGAGGATTGGCGAGAATGATGCGCATGGCGATCTACAAAGAGCCTTGCAGGGTGTGAAGCGCCGGCCCGGCTCGACGAACCGGTGAAAGTGGGGGAGTATAGCCCGAACACACCGAGTCCCGACGTGCAGGAGACTCCAGGCGAGCCACGGCAGTGTCGCAGATCGCTCCCATGCAGATGCTGGATCGGTACGGGCCGGGAACCGTCGCGCCGGCTCCGAGCCTCGCCGAGGCGCGGGCGTACGTCCGAAGGCTCGCGCTGTCGCACTACGAGAACTTCACCGTTCTCTCGCGATTCGTGCCGGAGGAGCTGCGTGACGACATCGCGGCGGTGTACGCGTTCTGCCGCTGGTCGGATGACCTGGGTGATGAGACGGGTTCGGGGCCGGAGGCACGCGAGAAGTCCCTCGCGCTGCTGCGCTGGTGGCGGGAGGAACTGCGGCGGTGCGTGGCGAGCGCCCAAGGTGAAGTCGAAGGATCGAACCACCCGGTGTTCGTGGCGCTGCGAGAGACGATCCGCACCCGCGAGCTGGATGCCCGGCCCTTCCACCACCTGATCGACGCGTTCGAGCAGGATCAGCGCATCACGCGCTATGAAACGTGGGATCAGGTGGTGGAGTACTGCACGCGCAGCGCGGACCCGGTCGGGCGGATCGTGCTGGGGCTTGTCGGACGGGCGAGGCCGGATCGCGATGCTGAGCTGCTGGCGATGTCGGACGCGACATGCACGGCGCTGCAACTGACCAATCACTGGCAGGATGTGCGCCGGGACCTGCTGGACCGAGATCGCGTCTATCTTCCGTCGAAGGACACGGGAATCACCGCGGAGCAACTGCTCGAATGGGCGCGGCGTCCGGAAGATGCGCAGGCACGGGTTGCCTACATTCGGGCCGTGCGGGCGCTGGTGGAGCGAACCAGAGCGTTGTTCGAGCGAGGACGTCCGCTGCCGAGCAGGCTGCGGTCATGCGGCGGTGTCGCGGCGAGACTGGAGCCTGTGGTGTGGCTGTTCGGCGCGGGAGGAATGGCCGTGCTGAACCGGATCGAGCGCGAAGGGTGCACGACGCTCTGGCGAAGGCCCGTCCTGACGAAAGGCCGCAGGGCGTGGCTGCTCCTGCGGGCAATGATGCATCGTGCTCGGCGCGCCGGGGGAGGCAACCCATGAGGCGCACGGAGCATTCCGGTGAGAGGGGCGCTGAACTGGACGCGGCCTTTGCATATTGCGCAGGAATCGTGCGAAGGCGTGCGCGGAACTTCTATTACGGTCTGCGTCTCACCCCGGAACCCAAGCGTTCGGCGCTGTACGCGGTATATGCATGGATGCGGCGAGCCGATGACGCGGTGGACCAGCCGGGCACGTCCGCCGAGCGACGGGAGCGGTTGCAGCGTTGGCGCGATCGGACCGAGCGCATCTTCACCGGGCTTCGCGACGTGCCCGACGCAGGATCGGACCCCGTGCTCGTCGCCTTTGCCGCGACGGTGCGGGGGTTTCGTCTCGATCCGGGCGAACTGCGCGAGATGCTCGGTGCGCTGATGCTCGATCTCGATCTCGATCTCGATCTCGATCTCGATCACGAGCCGGGCGGGATCGATGCGCCCGCGCCCATGTTCCGAACGCGGGAGGAGCTTGCTTCGTACTGTCACGGAGTCGCTTCGGTGGTCGGAGTGATCTGCGCCCGCATTTGGGGCATCCGAAACCCCGGCCAGTGGCCGACTGCGCTGGAGGCGGCCTCGAAGCGGGGCCTGGCGTTTCAACTCACCAACATTCTTCGGGATGCGGGCCGGGACTACGACGAGGGTCGCGTGTACATCGCGCAGGAGGACTTTGATGCCGCGGGCGTTTCGCCGAAGGAGCTGCGCGCGTGGAGCCGTCCGGACCGGTGCGAAGTTCTGGTCCGGCGGGTGGGGTCCTGGGCGGAGGAGTGCTTTGATGCATCGGCGCCGCTCGACGGTCTGATCCATCGCGACGGCGCGGCGGCCCTGTGGACGATGACGCGCATCTACCGGACGCTGTTGCGCCGCATCACGGCCCGTCCGCGCTCGATCGTGGATGACCGGCGCATCCGGCTCGCTTCCTTCACCAAGGCGACGATCGCGGTGCGCGGCATGCTGCGGTCGCGGTCGGCGGCAGGCTCGCCATCATGACTCGGCGGTTCGATGCTCCCATGCCGACCGAGACGGAGCGCCCGGAGCGGAGGTCGCGTCCTCGCACGGCGATCATCGTGGGCGGCGGCATCGCGGGCATCGCCTGCGCGCTGCGGCTGGCGGAGCACGGGGTCCGCGTTACGCTGCTGGAAACGCGCAGGAAGCTCGGCGGAAGGGCGACCTCCTTCGTTGATCCGCGCAGCGGCGAATGGATCGACAACTGCCAGCACGTCGTGATGGGCTGCTGCACGAACTATCTGGACCTATGCCGCAGGCTCGGCGTAGCGGAGCGGCTGGAGTGGCACGACGAAATTTACTGGGTCGAGGCCGGCGGTCGGATGAGCTTGATGAAGCCGGGATCGCTGCCGGCGCCGGCGCATTTCGCGGGATCGCTCATGCGGGCGCGATTCCTCGGTGCTCGCGACAAGCAGGCGATCACGGAGTGCATGTTCGACATGCTGCGATGCGACCGCGCCGAGTATTCCGGGATCACGATGGGTGAGTGGCTCCGCGCGCGGAATCAGACGCAGGGCGCCATCGAGAAGTTCTGGTCGCCGGTGATCGTGAGCGCGTGCAATCTGGGCGTCGATCGGGTCGCGGCGTCGGTTGCGATTCACGTGTTCCAGGAGGGCTTTCTTGCATCGCGGGGGTCGGCGAGGATGGGCGTGTCGCGCGTGCCCCTGCTCCACCTGTACGACCAGGCGGAAGATTCGATCCGTCGGACGGGCGGGGAGCTGCGCCTGGGATGCGGCGTTGAGCGCCTGGATGCGGGAGGAGTGGTAACGACGGCGGGGGAGCGCGTGGAGGCGGAGGCGGTGGTGTGCGCGGTGCCGGGCGAGCGAGCCAGACGGATGGTGGACGAGGCAACCATCCGTTGCGACGCTCGGTTCTCGGCGCTCGATTCGATGGAACACAGCCCGATCGTCGGCGTGCATCTTGTGTTCGATCGTCCGGTCTTGGGCGTGCACAGCGCGGTGCTGGTGGGGCGCGAGACGCAGTGGGTGTTTCGCAAGGACCGGGAAGGCACGCGGGTGCACGCGGTCATCAGCGCTGCGGATGAACTCGCTCGGCGCGAAGAAAGCGACATCGTTGCGCGCGTCCTGAGCGACCTTCGAGCGTGTTTCCGCGGTGCGCGGGATGCCCGGCTCACATCCTTCCGCGCGGTGAAGGAAAAGCTCGCGACATTCGCAGCGACCCCGCGATTTGAAGCGGTGCGGCCGGCAACGACGGGCGCCAGCGGAATCCACCTGGCTGGTGACTACGTCCGCACGGGCTGGCCGGCCACGATGGAGGGTGCGGCGCGCAGCGGATACATGGCCGCGGCTGCGGTGCTCAGGCTCGAAGAGAAAGCGCTGCTCAAGCCCGGCCTGCCCTGCGGCCGGCTGGCGCGCGCAGTGATGAGTGGCCGCTACTCGAAGGAGTGACGATGGGGGGTGGAGGGACGGCTCGGGTCAGGAACGGGACGGAGTCGCGCTGGTCGACTTGGCGGACAGCTCGACCAGCTTGTCGAAGGCCGCCGGGTCTTCGATTGCGATCTGACTGAGCATCTTGCGATTGAGCAGCACGCCAGCGTACTTCAGGCCGTTGATGAACAGCGAGTAGCGTGTGCCGCGCATGCGGCAGGCGGCGGTGATGCGCGTGATCCACAGCGAACGCATGTTGCGCTTGCGCTGGCGACGGTCGCGCCAGGCATTCTGCCCTGCGCGCATCACGGCGACCTTGGCCTGCTGGAAGTGACGGGACTTCGTGCCGAAATAGCCGCGGGCTTCGCGAAGAATCCGCTTATGGCGTGCGCGGCGGTGAGTGCTCTTCTTGACGCGGGGCATGGTGGACTTCCTGTCGAAGTGCCGGACGGGGCAGTGCGTATCGCTGGCTTGAATCCCGGACGGCGAGTTTCGTGCGGCTCAGCGGCGGTTGCTCCGGGGCGAGCCGCGAGGGGGACTAAAGCTTCTGCGGAGCAGCCGCGAGAGCTGCCCGGGCGGCTTCACGCCGAGCGCGCCGCTCGGCCGGAGTGGGATTGCGACGGAGCGCCGTTCGGGGTTGCTCGCGCCCGCGAAGGCGACGATGCAGCAGCTTGGAAAGCCGGCGCGCCTCGGCGGACGACATGAAGCTGGTCTTGCGGAGCCGGCGAAGGCGCTTGGAGGGCTTGTGGGACTTCAGGTGCTTGCAACCGGCTTTGCGGTGGCGCAGCTTGCCCGTCTTGGTGATTCGAACTCGCTTGAGCAACCCCTTGTGGGGCTTGTTCTTGGGCATGGCGGGACATCCTGAACAGGACGCGGAGGCGGCAGTGCGCACGTGCCGCGCGCAAGGGCGGAAAGAATACCGAACCGCAAGCATGGGATCAAACCCGAGATCGCGGAAACCCACCGTATGGAAACCGTCAGGGTCCGACGAAGGCGTCGGTGGGATCGGCGGGCTTTTCCCTGCCGCTGAGGCGAGGAAACGGCTCGCCGGCCATGGTCGCGGGCAGCCACATGTTGTCGCCGGAATCGGCGACGGGCGTGGTGAAGAAGAAGACTCCGCCGTCGTTGAAGAGCACGTTCTGGCCTTGGCCGAGGTGATTGCGGGAGTTGGCATGCGGATCGAAGCGCTCGCCGCGGCGTGCGCGATCGATGATCGGAGACCTGTCGGTGAGCACCACGACGTGGCTGCCCGATCCCCAACGGGGCGGCATGCGGTCGAAGAGCTGATAGCTGAAGGAGACCTCCTCAGGCCCGGACCAGTCCGCGGCGTCCGCACGCGCGGGCGCTGCGGGAGCGAAGCAGTTGCCCGGGCAGGAGAGATCGTCCATGGAGGCGTAGCCGAAACGAACGAGTGTGAAGAGGTTGGCGGAGTGCGAACGGCCCGGATCGCCTACGTTCCACCAGGTGCCGTCCCGCCCGGGGTGCTCGTCGCGGAGATCCGTGAGCATGGGAAGTTCGGAGTCGTGATCGCCGGCGAACAGCGTGAAGCCCAGAGCGGCGCGGTGCAGATGGTCCTCGCATACGTCGGAGCGGGAGGCTTCGCGCAGGCCGGTGAGCATCGGCCAGAAGATGGCGGTGCCGATCACGATCATGGCGGCGATGGAGAGCAAATCGGCGATGCGCAAGCCGCGTTTGGACGGTTGCGGTGCAAGCTCCTCCGCGGGCAGGCGAAGGCGCAGGGACGCCGCTTCAATGGATTGCTGCACGCGCTGCAACGTGGCCTCGATGAGGGAACCGCGGTCATGCGCGAGTTCGCCCGGGGCTTGAGGCGGAAGCGCGAGCATGGCGAGCAGCTCCGAGGCCGAGCGGGCACGCTCGTTCGGCACGGCGGCTTCCGCGTGCCAGCCGGCGCCGATGAGTGCGTCGAGGGCCTGGGCATCCTCGGGAAGGAGCGCATCCGCTGGCGCGTCGGTGATGATGCGGCCCGCGACGTCGGGAGAGGAAGCGGCGTCGCCGCGCAGCGCGCGCGCTGCGGTCAGATTGACGAGGATCGCGGCACGCGACGAGGTTGCATCATCACTGATGGGCAGGTCGATCAGCGCGAGAAGATCGGCAAGCCGGGCAGTCGCGGGGTCGGAGTCGCGATCGGGCGCGATGTAGCCGCCTTCGACGTACCGGTCGAGGCACGAGGTGCCTTCGAGCGGCTGGCTGGATGGTGCGTGTTCACTGTCCCTCATGGCTGATGCGTCTTCTCTCCCTACGTTCGAACATCTACGCCTGTTCAGAGCGTCGTGCGGCCCGGGCGTTTTCAGTCCGAGAACGAGACTCTTCGACCTGCGCTTGCCAGGCACGGGCGAAAGCGGCAACCGCGGCGTGCAGGCGCGATTTCACGGTGCCCAGCGGGACGCCGAAGAGTTCGGCGATGTCCGCGTAGCTCATCTTCTGGAAGTAGGCCAGCAGGAGAATCTCGCGGAGCCGCGGGCTCATCGAGTCGATGGCGCGCTGCACCATGCGGCTCTGCTCCTGACGTTCCAGGTCGCTGGCGGCGTGGGGAATCTCCACCGACATCAGGTCCACGAATGTCGCTGAATCGCCGTCGCCGCCGTCCACCGGGGCGGAGAGCGAGACTGCGGTGCGTCGGCGCGATTTGCGGATGGCGTCGCGCGCTTTGTTGGCGGCGATCGTGAACAGCCACGGCTTGAAGCGGCGCTGCACATCGAACGTGTCGAGCGACTGGTGAATCTGTAGAAACGTGTCCTGAAAGACATCTTCCGCGATGTGCCGGCTGCCCGTGAGGCGGAAGAGAAAGCGGAAGAGCGCATCGTGGTGGCGCTCGATCAACGAACGGAACGCGCCGACTTCTCCGGCGAGATAGTCCTCGATCAGCTCTTCATCCGACCTGTGAAGAACATCCGACAACGGACTTCTCTCCACGACCAACCGGCCCGTGCCTCCGTTCTCAGCTACGAGCCGCGCAGAGGGCGGGTTCGATCGGAAGGTGTACGGTAGGCGCGGAGGCGGCAGTTCGAGCGGCACGGACCAGAACGTCTGCCCGGTGTGCCCAGTCATGTTCGCGGGTCGTTCGGGTTCGCCCGGCTGCGCCGACGTGCTCGAGCAGCCGGCAGTCGGCCAATGCCAGACGGAGGTGCTCGGCCGCTTCGGCAGGCTCGCGGAAGCTCAAGAGTTCCGGCTCAGCCCCGTCGAGACGGAAGAATGAGTCAAGGTCCGCACGGTGCCGGACCAGCGCGGGTGTTCCGGACCCGGTGATTTCCAGCACTTTCGGGTTCAGCCCGACGTCATCCTGATAGCGCATGACATTGAGGGCGACTTTTGATCGTGCGTACCAGAGCGCCAACTCGTGATAGGGAACGGAGCCTGCGGCGTGGCCGCGAACGGGCCAGCCCTGACGCTGCCACTGCGTGTAGCCGTCGCCGATGAAGACGGTGTGGAACTGGCGCGAGAGATAGGCGGCGGTAAAGGGCCGCTGCCAGGATTCGATCTCCCTGACAGCAGACGTTGCTTCGGCCCACACAACGCCGAGGTTTCCAACGCTCAGCAGTTGATCTGCGAACTGCCCGGCGAGATTCGAAGCGCCTGCGGCGGCCTTGAACTTGTCGAGCATGGGCCGATCGGGATCCGCCAGTTGCTCCTGCACCCAGGCGGCGGCCAGCGCATCCGCCGAGGCGGCGTCGGCATCGGGCATCGTGCCGCGAATGATCGACGTCAATCGTCCGTGGACGCGCGCGGCCTGGTCGCGGCGAATTGCGCCGACATCGGGACGGGAGCAAGTCAGTTGCTCGAGCATGAAGGGCGACGGCGGGGGATCTCCCGGTCCGGCGTTGACCGCAAGGTCGAACTGGGGCTGCACGCCCCGCCAGGGAGAGAATGTCGTGGTGTCCACGCCGTAGGGCAGGGTGTGCGTCCGGCGCAAGCCGAGGATGGCGGCCATTTCTTCCGCTGTGCCGCGGTTGTTGACGAGATGGACGTGGGGCGGATCGGCAAAGCGGGAACGGTCCAGCGCCGGGAGCAGTCTGCCGCCGTATGCCCAGAACGGGGCATCGAGCCAGAAGTGCAGGATCGGCACGTCAAGACCTGCGAGCGCGCTGGTGGTTCGCCCCTCGGTGCGATCCCAGGGAAGCAGCATGAGCGGATCGACCCAGAGCGTGATGATCGCGTCGCAGGATCGAGCGGAGACGGTGCGGCAAAGGTGCGACAGGTACGTCTGCTGGAGCTCGCGCGCGGGGGAGTCCGCGCGGCCGCCCGCGGCCTGCGTTCGGCGCTGATGCTCGACGACAAAGAACGTGATGTCCTCGAAGAGCACGTCGTGCCCGGCGGACTGGAGGCCGCGCAGCAGGTCGCAGAAGATCGACCGTGCGTTGGTGCCTGGGGGAACAAGAGCGAGGAAGCGCACGTCTGAGATATCGACCCCCGTGGCCTGGCGCAATCACACGATTGTGCCGGGAATCGCCTCGGCAAAGGGGCCGCGGGCAAGATTGGCTATCCTCCCGCCCATGAAGAAACCGGGGTGCATCGGGCGGATGTTTCTCGTCGTCATTTCTTGGGTGCTGGGGGTTGCCGGGCAGGGTGCGGGCGCGACCGCGCCCGGGTACTTCCGTCAGCCCGCGATTCACGGGCAGACGGTGGTCTTTGTCGCAGAGGGTGATCTTTGGCGAGTGAGCACGGAGGGGGGAACCGCGCAGCGACTCACGAGTCATCCGGGGCTGGAATCACACCCGGTGTTCTCGAGAGATGGCGGAACGATCGCCTTCTCGGCGTCGTACGAGGGACCGACGGAGATCTACACGATGCCGGTCGCCGGAGGCCTGCCCGTGCGGCGTTCCTACGACGGAGCAGGCTCGGACCGATCGCAGTTTCCGGCGTGCTTCGCGCAGGACGGCGACCTGCTGTATGTGACCGCGGCGCACTCGACGCTTCCCAACCCGCAGCTGGTGCGGCTCGATCTCGCCACGGGCGCAGTCGAGCGCATTCCTTTGGCGCAGGCGGCGGATGGCGAGCTTGGTCCGGACGATCAGACCGTGTTCTTCGTGCGGATTCCCTTCAACGGCTCGCACGCCAAGCGCTACAAGGGCGGGACGATCGAACAGATCTGGAAGTTCGGACCCGGGATGGAAGAAGCGCGCCCCCTGACGAGCGACTACGAAGGCACGTCGCGCGAGCCCATGGTGTGGAACGATCGGGTCTACTTCGTCAGCGATCGCGACGGCACCATGAACGTCTGGTCCATGTCGCCGGAAGGCACGGACCTTCGGCAGCACTCACGGCACGCGGGGCTGGACGTGCTCGGTGCATCGATGCATGACGGCCGGGTGGTCTATCAACTGGGCGCGGACCTGCGGCTGCTCGACGTGCGCACCGACGAGGACCGCGCGATCAGCATTACTCTCGCGACGGATTTCGATCAGACGCGGGAGCAGTGGGTCGAAAAACCGCTGGACTATCTGAGCGACTACCGGCTGGGGCCGGACGGGGGGCACGTGGTGCTGACGGCGCGCGGCGAGGTGTTCGTTGCGCCGGCGAAGCAGAAGCGGTTCGTGGAAGCCTCGCGGGCCGCGGATGTGCGGTACAGGCAGGCGCGGCTGATGCCGGATGGCAAGCAGATTCTGGCGATGTCGGACGAGTCCGGGGAGGTCGAGCTGTGGCTGCTGCCGGCGAACGGAGTGGGCGAGCGCAGGCAGCTCACCACGGGATCGGACGTGCTGCTCTGGCGAGCCGAAGCCTCGCCGGACGGAAAGCACGTGGCTTTCACGGACAAGAACCTGCGGGTGTGGCTGCTGGATGTCGGCAGCGGTGAACGGAAGCAGATCGACGAAGGGAATTACGACTACATCGAGGAGATCGCTTGGTCGGCAGACAGCCGGTACATCGCGTACACGATGCCGGTCAAAGGCAACGAGCACAGAATCGTGCGTTTGTACGACGTGCAGGCCGGTTCGCGCTTCGACGCCACGACGGACCGCTACAACTCGTTCTCGCCCGCGTTTTCACAGGACGGCAAGTGGCTCTATCTGCTGTCGGAGAGAAAACTTGAGACGGTGGTGCGGTCTCCGTGGGGGCCGCGGCAGCCCGAGCCGTTCTTCGATCGGCCCGTTGGAATCTACGCCTTGGCACTTCAGCCCGGGCTGAAGTCCCCGTTTGAGGCCGCGACCGAACTCGATCCGCCGAATGAGGAGAAATCGGAGGACAAGGAAGACGGGACTGGCTCGAAAGATGCGCCGGACGCTGGCGCGGGGGAAGCGACGAAAAACCAAGAGGCGCCGGCTCAACCCGCACCGGGAGAGTCTCCCGAGTCTTCCCCGCCCGATCAGCCCGAAAAGAAGGATGAGGAGAAGAAGCCGAAACTCCCTGCCATCGTGGCGGAAGGACTTGCCGAGAGGCTCTACGAGGTTCCTGCGCCAGCCGGGAACTACGCGGCGCTGGCGGTCACCGATAAGCATCTGTTCTTCCTCTCGACTCCCGATCGTCACGAGGACAAGGCGCACCTGGTGGCGCTGGAGATCACGAATGAATCTCCGAAGCCCGTGACGGTCGTTGCGGATGTCGGCGGCTACGAGCTTTCGCTGGATCGCAAGAAGATTCTCGTCCGCAAGGGCGACGCCTTCCACATCATCAAGGCCGAGGGGAGCGAAGCGAAACTCGATGAAAAGACCGCGGTCGATCTCTCGGGCTGGAAGATCGCGTACACGCCGCGCGAGCAGTGGCGGCAGATGTTCATCGAGTCCTGGCGGCTGATGCGGGACTACTTCTACGACACGGGCATGCACGGCGTGGACTGGCCGGCCATGCGCGAAAAGTACTACCCGCTCGTGGAGCGCGTGGCCGATCGCCATGAACTGGCGGACCTGATCGCGCAGATGGTGTCCGAACTCGGGGCGCTGCACACGTTCGTGCGCGGGGGCGACCTGCGTCGCGGCGAGGACAACGTGCAACCCGGGGCGCTGGGCGCGGTGCTTTCACTGACCGACGATCGCTCCGCGTGGCGGATTGACCACATTTTCCGATCCGATCCGGACGAGCCTTGGCGGAGGTCGCCGCTGGCTCGGCTGGATTTGGGCGTCTCCGAGGGCGATTTCATCACGATGATCAACGGCACAGGTCCGGAGGGCGATGCACATCCGGCCCGGCTGCTGCGCAATCAGGCGGGAAAACAGGTGCTGATCCGGATCAGGCCGGCCGACGGTTCGCCGGAGCGGGACGCCATCGTCGTTCCGATCTCGCAGGACGCCGAGGCGGATCTTCGGTACCACGAGTGGGAATACACGCGCAGGCTGCGGGTGGAAGAGCTGTCCGGCGGGCGGATCGGCTACATCCATCTTCGCGCGATGGGCGCGGGCGACATGGCGTCGTGGGCGCGGCAGTACTACGCGGTGTATGACAAGGAGGGCCTGATCGTCGATGTGCGCCACAACCGGGGCGGGAACATCGATTCCTGGCTTCTCAACCGCTTGCTGCGTCGCGCGTGGTTCTACTGGAAGCCGCGGGTGGGGATGCCCTACTGGAACATGCAGCAGGCGTTCCGAGGCCACAAGTGCGCGCTCATCAACGAGCGAACGGCGTCCGACGGAGAGGCGTTCGCCGAGGGATTCCGCCGACTGGGCCTCGGCAAGCTGATCGGCGTGCGCACCTGGGGCGGCGGCATCTGGCTGACATCATCCAACACGCTTGTGGACGGTGGCATCGCCACGGCGGCGGAGTTCGGCGTGTTTGCGCCGGAAGGGCAGTGGATCATCGAAGGAACGGGCATCGAGCCGGACATCGAGGTGGACAATCTGCCGCACGCCACGTTTCTCGGCGAGGATGCGCAGCTCGACTTCGCGGTGCGGCACCTGCTCGAACTGATGGAGAAGGAGCCTGTTGCGCCTCCGAGCGTGCCCCCCGGAAAGGACCTTTCCTGGCCGCCCGCACCGGCCCGATGAAGAGCCTGCCCCGAACCGGACGTGCGTACGATCCGCCAAGGAACCAGCGGCGCAGACGCGGAGAAGCGATGGGCGTACCCCTCAGCCAGATGTGGACGGTCGCGACCTACGTGCTGTCGCAGCGCCTCCGCGGGCGCCGCAGGTACCCGCTCGTGCTCATGCTCGAGCCGCTGTTTCGATGCAATCTCGCCTGCGCCGGCTGCGGCAAGATTCAGTACCCCGCGCACGTGCTGAAGCGGCAGCTCTCGGTGGAGGAGTGCATCCGCGCGGTCGAGGAATGCGGTGCGCCGATGGTGTCCATTCCGGGCGGTGAACCGCTGCTGCACCCGGACATCGGCGAGATCGTGCGCCAACTGGTCGCGCGGCGAAAATACGTCTACCTCTGCACCAACGCGCTGCTCCTGGAGCGGAAGCTGGAAGAGAAGACGTTTCAGCCCAGCAAGTATCTGACATTCAGCGTGCACATGGACGGCTCGGAGGAGCATCACGATTTCGCGGTCTGTCGCGAAGGAACGTTCCGGATTGCCATCAGCGCGATTCGGCGGGCCGTGCGCGAGGGATTCCGTGTCACGACCAACACCACACTCTTCAGCGGAGCCGATCCCAACGCGGTCCGGAGCTTCTTCGACGAGATGATGGCCCTCGGTGTCGAAGGCATGATGGTCAGCCCGGGGTATGCCTATCCGAAGGCGCCGGATCAACAGAGCTTCCTGAAGGAGCGGCGGGCTACCAGCGATCTGTTCGAGCTGATTCTCTCCAACAGAAAGCGGACGTGGCGCTTCAACCAGTCTCCGTTGTTCCTCGAGTTCCTGATGGGAAGGCGCGAGTACGAGTGCACCCCCTGGGGGAACCCCACATTCAACCCCTTCGGCTGGCAGAAGCCCTGCTACCTGCTTCAGGATGGATACGCGGATACGTTCGAAGAGCTTCTCGCCGAGACCGTGTGGGAAAGCTACGGGCGGGCCTCGGGCAATCCGAAGTGCCAGCAATGCATGGTGCACTGCGGTTACGAGCCATCGGCGGTCAATCACACCTTCGGCTCGATCGGCGGGCTGCTCGGGACGATCCGGGCCATGGTGTTCCGCCGCTACCGGAGCAGGGAGGCGGAGGCCCGGCTGCTGGAGGAAAAAGCCCGGCCTCACGGTCCACTGGCCCACTTGAGGGCATTGGGAGTGACCGTCGAGGGGCGGCCAGTGGGGGATCGGGGCGAGATCGAGGCCGCATGAAAGCCGACAGTTTTCGGGTGGGCCGGCGAATTGCAGTCGGATTGCGGCGAAGGCTGTGTAGATTTGACCGGAAGCAGCGTGCGGCCGGTCCGGTCCTATAAGGGTTCGGGGCGGTCGGTTTGGTCTTGCGCACCGCACATGGAGGCATCGCTCATGCTGATGTCGCACGTAGGAATCGCCGGAGGGGTGGTAGCGCTCTGCGGAGCGTCCGTGGGCCTTCTTCCCGAAAGTGCCGGCGGACAAGGTGCGACGGTGCCCTCCACTGCGGACGCGATTGTGCTTGCCACGGGTGCGATCGAACACGACGGTTCGCTATTGCACGCGCGCAAGCTCATCGTGGATGGAACGGAGCGGGTCGAGGTGGCCGTCGATGGCCGGCTCATGAGCGCGGATGAGTACCGGGCGTGGGCCGGGATGCAGCCGCCGCGCGTGCTCACGGCGGCGGCGCAGCATGCTGTGGCCGCGGCGCCTGTGCATCAACCGCTCGATCTGGTCGTCGTTCTCAGGGAACAGCCCGCGGCGCCCGTGGCGCGCGAAGTCTTTTCGCGCGCGAGGTCCGGCCCGGACGGGCTGGATGCGATCAGCGCCCGGATGCGCGACATCACGGCGAAGTCCATCGCCGCGGCGCGGGGGCCGGCATCCATGCCGCCGGAACAGGAGCGCGGCGTCACGGCGCAGCCGCTGGCGGATGCGGACATGGCGGAGCGCAGGGTTCTGGCCGAGGCGCGGGACGAGAAGCTGCGGCAGGCGAGGATCGAAATCGCGCAGCGCATCGCGGCCGCCGTGCAGCCGTCGCAGGCGGCGCTGAGCGTCGAAATCGCGCGTCTCGGGGGAGAGGTGACCAGCAGGACGAGCGTGATGAACATCGTGGGCGTGCGGATTCCCGCCGGAAAGGTCGGAGAGCTGGCGGCTCATCCGGCGGTCGCCCGGATCGATCTTGATCATCCGGGGCAGCCGGAGCTGGACAATCATCGGCAGTCGCTCGGTCTGACCACGGGGTTCTGGGCCAACGGCATCGACGGCGGCGTGCATGACGTCGGCGTCCTGGATACGGGTGTTCAGCAGAACCACGCAGCGCTGTCGTCGCACACGTTCCTCAGCAACATGGGGGTGAACGACACTTCGACGCACGGCACCGGCATGGCGGGCATCCTGGCTTCGACGGATGCGACATTCCGCGGCATGGCGTTCGGCTGCGACAAGATCGTGGTGGCGCTCGCGGGGTCGATCAACACGTCGATGCCGGGCATGGATTACATCGCGAGCACCGGCGAGCCGGAGAATGTGAACTACTCATTCGGCAACGGCACGGCCAACGCCAGCGACTACTCGACCACCGACCAGTTCTTCGACGGAGTCATCGACACGTTCGGGTTCATGGTGAGCAAGAGCACCGGCAACGGCGGGTTCGGCAGCGGCTCGCCGACCATCACCCATCCCGCGCCGGCCTACAACCTGATGGCTTCGGCGAACATGAACGATCAGAACACCGTGACCCGGACCGACGACCGGATCGACTCGACGAGTTCGCGCGGGCCGACGGTCGCGGGGCGCAAGAAGCCCGACATCACGGCGCCGGGCACGAACTCGATGTCCACGCACCCCAACGGCGGATTCGCCAACATCGGGGGAACAAGCTCGGCCTCGCCGCACACCGGCGGCGGAGTCGTGCTGCTGCTGGACATGGGCGTTCCATCCGTCAAGACCGCCAAGGCCATCCTGCTCAACACCACCGACGCGATGGACGACAACAACACCAGCAGCACCGCCGACGACACGTTTGTCAACGGTTCATTCTGGAACCGTCGCTACGGCTGGGGCTACCTGAACCTTGGGCAGGCGTATCTCCACGGGCTTGATTTGTTTGAAGATTCGCTGCCTCCGGCGCCCGAGAACGCGGACTTCAGGCTGTTCAAGGGCGTGATGTTCACGAACGAGCGAGCCACGCTCGTCTGGCAGCGCCATGTGGCGTACAACGGGGCAACGTTCCCGACTCAGATCGAGAGCCTGAGCGACCTGGACCTGACGGCCTGGCGCGAAGAGACAAACGCGGTGCTCGGCGCCTCGCAGTCGCTGATCGACAACGTGGAGCAGATCGACGTGGATTCCGACGGCAACGTCGTGCTGAAGGTGGAGGCGTTCGGCGCCTTCGACCCGGACGTGCCGCTCGAGGAGTTCGGCTTGGCGACGCAGGAGAACTTCTCCGCCGCCTCCGGACCTGCCTTCGCCGCAACATGGGTGCACCAGTCCACTGCGGCACCGAATGAAGAGTTCTCCCTCACGGTGCAGGTGACCAACACCGGCGATGTGGATGCTCACGGCGTGACGGTGACCCTTTCCGGAATCACGGTGGTTTCCGGCGCGAATCCGCAGGCGCTGAATGCGATCGCGGATGGGTCCGTGAAGCAGGCGGTGTGGACGGTCCGGGCGGCGGCGTCGCAAGGCCTGTACCCGCTCAGCATGGCCGTGAGCAGCAACTCCTACGGGGAGACGTTCACCGGCTCGGGGAACTCGCAGTATGAAGTATCGCTCACGCCCGCGTGCGCCGGGGACCTCGACGGCAACGGCGGCACCGATTCGACGGATCTCAACATCGTGCTCACGGACTTCGGGTGCGAGGGACTGGAGTGCGCCGGCGACGCGGACAACGACGGCGATACGGATTCGACGGATCTGAACATCGTGCTGACCGACTTCGGCTGTAACGGCTGACTTGCCTTGGCAATGACTGTGCCGGGGCGCGCCCGGCGATGGAGATGATCATGAGGATGACGACGGTGAATCTGCGTTGCGCCGCGGGGCTGGCCCTCGGACTCATTCTGATTGCCGGCGGCGCCGCGGGTGCTTCACTCCCGGGCGCGAAAGGCGAGGTGCTTCCGATTCAGTCGGTGGCCGGGATGAACCGCATTGCACTTCCGGATGGCCGGATCGTGCGTGAGACATCGGCGGTCATTCTCGAGCCGCGGGTCGTGCAGCCGGAAGGCACGAATGTGCAGATCGTGACGTGGAAGGAAGCTGTGGGGGCGGGGGCGCCCGTGGCCATGTACCGCGTCGTCAAGGGCGACGGGCTGCTGTCGCGCGTGCGCGAAACTTCGTACGAGCTGGGGCTTCGGTACGGCACGTTCGATCCCCTCGGCCCCGGAGGCGAGCCGGCGGTGCCCGCGGCGCTGGCGGGCGGGGATGACGTGAATCTGTACCTCGTCCAGTTCATCGCCCAGCCGCTGAGCGTTTTCCGCGAGCAGGTCGCCGCAGCGGGCGGCACGATCTACAAGTTTGTCGGTCAGCACGCCTACATCGTGAAGATGGACCCCGCGGCGCGCGCGGCGGTGGAGCAGCTTCCGTTCGTGCGCTGGGTGGGAAAGTATGCCCCGGCGTATCGTCTCGATGAGCAACTGCTGGCGAGCGTGGCCGGGCCTGGGCCTCTGCCGCTGGGCGCGCAGCCGATCAAGGTGAACATCCAGGTCTTTGAACGCGGGCACGGGCAGCAGGGCGCGGTGGCGGCGCGGCTGCTGGGGCTTGGAGCGACGGTTCATCTGACGGTTCCGGAAGGGTTCCGGATGGAAGCCACGCTGACGCCGGAGCAGATTCTTCAGGCAGCGCGCTGGGATGAAGTGCAGTTCATCGATGTGTGGGGCGCGCCCGGCGAGGACATGAATCTCGCCCGCGAGATCGGCGGCGCGAACTTCATCCAGAACACGCTGGGATTCACAGGGGAGGGCGTACGCGGCGAGACCATGGACGGCGGCGTTCGAGCGACGCACATCGACTTCCAGACTCCGCCGATCATCTTCCACGGTCCGACGTCCGGCGACACCAGTCACGGCACGAGCACGTTCGGCGTGATCTACGGCGACGGCCTGGGCAACGCGAGCGGGCGCGGCATGGCGCCGGGCGCGCAGGGCATCTTCGCGGACTACGGCAATCTCACGAACCGGTACACGCACACCGCGGAACTCAATCAGTCGCCCTACTTCGCCGTGTTCCAGTCCAACAGCTGGGGCAGCACGCAGACGACGCAGTACACGACGATTTCCGCCGAGATGGACGACATTCTCTTCCTGAACGACATCCTCATCACCCAGAGCCAGAGCAACCTCGGCAACCAGAACTCGCGCCCGCAGGCATGGGCGAAGAACATCGTCGCCGTCGGGGGCATCCGGCACTACGAGACGCTGGACATGAACGACGACTGCTGGTGCACGAGCGCGAGCACGGGTCCGGCCGCGGACGGGCGCGTCAAGCCAGACCTTGCGCACTTCTATGACACGATCTTCACCACATCGAGTTCATCCGACAGTTCCTACACGAACTTCTGCTGCACAAGCGGGGCGACGCCGATCGTGGCCGGCCACTTCGCCATCTTCTTCCAGATGTGGCACAACGAGGTCTTCGGCAACGATTCGGGCGCGACGGTATTCGACAGCCGCCCCCACATGACGCTCTCCAAGGCGATGCTCATCAACACCGCCAAGCAGTGGCCGTTCTCCGGAACCGGCCACGATCGCAACCGCTTCCGGCAGGGCTGGGGCATGCCGGACCTGACGTACCTCTACAGCGTGCGCAACAAGATGTTCCTCGTGAACGAATCGGATGTGATCGAAGAGCTGGAGACGGCGAGCTATCAGATCTTCGCATCGCCTCTGTACGGCGCCCTGAAGGTGACGCTGGTGTACGCCGATCCTGCCGGCCCCGTTTCCGCGACGCAGCATCGGATCAACGATCTGTCGCTCAAGGTGACTTCGCCCAGCGGCACCGTCTACTGGGGCAACAACGGGTTGACCAGCGGCAACTGGTCCACGCCCGGCGGCGTGTCGAACACCAAGGACACCGTCGAGAACGTCTTCATTCAGACACCCGAGAACGGCAACTACACGGTCGAGGTGATCGCCGACGAAATCGCCGAGGATTCTCATCTGGAGACACCGGAGCTGGACGCCGACTTCGCGCTGGTCGTGAGCAACGGCACACTGGTGCTGCCGCCGCCCGCCTGCACCGGGGACATCGACGGCGACGGCGACACGGACTCCACCGACCTCAACCAGCTTCTGACGTCGTTCGGCTGCATCGGCGGCGGATGCGTGGGCGATCTGGATGAGGATGGCGATACGGACTCGACCGACCTGAATATCCTGCTGACGGATTTCGGCTGCGTCGGGTGATGGAGAGGCATATCGGACCGACTTCCGCCGGTTCGGTCGGCCGGCGGGTACGGTCCGTCTGGTGGAAGGAAGCGAGAATCATGAAGCGGTTTGTTGTGCGGTGGTTGAATCCGGTCTGCGCGTGCTGCGCTCTCAGCGCGGGAGCTTTCGCTCAGTCGTCCGCGCCCGCGGTCTTCGTGTCCAATAACGGCAATCTCGAAGGCTCGGTGACTTCGTTCAGGCTCGAGAGCAATCACACCCTGACGTTCTTGGACCGCAACATCACGGGGACGCGGCAGAACATCAACGACCCTTGTCCCGGCTGCAACGCCTACGACCTGTCCCTCACGCCGGACGGGCGGTTCCTGGCGGTTGCGCATGCCGCGGGCGACATCGATTCGATCACGATCCACGCCGTTCAGCCGGACGGAACCATCAATCCGGCCGGTGCGTTCGTCATGCCGACTCCCATCGATTGCGCGTGGATCAGCAACGACCTGCTCGCCGTGATTCAGTCGGACTTCAGCCCGGATCGCGTGGTTGTGTTCCGGTACGACGACGAGGCGGCGCAGCTCACCCAGATCGATCAGGAAAATGCGGGCAGCGGCAGCAGCTACCTGGCCGTCCATCCGACCGGGAACTTCGTGTATGCCAACGATTCGATCGTCAAGCAGGTCTTTGCATGGCGTGTGGAGGCGGACGGCACGCTGACTCCGATCGACACGGAGTCCGTGGGAGCGCCGTTCCCGCTTGAGCTTGCGGTCAGCCCCAACGGCCTGTGGATGTACTCCGCGGGCGGGATCAGCGACGGAGGCAACAAGGTCATCGGGTTGAACATCGCCGTGGATGGCACGTTGACCAACATCGCCGGTTCGCCCTTCATCTCGCCGGGCGCTTCGCCGTCGAATGTCTACGTGGGGCGCGACAACATGCATCTGTTCGTCGGGCACGGCACGGATGCGACCGTAAGAGTGCTGGCCATCAATCAGTCCACGGGTGCCACGACCGACACCGGAAAGAGCTTTGATGTCGGACTGCAAGGCACGTTGGGAGACGTCTCGACCGCGCCCGGCGGGTTGATGTTCGTGACCGACAACTCCATGGCGATCGACGGCGTGCAGGGAATCTATTCATTCAGCGTTGCTACCGACGGCTCGTTGACACAGAACGGCGGCATCTACAGCACGCAAGGCATCGCTCCGCGGAGCATTGCCGTATGGACTCCGCCGCCCCAGCCGCCGGCATGTGCTGGCGATCTCGACGGGAACGGAGATACGGACTCCACCGACCTGAACATCGTGCTCACGGATTTCGGGTGTGCCGGGGCAGGATGTCCGGGCGACGCCGACGGAGATCAGGACACGGATTCCACGGACCTCAACATTGTGCTCACGGACTTCGGGTGTGCGGGCTGAGGCCTGTACGAGCGGTCGGGGGCGTCACCGGCCCGCCGCCATCCTGTCGGGGAAAACTTAGGGGGGGAGGCCGCCGACCCCCCGGGAGTTTGAGGTCGGGAACGTCCGTTCGGGTCAAAGGCGACAAGCCCGTCAAAGTGGGGGGGCGTTGGTGCCGATGTGCGTTGGGTCTGGAATCGGCCAGCGACAAGACCGGGGGACTGCGCGCCCGCGCATGACCTGCCGGAAGCCGAAATTGGGAATCTGTTCGCCCCGCGATGGTCCGGGGCCTGAAGAAACGAAGGAAATCGGACCCAACCGGGCCGGATCAGGCACGATCGTGCAAGGAGCAGAGACGGCAATGTTCGGCTCGTGTCGGGAATCCGCTGTGAGCAGTGCGACCGCTTTCGGTCCGGATGAGCCGGTGTCTGCCTTTTTGCTTGCAACCGCCGGCGAATCGCGGATAATGAGCGCGGGTTGGAGGAATTCCCGGAAGAGAGCATTGTGCGGGAAGGGAGAGCGATTTTTCAGTTCGATGTGTTTCAGAAAGGCGAAATTCGCGGCGGCTGTGTGGCCTCCGCGCTGACGCAGTTGGTAGTTGTGCGTTTTGTCTCTGAGTGTCTCACGGGAACTCCCCCGTGTGCGCCCCAGAAAAGTCTTGTTGGAAAGGAGTGAGTGCAGTGGGCAAAGCGAAGTGTTCATGTATGACGTTGGCTGCGGTTGCCGGCGGGGTCCTGTGCCTCGCCAGCTTCGCGACGGCCGACCAGACGGGTACGGCGCCGCCGTCGCACAGCACGGCAACGCAGGCGTCGTCTCCGACTGGAAACCTCCCGCCGGTCTCCGACGTCCAGACCGGTTCGGAGGGTCGAGCTCCTGTGAAGGGTGAAGGAACGCCGGCTCCCTACGGCGGGCCGCGCGGCTCCCTTCCCGAAGACGAGTGCGCGACCGCGCCGTTGGTTGCGGTTCCCAGCACCACGTCGGTGAATCTCACCACCTGCGACACGGTTCCTTCGGACCCCGTGTACAGCTGCCATTTCAGCGGTCCGACGCAGGGCGTGAATACGGCCTGGTTCCGGTTCGTGGCGACCGGCACGCAGACCCGCATCCACACGTGCAACAGCGTGGCGCCGGCCGATGACTCGCTCGTGGCGGTCTACACCGGCTCCTGCACCTCGCTGACCGAGGTCTGCTGCAATGACGATGCTTGCGGCGCCTCGACCTTCCTTTCCGACATCTGCTGCACGACGGTCGCCGGCACGCAGTACTACATCCAGATCGCCGCGTGGAGCACGGGCGATGTGGGCACCTACACGATGGAAATCGCTTCGCCGTGCTCTCCGCCCTGCGACGTGACCTGCCCGCCCGGCTCGCTCAATGAGAACGAGCCTGTCTGCACGACCGGGTATGTCGACAACTTCAACGGCGGTTGCAACAGCACTCCGAACGTCTTCACCAACGCGGCCTGCAATCAGACGTGGTGCGGTGAATACGGCGGCTTCGTCAACTCGTCCGGCGGCAACAGCCGTGACACCGACTGGTATCGCCTCACGATCGGCGCCGCCACGCAGCTCACTGCGACGGTGACCGGCGAAGGCACCAGCCGCGTCTTCATTCTCACCGGCGTCTGCCCGACGACGGTGATCGTGACGAACACAGCCGCGCCCTGCGCTCCGGCGACGGCGACGGCGGCCGTGTCACCCGGCACGTACTTCATCTTTGCCGGCACGAACACCTTCGGCCCGACCCCCACTCCGTGCGGTGCCGACTACACGCTCCAGATCACCTGCGGCGCTCCCGCCGTCGGCGCATGCTGCGTGTTCACGACCAACACCTGCGTGAACGGCCTGAACGAGGCGGACTGCACCGCCCAGGGCGGCGCTTGGCAGGGTGCGAACACCAACTGCTCGACGGTCGAGTGCTGCTTCGTGGTCTGCAACGGTCGGAACGAAGGCTGCGTCGGCGATTCCTGCCCGAGCGGGCCTTACTCGGTGGAGGCCAACTGCGGTCTTCCGACCGATACCTGCAACGGCGGTTGCAACGCTGCGAACGAGTTCAGCCCGCTGTGCTGCGGCGACGTGATCTGCGGCACCTACGGCGCCACCGGGTCTCGTGACACCGACTGGTTCTCGGCGTTCCTCACCGTTGCTTCGGACGTCACTTGGGAGCTGACCGGCGAAGGGCCGACCCTCGGCTTCATCATCCAGCCGGGCAGCGACCCGCTGGATCCGTGCGCCGGTCTGGTGATTCTCACCTCCGGCACGGCTGATCCGTGCGCGACCGTCACGCTGAACGCCAGCGTCGGCGCGGGCGAGATCTGGACGTGGGCGGGCACCTCGGTGTTCACCGGTGTTGCCTGCGGCGCCGGCTACGAGGCGACCTTCACCTGCGGCGTGCCCGAACCCGGTGCATGCTGCCTGGTGGCGACCAACACCTGCGTGCAGCTCGCCGGCGGCGACTGCGCGGCTCAGGGTGGTATCTTCGCTGGTGCTGGCGTGAGCTGCCTCGATGCGGACTGCTGCTTCGTGACGTGCCTCCCGGGCAAGACGCCGGAGAACGAGCCGAACTGCGGTCTCCCGTCGGACAGCGTCAACGGCGGCTGCAACAGCACGCCCGAGATCTACAGCCCGATCGTCGACGGCCAGGCCTACTGCGGCACCGGCGCGTTCGACGGCGCGACGCGTGACACCGACTGGTATCAGTTCACGCTGACTGCCGAGTCGCAGGTCACCTACTGCCTCACCGCGGAGTTCAACTGCGCGATGTTCATCCTCAGCGGTCCGTGCTCGGCGATCGTCGTCGAGGCTTCGGCTGTCGCTGATCCGTGCACGGAGACGTGCCTCACGGCATGCCTCCCGGCCGGAACCTACACCCTCTTCGCCGGTGCGTCGTTCGACTTCGGCAACGTGCCGTGCGGCGCCGGCTACAACATGGATCTGGACATCCAGACTCCGTGCGCGCCTCCGTGCGACGTGGTCTGCGATCCGGACAAGATCTCGGAGAACGAGCCGAACTGCGGTCTGCCGGCTGACACCGTCAACGGCGGCTGCAACAGCACGCCTCCGGTCTACTTCAACGTCAACTGCGGCGACGATATCTGCGGAACCTACGCCTTCGATGGTTCCACGCGTGACACTGACTGGTATCAGCTCAATCACGCGGGTGGCCAGCTCGACTGGTGCGTGGTTGGCGAAGCCGCTACGGCGTACGCCATCCTCTCGCCCGGCCCGAATGGCTGCGCGGACCTCGTCGTTCATGACTTCCAGATCCTCCTGCCGTGCGTGTCGGGCTGCATCAGCCTGAACCTGCCGGCCGGAACCTACTGGCTGTTCGCTGCCCCTGACTTCCAGGGCATCGTGAACTGCGGCGCCGAGTACAACGCGAGCGTCGTGTGCGTCAACTGCCCGTGCGATCCGCCAGGCCCGATCAATCCGGACCGCGATGGTGACTGCGACGTTGACTCGACCGACCTCAACATCGTGCTCACCGACTTCGACTGCCCGAACTCGTCGCCTCCGCCCTGCGAGGGTGACGCGGACGCCGACGGTGACACGGACTCGACGGACCTCAACATCATCCTCACGAGCCTCCCGTGCCCTTAAGTTGATGGCGAGACCTAAAGTTTCTACGTAGTCAAGCAGCGGGCCCGCATCATGCGGGCCCGCTGTCTTTTTTGTCGCAGAGCGGATGAAGCGCGCGCGGCGACGACTCATCGCACGCGCCGAGCGGCGAGAAAGGAGCCGTTGCGCTGTGCGCGTGTGCGGCGTGAAGCGTCGCCGGGCTGGTGGTTCAGGCCGTGGCCGGCGGCGGGCAGAGCGCCGCGGTCGCTCGCGCACGCAGCTCGGCCACGCAGCGGTTCACATGCGGCTCGGGCATGCCCAGCACTGCGGCGACCTCGTGGGGCGCGAGCCGGTCGGCGAATGTCATCAGGAGGATGAGTCGCTCCGTCCTGCTCAGAGACGGAATCAAGGCACAACGAAGAGCACTTGTCGCAACGACCATCTCGAACACTCCTTGTTCGCAGATGCAGGCCGCAGATGAACCCCGGGCGACATGCTCATCCTGAGCCTTCCGCGCCGGGACGACGGAGTTATAACGGGTTGGTCTGCGCGCGTGCAAGCCGGTTTCGTGCTCGCCGGCAACAATTCACACGGCGTGCGGCCGTGCGCATGTGTGCCGCGCGTGGCCGCACGCTCCGACCGTTCGCTCGGAGCGGGGCGCGCCCCCAGCCGGGACGGGTGATGCGCCGGTCGCGTCGTGCAGGTTTGTCCGTTCGGCGCTTGTCCGGGAGTATGCTGTGAACATGCTGGAACTCGCAACACACGTGTGCGCGGTGCTGATCTGCGCACAAGATGCTTCTCAGGAACGAGTTGTGACGCTCGAGCGCGATGACCTGGCGATCAGCGAGTCGTGCACGGTCCGCGTCCCGCCCGGGCTGGTGATCCCGGATTCGAACGGGAATGCCGTCGTGCACATCACCGCCGACAACATCGCCGTTCGCTTCGAAGGCGAGTTGCGCGGCGCCGCGGACGGGCTGGCGCCCGATACGTACTCGGGATTCGGCATTCGGATCACGGGTTCGCGCGTAAAGATCAGCGGGGCGCGGGTCTCCGGGTTCAAGTGCGGTATCTGGGCGACCAGGACGGACTGGCTCATCCTGGAAGATTGCGACGTATCTGGGAACTTCCGGCAGCGCCTCAAGTCCACCGTCGCGGCCGAGGATCAATCCGACTGGCTCTGGCCGCACGAGAACGACGCCAATGAATGGCTTGTGAACTACGGCGCCGGTATCTACATCGAGGATTCCTCGAATGTGACGGTGCGGCGCTGCCGGGCACGCAAGGGTCAGAACGGCCTTTGTCTCGACCGCGTGCAGGCGTCGGAGGTGTACGACAACGACTTTTCGTTTCTCTCCGGCTGGGGGATCGCGCTGTATCGCTCCTCGGGCAACATGATCGCGCGGAATTCGTGCGATTTCTGCATCCGCGGCTATTCCCACGGCCGCTACGCCCGGGGTCAGGATTCGGCGGGCATCCTGATGTTCGAGCAGTGCTCCGACAACCAGGTGTTCTTCAACTCGGCGACCCACTCCGGCGACGGATTCTTCGGGTTCGCGGGAAAGGAAGCTTTGGGGCAGGACCCGGCTCCGACGCCCGACTTCATCTACGCGGGGCGCGGAAACTCCTCGAACTTCCTTGCCGGCAATGATTTCTCCTATGCGGCCGCGATCGGGATCGAGATGACCTTCTCGGCCCGCAACGCGTTCGCGTACAACCGACTGGTGGGGTCGAACTACGGCATCTGGGGCGGCTACTCAGGCGGCAGCCTGGTCCGTGGAAACACGATCGAGGACAACACGATCGCGGGAATCGCCGTCGAGCACGGAGCGGAGTGGATCATCGATCAGAACTCCTTCGCGCGCAACGCCAGGGCCATTCAGTTCTGGTGGGATGAAGACAAGGACCTGCTCGCGCTGCCGTGGGCGAAGGAGAACCCGACCGTGTGCGTGCGGAACGCGGTATTCCGCAATACCTTCACGGATGAGAAGGTGGGCATTGAACTCCGCGGCGGCGCGAAGATGATCGGCGTGCTGGAGAACACATGGATCGACGAAGGTCAGCCCGTCGGTCGTAACAAGATCGATTGCGACGACAAGAGCGACTTCAAGGAGGATGATCCGATGATGTCGCGGTCTCTTCGAGCGCTCGACCTGCCGCAGCTCGAAGAGCTTCGCGCCCCGGGGGAGACGACGCCCGTCGGTGCGAGGAAACACCTGGCGGGACGACACAGGATCATCATGACCGAGTGGGGGCCGTATGACTGGGAATCACCGCTGCTCCAGCTTGTGGAGGATGCCGGCGGGATGCATGTGTACCGGGTGCTGGGGGAAGCGCCGGCAGTGTGGGCGCGGGCGAGCGCCGGGACAGGTGCGGAGCCGGGTGATGCCGGTCCGTCCGCGGCGCTCAGGCAGTCGAAGGACGGACAGATCGTCGAGGTCACGGCGGACGGCGAGGGAGCCGTGACGCCGTACGATCTTGTGGTCGCGGTCGGGGATGAGGAGCTGCGCGCGCGGGGGACGCTGATCGCAGCGGACTGGCAGATTCGGGTATTCCCCGCGGATGCGGACCCCCGAACGGACATGACGGGGTGGCGTGCCGCGGCGGACTCGGACCGAGCGATCGAGTTTCACGCGCCCAGGCTCGAACTTTCGTACGGGACAGCCGGGCCGTCGCAGCTGGCTGCGGCGCCGGACTCGCTTCGCGGGGCCAACCTGCCCTCGGATCACTTCGGCACGATCGCGACCTCGACGTTGAAGCTCCCGGCCGGGCGCTGGCTCTTCGAGACGACATCCGACGACGGTGTTCGGCTCTGGGTGGAGGATGTGCTTCTGATCGACAACTGGACGTGGCACGCTCCGACCACGGACGCGGCGGAAATGTCCTTGAGCCAGCCCAAGGAGGTTCGGTTGCGGCTGGAGCATTTCGAGCTGGATGGCTACGCAACGCTCTCGCTGCGTCTGCACCGGATCGGGGAAGCGGAGGAATAGGTCCCCCGGCGACCGGCGCTCACAACCGCGCCATAGCGGAAGCGAGCTTCGCAGCAAGGCGAGCGTTGTGCTTCACCAGTTCGATGTTCGTGGCGACGGTCTGCCCGCCGGAGATTTCGTGCAATCTGGCGAGCATGAACGGTGTGAGGTCCCGTCCGGAGATGCCCGCTTGCTCAGCGGCATCCTCGGCTTGATCCAACCAGCGGTCCCACTCAGCGGCGGGCACTTCGTGCTCGGGCGGAACGGGATTGCAGATGAGAATCCCGCGAGGGCCGCCCGTCGCGCCGATTCGTTCGAACTCAGAACGCAGAAACGCGGCCAGATCGATCACCTCGTCGAATCGAGCATCGACTCTTGCGCGGCTCTCGCGTCGGTAGAAGGCCGGGAACACGTCCGTGCGGAAACCCACGACGGTCACTCCCAGCGTCTCCAGCACCTCGCGCGTTGCCTCCACGTCGAGCACGCCCTTCACTCCCGCGCTGACCACCGCCACGGGCCAGCGTGTGAACGCGGCGAGGTCGCTGCTCACATCAAGGTCGCAGCCATAGTTGCGATGGACACCGCCGAGACCTCCCGTGGCGAAGACGCGGATGCCGGCGGTCGCGGCAAGTTCCATGGTGGTGCTGACGGTCGTGGCCGCGTGCGATCCCCAATGCATCAGCACTCCCAGATTGGCGGTGTTGGCCTTGGGCACGGCGCTTGGCGACTCGGCTGCGGCACGAAGCAGCATGTCCAGTTCGGCATCGTTCAGTCCGATGGTCGCCGCTCCAGCGACGATGCCGATGAGCGCCGGTTCGGCCCCTTCGGCGCGGATGATCCGATTCAGGTCCGCCGCCAGCACCTTGGACCGGTCGGGCGGCAAGCCATGAACGAGCAGCGTGGTTTCGAGCGCGACTGCGCGCGGCGCGAAGCTTCCCTCCTGCATCCGGTTCACCATTCGCATGGCGTCACTCTAGCGGATGAGACTTTCGCACAGCTCCATTGTGCGAGAGCGTGTGATGAGCAGTGAGCAGCGTTTGAAAAGGCCCCCGCATGCGACGGGGCAAGCCAGGAGCTACCGGACGAATAGTGTGCAGGTGTGTTCGGTGCAAGGAAACGAATCATGCGTCCGGGGTCAGCTGCCGTTTGCGATGCAGGATGGAAGGTGCCGGCGGATTTCGCACACCTGCTCGAGGCGTCCCGGGAGGCAACCAATGAGTTCGAGGACATACTGGCCGCGGGCGCTGTGCCCGAAGAGCTGAGCACATCGCTGGTCTTCGTCAACTCGTCCTGCAAGGACTGCCACGTAAAGTACCGCGACAACCGCTGAGGCCGGGACGGGCTACACTTCGCGCACGGGCGAGTAGCTCAATCGGCCAGAGCATCCGCCTTACACGCGGAAGGTTCCCGGTTCGACCCCGGGCTCGCCCACTGGGTACCTTGGACGATCGAGCCGGGTTCGGCCCGCCGCTTCCGCACTCGATGTCTTGACGCTTGGATGCTTCGGTGCCCCTGATTTTCGACTTCGCCTATCTGATGCTGGCGCTGGTGACCGCTCCGTGGTGGTTGCGCAAGAAGCGCGCCGGCTGGAGCGAGCGATTCGGGAAGATCGCGTCGCTGCCGCAGCCGCCCGCCGGGCGAAAGCGTCTGCTGATCCATGCGGTGTCGGTAGGGGAGGTCAACGCCGTGCGGGCGCTGATTCCTCGATTGGCGCGGGATCTGGACGTGGTTCTTGCCGCCACGACCGATACCGGCCTGAAGCGTGCGCAAGAGTTGTTTGGAAGTACCCCGGCGGGGGAGAGCGGCGGCGGCGCGGAACATGCTCCTGTGATACACGTGGTGCGATATCCGCTGGATGCGAGCTGGGCGGTCCGCCGGTTTCTCGACGCGGTCTCTCCGGATTGCGCGGCGCTGGTCGAGCTGGAGGTCTGGCCAAACTTCATCGCCGAATGCCAACGCCGTGGAATACCCGTGGCGGTGATCAATGGCCGGCTCAGCGCTCGGTCGTTCCGGAACTACCGGCGGGGTCGATGGTTGATGGGGCGGTTCTTCCGAAAACTGGCTTTCGTCGCTGCGCAGGATGAGGCATGCGCAGAGCGGTTTCGAGCGATGGGCGTTTCGCCCGATCGGTGCATCGCGGCCGGGAACATGAAGTGGGACTCCGCGGGCACTCCGCCCGCGCCGGAGCAGGTCGAAGCGCTGGCCAAGCAGCTTGGAATCGACCGCTCGCGACCCCTGATCGTCGCCGGATCGACCGCTCCCGGCGAGCATGAGCTGCTCCACGAGGCCGCGCCGCGGGGCGCGCAACTGCTGTGCGCACCGCGAAAGCCGGAGTGGTTCGACCAGGCGGCGCAGGCACTGCCGGGCTGCATCCGCAGGTCTCGCAACGGGTCGTCGGGAGGAGGCGACCGCTTTCTTCTGGATTCCATCGGCGAGCTTCGACAGGCGTACGCGCTGGCGGACATCGTGGTGATCGGGCGATCGTTCGGCGATCTCTTCGGCTCCGATCCGATGGAGCCGGCGGCGCTGGGCAAGCCCATGCTCATCGGTCCCGCGCATGCCGACTTTCGCCAGGCGGTCGATGCGTTGCGAGATGCGGGCGCGCTGCTCGTCGTGGACCGAGAGCAGTTGGCATCCACCCTCGCCGACCTGCTCGCAGATGGGCCGCGGCGCGCCATGATGGGGCAGCGGGCGCTGGCCTGCGTGGCCGCGAATCGCGGGGCGACGGACCGGAACGCGCGCATGCTGCTCGATCTCGTGCTTGCGCGGTCGTGATGCGCCCAGCTACCTCCGCTTCATGTCCCTGGTCGTCTTGGGCGTTTCGAAGGCGTAGAAGCGCATGGACTGGTCCGCCACGGGGTTGCCGGGCTTGGGCAGCCAGCCCCAGATCGAGGGCGCACCCGAGTTCGTAACGAAAGCAGGCGGGTGCCAGTGAAAAGCGATCGGCGCCATGAAGTCGAACTCTTCGTTGTGGCCGAAGAACTGCCATCGCTGGTTGATCGCCGGGGCGCGCGAGCTGAAGTTGCGCTGCCGCAGAATGTCCACCGGAATCCACTCTTCGCGGTTGTTCACCTCGTCGAACAGCAGGAACTCCACCCACGCCCGGACCGACGGCGCGACCCTGGGCTTGTTCGGCTCCTGCGAGTCTTTCACGTCGTAGCCGATCACGAGCCTCGCCGGGAGACCTGCCGCCCGGTATACCGCGCAGAGCAGGCATGCCAGATCATGAGGCGAACCGCGTTTCTCGCGCGCGGCATAGGCGGACCCGTTCACATGGAAACCGGAGATGAGTACCGCCGTCGTCACGCCGCGTTGCGGACCACGTCCCGTGGATTCGAATGCGCCTTCGGTCGGCTGGAACATGTCGATCACGCGACCGGCCAGGAACTTGGCAAGGTAGTACGGGCCGGCTTTCCTCGGATTGTTGTTGGTCCACTCCTTGACCAGCGCAGCGACGACAGGATCGTTCGGGTCCACGAAGAGCTGCGGTTCAAGACACGACGCGGCGAGGCTGCTCCAGGGCTTGGTGGGCCATGCGATTTCCATCGCGCGTTTTTCGTCGATGCGCGTCTGGCAGCTCGTCATGGCGACGGACATGTGCAGCGTGAGCGTCACGCAATCAATGTCCTTGATGTCGAAGATCGCCAGTTCGGTGCCGGCCTGATATCCACCGACAAACCTCGGCGCATCATCAAGCACGCGCCCCTCGATGCGCACCTCTCCCGAGATCCTGCTCTTGTCCACCGTGTGCATGGCGCTTTCGGGGACGATCGGCCAGACAATCGCGGCCGCCTCCAGCTTCAATCGCGATGTCGGGGCGATGTTCTCGGGGTTGTCCGCCCGCATCTGGAAGCCGTGCAGCGTGATCTCGCTCTTGAGCGTCCAGTCTCGCCGGTCGTAGGGCTGTCGGGTGAGCACGGGGCCGGGGTCCCGAACCGCCGAAGCCCCGCCTCCGCCGCGCTGCGAGGTTTGGCGCGCGAGCACGATCGGCGCATGGGCCGCGGCCGCGATGGAGGCAAGGACGGCCTGGGTCGCTGTCCGGCGGTTCATGGTTTTTCTCCTGAGATAGCTCCGGCGGATCCGGGGCGCGTTCGGCGCGCAAAGAATCCTGCGGCGTGGGACGCTCCGTGACGCGCCGAGTTCCGGCAGACGGAGCACCCTTGCCCGCGCGAGGCCATCGTCCGAGCGGTCGGGATCATGCTCGCCTCTCCGCGCGGTGAAGCCGGACCGAGTACCGAAGCCTCACGCGGCCATTGACTTGGTATTCCCGGAACAACTCCGCCAGCGTCCGCTTGAGCGACTCGTATCCGCGGCCGGACTTGGGCGCATACGAAGCCGAGAGCGCCCTGCCGAGCAGCCCATCCATGTCGAGCGTCTGATCGCCGCGCAACTCGAAGTGCGCGTAGCTCGAGAAACCCGGATGGTCCCTCAGGATTCCCGGCAGGCCGCAGTATGCGCCATCCGGATCTGAAATGTACGTGGGTGAACGCGGTTCATCGACGGCGTGCGAGCGAAGCGCCCGGTTGTATCCGGCGGTGAACTCGTCCGTCGTGTCCTGCACGTTCCAGAGCAGCGCCGCTCGTCCGCCCGGCCTCAGGATCCGCGCGAACTCATCCAACGCCGCCGGGCCGTCCAGCCAATGAAACGCCTGCGCGCAAAGCACAAGGTCTGCAGATCGCTCCGGCAGCCCCGTCTGTTCACCGCTGGTCCCCATCCATTCGATGCGCGAGTCGCTTGAGTGCTTGCCCTGCTCGCGCATCGCCGCATTGGGTTCGATCGCGACGACCCGGCCCCCGGCCGGAAGCACCTTCTCCGCCAGAAGCCGCGTGGAGATGCCCGTTCCCGCACCCACGTCGACGGCCGCGAAGCCCGGCCCCACGTTCAGGCCCGCGAGGGCGGCTTGTATCGCTTCCTGGGGGTAGGAAGGCCGGTGCCGGGCGTAGTCGCCCACCCGGTCGGAAAAGCGTGCAACGGGCTGGAGGCTCGCATGCTGCGTCACGGCCGACCATCGTAGGGGCAGCTCGCGTCGATCCTCGGACGGTAGGCCAGTTCACGCTGGCAAAGTCGGCTCCCGTTCGGGTATGCTGTCCACCATGCTGGCCCGGATCCAGAGCTTCGTCCTTCAGGGCATCGATGCGATTCCGTGCGAGGTCGAAGTGGATCTCGACGTGGTCGGTCTGGAGAAGCAGACGATCGTGGGTCTGCCGGATGCGGCGGTGCACGAGTCCATCGATCGTGTGCGTGCGGCGATCCTCAACTGCGGCTATCGCTTCCCGGGCCAGAAGGTGCTCATCAACCTTGCGCCGGCCGACGTGCGCAAGGAGGGGCCGGTCTTTGATCTGCCGATTGCAGTCGGACTGCTCGCGGCTGACGGTGCTATTGGAGGGCGCGCGGCTGTGCATCCGGGAGCGGGAGCCTCCTCGCGCGCGCGCTCGGTCGCGGCGTCCGTCGCTTCGCTCAATCGCGAAGCCGGGGTAGACATCGAAGATGACGGTGAGATGGTCGGAGGGATGCCGACTTCTCCATCCACGACCACCGCGTCGCCCATCGACTACCGCCGCATCATGTTCGCGGGTGAACTCTCCCTCGACGGGCGCGTCCGTCCGATCAAGGGAGCCATCGCGCTTGCCGCGCTCGCGCGCGACCGCGGTGCTCGAGGCGTGATCGTGCCCGCCGACAACGCCGCGGAGGCCGCGGTGGTGGGGGGGATCGATGTGATCGGCGTGCGCACGCTCACCGAAGTCGTCGGCATCCTGAACGGCTTGATTGAAGTCGAGCCGCATCCGCCCGTGAACATCGCCGAGTTGATCGAACACTCGTCGGCCGAGGTCGATTTCGGGGATGTCCGCGGACAGGAGTCGGTCAAGCGGGCCATTACGGTCGCGGCCGCGGGAGGGCACAACATCCTGATGCTCGGCCCGCCCGGCAGCGGCAAGACGATGATGGCCAAGGCTCTCCCAGGCGTGCTTCCGCCCATGACGCCCGCAGAGGCTCTGGAAGTCACGCGCATCTACTCGGCGATCGGCCAGATCGAAGCGGCGGACGGAAGGTCTCCGCGCGGGCGGGGGCTTGTCACCGTCCGTCCGGTCCGCTCGCCGCACCACACCGCCAGCGCCGTGGCCGTGATCGGCGGCGGGATCGTTCCCAAGCCTGGCGAGATCAGCATGGCGCACCGCGGCGTGCTCTTCCTCGACGAGCTGCCCGAGTTTCCGCGCTACGTGCTCGATACGCTTCGCCAGCCGCTGGAAGACGGGCGCGTCACCATCGCCCGCGCCCACAGCGCCGTCACCTTCCCCGCCAGCTTCATGCTGGTCGCGGCGATGAACCCCACGGCCGCGGGGGATCTTCCCGGCGACGCGGCCGGCCGCCGCTCGATGGAGCGTTACCTTGGTCGTATCTCCAAGCCGCTGATCGACCGCATCGATATTCACGTCGAGGCGCCTGCGGTTCCGTGGAAAGAACTCGCGGCGCGCCGGGATTCCGACAACGGGGACGCCGCGGGCACGAAGCAGGCCTCCCGTCGCGGCACCACCAGCGCGCAGATGCGCGAGAAGGTTCTGGCCGCGCGGGAGCGGCAGCACGCCCGCCAGGGCGAAGGCGTGCTGAACGCGCGCCTCAGCGGCAAACTGCTTGATCGCTACGCCGAACTGACGGACGAAGCGCAGACCATCCTCGGTCAGGCGATGACGGAGCTTGGCTTGAGCGCCCGTGCGTATGACAAGATCCGCCGCGTGGCACGCACGATCGCGGACCTGGATGGCAGCGACAAACTCCAAAGCGCCCATGTCGCCGAAGCAGTGCAGTACCGGTTGCTGGATCGCAAGGTGTAGTGCTCAGGCTGTCGATGGATGAAGGTCGCAGGCGCCGCGCAACGCTCGGTAACGCGCGATTGGAGGCCGCTGCAACCGCGCGCATGCAAGAGCGAGGTCCGCTGCCGGAGCCTTATCATCACTACTCGCGGAGACTCTTTCCGCTCGCCCCAGCCCCGCCGAATACCCCCAGGTCCGCCAGGACGGCGATGATCACCACGATCAGCCACAGGCCGTCCACGGAGCCGTGCTCGTTGATCGCGCCCGCGTAGGCGAGAGTGGTGAAGGGTGCGAAGAAGAAGCCGAGCAACGGCCACATCGTCGTCTGATACGCCTGCCCGATGTAATCGGAGAAGAGCACCGTCAGCACGATCGCCAGACGAGGCAGCCCGAGCAGCGCAATGATGATGATGCAAGGCACGATCAACCTCCGCTTCTCGATGGGACAAGCAATCAGTCTGTTCCGTGGTTCCGGTCGGCGGAACAGACTACCAGCCAGCTCCCCTCGGTTTTTCAAGCGAGGCGTTTCCATTCGCCCGCGCCGGTTGAGGATCATTTCCTGCCAACGCCGGCATCATCTTCTTCGTTATCGCCCCGGTCGGTTTCACCGCCAAGGTGCGCTATCCATGCGGTGCGTCCGCATCCCCGGGTGAGAAGTCGAACGACACGCAATAGCCCGCCCGCCAGATGGGGAACTCCACCGAGCATCGATACCCCACGAACTCGCTCGAGGTGAGCCGGGCCGCATCGAAGAGCCAGGCGGTCAGCTCGGCGTGCCGCGCCCACGCGGGCGACGCGGCGTTTCTCGTGCCCGATCCCAGCAGTTGCAGCGTGGGTGACGAAGCGAACCGGGTCTGCCAGCGGTCCGCGATGTTCTGCGCGAAGTCCGGACGCCACAGGTGAGCATCCAGAGAAGGGATGCACCTCCGCGCAAGGTCGCGGTGCAGATAGACATCGAAGAGAAGGTGCCGGCACGGAAAGTTCACCAGCGCCCACGCCTCTTCCACGGGCGGCGTCTGCAGCGCCGGGTGCGGGATCAGCGTGCGCGTGCCGAACATCAGGTCCACGGGCCGACCCTCCGCAGAGGGATTCTCATCGATCGCCTGCACGAGAAACTCATTGGGCTGACTCGAGGAGACCAATGGCAGCGGGAACGACGTGAACGGCCGGATGACGGCGTCCGGCGTTCCGTCTGCATGCGACGAGGTGAGCGCGTGAATGTGGCCCGGAACGTCCGCAGCCGCGGCTGCTTCGCCGTGAGGCTTGGATGAGAAGTTGTGGAATACCAGCGGAACGGCGTCCTGACGCGCGAGGTGTCCGATGAGGCCGTTCGCACGGATCAGCTCCAGCTCGCCGCTGCTGCCCGGCGCGGGCCGGTACAGGTACACCGCGACCCAGCACTGTGAAGAACGGCCGGTGAGGTCGGCCGCGGCCTCGAACAGGCGCCGGCGCGATCCCGCGCCGCCGTCGCCGGTCGCTCCCTCTGACACGGATCCGACGGCGGTAGATGAAGGCGTCGCATTGATGCGGCGAATCAGGCGCGTCAGACTGCCCCCGCAGCGCGCGATGAGGTGCTCGAACTGCGTGACGGCGGCGGCGAAGGCGGCCACCGCATCGGCGGGTGCGGCGGGCTTGGCACGGGCGGCGGCATCGCCGAGTTGGGCGAGCGCTCGCACTCCCGGAACGCGGGTGAGCAGCTCCGGTCCCGGGTAGGGCCTCGACGCGACAAACACAGCCCGTTGACAGGTCGTGCGGTCGATCCCGAGATGTCGGGCGAGGCCGGTCGCGTTGCGTGCTTCCGTCGGAAGCGCGTTGATGAGGTCTGAAAGCTCGGCATGGAGCCGGCGGGCGACCCGGTCCGCCAGCACCAGCTCCTCAGCCCCGAGCGGCCCGGCGCTCGCGGAATGCCCTGTCTCAGCGGTTTCGATGACCACTGGGTTGTCCAATCCCGGGCGCTGAGAGGAAGTTGTGAGATTTCTGGGCATGAGGGTTGACAGGGCCGGACGCTTCGATCAGAATATTCAGAACACTGTTCCGAACAAGGCTACCACAAGTTCGGGAGGAATGCCAGCAGGAAGGCATCGGAACATCGGTGCAGAGGACTTTCGAGGCTTGAAATGGCCGCCCGGAGTGCGGCAAGGAGTGAAGAGGCATGGGACGTGCAAGCGGTCTGAGCGTCATGGCGGCAGGGGTACTCCTCGCGTGCGGGTCCGCGCTGGCGGGCGGCGGAACGAACTCGTACGTGTCGTTTTCCGAGGGGAACGAGGGCTGGGTGCTCAACGGGTGGGACGTTCCATCCCCAACCGGCGGGAATCCGGGCGCGCATCTCCACTGGGACAACTTCGTTGACACGTTCGGGATGGAGGCCCGTACCGATTCGAACAGCGCCTTCATCGGCGATTACACGCAGAAGGGCGAAGTCACCATCAGCCTCGACTACAAGGTGAACTTCATCTCGTTCTTCGGGACGCCCGTCCCGCGTGATCTGGTCCTGATTCTCCGCGATTACGACACATTCAACGGCTTCGATCCGGCATCGGTCTGGATCCATCTCGGCACGCTGGACGGCAACGGTATGGACTGGACCCACTTTTCCGCGGATGTCACCGATGTGTTCTCGGAGACGCTCCCGGGCGCGTGGCGCGGCGCCGGCGCTGAGGATCCGAATACGTTCGAGCCGATCCTCCCCGTCGGGCGTACGTGGACGAACGTGCTCCAGGGCGTGGACGAAATCGCCTTCACGACTTTTGTCCCCGGTTTCTTCTACGGGTTCACGAACTTCAACGTCAGCATCGACAACGTGAACATTGCGCCGGTTCCCTCTCCGGCTGGCATTTCCGCGATCGGTCTGATGGGCGCGGTGACGGTGATCCGGCGTCGGCGTTGAGGACCGAAGCGGAATTGAGCAGGTGTTTCGAGAGTGTGCGGCCGCGAACGCCCCGAAGCGTTCGCGGCCTTTTTTCTTCGAGCACAAGGCTATTGGAGCAGGAAGCCCACCGCGAGCAGACAACCCCCTGCGTACACGCCAGCGGCCAGATCGTCCGCCAGTACGCCCCAGCCGGCGGGCAGTGCCTCCAACCTTCTTGCCGGGGGTGGTTTGAGAATGTCGAAGATGCGGAAAAGCACGAATGCCGCGCCGATGGCGACTGCAATAACGAGCAGCCGCGACGGAGTGACGAGTCCTCCGTGGGATCCTGCTCCCGGCCCGAGCATTCCCAGAAACGGGGTCAACGCGAGAAGCGCAAGGGCCTGTCCCGCCGTTTCGTCGATGACCACTTCCGGGGCATCCTTGCGCCCGAACCTCGCTTCGGCGAAGTTGCCGAGTGCGACGCAGAGCGCCGACGAGGCAAGCAGCACGCCGCCGATCACCGCGGCAAAGACGAGAGGATGGGGGAAGAGCAGTACGACGAGTGCCGCCAGCGCGCAAGGCGGCACGGAACCCCAGGTGCCGGGCGCCGGGCGCAGGAAGCCCAGCCCTGCGCAAGAGAGGGCAAGAGTGGGACCGTCCAGCGGGCGGAGCGGAGCACGGGTGGCGTTCTTGTGAGCCGGCTTGTTCATGCGGGGCGGTCTCCCAGCAAGCCTGCCCGTGAAACCGCCCGAGCCACATATGGAACCGCCGACCAGATCGTGACGGCGAGCGTCGCCCATGCAAGGATGCGGTTCCATCGCACGGCGGTTTCGACTTCCAGGAGCGTCGCAGCACCGTTCAGAGAACCGGAGACCAGACCGGAGAGGTCCGTTGTGGCTGCCGCGAGCACAATCAGAAGCATCAGTGGCACCGCGGCGGATTGGAGAGCCATCTTGAGCTTTCCGGAAGCGGTCGCCGAGAAGTCCACGCCTCGGGCCTCGAACACGCCGCGAAGGGTGGTGACCAGCAGTTCGCGGGACAGGATGACGACGGCCATCCAGGGAGATACTCCGGAAACGTGAAGGCGGGTGTCGGTGTCCGTGAACTGCGGGCCGGCAAGGACGATGAACGCCCCGAGCACCAGTACCTTGTCCGCGAACGGGTCCATGACCCGTCCGAACACGGAAATGGCGTTCCAACGCCGGGCTAAATAGCCATCGAGCGCATCCGAGAGCGCCGCGACCACAAAGACCGCCGCACCTACGGGCAGCGACCATGAGTTGACATCCGGAAACCGATACACCGACAGCACCGCAAAGAACACGCACGCCAGCCCCAGACGGAACATCGTCAGCGCGTTGGGGATCTTGGCGCGAAGCCCCCTCGCAGGAGCATGGGATGTCTGAGCGGATGGATTCACGGTGACATGTTCGATCGGGCGGAGGCGGGGCACGGCACCATACCCGGGCGACCGCTCCGGTTGTGGTTCCGTCGACCTTGTCCCCCAATATCCCGGGGTTGCGGGTGCCCGAAGAGGGTCTTATTCTGCGCCCCCCGATGGGTCCGAACGCCCTTGGCGCTGCAACGGGTGCGCGCCGGGGGGTTGATTCCGAACCGTCGGCGATGGAGTGCTGCCGGGCTTGGAGGCGGTTATCAACCCAATCCTGCTCTACACGCTGCTGGGCGTCGGCGGCCTTGGTGTTCTTTTGGCGCTTCCCAGAGAGAAGGTGAACCCCCAGGCGATCGGCGCTCTGATCGCCGCGGCGGGTTTCGGCGGGATCTTTCTCGCGCTGGGGTTGAAGGCCGGGTCGAATCACCCGGGACTGTTTTTCTACCTGTTTGCGCTGATCGCACTGGGTTCGGGTCTTCGGGTGATCACGCATCCGAAGCCGGTCTACTCGGCGCTCTACTTCATCATGACGGTGCTCAGTTCTTCGGCCCTGTTCCTGATGCTCGGCGCCGAGTTCATGGCGTTCGCTCTGATCATCATTTACGCCGGTGCGATCCTGATCACCTATCTGTTCGTGATCATGCTGGCCACGCAGGCGCCCAGCGAGGAGGACCTCGAAACGCTGAGCGAGTACGACGCATACAGCCGCGAACCCGCGATGGCGACAGCGGTGGGATTCGCGGTGCTGGCGTTGCTGACGGGCATGATGGCGAAGGGAGCGGCCGAGCTTGCGCCCTCCGGCGGCCTGCGCCAGTCCGAAGCGCTTCTTACCGAGTTGCCCGGGAAGGCGATCGATGCGCTGGACCGGCATGGCGTATTCGACGGCGGGGCGCTGGTTCGACCGGACAAGACGCAGGCCGCCGAGCTGATCGACCCCGTCCATCGCGTGATCATGCTGGAGGTGAAGGATGCGGAGGCGCTGCGGCGCCTCTTTGAGCGATCGCCCCTGGCGGCGTCGTTGCTGGGCAGCGAGGAGCGCGTCGCGGCGTTGAAGGCGGGATCGGTCAACGCCGGGGATCGCATCGAAGTGAAGTTGCCGGCGGACGTGGTAGTTTCCAGCGTAGACGGCGTGGGGTGGGACCTCATCGCCAAGCACCCGATGGGGCTGGAGCTGGCCGGCGTGATCCTGCTCATGGCGATGCTCGGCGCCGTGGTGCTCGCACGGAAGCAGATCGAGATGGGTGAGGCGGAGAAGCTGGATCGGGTCCGGTCGCGCGGCGGCGAGGCTTCCGGTGTCGCGGGCGCCCGCAGCGCAGGCAGCGGCGGCATGGCCGGCGCAATGGCCGGATCCGCGGGCGGCGGGGGAGGGGCGGCGTGAACACTCTCTCATCCCTGCAACTTTGTACCGAAGCCCCGCTCTCCCCGGGCGCGGTCACGCTGTATCACTACCTGTTTCTCTCCGCATCCATGTTCGCCATCGGGATCATCGGGTTCCTGAGCCGGCGCAATCTGATCATCATGTTTCTCTGCACCGAGATGATGTTCCAGGCGGCGGGTATCGCCCTCGTCGCCTTCAGCAGATACCACATGAATCACACCGGCGAAGTGTTCGTCATTTTCGTCCTGACCATCGCGGCCGCAGAGGCCGCGCTGGCGCTCGCACTCGTCGTTCTTCTGTTCCGGCGGCGTGAGACGCTGGACGCGGAAGCGTGGACGGAACTCAACGGCTGATCTCCATCTGCAACCCCCGTGCCCAGCACATTCTCCAACCCGATTGCTCTGCTTGCCCTCGCGGCCGAACCCGCCGCGTTGAATGAATCCGCATCCTCGGTTGCCGGTCCTGCATGGTTTGCGCTCATTCCGCTGCTGCCGCTGGCGGCGTGCGTCCTCTGCGGCCTGACGGTCGCCATGCGCGTGCGGACAAAGGCGCCTGCGTGGATCACGGTGGGTCTGCTGGCGCTGAGCTTTGTCGTCACGGTCGCCGGCTTCATGGGCTGGAACGGCGGCTCCGGCACACCGCAGGTCGCGAAGGTCTACGACTGGATTCATGTCGCATGGGCGGGCGCCGACAGCGCGGTTCACACCTTCGTCGCCGACTTCGCCTTCTACATGGACGGGTTGAGCTGGCTGTGGATGCTGTTCGTCACGGGTCTCGCGACGCTCATCGCGCTGTACGCCAGCGAGTACATGGAGCACGATGTCGGGAAGGGCTACGGCCGCTTCTTCGCCGCGTTTGCGCTCTTCGTATTCGCGATGGCCTGCCTCGTGATGGCGGACAACCTGGTTCTGCTTTATCTCGGATGGGAGGGCGTCGGCCTCTGCTCGTATCTGCTCATCGGGTATTTCTACAAGAAGCCGAGCGCCGTGGCGGCGGCCAAGAAGGCGTTCATCGTCAATCGCATCGGTGACCTGGGGCTTGCGGTCGGCATCTTCCTGACCTATGTCACGTTCGGGACGGTGGAGTACGCCGAGCTTTTCGCTCTGGTCGAAAAGGGAGTGGACGGCGACGGTCAGGCGCTGGCGGGCATGTGGCAGGCGTGGGCGATCCCGCTGCTCTTCATGGTGGGCGCGTTCGGCAAGAGTGCTCAGTTGCCGCTGTACGTGTGGTTGCCGGACGCGATGGAGGGTCCGACGCCGGTCAGCGCCCTGATTCACGCTGCGACGATGGTCACCGCGGGCGTCTATCTCGTCGCCCGCATGTATCCGCTGTTCGTGCTCGAGGGTGTGCCGCACTACGCGCTGTGGGCGGTCGGCTGGACCGGGGCGCTGACGGCGCTGCTGGCCGCGACGATCGGCATGGCGCAGTTCGACATCAAGCGGATCATGGCTTATTCGACGGTGTCGCAACTGGGATACATGTTCGCGGGGCTTGGGGTGCTCACGAGCGTCGGCGCGGCGTTTCACGTCTTCACGCACGCCTTCTTCAAGGCCCTGCTCTTCCTGGCCTGCGGCGCCGTGATGCACGGGTTCGCCGGTCAGCTCGATCTGCGCAAGCTGAGCGGACTGCGCACGATGCCCGGCTGGCGGATCGTCTCGATCACCATGCTGATCGGGTGCCTCAATCTCGCAGGGTTTCCGCTGATCACGTCCGGGTATTTCTCCAAGGACATGATTCTCGCCGAGGCATTCGTGACACCAGGGGCCGCCGGCATCGGCTGGATCCTGCTGGTCACGGCGGGACTGACGGCCTACTACACGTTCCGCGTCTATTTCCGCGTGTTCGAGGGGCCGCAGCATTACGAACCCGGCGACGAGCTGCACGGGCATGACGACCATGCTGACGATGCTCACCACCATGCGCACGAGCATGAGCCGGCGGACCACGGGCACGCCCATGCGGATCACGGCGGCGCGCAGGAGCACGGTCACGGGAGCAAGCCGGCCCACGAGTGGCATCCGCACCCGCCGAAATGGGCGATCAACGGCGTGCTTGCCGTGCTCGCGGTGCTTTCCTTTGCCGCCATCGGCACATACTTCATGGACAAGGCGCATCACGGATGGGTCGGCGGCATGGTGCACCGGTCGAGCGCCGAGTTCGCCAGCCCGTTCGCACATCACGATCCGGCGCACGGCACCGAGGCCGACGGCGAGCATGGGCACGCGACGGCGGAGGCGCATGTCGCGGCGGCGGGAAGGTTCCTCGGCATGGACCCGCACAAGGCGATGTACTACGTCTCCGCGATCGTCGGCCTGATCGGGATTGCCGCGGCGTGGTGGCTTCACCTCGCCGGGCGCACCTCCGCGGCGACGAGCCGGGCGGATGCGCTGCTCCCGTTGCTCGGCCCTGTTCCGCGCTGGGCGCAGAACAAGTGGTACGTTGACGAGTTCTACGACTTCATCATTCGCACGCCCCTGTGGGTGCTGGCGAACGTCTGCCACATGATCGATCGGCTGCTCGTGGACGGGCTTGTGAACGGAGTCGGCTTGCTTCCCCAGCTTCTGGCTCGCGGACTTCGTCCCAGCCAGAACGGTCGTCTGCACGGCTATGCCGCGGGAATGGCCGGCGGCCTCGCCGTGGTGCTGCTCATTGTCTTCCTCGTGGTGTTCAGCGCATGATGCTCCTGGCGCTCATGGTGATTCCGATTGCGACCGCGCTGGCCATCGCGGCGGGGCCTGTGCGTCTGGCGCGCGTCTCGGCCGCTTTCGGTTCGGTCGCGGTGCTGGGCCTCACCATCGGAGCGATGGCGGCGTTCGACTGGTCCGATGCGGCGGCGTTCCAGTTCGGCTTCTCGATTCCGCTGGTGGCGGAGCTGGGAGTAACGCTCAGCGGCGGCGTGGACAGCGTGGCGATGTGGCTGATTGTGCTGACCGCGCTGCTCCAGCCGCTGTGCGTGTGGGGGTCCTTCACGGCCATCACGGATCGCGAAAAGACCTACTACGCATGGCTGATGGCGCTGCAGGCGGCGATGATCGGAGTCTTCGCCGCGCGCGACCTGATCTTCTTCTACGTGTGCTTCGAGTTCACGCTGCTGCCGATGTGGATCCTGATCAATCTCTACGGCTCCACCAACCGGCGCAAAGCCGCGACGAAGTTCTTCCTCTTCACGTTTACCGGATCCATCATCGCCCTCGCTGGCCTGGTGTACGTGGCGTATGTGGCCGCGATACGCGCTTCGACCGTGCCCGGTCAGCTCGGGGCGTGGTCGTTCGACATCGCGACGCTTGAGGCGGCGGCGCGGGCCATGAGCCTGCGCGAGCAGGCGCTCGTGCTGCTGGCGCTGATGGCGGGGTTCGCCGTGAAGGTGCCGCTCTTCCCGCTGCACACATGGCTGCCCCTGGCGCACACGGAAGCACCGACGGCGGGCAGCGTGATTCTCGCCGGGGTGCTGCTCAAGCTCGGCACCTACGCGATCTACCGCTTTGTGCTGCCCTTTGTCCCAGTGGCCGTGCATGAGTACGCCGAGCTGATCGCGGTGATCTGCATCATCGGCATCCTGTACGGCGGCTTGATCTGCTGGGTGCAGCGCGATGTGAAGAAGCTGGTTGCGTATTCCAGCGTGGCGCACCTGGGATTCTGCATCCTGGGCATGTTCGCCTTGAACGGCACGGGCCTCGCCGGGTCCGTGATGTACATGATCAACCACGGACTTTCGACCGGCGCACTCTTCTTCTGCATCGGGTTCATGTACGAGCGATACCACACCCGCAGCCTGGAGGAAGTGGGCGGGCTGGCCAGCCGCATGCCGATATGGTCCTTCTTCGTCGTGTTTTTCTCGATGGCGAGCGTGGGTCTGCCTGGGCTGAACGGGTTTGTGAGCGAGTTTCTCTGCCTGCTGGGAGCGTTCCAGTCCGGCTCCATCTCGCTCGGCGTGGGCGGCAGCGAAGGTCCGCTTGGGCCGTGGTTCGCGGCCGTCGCCGGAGCGGGGATGATCGTGGCGGCGATCTATCTGCTCTTCATGGTGGGGAAAGTAGTCTTCGGGCCGCTGCGCGAGCCCCCGGGGCACCATCATCACGGCCCTCTGCCGGTGGACCTGTCGCGCCGCGAAGTTGCCGTGCTTGTACCTCTTGCTCTGGGGTGCCTGGTTCTGGGTGTGTTCCCGACGCCGGTCCTTCGGACGCTCGAGGCACCGATCGAGCAGACTCTCGCCGTTGTGCAGGCGAATGTTTCGGAACGCAGCCAACTGGCCGCAGGGAATGAAGCGGGCGCAGCCGGGGAGGAGGACGCCCGATGAGTGAAGTTCTGTTCATCGTTCTGGCGCAGTCCGAATCGGCGCCGCCCATGGTGGAGAAGCTGCGCTATCTTGTTCCCGAATCGATTCTGTTCATCGCCGCCTCGGTGATCGCCATGTTCCTCGGTCTTTCGCCGAAGCAGGAAGTGCGGAAGACGTGCGCATGGGTCGCGGGACTCGCTCTCGCGGCCGCGGGCGTCGCCGCGCAGTTCACTCCCGCGCCACCGCATGCACTGCTGCCGAACCTCATGCCGTTCGCCAAGTCGCTGATCGCGGCGGTGGGGGTGCTGCTGGTGATGCTGGCGTCCGGAACGGTGGACCGCGAGTATGAAGAGATGCTGCGCCGGCGGGGCGGCACATGGGATGGCTTGCGGTCCAACCGGGGCGAGTTCTACGCGTTCTTCCTGTTCAGTTTGATGGGGCTGATGCTGTGTGCCTCCGCGGATGATCTGATCTGGCTGTTTCTGGCGCTCGAACTCACGAGCCTGCCGACATATGTCATGGTCAGCATCTCGACGGGTCGAGCAAAGTCGCAGGAAGCCGGCGTGAAGTACTTCTTCCTCGGCGCGCTCGGCGCGGCCATGTTCCTGTACGGGTTTGCGCTGCTGTACGGCGCGACGGGAACCACGCAGCTCTTCGGCACGTCGGCCGAGCCGGGGATTGCACAGGTGCTTGCGGCGAAGACGGCATCCACGGGCGGCATCGGTGTGCTGGCGACCTGCGGACTTGTGATCGCGATGGTCGGCGTGTCATTCAAGATCGCCGCGGTGCCGATGCATTTCTATGCGCCGGATGTCTACCAGGGCGCGGCGACGAGCGTCGCGGCCTTTCTCGCCTTTGTACCCAAGGCCGCGGGGTTCATCACGCTCATGCTGCTGGCGTGCACCGTCGGGTGGCGCTTCGGCGATCACGGCGGCAGCCTGCCGGAGGCGATCCGGATCACGCTCTGGGTGATGGCGGCGCTGACGATGACCGTGGGCAACGTGCTCGCGATTCTGCAGAGCAACGTGAAGCGCATGCTGGCGTACTCATCCGTTGCGCACTCCGGATACATGCTTGTGGGGATCATCGCGGGACCGGGTGCGATCGGTGCTCAGGCCGGATCCAACGGCCTTGCGGCAGTGCTGTTCTACCTGCTCTGCTACGGATTCATGAATCTCGGCGCGTTCGCTGTTCTGGCTTGCCTCGAGCGGCAGCGGAGCACCGACGGGGGCGCCGCGACGGAGGAGATCGAGACCGTGGACGATCTGCGCGGCCTCTGGAAGTCCGATCGACTTCTCGGCGGCGTCATGGTCCTGTGCGCGGCATCGCTGCTCGGGCTTCCCCCGCTGCTGGGATTCTGGGGCAAGTTGTATCTCTTCACCTCCGCCATCAGCGCGGGCGAGCTGGCGCTGGTGGTGGTCATGGGCCTGAACTCGGCGATCGCCGCGTTCTATTACCTGCGGCTGGTCGCGGTGCCGCTGCTCGAGAATCCGGATGAGAAGCGCGGGCGCCTGCAGGTCACGCCCTTCCCTGGCCGGATCTTCGCCGGCGTGCTCTCCGCCGCGAGCGTGGTACTGCTGGTCGTCGTAGCGGGCAGGCTGATCGATGCAGGCGCGCGTGCGGCGGTGTTCGCCGCGCCCGAATCCGCTGCGCGGGCCGATGCTTCTCCTGCGCCGGAAGATCGTTGACGCTTCGCTCGCTCAGGTGGTGGCGGGCTTCTTCTTCTTGGTCGGGTCCGCCGCGTTGGCGCGCTCATTCATGCCCTTCAGCCCGCCTCCGAGCTGGAAGACGATTCCGAACGCGGCCGCACTCGCCACGAGTATGGGAACGATCAGCGGATTGGAGTGCATGGACTCCACCATGCCTCCCTGCCAAGCGTCGTTGTGCATCAGTGCCGCGAGGGATCCGAGAACGAAGAGCGATGCACCGCCGATCGACGTGAGCAGGATGACGACGATGCGGAACGCCAGGAAGGCGAGCATGCCGATCACGATGAGTCCGATGAGGGCGCCGTGTTCGTGAATACCCGAGTCGAATCCCAGGGCTGTCCAGGCGTTGGCGCCGGCGAAAGCCCCCGCGAGGCCGCCGAAGAGTGCGACGGCGAAGCGCAGCAGGGGCCAGGCGATCACGGCGCAGAGCACCGCCATGCACACGGCGACGATCCGCGTCCCGCCCACTTCTTCGCCGAGCAGCATGCCTCCGTAAATTCCCGACATTGCCGCCAGGATGAGGATCACCCACTTGTGCCAGCGGTAGCCGTGAAGGATGCACAGCCCGCCGACGACAAGGAAGATGATGGCCCACACCAGGCTGATCTGGCCCAGCATTTCGGACAGTTCGTCCGGGTGATTCAGGAAGTCCATGTGCTCCCTGATCTGCGCGTTGATGACAGGGATGGGGTTGGGGCCGGCATCGCTGTCCGTGAACCAGGAACCGCCGTCTTCGGATTGCGCGAGCGTGAACGGCATGAGTGTGTGAGTGAACATGGCGCTCCCGCCGGCGGGGAAGCGCCGGCTGCCGCTCCGTATCGGAGTGTCCCGTTCGCTGAGAACAATCCGCCGTGACGAACATTCCAACGCGTGGTTATCCGGACCCAACTCCGCTTCGACGCTACGATGCCGCATCCGATGCGCAGTTTTCGCGCAGCCGACGGCAGGACGGTCGCGGTCGCGCCGATGCTTCCGTTGAAGGTCACCCGTTGAACAAGCGCCACGCGTCATCCGAGGCTTCGAAGTCCGTTTCAAGCGAAGAGACCGCGCCGCCGGGTCCGCCCGCGCTGGCCGCGCTGCGCGCGCGAGTGGATGAGCTTGATCGGCGTCTGGTCGAGCTGCTCAACGAGCGCGCCCGGCTGATCGTCGAGATCGGGAGCGTGAAACGCTCCAGCGGTGTGCCGATCTACGCGCCGCACCGTGAACAGGCGGTGCTCCGCAAGGTTCTGGAGGCGAATGCGACGTCGGGCGGCCCGCTGCCGGATCGCACCATCGAGGCGGTCTACCGCGAGATCATGAGCGGTTCGTTCGCGCTCGAGCAGCCGCTTCGCATCGGATACCTCGGCCCCGCTGGCAGCTACAGCCATCAGGCTGCCGTCAAGCAGTTCGGCCAATCCGTGAGTTTCGAGGATCTGCACGAGATCGCCGGAGTGTTTACGGAAGTGCAGCGCGGCCACTGCCATTACGGCCTGGTGCCCATCGAGAACTCGCTGGGGGGCGGCATCGTGGAGACGATGGACGCCTTCCGTGACCTGCGCGGCGAGGTGAACGTGTACGCGGAGGTGCTTCTCGAGGTGCATCACGCGCTGCTCGCCGAGTGCGAGCCGCGCGCAATCCGGCGCATCTACTCCAAGCCGGAGGTTTTCAGCCAGTGCCGCAAATGGCTGGCGACGCAGTTTCCGAAGGTCGAGCTTGTCGCGGCCCCGAGCACGAGCCGCGCCGTGCAAATTGCCCTGGAGGAAACGGAAAAGGATCCGCAGTGCGGGTCGGCCGCGATCGCCTCATCGCTCGCGGGCCAGATCTACGGCATGGATGTGCTCTTTGAGCGCATCGAGGACGATCCGAACAACATCACGCGGTTCTTTGTGATCGCCAAGCAGGCCGCCGCTCCCAGCGGCGATGACAAGACGAGCATCATGTTCAAGACGGCGGACAAGCCGGGTGCGCTCGTCAGCGTCCTGCGCGTCTTCGAGGAGGCCGGGATCAATCTCTCGCATATCGACAAGCGCCCCAGTGGCCGAGTGAACTGGCGCTACACTTTCTTCATCGATGCCCTCGGGCATCGCGAGGATGCGGCGATGTCGCGCGCGATTGCGGACGCCGCCGCGCATTGCGAAGACCTCGTCGTGCTCGGCAGCTATCCGAGGGCCAAGCGGATTCTCTAGGCGTCTTGCTGAATCGGGCAGAAGATGCCGCGAGGCATTGTCCTCCGTGGATATCCTTCGGTATCACATCATGCATGCCTTCTACGGCCGCGATATCCGGGGCGATGCGATTCCGACGAGACCTTCCTTGCGGTCGATGCCGGTCGTGGCGCTGGGTGGCGCGAAGATGTCGAGCACGATGGTTTCTTCGGCAGCCAGCGCCGAGTGCGGAACGTTCGAAGGCAGGTGAATGATCTCGCCCTCTCCGACCGAGACCTCATGCCGGCCGGGTTCGCCCTCCGCGCCGATGGTGAATACAAGCCGGCCTCGCAGCACCGCGCTGAACTGCTCGTTCTCGTGCGCGTGCGTGGGCACGAAGCAGCCCTTCTGCAGAGTAATGTGGGAAATCATGGCCTTCTCGCCGATCACGCGCCGGCGCGACGAGTTCGCCATCGGTATATCGACGGGCAGCGAAGACCAGGCAAACTTACGGGCGGAGCGAGGGTCAGCCGGCTTCGCTGGTTCGGTCATGATGAGTAGAGTATCCGCATGGGTGGGAGGATGCGAGGGAGATCTGAATGTCGATCTTGCGTGATGCCATCCTGATCACCTGGAAGCGCAACCGCAACTATGCGGAGCGCATGGTCGCGCCGCTTTCAGATGCCCAGATGATCGTTCAGCCCGTCGCGCGTGTCATGATGAATCATCCTGCCTGGATTCTCAGTCATCTGAACGTCTATGCGCCGATTGCGGCCGCCATGCTCTCGCGCCGGGCGTTCGAGGATCCGATCGACCATCCCTTCGGACAGAAGTCCGCGCCGTCCGGCGATGCGCGGGTCTACCCGCCCCGTGCGACCCTGCTCGCCGACTACCTCCGGCTGCACGATGAGGCCCTGCGCGCGCTCGAAACGGCGGATGACTCCGTATTCGCGGAGGCGAATCCGATCGAGCGCTGGCGCGGCATGCACCCGAGGATCGGCGACATGCTCGTCACGCTCATGGTCAAGCATGAGTCGATGCACCTGGGGCAGTTGAGTGCCTGGCGGCGCGCGATGGGGATGCCCCGTGTGGAGATGTAAGCCATCTGGCAATCGCGCTGGGGCCATGGGACTTGGGTCTTGGGCTACAGGGAGATGATCCAGAGGACACATCCGGGTCAAGAAGCTGCGAGAACGGCGAAAGGTTGAAAACCCCCACCGGCGCCCATCGTCTGCGGGACCTGGACGATGTCCTTTACAATGCGCGCGCTCGTTCCCTCGGCCCAAACCGGCTCGACGATCGTGTACCCATGCTTACCTCCCTCGAACAGCGCCTGTGTCAGGTCATTGCCGCGCGCGATGGTGCCATGCGCGCCGACCTGGCACGGCATGTGGCGATTCCCACCGGGCACAATCACACAGCCGGGCTTGATGAATACCGGGGCCTGATCGTCTCGAGGCTGGAGAAGCTCGGTGCGCGAACGGAGTACGTGCCGGGCGATCCCAAGCCGGATTGGCTCACAGCCGACGACAGCGACTCAGCCTCTCGCAAGGGCGATTCATCTGCCGGCCGCACTCCCCCGACGGCGGTGTGCAGGATGGAATCCCCTCCGGGTTCGCGCCGCTCACCGAGTGGTCCCTTGGCGAAGGGAAATGACTTCGGAGACGGCGCGGAAACGGGAAGCCCCAGGGTGCTGATCGCCGGCCATCTGGACACCGTGTTCGATCCCCGCGGACCGTTTCTGAAGCTGGAGGTTTCGTCCGACGGCACGCGAGCCGTGGGGCCGGGCGTGGTGGACATGAAGGGCGGCATTCTGATCGCCGTCCATGCGCTGGAGGCGCTGGCGGAGTGCGGCGTCCGGGGTGCACAGGACCGCTGGACATTTCTTCTCAACAGTGATGAGGAAACAGGGTCGTACCACTCCGAGCGGGCGCTGCGGGCCGAGGCGGCGCGGCACGACATCGGGCTGGCAGTCGAGCCGGCGCTGCCGGATGGATCGCTGGCCATCGAGCGGAAGGGGAGCGGTCAGTTTCTCATCGAGACCTTCGGCCGCTCGGCGCATGCCGGGCGCGACTTCGCGTCCGGCGTCAGCGCCGTCTACGCGCTGGCGCGGACGCTGGTGGAGGTCGAGAAACTGAATGATCTGCCCCGGGGGATCACCGTCAATGTAGGCCCGCTCGTGGGCGGCAAGGCGACGAACGTCGTGCCGGATTACGCTGCCGCGAGGGGAAACGTCCGGTTCCCCGATGCGCAAGCCTGCGATGAGCTTGCGGCGCGACTGGATCGTCTGGCGACGCCGCCGGGCGTGGTGCCGGGCGTTCGAGTGCGCCGGAGCTTCAATCGACCCGCCAAGGTGGCGACAGCGCCTGTTCGGTCGCTCGCGCAGGCCGCGCAGGAGGCCGCGAAGGACCTGGGTTTTGAACTTGGCCTCGGCTCCACGGGCGGGGTCTGCGACGGGAATATCCTTCAGGACGCCGGGTTGCCGACAATCGATACCCTCGGGGTACGCGGGGGCGGGCTGCACACGCACGAGGAATGGATCGATCTGAAGAGTCTGGTTGAGCGCAGTCAGTTATTCGGGCTTCTCCTGCTGCGAGCTTGGGAGGGACGAGTGAAGCTGCCTCAGTAAGGAGCGAGTGATCGGATGACACAGATGATGGCCCAGCCGACAGCAGCACAGCCCCAGACCGGGGCGACCACGCAGGGCGAACAGCTCCGTTGCAGTCCGGGCGTCCGCCGCGCGATCGAATCCATCGTGCGCGAAGTGGAGGAAAAGCGGTCGAAGATCACGGACGTCCGCGGCCCGCTCTCGCCGCAGCTCACGCAGTCGTTCGAGGACTTCATGCGGAAGGCGGGCGAAGTCCGCGGGCGAGCGCTGCACTACCCGTACATCGGGTCGGGCATCGGGAACGGCGCGCTGGTTGAACTGATGGATGGATCGGTGAAGTACGACCTGATCACGGGGATCGGGGTCAACTTCTTCGGGCACTCGGAGCCGGACCTGGTCGCGGCGGCCCTGAACGCAGCGATCTCCGACACGCCCATGCAGGGCCACCTGCTGATGAATGAGGAGCCGGTGCGGTTCTCGATGCTGCTTGCGGAGCTGGCGTCGAAGGTCAGCCGGCTCAGCCGGGTCTTCCTCTGCAACTCGGGCGTGATGGCCAACGAGAACGCGTTGAAGATGTGCTACCAGAAGTCCGGCGGCGTGGCGAACAGGGTGATCGCGTTCAAGGACTGCTTCATGGGGCGGACGGTCACCATGAGCCAGATCGGCGATTCGGCCGCGAACCGCCAGGGCATCCCGCTCTCCACGCTGGTGGACTACATGCCGTTCTACGACGAAGCGGCGGCGCGGCGGATGAGCGCCGGGGATGCGTCCGGCAAGGCGCGATTCATCGATATGTGCGTGGCTCGGTTGCGCGAGTACATCGAGCGATACCCGAATCAGCATGCGTGCTTCATATTTGAACTGGTGCAGGGCGAAGGGGGATTCAACACCGCGCCGCGCGAGTTCTTCGCCGAGCTGATGAAGGTGTGCCGCGAGGCGGGAATCTACGTCTGGGACGACGAGGTGCAGACCTTCGGGCGTACGGAGACGATGTTCGCATTCGAGGGGCTTGGGCTGGCGGAATACATCGATATCTGCTGCGTGGGCAAGCTGTCGCAGGTGTGCGCGGTGCTCTTCCAGCCGGAGATGAACCCCAAGCCCGGGCTGCTGAGCCAGACGTTCCTGGGGAGCGTGGACGCTCTGCACGTGGGCAAGCGGATACTGGAGCGCCTCGCCGACCCGGCGAACAACTACTACGGACCGGGCGGGCGGATCGCGCGCCATCACAAACTCTTCCGCGAACAGGTGCACACGCTGGCGAAGAAACACCCTGAGTGGTTCCCGGCGAGCGCGGATGTCGTGGATGTTGCGGGCGGCAGCGGCGGGATGATGCGCTTCACGCCCTACGGCGGGAAGAAGGATCCCGTGATGAAGCTGTGCAAGGCGATGTTCGAGGAGGGCGTGATCGCTTTCTACTGCGGGCATGGTCCCTGGCACGTACGGATGCTGCCGCCGCTGGGCGTGATGGAAGAAAGCGCTTGGCCGAAGATCTTTGCGATCATCGAACGCGCCATGATGAAGGCGGGGCAGTAGGGGCACGAGCCGCCCGCGCAGGGCGCGCATGGGAGACGCACTCGGCATGTATCTGATCCGACGGGCCAGAGAAGAGGACCTCGACACGCTGCTCAAGCTGGCGAAGATGGTCCATTTCATCAATCTGCCCGCGGACAAGGACATCATCGCGGACAAGATTCGGCGCAGTCAGCGGTCATTCCGCGCAGCCGCGACTGGAGAGCCGGCATCGTTCGACGACAGCGGCTTGGGGCTGGGGCGGCATGCGCCGCTCTTCATGTTTGTCATCGCAGATGCCGTGACGGGGAACGCGCTGGGCACGTCGTCCATCATCGCACGGATGGGCGGCCCGGGAAATCCGAATATCGCACTGGAACTCTCGCGCCGCGAGCTGTTCAGCGTCGATCTGCAGACGGGCATGACGCACATCATCGGCCGCCTCGTTCTCGATGAATCCGGGCCGACGGAGATCGGCGGCCTGATCCTCGGCCCCAGCTACCGCAACCACCCGGACAAGATCGGCAAGCAGCTGTCGCTGGTGCGATTCCACTACATGGGGCTGCATCGCGAGCAGTTCGCCGACCGCGTGCTCGCCGAGATGATGGGGCCGATCACGCCGGACGGCCAGAACAGCTTCTGGGAGTATTTCGGCCGCCGGTTCATCAACCTCACGTATTACGAGGCGGACAAGTTCTGCCAGTATTCGCGCGAGTTCATGATCTCGCTCTTGCCCAAGGAAGACATCTATCTCACGCTGCTTCCGCCGGAGGCCCGGGCGCTGCTGGCCAAGGTCGGACCCGAAACGCTCCCGGCTCGCCGCATGCTCGAGAATCTCGGGTTCCGCTATCCAGGCAGGGTGGACCCGTTCGACGGCGGCCCGCACCTCGAAGCGCGCACCGCCGAGATCGAGCTGGTTCGGAACACGCGCCGGGCCGAGTTCGGGGGCGCCTGCGCCGAGAACGAGGCCCGCGGGCGGGCATTCGTGAGCGTCGAGTCCGATCGGGGAGAGTTCCGCTGCGTGTATGCGCCCTTTGTCGAGCGAGGGGACACGATCCTGATTCCGCCCGGCCATGCCGAGCTGCTGGAGATCGACCGCGGAGAGCGCATCGGCTTCACGCCTGTTGAAACCGGCGAGCGCAAGACGCTCCGCGAGTCCGGTGCGACCGCCGAGAGCGCAAAGGCCGCCACCTCGGGCCGGAAGAGGGTGGGATCGTGAGCCGAGGCGCTCGCGAGCGCCGCGAGGGCGAGGGCATGACACCCGCCCTGCGATTTCCCCCGTGCGACATCATCGCCGGCGAGCCGCGGGATCTCGGTACTGGTTCCGGACCGGTCATGATGTCGCACAATCCCGCCCGACCGCGGCATGTGGTCTGGCGGGGGCATTCCTGCCCGGACCACGTGGATGAGGCCGTAGCCGCTGCACGCGCATCGTTCCCGAAGTGGCGCGCTGCTTCTCTCGAGCAGCGGATCGCTGCTTTGCGCGAGTACCAGCGGCTTGCGACAGCGCGAACGGGTTCGATGGCCGAGCTGATCTGCGATGAAACCGGCAAGGCCATGTGGGACAGCCTCGGGGAGGCGAAACTGCTGGCGGAGAAGGTCGATATCACGCTGTCCGAGAGCGAGGCCTCCGGTCGCCATCGCGTTCGGGATTTTGAAATTCAGATCGCCGACTCGCGCAAGGGCGTATGCAGGTTTCGCCCGCACGGGGTGATGGCGGTGATCGGCCCGTACAACTTTCCGGCTCACCTGCCGAACGGGCACATCGTTCCCGCGCTGCTGATGGGGAACACCATCGTCTTCAAGCCCAGCGACAAGACGCCGGCGGTCGGCCAGATGCTCGCGGAGCTGCTGGTCGAAGCCCTGGAACGCACCGGAGCGCCGCCCGGCGTGGTCAATCTCGTACAGGGAGGCGCGGATGTGGCCTCTCGCCTCGTCGCGCACGCGGACATCGACGGGATTCTTTTCACCGGTTCCTGGCCGGTCGGTCGGCGCATCCTGGAAGCCAATCTGGATCGTCCCGGACGGATCATCGCGCTGGAGATGGGCGGGAACAACGCCGCGGTCGTGCTCGCAGACGCCGATCTGAAGCAGGCGGCCATCGAGTGCGCCCGGGCCGCGTTCATCTCCACGGGGCAGCGCTGCACCTGCACGCGCCGCATCATCGTGGAGCGGTCGATTGCGCGCCGCTTCGTGCCTCTGCTCGCCAAGGTGGCGAGCAATCTGGTCATCGGTGATCCACGTGGCGGAAGTGGCGGGGATGCGGGGCATCCCGTCTTCATGGGACCGATCATCCGCGCTGAAGCTCGCGATGCCGTGCTGAAGTTCCAGTCCGATCTCGTCCGGGGCGGCGGCCGTGTCGTCATGGAGTCCACCGCGCTGAATCTTTCCGACGGCGGCCACTTCATCACTCCCGGCATCATCGCCGTGCCTGGATTCACCCTCGCGGACGACCCGCGCGCGGACTGCGGCTGCGATGTCGAGGTGTTCGGCCCGCTGGTCCGTATCGCCGAGTGCCGGGACCTTGAACACGCGATTTCGCAGGCCAATGCATCGCGGTTCGGTCTCGCGGCATCGATCTTCACACGCGACCGCGCCGCTGCCGAGGGGTTTCTCGGTGAGGTCCGGGCGGGATGTCTGAACGTGAATACGGGCACCGCGGGCGCATCCGGCAGGCTCCCGTTCGGAGGGCTGGGACGGTCCGGAAACCATCGTCCGGCGGGGTCGTTCAGTCTGGACTACTGTGCGTATCCGACCGCCGGACTGGTGGAAACCGGGTCCGCTTCCGTGCTCCCGCCCGGAATGCGATTCGATGACTCCTGGATCGGTTCGATCCCCCCCTCGGAGGGTTGAGGCAGGCCCGAAAGTCCCGGCGCCGTATCCGAACGCCAAAAAAAATCGCCCGGAATCCGAGATTCCGGGCAGAGAATGCGTCTTTTCGGCGTTCACACGGTACAGTTGGCGTGTGACATAGCGTTGCCCGGATTGTGTCGGGCAGTTGTTCCGTACCGAGTTGAAATGCGAGAGGAGTTTGACATGAAGCGTCTCGTTGCTGGCGGACTTCTGGTTTGCGGTCTTTTCCTGGTGGGCTGCGCCTCTGGCACCAAGAGCGAGGCCTCGATGGGCGCGGTGAGCGCCGAGAGCAAGTCCGAATGCTCGGCCAAGAGCTCCTGCTGCAAGGCGACCTGCACGAAGGAAGGCGAGGCCGCCAAGGCTCCCGCCGCCTCTTCAAACTGATCGAGCCGGCGAACCGACTTTGGGCTGAATCGCCGCGAGGTGCTTCGGCCCTTTCTCATTGGCGGGGTGAAGCGTGCCGCTGCAGTTTTCACTCATTCTGGCCCTGCTTCTGCAGACCCTTCCGTCCGCACGCTGGTTGGGCTGTACCGATGGCCTGACGCCGCGTGCATGCGTCGAGGCGATCGAAGTCGCATGCGGAGAATGCGGCGACTCGGCAGGAGACTGCACCGACGAGCGTGGCTGCTGCGCCTCCTGGACCGACAGATGCAACTGGCCCTGTCCCCTGCCGCTGGATTCTGATGATTGTGCGCTTTGCGTCGCGCTGTGCTGCTCAATCAGCGGCGAGCCGTTGATGATTCCGGCAGCGCGCATGGCGTCCGCGGCGCCGTGGACGGCCTTTGGTCCGGCCGCGGAACCGAGTTACCCGTTGCTCGGAGTGCCGCCGGCAAGCATGACATTCGACGCGCGAAGTCGGGCGGGTCCGCCGTGGACGCCTGATGCCTGCGCTCGCCGCTCCATGCTGTGCTGCTGGACAACCTGATACAGCGTGCCCGAAGCCGCGCTGATGGTCGTTTTGCGCCGGCAGTCCGGTGACGGGCAACCGAATCACGAACGAATCTGAAAGCGTGAGTTTGATGTCGAGCACGCATGGTGCGTCCTCGGCGTCAAGCTGTTTCACCGAATTCATTCATCACCGGGCGATCCGGCCCGGAGGAGCTTTGTCATGTTGTCTCAACTGTCGATGTGGACCTTTGTGGGAATCACTTCGTGGATGCTGGGGGGCGCCCCGGCGCCCGTGGCATCGCAGCAGGGCGGGTGCTGCGATACGCCCGGCTGCTGCTGCCCCTGCGAGTGCGGCGGCCCGTGCTGCCCGTCGTGCTGCTGCTGCTGCTGCTGCGACGGCTGCGATGAGTGCGCATGCTGCGCTGGGGAGCAGGAGAGCGCGTCCGGCGCGGCGAGCGCCGCCGGATGCTCTCCTGAGCAGAGCGCCGGACCCTGCGCCCCGCGGGGCGGTTGCTGCGCCGGTTGAAGGGCGCAGGTGACGAGTTGCACCCACTGACGCGGCCGCGCCTCCCTCTCGGGGGCGCGGCCATTTTCATTGTGCGGTCGGCGCCGAATGCCGCCGGGTCTTTCGTGTACATTGAGCGACCATGGGTTCGCCGCGGACCATTCTGCCCGATCCGAGAAAGTTCCCTCGCTTCGCGGGGATCGCGACTTTCGCGCGATTCCCGCTGCTGACGCAGGTGAGCGCGGAGCACAGGCCGATCGACTGGCTGATCTACGGCGCGCCGTGCGATTCGGGCGTGACGTATCGACCCGGCGCCCGTTTCGGGCCGCGGGCGATTCGCGATGAGTCGCAGTATGTCAAGCCGTATCACCTTGCGCACGATGTCGTGTTGACCGAAGTGTTGTCGATGGCGGATGCGGGGGATGCCCCGGTCGAAGTGTTCGGTTGCCAGAAGAATGCCGAGGCTGTTTCAGCCTTTGCCGAGTCGTTGCCGGACCCGTCGCACACCCGGCTGCTGATGCTCGGCGGTGATCACTCCAACACGCTGGCGAACATGCGAGCGACGTGGCGCCGCCGCGGGAAGCCGGGGAAAGGCCTTGCGCTTCTCCACTTTGATGCGCATCTCGATACCGTGGATGTCACGGGCGGTGAGAAGTACAGCCATGCATCGCCCTTTATCCGCGCGGTGGAAGAGGGCATTCTTGACCCCAGGCGCATGCTGAGCGTCGGCATCAGGGGGCCGCTGAACACGCCCGCCGATCTCGACTTCGCCCGTCGCCACGGCGTCGAGATCATCACCTGCGACCAGTGGCGGGCGGAAGGCAACGGACGGATCGAGTCGTTCCTCGGGCGTCTTGGTGACGATGAGGCGTACCTCACCTTCGACATCGATTGCATCGACCCCGCCTTCGCGCCCGGAACGGGCACGCCGAGCGTCGGCGGCTTCAGTTCAGCCGAAGTTCTTTCGCTCCTGCGGTTGCTCGCGCGGGGCGGCTCGGCCGGCAGGGGTGTGAACGTCGTGGGAGCGGATGTGGTCGAAGTGCTTCCGGACCGAGATCACGCGGGCGTTACGTCGCTCCTGGCCGCGCACATCGCGTTTGAGATACTGTGTCTGGACGCCGTGCGTCGTCGGAGTTCATCGAGCGTACGGGCATCGCAGCGGTGAGCGGAGTCGTGGGTGTGTCCCGGCGGGCCGGCTGTGCGCCGGATGAGGCGGGAAGCTGGAGCGATGGCGAGTGTCCGGGGCAATCAATTCGGAGGGGCTGATGGAGCAGGCGCTCGGGCGCAGGCGGACACTCCCGGCGCGGGCATGGTCGCCGGGCGGGAGGGGGTGCGCCGAACACTGCTGATGGGACGGCCGCATCATTTCGCGGGGATCAGCCCGCGTTCACCCAATCCCGCCGATCAGCGTCCCAAGGCGCTGCATTCGCGCGTGGATCGCGATCTGGCGATGCGTCAATGGCACATGCTCGCCGAACTCCTGATTTCGCGAGGGTTCGAGGTGCTCGCGATCGCGCCGGACAAGGAGCACCCCGAGCTGGCGCTGGCGGGCGCGGCGGGAATACTGACCGATCTTGCGCCCAAGAACGCCGTCGCGGACAAGGTTTTCTGCTGCGCGACAAGTTTCGGCAAGAATGCGGAGCTTGCGCAGGTGTTTGAACGCACCATCCGCGGCATCGGGTTCCAGACGGTGTCGCTCGAGATGCCCTTCGCGGGCGCGAGTGACTTCTTCAAGTGCGGCAAGCGATACCTCTTCACTCCCGGTCACGAACCAGAGCGCAGCATCCTTTCGCGGGTACTGCCGGGCAGGCTCGCGGGAGGCTCGATGGTTTTCGGCTCCGACTTCCGAGTGCGAGAGCGGCTGTCCGACTTCGTGCCCGGCTTCGAGGTCAAGCAGCTCCGCCTGAAGGATCCGCGTTTCCCGCGCGGCGACCTCGCTGCGTGCGCGCTCGGACCGGAGCGCAGAATCCTGATGGTGTACGTCGATGCGTTCGACGATGATGCGCGGACCATGATCCTCTCCGGCAAGAACAAGGTCGCCGAGTACATCATTCCACTCTCGGATTCCGATGCCGCCATGTATTCGGCCAACGCATTCCCCTACACCGACACCGAGAACGGGCATCACATCATTCTTCCGGCTGGTGTGAGCGATGAGCTGCTGGCGCGGCTGGAGACTGTCGGCGTGCACCCGATCACGGTGGACATGTCCGAGTGGATCAAGAAGGAACGGGGCAGCGTCCGCGCGCTGCTCACGGACCTGGGATGGATCCGCGATGACCGGCGCACCCAGACGCCGGAGATTCAGGATTTCCGCAAGGCCATGCGGGTGGTGGTCAGCGATCCCAGCGCAACCGCCGCGGCCGGCTCGGCGGCGACAATGAAGGCCAAGCAGGGCGGGAAGACGGAGCAGGTGAAGAAGGCCTGAGGAACACGGCAACTGCAGGCGTGTGCATCCCTGCCGAAAGGTCAGGCAGCCACGATCCGCCAGACTGGTGATGCGAGCGGGCTGAGCGGAACAGCCGATTCAAGCGCGGGTGATGCCGATCAGCGTCCACGCAACGCAAGGATCAGGTCGATTTTTCCCGTGTGCTCCTGGAGCTGGGACGCGATCTCCACGCTGGAAAGTCCCGCGTCGGCAAGCTCGTACACGCGCCGGGTCAGGGCGTCGACGCGCTGCACTCCGGGACGCGCCGTCGAAGCATGCGCGCCGGCGAACGCCGGTTCGGGCCGTGAAGGAAGCGCTTCAACCGCAGCCACCGGGGCGGCTGCCGGCGCACGCCCGTACTCCGGGCAAGGAAGACGCGTGTGCTGGAAAGCGGCGGGAGCTGGGGCGGGATCCCACTGAGACGTCGAGATGCCTAGCGCCTGGGCTTCCCGTACCTTGCGATCCGCGCGCGAAATCGCTGCATCAAGCTGGCGGAGTTTTTCGTTCGCTTGAGCAATCAGGCGTTCGAGATGCGCCGCCTGCGCTTCAAGGGCTTCGCGCTGAGGTGATGCAAGGGGGGCAGCCGGGAGGGTTCGTCCTCCTGTCGCTGTTTCCGCGGTGTGCGAAAGTGGGGGCATCGGAGTCGAAGCGCCGAACGTGGACCCCTTGGCCGCGAGTTTGCGGATTTCACTCAGTCCGTCGTCAGTACGAAGCGCCTTTCGTTCCGCCAGGAGCCTGCGGCCGTTGACGAAGATCCAGAACGCCAGCATCGCCGCTCCGACACCGATGAGGATCCAGGTCGTCAGGTCGGGCGTCGTCGTCGATGCCGGCGCGGCAAGGGCGGGCGACGGGGTCGTCAGGAAGCTTGCGAGAGCCACAGTCGCCGGGGTCTTGCGAATGCGCATGCAACCTTTGTGGGCCGGGGCAGGGTCGCCGTACGGGCACGGCTCGGCTAGCCTCTTATCGGACGAACCGTCCGCGATTCCTTCATTCGGCCAAGCCGGACCATGAACAATCAGAGGGACATTTCATCGGCGTGCGACGATCGTTCCGCCGTGGTCCTGCCCGCATTACGGGATCGTGTGGTTCGCGATGTCGTCCGCGCATGGCGTGAGTTGACCCGCGGGGTTGCACAGAGCGGGCGGGAGGACGCCAAGCTCGTTGACACGCTGGTTGCCTGCTCGGGCGGCGCCGATTCCACAGCCCTGCTCCTGGCGCTTCGGGCGGCCACGAGGCGCCTGGTGGTCGGTCATGTCGTCCATGACTTGCGCCCGGCGGAGGAGTGCGAGGCGGAGCGGGATCGCGTGCGCGAACTAGCGGACGCCTTGGGCCTTCCGTTCCTGGAGGCCCGGGTCATTGCCCGAAGGGCGGAAGGGGAGGGTGGCGGAACGCATGGGCCGAGGAACCTCGAGGCGCGAGCGCGACGCTTGCGTTATGCCGCTTTGGCCGAGATGGCCCGTGCGTCAGGAGCGGCGTTTGTCGCCACCGCCCATCATGCGGACGACCAGCTTGAGACCCTCGTCATGGCCCTGCTGCGCGGAGCCGGCCCGCAGGGGCTGCGCGGCATCGCCCCCTGCCGGAGGCTGGAAGGCGGGCCACAAGAAGACCTCACGGCCCACAAGCCGGGTAGCTCGGGTGGGGTATGGCTCATCCGCCCCATGCTCTCGGTCCGCCGTGCAGAAGCCGAAGAGTTGTGCCGGAGGTGCGGCGTCCAATGGAACGAGGATCCATCGAATCACGATTCATCCCGGCTGCGGGCAGCGCTGCGGCACGGTCCGTTGCGCAAACTGGCGGAACTGCGGCCGGAGGGGGCACGGCGGGCGGGGCGGACCGCGGAGCTGATGCGTGAGGCTGCAATGCTGGTCCAGGAGCGGGTTGAAAGGGTTTTCGGCCCATGTGGTGAGACGTCGGAATGCAGCGGCTCGGCGAGCATGGGAGACGAGGCGGGTGATCCCCGCGCCGGGCGTACCCATGGGTCGAGGCGCACAAGCTGGGGCCGGGATGCGCTTCGGAGCGAGAGCGAACTCGTGATCGCCGCGGGGCTGCGACGCCATGTCCTGCGTCTGACCGGCGGCGAGGGAGCGGATCGGTTCTCATCCCACCTGATCAAACCCGTTATCCGGGCAATCAAGGACGCCTCTACGGAGACTCGCCGGTTCGCGTGGCCGTTTGGAGTGCATGTGGAGGTGACCAGTCGCTTGGTGACCATCCAAGCTTGATCACGGGGTGTACCGTAAAAAAAGGCAAGTGCATACTTCACGCAAGGCCCTTCCTAGCGGGGGAGGGCTGAAGTGGCCGACTTTATACCAAACGCAAGGCGCGGTAGGGTGGGGGGATGGTCAACACAAGAAGCCGCATTGTTTGGGAGACTGCGACCGGGGGAGGGCTTTTGATGAGTACCCTCGGAACCATTCTCACTGCAATCAAGGGCGCTCCATATTGGGCTCTGTGCTTATGGGTGGTGGGGCTTGGTGCGTGCGCCGCGATGACCCTATTTCTTTGGCGAACCCGCTCGCGGCCCGGAGTTGGCCATTTGACACCAAACGAGCGGGATTTGTGTCGCAAGATTATTTTGTCTCGCATCGACGGTAAGTGCCCGTCATGCGGGGCGCAGCCACCCGCCGAATCGTGGCACTTTGGCGAGCATTTCATACGCCTAAAGATGTGGGACAGGACAATCGGCGGGGATAACACAAGAGAACATGTGTCGGTCTTTCCCGTGTTTTGCCCTAACTGCTCTTCCGGGCAGTTCTTCAATACAAAAATCCTAGAGAATCTCCCCGCAAATAATACTTGACACAAGCCTTGCGTGTGGTACAATTAAAACATGAGCAAGCGTCGATACATCCAGAATCCGGCCCTGAAGAAGTCCCCGATCATCGCGGACATTGCCGCAGCTTCGGCCGACGAAGCCGCCGCCCGCGCCTTCATTGAGAAGTGGCGTTGGGACGGGGAACCCGTCTGCCCGCATTGCGGCGACGTGGACACCTATCGAATGACCGGGGAAGTCGCCGAGCGGCGCGGCCTTCACCGCTGCCACGGCTGCAAGAAACAGTTCACCGTCCGCGTGGGCACGATTTTCGAGGATTCGGCCCTCCCGTTGTCCAAGTGGTGCCGCGCGATCTGGGAAGCGAGCAAGGCCAAGAATGGGGTTTCCGCTCTTGAACTCGCCCGCACGCTCCAGATCACCCACAAGTCCGCCCTCTTCATGCTCAACCGGCTTCGCTGGGCGATGGCCGAAGGCCCGGAGCGTCCTGCCAAGCTCAAAGGGAATGTCGAGTGCGATGAAACCTACATCGGCGGCAAGCCGAAGGGCGGCAATAACAAGCGCGGCCGTGGCACGAAGAAACAGCCGGTAGCGGCTTGCGTCCAACGCAGCGGCAATGTCCGCACAAGGATCATCCCGGTTGTGAACTCTGCCAACGTGCAGGCTCACGTCCGCGATTGTGTCTGCCAGTCCGCAACGCTTCACGCCGACAAGGAACACGCATACAAAAGACTGTCCGATCACTTCGCTGGTGGGCACCATACGGTTGACCACGGCCGACGCGAGTACGCCTGCGATACGGTTACGACGAACTCGGTTGAGGGATTCTTCAGCCGCGTCAAGCGTTCATTGAACGGAACCTATCACGCGGTTTCCCGCGAACACCTTCACCGATACATGAGCCAGTTTGAGTTTGCCCACAACACTCGCGAGTTGACCGACGGGGACCGCGCGGCCCTCTTGCTCCAGAAAACCAGCGGCAAGCGGCCGACCTACAGGGAAGTCAAAGGCGATGCAGCATGAAGCGAGATAGACCGGAACCGGGAAAGCGCCACGGCCCCGAACCGCTTCGCCTCAAGATCGAAGGTGACCTAGGCGTGGCGGTTTTGCGCATTGTCAAAGCCGGGAAGCCGGACTCAAAGACACCGAGGAAGCGAAGGAAGAAATGAAGCCACGCAAAGGCGAGATTGTCAGGGGGTTTGTGATCTACGGACGGGCGCTTAGCAGGCCGGAGATGCTCCGCTTGGCGGAGACTCTTTGGCCCGCATCTCCGCCACCTGTTTCCCGTTCAAGAAAACAGTCAAAACGCCTCCAGTCCAGCTTGCCCCAAAGAAAACACCGCGACCGGGCTTAGGCTCTGGGCAAGGCGCGTTGAACGAAAACCGCTGCGAAAAAGGACCCGAGATGTTGACCTTCAGGATGCCGTCAGAGTGCTTCTTGACCCCGATGAAGATCGGGGTTTGGCCGAACTCGGGGAAGTCGATGTCCCGATTGTCGCGCCACCAGTTGGGGTCGGGGTGGGTTATCCAGAATCCCAAACTTCCCTCGTCCTGAATCTCCATGCCCGCAGGCTACCCGAAAACCCCCCCGTTGCGTCAAGTATGCACTTACCAAAAAAAACGAAGCCCGGCGTTCATGGCCGGGCTTCGCGTGGGGGTTCGGTTCCGGAAGGAAGTGAGAGGACGTTGTTGTACGCGGCCGCTGGCACCGGCCGCGGATTGCTTCAGTTCAGGCTCGGATCGCGAACGACCTGCGGCTTGACTTCGGTCTCGGCGCCGGGAGCCTCGTCAGCTTCCGGGACGTCCGGCAGTGTCTGAAGGAAGCCCTCCTCCAGCTCGATGCGGATCTTCTCCAGGGCCTTGTTCTGGATCTGGCGCACGCGTTCCTTGGTCACGCCGATGATCTGTCCGACCTGTTCGAGCGTCAGCGGCTTGGATTCCGTGTCGCCCGACTCGAGGCGGAAGCGATGCTCGATCACCGTGCGCTCGATGTCGGTCAGGTCTGCGTGATTCTCGACAACGATGCGCTTGACCTCCGAGGCCGCATCCGAGACGAACTCGGCCCGCTTGGTGTCGAGATGATTCGACTTCTCAAGCTTGGGGTCGAAGTCCGTCGGGAACCGCTGGCGATACTTGCTGAGCTTCATCCCCTGGCGGCTGAACGCCTTGAGAATCGCCCGGCAGGCGTACGTGGAGAACTTGAACCCTCGCTCGCAATCGAACTTGTCGATTGCGCGGAGCAGGGCCATGTTCCCTTCGCTCACGAGGTCGGCGAAGTCCACTTCGCTCATCCGGGTCCGCTTGGCCATGGCAAGCACGAGCGCGAGGTTCGTTTCCGCCAGTTGCTCGCGGATCTGATCCGCCTTGCGGTACCAGTGAAGCATCTCCTCGGCCTGCTCCTGGGTCGGCTTCTGCGTCGGTCCGGCCTTGATCTTCTCCTGCAGATCCCAGATGCGGTAGCGCGCATAGTTGAACTGGAGGAAGAGAACCTTCTCCTCGGCGCCCGTGAGGATCACCTGCTCGGTCACCTTGGGCAGCCGCCCGCGGGCCGTGTTCAGGTCGTCCATGACGGGGTGGTACCAGGAAGCATCGGGCTTCCGGATCTGCGGGGCCTCGTCATAGATTTTCCGGACTGCATCTCGCTCGTAGAACGCCGGGTTATCGATGAAGTCCTGCTCGTGGGTGAGGAGGTCGCGCAGGATGCGCTCGTCTTCAGGGCTGAATCGCCGGGTCGGCCCGCGCTTGTCGCCTGCGGCGCCGCGCGAAGCCGCCGGAGTCACCGACACAGCCACAGCGCCGCGCCGCTTGATGCGGTCGAACGGGGAGTTGGCGGTGTAGCGAGTCGTTTGCATGGTCGTCATCTCAGGCAGTCTTGGCTCTTTGATGCTCGTGGCCGGAAGCGGGGTGTCCTGCCCCGGGTTCCGTCCCTTTGTTCTTCGATTTTCTGAAAGCTCTGAACGCAAGGCTCAAACCGTTGCCCCCGATGCACTCCCACGCGGGCAACCTTGCACAAATCGATCTTGTTTGGTTTTTGGAAGGGCACCAGGCCAGCGAGGTGCCGGTCGCTTGGTCTGGAGATGTTCGCACACCTTCTTACGGATATCGGCTTTTCCGGTTCTCCCGGACCTTGGAATCATTCTAAAAAACCTGCGGCATTTCCGCAATGTTCCCAGTCTTCGCCCCCTTTTCTCCGGACTTGACACAACCGGTGTTTTTCAGGCCCGGTTGCAGCCCATGAAGGGAGGGGGAAAGCGAATCCGCTGCTACCGCAGCCCTGCTTGCGTACGCTCATCTGAACAGTCATGGCCGCCGGGCCACCCGGCGTCTCGACAAATCCCAAACTCAAACGGAGCAATCCAGATGCCCTTCACGCTTCCCGACTTGCCCTACGCGGAAAACGCCCTCGAGCCGCACATCGACGCGCAAACGATGAACATCCACCGCACCAAGCACCACCAAGCCTATGTCGACAATGCCAACAAGGCCTTGGCAGGGACGCCGCTTGCCGATCTGGCAGTCGAAGAGGTCTGCCGCAGGTTCAAGGAGCTGCCCGCCGACAAGCACGGCCCGGTCCGGAACAACGCCGGCGGCCATTTCAATCACTCGCTCTTCTGGCAAGTGATGGCGCCTGCGGGTAAGGGCGGGGGCGGCAAGCCGACGGGTGATCTCGCGGCCGCGATCGACAAGGCCTTCGGCTCGTTCGAGGGCGCCGGTGGGTTCAAGGAGAAGTTCGCCGCGGCGGGGATGGGGAGATTCGGTTCGGGCTGGGTATGGCTGTGCAAGACGGCCAAGGGTCTGGAAATCTGCTCAACGGCGAACCAGGACAATCCGCTCATGGCGGGCGCGATCGGGGAAGCCGCCGGCTGCGGCGGGACGCCGATCCTCGGTCTGGATGTCTGGGAACACGCGTACTACCTGAAGTATCAGAACAAGCGCGCGGATTACATCGCCGCATGGTGGAACTTGGTGAACTGGGGAAAGGTGGCGGAGCTGTACGCGAGAAAATAGGAGACCGAGGCGGCAGTTCTCCCGCGCTCAGCGATTCACCTTCGGCACATCCTTGTCCGTCGAATCGCCGGAGAAGAGCTGGTTGGTCGCATCCTCATGCGTGCCTGCGACTGAGCCGTCGTCATCGACGACATAGCCCATCTCTTCCAGCGTCATGGGGTCGCAGTGACCGTCGCAGAAGACGACGTTGGCCTTGCCGCCCGCGTAGCGCGGATCGGGCGCCGAGCGATGCTGCATGCCGGGGTTCTGCGGGTCGGCGAAGTCGCCTTCGGGAATGAGGCGGGGCGGATCGAGCGCGTAGCCATGGCCTCCCATCGCGCATAGAGCGGGATCGCGCGAGCCATCGGGCCGGTTCGGCGTGCGCAGCTTCTCGGGTTTGCCCGCGGCCGTTCCCATGCAGCTCGCGAACATCACCGTGCCGGTAAAGTTCTGAATCTCATGGACGCGGACCGGGAAGTTCACAAACTTGCCGGCGGCGGGATCATCGTTCAGGAAGCGGGCATTTCCGAGGAACTGGTAGTTGTAGCCGTAGGGGAAGTTGCGCGTGCTGATCCACTCGGGCACGACCGGGCAGCGGAAGATTTCGTTGTCAACGGGATAACGGTGCTCGTCGGCGATGTCCGTGCTCGGATTGTTGTAGGCGAAGAAGCCGGCCTTGGACCCCATCAGCGCGAACCAGCGCGGCCGGTAGTGTCTGCCGTTGCCGACGTCGTAGAGGTTCTTCTCGTTCTGCGGATAACGGCCCGGTTGGCCGGGAACGATCATGTTGTCCGACTCGTTGGCGTAGACCATCCAGCCGACGGCGATCTGCCGCATGTTGCCCAGGCTCTTGACGGATTGCGCAGAATGCCGGGTCGAGTGCAGGGCGGGAAGCAGGATCGCGACAAGCATCGCGATCACGGCGACGACGACAAGCAGCTCGACCAGTGTGAAGGCGTCCGCTCGATGACTTCGGTGCGCCGATACAGAGATGTGAAGGCCGGGTTCGGACTTCATGGCGCATGTTCCCTTCACCGTCAATGTACGGCCGAGCCGGGCGGAGAGCACCAACTGGACGCGCAGATAGCTCACCATTTCCGGGATTGCGTCAGGGGATGCGGTTCGTTCGGGTATCGGCAACCGCACGCCGCCCTCGCTCCACCAGCGCCCAGCCGCCCAGGACGACTCCTCCCAGTGCGCCCGACCAGTACGAAGCGTTGTGGGCCGCGAGGTCCGCGAAGAACGCGGCGTGCTTCTCCGGCGGCAGGGTCCGGCTCAGCCATGGCCACGGTCGGAGTAAACCGCAATCCATGGCGAAGTATCCTGCAAGTCCGGCGAGAGCCGCACACGCGAACATGACCGTGAGCAGAATCGCAATCGGCGTGATCAGTTCGCGCGCGTCGAGCTTTGGCCAGGCGCGGGCGCGGCACACCACCGCCAGCATGATCCCCAGCGGCAGGCCGACCCACCATGTTGCCACCACGCCCCATCCCAGCGCGATGAGCGTGAGCGATTCAGTGGGGAAGATGCGCGGGTGGAATATTGTGAAATACTCGGGGCAGACGCGGATCGTGACTTGGTCGTGCAGGATCCCATACACAACCGCGGCAGCAACGGCGAGCAGGATGATGCGCAGGGATGCGATGGCTCGGACTCCTACGCGCGACTTGCCGATTCGATCCAGCCTCCGCCGAGAACGAGGTCGGGGTTCGCGGCGTCATACAGCACGAGCGCCTGTCCGGGCGCGACAGCTTCCTGGGGATTCGAGAAGCGGACTTCAAATCGGCCGCGACGGGTGCTGTGGATTTCCGTGCAGTCGTCCGCGTCCGGCAAAAGCCGGACTCTTGCGGCGACGGCCTCGCCGTGCGCGCGATACTGGGCGAGTGCGGGGAACCCATCGGGTTCAGTTTCGCTCTCGAAGTCGTCACCAGCGAGAGACCGTGCCCACTCTGTTCGGCCCCCGGCGCTCGACTCGATTCCTCGATGCCTCGACGCCTTGATGCGTGCCGTCTCCACGAGCCAGTTCACCTCGCCGACGACACATGACGAAGCGCGGAGCGCCTCGCGGGTGCCGAGCATGACCGTGTTGGTCGCGGGGTCTTTGTCCACGACGTAGAGGGGCAGCCCGAGCGCGACACCAAGGCCGCGGCGCTGGCCGATGGTGAACCGGTGCTGGCCGTTGTGCTCGCCGAGGTCACGTCCGGCGGTATCAATGAACCGGCCCGGCGCGGCCGCGACCAGTTCGGGACGGCGGCGCTCGACGAGCGCGGCGTAGTCGTCATCCGGGACGAAGCAGATCTCCTGTGAATCGGGCTTGTCGAAAACCGGCAGCCCAAAGCGGCGCGCCATCTCGCGCACTTCGCTCTTTTCGTATTCGCCGATCGGCAGCAGCGTGTGAGAGAGCTGTTTTGCAGGCATGCCGAAGAGGACGTAACTCTGGTCCTTGGCTCGGTCGCGGCCACGAAGGAGGCAGGCCGGCATCGAGGAGGGGGAGGCGATCCGCGCGTAATGCCCGCTGGCGACACAATCGGCGCCGATCTGCCTGGCGTATTCGAAGAGTTTGCCGAACTTGAGCCAGTCGTTGCAGCGGACGCAGGGGTTGGGTGTGCGGCCGCGGGCGTATTCGTCGGCGAAGTAATCGATGATGCGTCCGAAGTCCTTCTTGAAGTTGACCACATAGAAGGGAATGTTGAGTTCGGCGGCGACGAGCCGGGCATCGGCCGCGTCCGTGATCGAGCAGCAGCCGCGATGGCCGATCCTGACCGGCTCGGCGGTCTGCTTGTTCACTCTGCCGACAGAGTCGGTGTTCGGGATGTCAAGCTCGCAGAGCTGGTCGAGAACCTCGCCCGGCGAGCCGAGACGCATGAAGACGCCGACGACGTCATAGCCCTCGCGCAGGAGCAGCGCGGCCGCGACGGAGGAATCGACGCCGCCGGACATCGCGACGAGGACTTTGGGCTTGCTTGCCGACATGGTCAGGAGTTTAGGCGCAGGTAGAGTGCCCTGCCTGCTTGTTTGTTTGAGCGAGCATGGAATGAGGTTTCCGGGTTCACTCGCTCATGCATGCGCGGATTCGCAGGCATTACGCTCGGCATCATCCGACATGGAACCGCGTCACGTGATGTCTACACGTTCATTCCCCACACTTTTCGCAGCGCATCGACGAGTTTCTCGATGGTCTGCGGGTCCACGCCGCGGCGCTCCATGACATGGCGGGCGAGGGCCGCCCCGGCTTCGCCTTCTTCGTAGATCACCTTTGCTGCGCCGGCGGCGGTGAGCGGCTGGCGCTCCTGGAGGTAGCGGGCGCGGACGGTGATTTCGACGGCGGGATTGAGTTCCCTTGCCGCGTGAATGACGGGCACACGACTCTCCACATTCGGCAATGTCAGGATGAGGTGCACCGCCCTGCGAATCCCCGCCTGTTCGAGGATCTCGGGGTGGGTGGCGTCGCCGAAGATGGCGCTGCGCCCGGCGCGGATGATGCTCTCCACCGTTTCCATGTTCATTTCGATGATGACGGTGTGCATGCCCGCGTCGCGCAGCAGGGCATCGACGACGCGCCCCGTCGGTCCGTAGCCCACGATGATCGCCAGCGGTTTCTCCGCGGAGGCGATGCCGGGTTGGGCGGCAGAGTTCAGCGCGTTGGCTCGGCGCTCGGCTCGGGCGTTGAGGAGCCGCCAGAGCCTCGGGCGAGCTTTGACTGCGGCCTCGATCCTGTCGAGGTTGCGGAAGAGCAGCGGGTTGAGCGTGATGGAGAGCATCGCGGTGCCGATGAGAACGTGGCGGCCTTCGTCGGGCATCAGGCCGTGATCGTGCGCGACTTCCGAAAGAATGAACGAGAACTCGCCGATCTGCGCGAGGCCGATCGCGACCGTCAGCGCGGTGCGGGCGGGGTAACCCAGCGCGACCACGACCGCGAGCGCCGCCAGCGGCTTGGCGAGCAGCACGATTGCCAGCCCGCAGGCCATCAGGAGCGGTTCCTTGACCAGAAATGCGGGATCGAACAGCATGCCGACCGTGACGAAGAAGAGCACCGCAAAGGCGTCGCGCATGGGCAGAGCGTCGGTCGCCGCCTGATGGCTGACAGGCGACTGCGCCACCACCATGCCCGCCAGAAATGCCCCGAGCGCCACGGAGACATCGAAGAGCGCCGATGCCCCCACGGCGATCGTGACCGAAAGCACCAGAACAGTGAGCGTGAACAGCTCGCGCGACCGCAGCTTGGCCACCTGACTGAGCGTCCACGGCACCACGCGCGAGCCTGCAACAAGCACGATCAGCACCACGATCGCAAGCTTCGCGATGGCCCACGCGATCGTCACGGCTCCCGACGCAACGGCTGCACCCTCCGCGCTCACGGCGATGATGGGTACGAGCACGAGCGCCAGAACCGTGAAAATGTCCTCGACGATCAGCCACCCGACGGCGACGTGGCCGTGGCTGGTGCTGAGCATGCCGCGGTCCATGAGCACGCGCAGAAGCACGACCGTGCTTGCGACCGACAGCGCCATGCCCATGACCAGCCCGGACTTCCACGACCACCCGAACAGAAGAAACGCCGCGACCGAAAGGAGCGTCGCCGTCAGGCTCTGCACGATCGCGCCCGGCACGGCGATGGACTTCACGGCCAGCAGATCCTTGAGGTGAAAATGCAGGCCCACGCCGAACATCAGCAGAATCACTCCGACCTCGGCAAGCTGCTGCGCGAGGTGGACATCGCCCACAAAGCCGGGTGTGAACGGGCCTATGGCCACGCCCCCGAGCAGGTAGCCGACGATGGGTGAGAGACCGAGCCGCTGAGTGATCAGCCCGAGTACCCACGCGGAGGCGAAAGCCGCGGCCAAGGTTGTCAGCAAGGGAAGATCGTGCATGGCGGAGATGGGCGGCTGTTGTCGGCGGAATCCGGGCTTGAGCGCCAGACTTTCGGTCCACGATTGTCCCCCGGCGCGTGGGATCGTGCGGTGCGCGGCTCAGCGTACAATGCGCGCGATTCTCGGATTTCGGAGGGACACTACGCCACCATGGCTCTGTTTTCACGCAAAGCATCGAAGCCGGCCGGGGTCTCACCTCCGCCGCCGGTGCGTGTCATGCCCACGGATGTCCGCGGCCCCGGTACGGAGAGACGCGAGTCCCGCATCGCCGAGATCGGCGCGGAGATGCTCGAACGGGCCAGGGCCAACAAGTCCGGCCTGCTCTCACGGGCATTCTGGTCCGACAAGCTGATGGACTGGACGATGAAGGACCAGAACTTCAAGGTCCAGCTCTTCCGCTTCGTGGATTGTTTCCCGATGCTCAAGACACCTGAAGCGATCCACGAGCACCTGACCGACTACATGAGCCAGCCGGGCGTCACCATGCCGCCGGGGCTGAATCTCGGTCTCGCGGCAGGCGGCATCGCCAAGGGGATCATGACGTCCACGATCTCCTCCCAGATCAAGAGCATGGCCGGCAAGTTCATCGCCGGCACGGACGCTGCCAGCGCACTGGGCAACCTCGAGAAACTGTGGAAGGAGGGCATCGCGTTCAGCGTGGATCTGTTGGGCGAGGCGTGCGTGAGCGACGCCGAGGCGGACGCTTATGCGGCGAAATACAGGGACCTCATCGCCAACCTCCCCGGGAAAGTCGCGAACTGGAAGCCGAACGACAGGCTGGAACGCGATCATCTCGGACCGATCCCGCGCGTGAATGTCTCGATCAAGATCAGCTCGCTCAGCGCGCGGTGCAACCCCATCGATACCGAAGGCTCGATCCGCGACCTGATGACGCGGCTGGTGCCGATTCTTGAGTTGGCGCGCGACAAGGGCGTCTTCATCAACTTCGACATGGAGCAGAGCCAGCTCAAGGACATGACCATCGAGCTGTTCCGGCGCTGCGTCGAATCGGTGGATTTTCAGGCCGGACTCGCGATGCAGGCATATCTCAAGAGCGGCGTCGAGGATGCCCGGCAGCTCTGCGAGTGGGCGAAGCGCACCGGGAAAGTGGTGGGGGTGCGGCTCGTGAAGGGGGCGTACTGGGATTACGAGACGATCTTCGCCGAGCAGATGGGCTGGCCCAGCGCGGTCTGGACCACCAAGCAGCAGACCGATGCATGCTTTGAGCGCATGACCGAGGTGCTTCTTGATCACTGCCCGCGCGCGACGGGCCAGGGAGGCATTCGTCTCGCGCTCGGTTCGCACAACGTCCGCTCGATCGCGGCCGCGCTGGACGGACTCGAACGGCGAAACCTGCCCCGCGAGGCGATCGAGCTTCAGATGCTGCACGGCATGGCCGACCAGCTCAAGGCGGCCGCGGCCGAAATGGGCCTGCGCGTGCGCGAGTATGTGCCGGTCGGAGAGATGATCCCCGGCATGGCGTATCTCGTGCGGCGCCTGCTGGAGAACACCAGCAACGAGAGCTGGCTCCGCGCGGGATTCCTCGACAACGCCGATACGGCATCGCTCCTGCGCTCGCCGCACGGTGCCGCGACGAAGCCCGATCTGGTGGAGACGGCGGCCGAACGGCACGCACTTTCACCCGCGCCGGTCGGTGTCGGCGACGGCAGGCCGTTCGTGAACGAGCCTTTCAGGGATTTCGCAAAGCGCGATGTGCGCGAGTCGTTCGCCCGCGCTGTGCGCGGCGCCACCCTGCCGAAGATCGCCAACGATGCGACCGTCGAGCAGGCGGCGCAGGCCGTGATGGCGGCCGCGTCGGCGTTTCCCGGTTGGCGCGATACCGACCCGCGCACGCGGGCGGAGGTGCTGATCAAGGCCGCGGCCATCATGCGATCGCGGCGCGACGGCCTCGCCGCTGTCATGATCAAGGAATGCGGCAAGACCTGGCGCGAGGCGGACGCCGACGTGTGCGAGGCGATCGACTTCTGCGAGTACTACGCCCGCTGCGCCGTGCCCCTCTTCGAGCGCAAACGACTGGGGAAGTTTATCGGTGAACTGGACGAGCAGTGGCATCAGCCCCGTGGCGTCGCGGTGGTGATCAGCCCGTGGAACTTCCCGCTGGCGATCTGCACGGGCATGACGGTCGCCGCCCTGGTCACGGGCAACACGGTGGTGGTGAAGCCCGCGGAGCAGACGCCGGGCATCGCTTCCATCATGCGCGACATTCTCTACGAGGCCGGTTGTCCGCGCGACGTGCTGCAGTTCCTCGCGGGTCGGGGAGAGACCGTCGGCGCCGCGCTGGTCCGCGATCCGCGCATCGCGCTGATCGCATTCACCGGCTCGCGCGATGTCGGGCTGGACATCCTGCACGCGGCAGCGCCGCCCTCGCCGTTTGATTCCGGCGGCGCGGCGTCGGCATCGGCGCTCACGCATGTGAAGCACGTGGTCTGCGAGATGGGCGGGAAAAACGCGATTATCATCGATGAAAGCGCGGACTTGGACGAAGCGGTGCTTGGTGTGCGTCACTCGGCGTTCGGGTTCCAGGGGCAGAAGTGCTCGGCGTGCTCGCGCGTGATCGTGCTGGATTCGGCTCACGATCATTTCGTCGAGCGCCTCGTCGAGGCGACCAGGGCGCTCGTGATCGGGGATCCCTGCGAGCCTGGGACCGACATCGGGCCTGTGATCGACGGGGATGCCAAGTCCAAGATCATGAAGTACATCGAGCGTGGGCGTGCGCAGTCGAAGCTCGCTCTCGCCATGCCCGTTCCGGAGGGGCTGGAAGCGAGGACCGGGCGCGCCTTCGTCGGGCCGCACATCTTCACGGATGTGAAGCCCGAACACGACATCTTCAGAGATGAGATCTTCGGGCCGGTGCTGGCCGTGACCCGGGCGCGCGACTTCAGCGAAGCGCTGGACCTCGCCAATGCAAGCCCGTACAAGCTCACGGGCGGCGTCTTCAGCCGCAAGCCCTCGCACCTGGAGCGTGCGCGGCGCGAGTTCCGCGTGGGCAACCTGTATCTCAACCGCGGCATCACGGGCGCATTGGTCGCCCGGCAGCCCTTCGGCGGGTTCGGCATGTCCGGCCTCGGCTCGAAGGCGGGCGGCGAGGAGTACCTGCTCCATTTCGTCGAGCCGCGGGCGTGCTGCGAGAACACGCTGCGGAGAGGCTTTGCGCCGGAGCTGTAGCCTCAGCGCCATGATTACCATGCGATCGTGAAACGGAACGAGGAGCTGCTCTCCGAAGCGCTCGATCACCTCGACGCCGGCCGTCTCGTCGAGGCCGAGTCGATCTGCCGGCGCATCCTGAAGCAGGCGCCGCGCGACGGCAATGCCGCACGCGTCCTCTGCAACGTCCTGATCCTCCGCGGCCGGGGCAAGGAAGCGCTGGCGATGGCGCGCAAGGCCGGGGCCAACGCCGATCATCACCCCGCGTTCTACTGGTCCCTCGGCCGGCTCATGCGCCAGATCGGGACGCCATCGGAAACGGTTGAGCTGTTCCGCAAGGCGGTCGAACTCGAGCCGCGCGAGCCGGAAGGGTGGATCGCGCTGACGGAGGCCCTGATCTGGGCGGGGGACTTCGAAGCGGCCCGGAGGGAAGCGGCACGCGGGCTTTCGTTCATTCCTTCCGGCGCGCCGGAACTGCACCTGAACTACGCCACGGCGCTGATCTCTCTGGGGCGAGCGGAGGAAGCCCTGCGAGTGCTGCGCGCGGCTTCCGATGCTTCTCCGGGCCACATCCAGCTTGCGGCTCTGCTCGCATCGGCACTGAACGTCGTCGCAGACGCGATGCCGGAAGAGGTGTTCGCAGCGCACCGCCGCGTGGGCGAGGCGATCGAGAAGGCACACGGTCCGGTGCCGCAGCGCCCGCCGTTGCGCCGACCGATGAACGATCCTGTCCGGGTCGGCCTGCTCTCGCCGGACCTCCGTACGCACTCGGTGTCGTACTTCGTCGAACCGCTGCTGCGCCACATCGACCGAGCGCTTTGCGAAATCGTGTGCTTCAGCACCTCGGTACATGAGGATGCCACAAGCGAGCGACTTGCCGCGATGGCCTCCGGTTGGCGCAACCTTGCGCTGCATTCGGATGACCACGCGGCCGAGGTGATTCGCGCAGAAAGCATCGACGTGCTGATCGACCTCGCCGGCCTGACTGCCGGGAACCGGCCTGGAATCCTGCATCGCCGCCCGGCGCCGGTCATGGCGACCTGGCTCGGGTACCCGAACACCACGGGCATGCGTTTCATCGACGTGCGCATGGTGGACAGCCTCACCGATCCGCCGGGCGCCGAGCGTTTCTGCGTTGAGCGCCTGGTCAGGCTCGACCCCTGCTTCATGTGCTACGCGCCGCCGCAGGACGCACCGGCGCCGGCGCCGGCCCCTCCGGTGGTGCGCAACGGCTTCATCACCTTCGGTTCCTTCAATGCTCACCGCAAGACGAATGACGCGACGCTGGCGCTCTGGGCACGCCTCCTGCACGCTGTTCCCCGGTCGCGTCTGCTGATGAAGAACGCATCGCTCGGAGCGCCGAACGTGCGGGCCGATGTGCTCTACCGTCTGGAGCGGCTGGGTATCGCCGCGGATCGTGTCGAGCTGCTGGGACCATCGCCGACCGTGCGCGAACACCTTGCGAGCTATGGCCGCATGGATATCGCGCTGGACACGTTTCCGTATCACGGCGCGACGACCACGTGCGAAGCGCTGTGGATGGGTGTTCCGGTTGTCACGCTTGTCGGCCGAACGCACGCTTCACGCGTCGGGTTGAGCCTGCTCTCGGCCGCGGGATTCGGACAGTGGGCGGCGGCGGACGAGGACAGTTTTGCTCGAATCGCGTCGGAACTCGCGAAGGACAGGGGGCGGTTGAGCGAGTTGCGTTCGCGTCTTCGGGCGTCCATCGCGGAAAGTCCGCTGTGTGACGGCACTGGCTTTGCCCGTCGATTCGCGGCAATGATCCGGGTGACGGCAATGGCAGGCGAAGCCACGGTGGCACACGGATCGAGCGAATAGAATCCGATCCGTGTCGCCCGCTCCGCCGATCAACGCCAAGCGCATCACGGTGATGGGACTCGGCCGCTTCGGCGGCGGCGTCGGTGTCACGCGCTGGTTGGCCGAGTCGGGTGCGCCGGATGCCGAGATTCTCGTCACCGATCTTGACCCGGCGGAGAAGCTCGCCGGTTCACTGGCGCAGATTGACGACTTGGTACGTGCGGGGCGCGTCACGCTGCGCCTCGGCGGGCACAACGTCAGCGATTTCACGACCTGCGATCTCGTGATCGCCAATCCTGCGGTGCCGAAGCCGTGGGAGAACCGGTTTCTTCGTGCGGCCGAGGCGGCCGGAATCCCGATTACGACCGAAATCCGGCTGCTCGTCGAGCGCCTGCCGAACTGCGATCGCACCATCGGCGTAACGGGCACCGCCGGCAAAAGCACGACCAGCGCGATGATCGCGCATGTGCTTTCGAATGCCGAGCGCCGTCTCGGCGGCGGCAGGGTCTTCCTCGGCGGCAACATCGGTGGTTCGCTGCTCCCCCAAGCGGCCTGGATGGCGCGGGAGGACTGGATCGTGCTCGAACTGTCGAGCGCACAGCTCCATTGGCTCGGTGCGGGAATCGGGTATCCCGTGGCCGCGGCATGGTCACCGCGGGTCGCCGTGCTCACCAACATCGCGCCCAACCACCTTGACTGGCACGGGTCGATGGAGCACTACGAGGCATCCAAGCGCACCATCGCCGGCGCTCACTCCTCGGGCCGGGGGCTGCTGATCCTCGGCGCCGGCGTCGATGAGCGATGCGAACGTGAGTGGCGAACGCGGGGGAATCGGGACGTCGTGCGCATCGACGAGCCGCTCTCATCAGGCACGCTCCGCATTCCCGGTGTGCACAACCGGATCAATGCAGCAGTCGCGTGCGCGGCGGCGGGCGCCGCAATCAACGTCTCGCCTGCCGAGCTTGGATCGGCTCTCTCCGACTTCCCCGGACTTCCTCACCGCCTCCAGCTCGTCGGCGAGTTTTCTCGCGACGGCGCGGACGGGACCATCCGTGTTTTCAATGATTCCAAGTGCACGACCCCCGAAGCCGCGGCACTTGCGATCGGCGCGTTCGAGGAACAAGGCGAATGCGGCGCTTCGCGTATCCATCTCATCGCGGGCGGCTACGACAAGAAAGTGGATCTCTCCCCGATGATTCCCGCCGCCGCCAGATGCAGGTCCGTGTACACGATCGGCGCGACCGGCCCTTCGATCGCCGGCGCAGTGCGATCGGCGGGAGGCAGGGTGATCCCGTGCGGCGAACTGGCGGCGGCGGTGCGGGCGGCGTGCGAGGCCGCCGAGTCGGGGGACGCCATTCTGCTCAGCCCCGGCTGCGCCTCATGGGACCAGTTCACCAACTTCGAGGAACGGGGCGATTCGTTTATCTCCTTGATACGCAAGGAGTTCGGAGCGTAAAAGGGTGGGGGAATCCGGGATGTCTGTTAGGATAAAAATCGCGCGAACAAAATTCGCTCAAATATGAACCGAACACGTTGACACATCCGATCGGCTTCTGTACGATCAACAAAACTTGAACATTGACGCTGAAAGGAGCCACGGGTATGGTCACTTCAACGGTCGAAGAAGTCCAGAAAGCGAACGGAAAGCCCATGCGACAGCCCCGGGTGAAGGATCAGGAGGCGGCCTCCACCGTGGAATCCAAGGAAAAGGCTCAGGCCCTTCGGCGGACGGTCGAGCAGATCGAGCGCACCTTCGGCAAAGGCTCGATCATGAAGATGGACGAGTCCGCCATTGCATCGGTACCCGGCATTTCCACCGGCTCGCTGTCGCTGGACCTGGCGCTGGGGGGCAAGGGCATTCCGGTCGGGCGGATTGTTGAAATCTTCGGTCCGGAGTCGTCGGGCAAGACGACTCTCGCCCTCTCCGCCATCGCGAGCGTGCAGAAGAAGCCGGGCGGGGGCGGGGTGGCGGCGTTCATCGATGCGGAGCATGCACTGGATCCGTCCTGGGCGCGCCGGATCGGCGTCAATATCGATGAACTGCTCGTGTCGCAGCCGGATACGGGCGAGCAGGCGCTGGAGATCTGCGAGCTGCTTGTTCGGTCGAATGCGGTGGAGATCGTCGTGATCGACTCGGTCGCGGCCTTGGTGCCGCGAGCGGAGATCGAGGGCGAAATGGGCGACAGCTTCGTCGGTCTGCAGGCGCGGCTGATGAGCCAGGCGTTGCGGAAGCTCACGGGTGCAATCGCCAAGAGTCAGTGCACGGTCATCTTCATCAATCAGATCCGCGAGAAAATCGGCGTGATGTTCGGCTCGCCGGAGACCACGAGCGGCGGACGGGCGCTGAAGTTCTATTCATCCATTCGCATCGACGTGCGCCGCATCAGCGCGATCAAGGAAGGCGATGTGGCGGTGGGCAACCGCGTGCGTGCCCGTGTCGTGAAGAACAAGCTGGCGCCGCCCTTCCGCGATGCCGAGTTCGACATCATGTTCAACGAGGGCATTTCCGCAGCGGGCGACCTGCTGGACCTTGCCGTGGAGGACCGGGTCATCGAGAAGTCCGGCGCGTGGTTCAGCAAGGGTGAACTCCGTCTGGGTCAGGGGCGCGAGAACGTCAAGCAGTTCCTCAAGGACAACCCCGAACTCTTCGACGCGATCCGTCGCGAAGTGCTCGCGGGACGACTGGCCTCTGGAAAGTCTGGGAGGGTCTCGGGTGCGGGCGGTGATGATGTGCCGGGCGAATAACTGAACAGGGGCGCTTCGGACTCAGATGCAGCAGCACGAGTGCGATCGAGCTGGTGGGGAGAACCAAGCCGTGCCAGTGCTGCCGGATTCCCGGAACCGCCGTTCGGGATGACCTCGTATGTTCCATACCGGCGCTCTGCGCCTTGAGGAGACGGTATGGCCCGGGTGTCCGCACTTGCCCGACTTGTCACCGGCCTTTCCCGCGGTATCCTCCCGCGGCCATTGCGAGCGGCTGTGGCGGAACTGGCAGACGCGCTAGATTCAGGTTCTAGTGGGGTAACACCCGTGGAGGTTCGACTCCTCTCAGCCGCATTCGTCGGGTTCTCTTCGTGGGCTGATCGCTTGCTCCGCAACGCAGTTCGGATGGTGTTTGGTGCGGGCTGCGCGGCCATGAATCCCTGTCCGGCTTTCGCACGGCCGACATATCCCATAGACTTGCAGCGTGTTATCCGCGGGTGTCCGGCGTTCGGACGTATGCCGCGGTAAGTTTCTTTATCGTTTCTCTTTTATCAGGAGAAGTGTCATGAGACACACGGCAAGAAAGATGGGCTTCACGCTCATCGAGTTGCTGGTTGTCATCGCGATCATCGCGGTGCTGATCAGCATCCTGCTCCCGGCGGTCGGTGAAGCCCGGCGCCTGGCGCGCATCTCGCTCTGCACGAGCAACATGAAGCAGCACGGTCAGGGTGTCGGCAACTACGGCGGGTCGAACAACGCGACTCTCCCGAACGTGCCGAACTCCAATGCCGCGGATGGATCGGCCGCGGAAACCGCCATCGGCCCCAAGGGCACGATCGCGTACGCCTTCGCGAACCTGCACCTGCCGATCAACGGCTTCGAGTTCCCGAGCGTATGGCCGCGGACGATGACGTCCGCCGCGGGCGTGGGAGACTCGCTCAACTTCTCCGAGTACATGTACAACCTGCAGGCTTGGAACGGCTACTGGATTTTCATGAGCGAGCACATGGTCGAGGGTGAAGGTCCCGCGGCCCTGCAGGACGTGTTCCTGTCCCCGTCGGATACGGGCGGCAAGGCGAAGATGAAGCGCATGAAGACCTACGTGCGCGACGTTCGCCAGGGACAGTGGTTCCCCATCAACATCGCGCCGAACCTTCCGGCAGGTATTGAGCAGTGGGAAGTCGGCTCCTATCGCTATGTGCACGCCGCGATGACGTCGTGGACGCTGTACGGCTTCCGCTCCAACGGTACTCCGATCTCCAATCCGGCCACCCAGCTCACGCAGCCCAACGGGCCGGCTACTCCGAACTTCTACAAGTACGTGAAGCGCGTGAACGCCTCGGATTGCGCCTTCCCCTCGAACAAGGTTCTCTTCTTCATGTGGTTCGCATGGCACAATCCGGAGCGCGACGGCTGGTTTGAGGACGGCGTGACGATTCCCGTGGCCATGGCAGACGGTTCGGCTCGCGCGACGCAGCCCTACCGCGATGGTCTGCCCTACATCAACCCGGGCGACCCCAAGCGCTATGAGCATGCCGGCGCTTACTACCGCATCTACTTCGTCGCGGACCCGACTCAGACAAGCTGGCCCGGCCACTACTGGTGCACGCTCGGCGGCATCAAGGGTCGCGACCTCTAAACCTGGATTTCGTGGGCCGCGGGCGTCCTGATCCGGCGCTCCGCGGGGAAAGGACATCCGATGGCCTCGAAGAATGATTCGGCAAAGGTGGTTGTGGCGGTGGTGCTCTTGGCGATCGCGGCCGGTGTGATCGCTTGGCAGTTGGGCGTCTTCGACAGCGACAGCGGTGTCAAAGGCGAACCTCTCCAGCCCGGTCAGGAAGTGCCGACGATCAGCGAAGAGCAGGCGGCCGAAGATGCCGAGCAGGGCGAAGCCGGCGTCAGCATCCGCAAACCGCCGAGGTAAGCCGCCTCGACGTCCGCACACTTTTTGCCGCATCGCGCAACGTCAACAAAGCTCACCGGGGGCTTCCCAGAAGCCCCCGGTTTTTCTTTTCCGATGGCTGCGGCAATCTCTCCAAAAGTTGACCCATCGCGGCAGGCATTCTACACTTCATCCGGATAAACGGATGAAACATCTCGATCCCTCACATGTCGGGTTACCGGACCGCTTGGCGGCCTTGAGCGAGCCGATTCGCTTGCGGATCGCTCGATTGGTCGAGCAGCAGGAGCTGAGCGTCGGGGAAGTGGCCCACGTCGTGCAGCTTCCCCAAAGTACCGTGAGCCGTCACCTGAAGGTGCTGGCGGATGCCGGCTGGGTGGAGCGTCGGACTGAAGGCACGGCCACCCTCTACCGGCTGTCCTTGGATGATTTGGCGGAAGAGGCCCGTTCGGTGTGGGTGGCGGTGCGTGCCGGGCTGCTGGCGTCGGGCGATCCCTCGCTGGAGGAGGACATGCGGCGGCTCACGTCCGTGTTGGCGGAGCGCCGAACCGACAGCATCGCCTTCTTCGGGCGCGTGGCGGGAGAATGGGACAAGGTTCGGGGAGAACTGTTCGGCGAGGGCTTCACCGCCAAAGCCCTTCTCGCGCTGCTTTCAAGGGATTGGGTCGTGGCGGATCTCGGATGCGGCACGGGCAATGCCGCGGAGCTGTTGGCGCCGTTCGTACGCGAGGTGATCGCGATTGATCGGTCCGGCCCGATGCTGGATGCGGCGCGAAAGCGTCTCACGGGCGATGGCGCACCGGCAAAGGCGGGCACCGTCCGTTTTATTGAAGGCGAGCTGGAACGTGTTCCCCTGATGGATGCCGCCGTCGATGCGGCGGTGTGCGTTCTTGTGCTGCACCATCTGCCGGAGCCGGAGGCCGCGGTTCGCGAGATGCGCCGGATCGTGCGCCCCGGGGGACCGGCCCTCATCGTGGACATGTACGAACATGATCGGACGGAGTATCGGCGCCTGATGGGGCACGTGCATCTCGGTTTCTCCAGCCCGGCCATCGAGAAGATGATGCGCGGCGCCGGGTTCGCCGATGTGCATGTGTCCGCGCTCGCGAGCGAGGGGGAGGCGAAGGGGCCGGGACTCTTCGCGGCGGTGGGGCGGTGACAGGAGAGCCGGGAACGGAAGGCGAAGAGAATGCGTCGGCAAGCGAAAGTACCTGCACATCAAATAATCACACTGAAACCAGAACACGAAACGAGGAAAACGAACGTGACCACGACCGCGCCCGTCAAGACCAGGTCTTCGAACTTCATGAACACCGGCCTGCCCCTGACCTGCGACCTGCCGTACAAGGTCAGGGACCTGAGCCCCGAGACCGTGCGATTCGGGCGCAAGGAGATCGAGCTGGCCGAGCACGAGATGCCGGGGCTGATGGCCTGTCGCGAGGAGTTCGGGCCGAAGCAGCCGCTCAAGGGCGCACGGATCACGGGATCGCTCCACATGACGATCCAGACCGCGGTGCTCATCGAAACGCTGATCGACCTCGGCGCCGATGTCCGCTGGGCGAGCTGCAACATCTTCAGCACGCAGGACCACGCGGCCGCGGCCGCGACCGCGGGCCGGAAGGGCAAAAAGGGGGCGCCGGTGTTTGCGTGGAAGGGGGAGACGCTCGAGGAGTACTGGTGGTGCACGTTGCAGGCGCTGACCTTCCCCGCGGATGCGAACGGGAGCAACGGGCCGACGATCATCGTGGATGACGGCGGCGATGCGACGCTGCTGATCCACGAGGGCGTCAAGGCGGAACTGGCATTCGAGAAGAACGGCTCCCTTCCCGACCCCGGCAGTACGGGCAACGCCGAGTTCGCCATCGTGCTCACCCTCATCCGCGAGAAGCTCAAGGAGGACCCGAGTTTCTGGCGGCGCATGGTGCCGCACATCCGCGGCGTGTCGGAAGAGACGACGACGGGCGTTCATCGCCTCTACCAGATGCAGGAACGCGGCGAGCTGCTCTTCCCGGCCATCAACGTGAACGACTCGGTGACCAAGAGCAAGTTCGACAACATCTACGGATGCCGCCATTCGCTGGTGGACGGCATCATGCGCGCAACGGACGTCATGCTCGCCGGCAAGTCAGCGGTGGTCTGCGGGTACGGCGACGTGGGCAAGGGCAGCGCCGAGAGCCTGGCCTCGCAGAAGTGCCGCGTGTACGTGACCGAGATCGACCCGATCTGCGCCCTTCAGGCATGCATGAACGGCTACCAGGTCGTGACGCTGGAGGACGTGGTCGGCACGGCGGACATCTTCATCACGGCGACGGGGAACAAGGACATCATCACCGTCGAGCACATGAAGAAGATGAAGCACAATGCGATCGTCGGGAACATCGGGCACTTCGACAACGAGATCGACATGGCGGGGCTGTTCCGCCTCGTCGAGCAGGGCAAGGTCGAGCGGATCAACATCAAGCCGCAAGTGGACGAGTTCCGGTTCAAGGAAGACCCGGCGGCGGGAGTCAAGGCCCACTCGATCATCATCCTGGCGGAGGGGCGGTTGCTGAATCTCGGTTGCGCGACGGGGCACCCGAGCTTCGTGATGAGCAACTCGTTCACAAACCAGGTGATCGCCCAGATGCATCTGTGGAAGAACGGCGGGCCGCCACCCCACGGCGACCTCGAGAAGAAGGTCTACACACTGCCCAAGCACCTCGATGAGAAGGTCGCGCGCCTGCATCTGGCCAAGCTGGGTGCCAAGCTCACGAAACTGACCCCCGAGCAGGCCAGCTACATCGGAGTGCACGTGGATGGCCCATACAAGTCCGAACATTACCGGTACTAGGGTGTGCCGAAGGAGCTGATGCCCGGAAGGCCGGACAAGTGAGCAGTGAAACATGAAGCGAGCGGGTCGTCTGCTGCCGTGATCGCTCGCATGCGTGGCTGTCCGGGCAACCGGTGATTTGGCCGCTTCACCTGACCATGCATTTCTCTTCCCTCTTCCAATCCCGCTCCACAACCTTCTCCTTCGAGTTCTTCCCGCCGAAGACGGAGAAGTCCGCTGCCGAGCTGTTCGATGCGGTGACCGAGCTTCAGTCCCTGCGCCCGTCATTTGTCAGCGTCACGTACGGCGCCGGCGGCAGCACGCGCGAGTTGACGCAGGACCTTGTCATTCGCATCCGCGAGCAGACGCCCATCGAGGTCGTGCCGCATCTCACGTGCATCTGGCACACCGAGGCCGAGATCTACGACATTCTCGAGCGTTACGCCGAGGCGGGTATTGAGAACATCCTTGCGCTCGCCGGTGATGTGCCGCGGGAGAAGCCGGATTATGACCGCTCGCGCGATGCGTTCCGGCATGCGTCCCAGCTCGTGCGCTTCATCCGGCAGTTCAAGGATCGGCACGGCGGCCGCTCGATCAAGGACCCGCGCGGGTTCGGCATCGGCGTCGCGGGTTTTCCCGAGGGGCACCCTGGGTGCCCGAACCGGCTTGTCGAGATGGATTACCTCAAGGCCAAGGTCGATGAAGGCGCAGATGTGATCATCACGCAGCTTTTCTTCGACAACCGCGACTTCTACGACTTCCGGGACCGATGTCGGCTGGCCGGGATCAAGATCCCGATCATCGCGGGCATGATGCCCATCACGAGCGTGGGCGGGATGCGGCGCATGGCGGAAATGGCCGCTGGTGCGCGGATTCCCGCCGCTCTGCTCAAGGCCGTGGGGCGATGCGGCGACGACGCGGACGCCGTGCGGCGCGTGGGCGTGCACTGGGCGACGGAGCAATGCCGCGACCTGCTGGATCACGATGTCGCCGGTATCCACTTCTACACGCTCAACAAAAGCACTGCGACGCGAGAGATCTATGCGACGCTCGGTGTCAAGGATTCACTGGCGCTGGGGGGGCTGGGCGCGAGTGGGGCGCGTTAGCCGATTCATCGCTGGGCGGAATCGAGGGCGAAGCCCCCATAGGTCCGCCCGCGGCGACCTGTTTGCCCGACGATAACGGGGGCGGAGAATCGGCGCGTCTGTCAACTTCCGGCGGCGGCGGAGGCGCGCGCGGCCGCGACGATGAGCAGTGTCAAATCCGCCGGACTCATGCCTTCGAGGCGAGAAGCCTGGCCGAACGTGGCGGGACGAAAACGCGAGAGTGCCAGACGGGCTTCCGTGCGCAGTCCCTGTATCGCTTCGTAGCGCAGGTTTGAGGGGATGCGTCTGTGTTCCATCTCGGCGTGGCGCTTGATCTCGGCGCGCTGACGGCGAATATAGCCGTCGTATTGACGGTCGGCGAGGATCGTGGTGAGGAGGGCATCAAGGCATCCAAGCATCGATGCATCGAGGGAAGAGGAAGATGCAAGAGCGTCACCAAGATCGCGGCGGAGATCGGCGGTCGAGTAGCCGGGACGCTTGAGACGATGCGAGAGCGGCTCGGCGCCGATGCGAGCGCCGTCGATCAGAAGGTTCAAGCGGGCGAGGGCGTCGCGGCGCTGCTCGAAAAACGACCATCGCCGGTCATCCACGACGCCGATCTCGCGCCCAAGGGGCGTGAGCCGATCGGCGCTGTTGTCGGCGCGGAGAATGAGCCGGTGCTCCGCGCGGCTGGTGAACATGCGGTATGGCTCCACCGGCGTCCTGGTGACAAGGTCGTCCATCAGCACGCCGATGTACGCCTGGTCCCGAGAAAGGATGAATGGCGGTTGGCCGCGGGAGAAGCGAACGGCGTTGATGCCGGCGATGAGACCCTGGGCAGCGGCTTCTTCGTAGCCGCTCGTGCCGTTGATCTGACCGGCGAGGAACAGGCCGCGGACGAGCTTGGTGTGGCCGGCGGCGTCGATCTGGTGCGGCCGGACCATGTCGTATTCGACGGCGTACCCATACTGAAGAATCTCGGCGCGGGCGCAGCCGGGCATGGCGCGGACGATGGCATGCTGCACATCACGCGGGAGTGAGGTCGAGATGCCGTTGCAGTAGATCCAGTCGCTCTCGTGCGACTCGGGTTCGAGAAAGACGTGGTGCGATTGACGCTCGGCGAAACGGACCACCTTGTCCTCGATCGACGGGCAGTACCGCGGCCCGGTGGACTCGATCTGCCCGCTGTACATCGGGGCGCGGTGGAGGTTGGCGCGGATGAGGTCATGAATGGCGGTATTGGTTGACGTGATGCGGCAATCGACCTGAGGGAGAGAGGGGAAAGCGTCGGGGCATCGAGGCATCGAGGCGTCAAGTGAGGAGAGATCAGAGAACGCAGTGGGGGGAGTGTCGCCGAACTGGGGTTCGAGCGAATCCCAGTCGATGGTCGATCGCTTGAGCCGCGGCGGGGTGCCCGTCTTGAGGCGCCCAAGCTCGAACCCAAGTGCTCGCAGCGCGGCGGAAATGCCGACGGCGGGCGCTTCACCGATGCGCCCGCCATGCGTCTTCGATTCGCCGCAGTGCATAAGCCCGCGCATGAATGTGCCGGTGGTCAGCACGACGGCAGGGGCGAGAAGCCGGAAGGGACCGGGGTATGGGGATTGGGGGTTGGACACGACCACGCCGGTAATCCGCGGGGTCGCGCCCGGCCCGTTCGTTTCAACGAGAAGATCTTCGACCGTGCCGGCGATGATCGTGATCTGAGGGCGCGCACCGAGGAGCTGCTGCACCTTGCGGGCGTAGGCATGCTTGTCGCATTGTGCCCGTGGGCCGCGGACGGCCGGTCCCTTGGATGTGTTGAGCATCTTGAACATGATGCCCGTGGCGTCGGTCGCAAGGCCCATGAGTCCGCCGAGGGCGTCCACTTCCCGCACGAGTTGCCCCTTGCCCAGGCCGCCGATTGCGGGATTGCAGGACATGACGCCGATCTTGGATGGGTCGAGGGTGACCAGCGCTGTACGCGCGCCGAGGTTGGCCGCGGCCCACGCGGCCTCGGCGCCGGCGTGCCCGCCGCCGATCACGATGATGTCGAACTGTGTGTCGCCGGGGATCGTCATGTCGCGAATGACGATAGCCTCAGATCGAGGTTCCGGCACTCGACGCGAACATGTCGCGAAAGCTGGTTCAGCCCCTTGGCCAGAACCGCAGTCTGGGCTGGACGACGGCATCTGTGCGCTCGCCGTCCGTCGAAAGCGAGAGGCGGGTTCCCGGCGTTGTGTGCTCGTACTTGACCTGCGCAAAGCAGATCGGCGCATCGCCCAACATGGGGCTTCGGGTTGATGAAGTGACCGCGCCGATGGGCTGGCCCGGCGGGGGGGTGGTCGTGCCGGCTTCATCCGCGGGATACACCGCAGATCCTGTGACGGGTTGAGCGCCCGCGCCGGCCGCCGTGCCTGTCGCAACGCGCAGCGCCACCAGTTGCTTCTTCGGATGGCCCAGCGCTTGCATCCTTGCAACGACCTCCTGCCCGAGGTAGCAGCCCTTCGTGAAAGAGACTCGGTCGGTGAGCACGCCGGTTTCAGCGGGGAGTGAATCCGTACCGAAGTCGATGTTGAAGAGGGGCCAGCCGTTCTCGATGCGAGCGGTGTTGTACGCGGCCCAGCCGGCGAGGCGCAGGCCGAAAGCCTTCGCATGCATGTTCGGGCCTGTCCTCCCCCCGGCGCGCTGGGCGACGTCATGGCCGGCATCGAGCAGACACTCGAATACATCCGTGATGTGCTCCGCATCCACGAACAGTTCAAGGCCGAACTCGCCCGTCGAATCCTGTCGATCGACGACGATGCGCCGCCCGGCTATCGCGACAATCGCAGCCTGGTCGGGCTGCAACTCGGCGAGGTGCGGCCCCGCGACATGCTGACTGACTTTCCCCAGCAATTCCAGCGCCTGCGGCCCGTGCAGAGCGATCCGGTGCATGCGTTGCGTGGCATCCGTGAAGGCGACATCCTCGCTGAACACGAACGATGTCAGAGATGCCGCGGCTGCGGAGCCGACGAGCACATCCGTATCGATGAGCATCTCGTCGGGAAGTTCGACGAGGCGCAGATCGGCATCGATGCGGCCCTTGCGGTTGAGCCAGAAGGATCGGCGGCAGTGGAACGCCGTGAGTGGGGGCTGGGGGGCCTGCTCCACGCCCGCGGCCTTGCTGGGCCTCGCCGCCGGGCGCAGCTCCGCCGTCACCATGCGATTGAGGAAGTCGATGCGATCGGCGCCGGTGACGCGGATCACAGCGCGATGAGGCAGGTCAATCAGGGCGCAACCCTTGCGGATGGCCGCGTACTCGGCCTGGGGTTCGCCGAAAGTTTCGGCGACAAGCGCCGGCGTGGAGTATCCCGCTCGCGCAGCGCCATACGGGAGGAAGGAAGCGTCGGTCTGCTGCAGCACGTTGTGCAACGGGGATGGGATCATGCGAGTGGTCGCGGATGGCCGGGATACCCTCGGACCTGCGCTCCGGTATGCTCGGTGAGAGCTGGCGGCATCATCCTAGAAACAACAAGCGTCCGGAGGATGTCAGTGAACATCGACCTGTTGCGGCGGCTGTGCGAGACCCCCGGAGTACCCGGTCGTGAAGAGCGCGTACGTGCACTGATCGAGAAGGAAGTCAAGGGCCTCTTTGATGAGGTCTACACGGATCCCATGGGCAGCCTGATCTGTCGGCGCGGAGCACGGTCCGGCGGTGCGGGCGGGAAGAGCGTCGATGCCGGGCGAAGCTCACGCAGAAGAGCAGAGCGCAACGGGCGCGGCGGTGGTGGGGGGAGCGGGCCAACCAAAGTGATGCTGGCCGCGCACATGGATGAGATCGGGTTCTACGTGAACCACATCGATGCCGACGGCTTCATCCGCGTCAACCCGGCGGGCGGGTTTGACACGCGGAATCTTTTTTCGCGCCGGGTGCTGGTGTGCACGAAGGAAGAGGGCGATCTCGTCGGCGTGATGAATCCGGGCGGCCGGCCGATCCACATCGCCAGCGAAGAGGACAAGAAGAAGGTGCCCGAGGTCAAGGAGTTCATGATCGATCTCGGTCTGCCCGCGGCCAGGGTGAAGAAGGTGGTGCGAGTCGGCGACATGGTGGTGCTGCACGAGCCGTTCGTAGAAGTGGGGGAGAAGCTTGTGAGCAAGGCGCTGGACAACCGCGTGGCGTGCTGGCTGGGGATCGAGAGCGTGAGGGAGCTTGACAGAAGCGGCGCCAAACACGCGTGCGAGGTGTACGTTGCGTTCACCGTGCAGGAAGAGGTCGGTTTGCGCGGAGCGCGCACGGCCGCGAGCGCCGTCCGGCCCGACATCGGAATCGGATTGGATGTGACGCTCTCCTGCGACACGCCTGGCGTGCCCAAGGAAGAGGCGGTGACGGTGCAGGGGCAGGGATGCGGCCTGCACGTGATGGACTCTTCGCTCATCAGCGATTTCAAGCTGATTGACGAACTGGAAGAGGTCGCCAGGAAGAACCGGATCAAGTATCAGCGGACGATCCTCGCCCGCGGCGGGCAGGACGGCGGGGCCTTGCAGCAGGCAATGGCGGGCTGCCGAGCGGCCGGGGTGGTGGTGGGGACGCGGTACATCCACACGGTGACGGAAATGATCGACCGTCGCGATTTGCAGGCGGCGCGGGACCTGCTGGCGAAGTGGCTGGCGGGGGTGGGGTAAGTCGAGGGTGCTTCGCGAAACTGCGGACAACGTCTTGATGGAGATGGCGATGAAGAAGCGTGTTTTCGTCGGCGCGTTTCTGCTGAGTGTTTCCGCTGTTGCGGCCGGGTTGTTCGCCCAACCCGGTCCCGTACCGGGCATGGAAGTGAAGCGGAAAGCGATGGAGCAGGTCGCCTTTCTGGCCGGCGAATGGAGCGGGTCCGGCTGGATGCAGATAGGGCCGCAGCGGCAGTCGTTTCAGTCAAGTGAGGTCGTGGTTCCCAAGCTCGACGGCCTCGTGCTTGTGATCGAGGGTATGCACACCGCCGAGATGGAACCCGGCCAGCCTCCTCGGGTGGTTCACGAAACTCTCGCTTTCCTTTCGTACGACCCGAACAAGAATCAATACGCGATGCAGACCCACCTCGTCGATGGACGCTCCGGCGACTATGCGGGGCGCGTCGAGGACGGGGCGTTCATCTGGGAGATCGTCAGCCCCACGGGAAAGATGCGCTACACGATCAAGCTGAACGAAAAGGGCGAGTGGCACGAGATCGGCGAGATGACGCGCGATGAGGGCAAGACATGGATGCAGTTCTTCGAGATGACTCTGACCAAGAAGGCGGGATAGCGGACCCGCGGCTCAATGAACCGTGGACAAACCCGTGATTTGGTGATTCGACGCCGCACGCTCACGCCACGAGCGCGTTGGCCTTCTCGATCGCCTGCACAACCTGCCGTACCTGGAAGGGCTTCTTGAGGAACCCTTCGAATCCCTTGGCGCGGAGTGAGAACGCCTGGCCGTCGGTGAGTTTGCCGCTCATGGCGATGATGCGCGTCATGGCCAGATCGTCGTTCTGCTGCACGATGCTCGCGATGTGCGTGGCATCTCCGTCGGCGAGATGGATGTCCAGCAGGATCACGTGCGGTCGGAATCGCTCGCACTCCACGCCGGCCTCGAATGCGGATGCGACAGTGCGCACTTCGTAGTCCGCCTGCTCGGTGAGCAGTTTCTTGAGAATGTCGGTCACGTCCTTCTCGTCATCCACCACCAGCACGCGCGTCTTGCCCGAGTGGATCCCGTCCAGCGGAATACCGTGGGCCTTCATGAACTGCATGAGGTTGTTGACCGGGATGCGACGGTCCTTGGAGCCGGGGATGCGGTAGCCCTTGAGCTGGCCGGAGTCGAACCACTTGGAGACGGTGCGGGGAGCGACGTTGCAGATTTTGGCGACTTCGCCGGTCGTCAAGACATCCTTGTCAAACGTCATGCAACACCTCGCTCCAGCGTTCCGCAGTACGACCGGTGGCCCACGCCTGCGCAAGGCGTGCGCGACTGCCGCGCGGCTTGCCAGTGAGAGATCGGAGAGAAGCGGAAGCGTCTTGACGACGGCACGGCTCGGAACCGCCACAATCGCCCATTTCGCGCGGGGTCGGGCAGCGTCCGGCAAGTCCGGGAAGCGTTATCGGATTGCGCGACTTATCCGCCGCTCACGGGAGGGATCAACGCGACTTCATCCCCGTCTTGAAGAGGCGTTTCGGGCGTCACAAGACGCCGGTTCACCGCAACACCCACCGACCCCGTCGCGCCATTCAGCGCTGAATGGACTCGGCACGCCTCTCCCAAGACGCTGCCTGCCACGGCACCGTTGGGCAACTCCAGACACAGCTCGCGGCAACCGGCTAGCTCTGCCAAACGTGCGAAGAGGAGCACGCGGATTTTCATCTGGTGTTCCAAGCCCAAGGGAGATACTTCAACGGGGTGCCCGCTTCGACCGGGGCATCCTGCAGCGGGAGTCGGACCAGCCCGTGCGTGGGCGCCGTGTGAACGAGATCTCCGGACCCGGCCCACGCGGGGACGCGAACCAGAGGCGGTCGACATTGCTGGGATGGCTGGGCGAGCACCGCCGGGCGGAATGCCTCCCGCTTGGGGTTTGGCAGGATCGGCTCGGCAAGCGTGACGTCCCGCCAAGGCAGGTCGGGTGACGCTCCGGCGAGCCGGAGCAGCACCGGCCAGAGGAAGAGGTGCGCCGTTGCCAGGACGCTCACCGGATTTCCCGGAAGAGCCACCACCACAACCTGCCGATCTCCCGATCGAGCCGCCACGCAGATGGGCCGACCCGGCTGGATGGAAACTCCGCGAATGATCTCCCGGAATCCCGCGGCGGCAATCGCGCCGGGAAAGTAGTCGCGCTCCCCGGCCGAAACTCCGCCTGTTGTCACGATGACGTCGACCTCATCCGCAGCGCGGCGCACTGCCTCACCGATGGCGTGCGGATCGTCGGGGAGATGGACGGAACCATCGACCGCCGCACCGAAAGCGGTGAGTGTTCCAGCGAGCATCACCATGTTCGAGTTGCGAATCTGGTGCGGTTCGAGCGTCGCCGTCGAGACGGCGGGAGGGACAACCTCATCTCCGGACGTCAACAGCCGCGCGACCGGCGGTGCACCGGAAACAAGCGGACGGACGCACCCCACGGTCGCGGCAATTCCGGTGTGATGGGGAGCCATTCGAAGACTTGGCTGGAGAACTGCTTGACCCGCACGGGCGTCGCTGGCGCGCCGGTGCACGTTAGCCCAAGGCTCGGGGCGGGGGCCGGGAAACGTCACATGCGGAAACCCCCGATCGGATTGCTCGTGCGGGATGACGGCGTTGGCCCCGACCGGGAGGGGGCTTCCGGTCGCGATGGCCGCGGCTGTACCGGGCGCCAAAGGCTGAGCCGGCGGCTTTCCGGCCGGGATGGTCTCCGCCACCAACAGCTTCGCCCCAGGCTGAACATCCTCAGTACGGACGGCGTAGCCGTCCATGGTGGCCCGGTCGAATGGCGGCAGGTCGCGGTCGGCTGCGATCGGTTCGGCCAGAACCGCCCCTAAAGAGGCGGCGAGAGGCACCCTCCGAGCGGTGGGCAGCGGGGCCAAGGCATCGAGGACTTGGGCGAGGGCAGTGTCGTAGGCGGGCAAGCGGGACATCTCACAGAGGATAGTGGTGCGCTGTGGCCCTTCTGGCGGGATTCCGGAGAACGGTCCACGGTGGGGAGGGCGGATTGACACATTTTCAATGGGCCAAGTAGAGTGCGGAACTCCCTTCCGCCGGCGGGCGGATAGGGGGTTTCCGCTTGTTCGGGCCCGGGAACGGGAGCAGCGCCGGTCGAACCTATCCGGCCGGCGGCGTCGGAGACCGCGGTGCCCAGGTTACAGGTGCCCCGGCCTGCGCGCGGAGTTGTCCGCGGACCGTGAAGAGGATCTCGGCGTCGAAGCAAGGATGGCGCGATGGTCAGAGTCGAGGAGCATCCAGTGCCCAAGATTGAGTCGGTGAACCGTTTGCATCAAAGCGTTTGGGCACTTGCGATCGCCTGTGCGTGGTGGTGCGGGGCAGGGGACGCCCGGGCGCAGGATGCAGCGGCGGACGGCATGGGAGCAGACCCAGAGGCGGTCGAAGAAGCGGCGGCTTCCCGTCCCTCTCCCGCTGTGCTGCTCGAGGACTACACCCACTATGTGAAGGTTGCGAACGTTGAAATGGCCGCGGCCAACGCCCGGGCACTTCTGGATTACGGTTTGTCCGCGACCGAGTTTGTCGGACTCGTCGAGGACGGAGCGATCGCCGCACGGTTCGATGAAGCGAATCGCCGGGCGATGCGGATCGCGGAGCTGGAGGAACTGGCCGCTGAACTCGCCAACCTCTACGAGGGCGGCAAGAAAGAGCGGGCCAGAGATCCGGATGAAATCGACAGGAATATCGGTCTGCTGACGGGGACGCAGCGCGGCAAGATTCTGGCTCGCGAGCGCCTTCTGGAAGCGGGAGAATATGCGGTTCCGCAGCTTCTTTCGGTCCTGGAGGCCAGCGACGACCTCGTTCTGCGCGCGGAAGTGCAGAGGATTCTGATCGGTTTGGGGCGCGATGCCGTGGGGCCGCTTTCCGCGGCGCTGCCGCACGTGGAGCCGGCGACGCAGGAGCTGCTGGTGAATGTGCTCGGCTCCATCGACTACGGCACGTCCCTGCCTTATCTCTACGAGCTTCAGGCCACGACCACGAGCGAGCCGGTGAAGTCGGCGGCGCGCAAAGCGATCGAACGAGTCCAGGGGTCGTTTGACGAATCGACTTCGGTCGGCGAACTGTTCCGCAACTTGGGAGAGGAGTACTACTCCGAGAGCCGCAGTCTGACCAGTTTTCCCGGGGAGAGCCATCAGCTCCTCTGGTCCTGGGTGACGGGAGTGGGCCTGAATCCCACCGCGATTCGCACCGAGGTCTACCACGAAGCTCGCGCGATGGAGCTTGCCGAGCGGACGCTCAAAATTGACCCTCAGAACGAACTGGCGCTGTCGCTCTGGCTGGCGGCGAATTTCCGTCGCGAGATCGAACAGCCCGCGGACTACGAGAACCCCGTGTACGGACCCGATCGCAGGGATCCGACGTATTACGCCGTGGCCGCGGGTTCGACGCCGGTGCAGCGCGTGCTGCGCCGCGCGCTGGATGATCGTGATACGGCGCTGGCGCTGAAGGCGATTTCGGCGCTGGGTTCCAGTGCGGGGGGCGCTGCCCTGTGGGTCGGGCTTGGAGATTCGCGCCCGCTCGTGGATGCGCTCTCGTACCCGGATCGACGTGTGCAATACGAAGCGGCGCTGGTTCTCGGGCGAGCGGGTGCGGCTGAAGCCTACGAAGGTTCCGAACGGGTCGTTCCCATCCTGGCGAGCGCCGTGCGCGATCCGGCGTCGCGGTATGCGCTGGTGATTTCCCATGAGGTCGAGCGGCAGCAGTCGCTGCGGTCCATGCTGGAGGGACTGGGGTATACGGTACTGCCGCCCAGCACGAGCCTGAGCGCGACGGCTGAAGAAGTTTCCCGTGTGCCCGGGATCGACATGATCGTTGCCCTTTTGAGCGGCTCGGCCACGGTGGCGATGATCGAAGAGGCTCGGCTCAGCGCCCGTCTCAGCACCACTCCGATTCTCGCACTGCTTCCGTATAACGAAATCCTGGCACTCGGAGACCGCTTCGAAAGCGACCAGGTTGTTCGGCTCGTCCGCATGGGTCTGAATGACGAACAACTGGCCGAGAACGTTCGGCAGCTCGCGGAACGGGCCACCGGAGCGCCGCTCAACGATGAAGAAGCGGCGGAGTATGCAATCCGGGCGCTTTCCGTGCTGCGCGAGCTTGCCGTGAGCGGGCGCGGCGGTGTGCTGGACATTTCCGATGCGGCCACGCCGCTGATCGATGCCATAGCCGAAACACAAGGCTCCGTGCAGCTTCGCATCGCACAGGTTCTTTCGTACATCCCGCAGCAGCGGGCGCAGGTTGCCCTGATGGACGCGGCGATGGACGCGCAGGGCGAGGATCGCGTCGCACTTCTGGGCATCGTCGCCGATTCGGCCAAGCGATTCGGCAATCTCCTGGAGGAGCGCCAGATTCAGCGCCTTGTGCAGCTCGTCGAGGACGGCGAGGACGAAGAAGCAACCGCGGCAGCCGCGCTCACGGGGGCGCTGAATCTCCCCAACTCCAGGCTTGTCCCCGTGATCGTCGAGTGATGCGACGCAGACGAGTTTGCACCAGGGCATGAGCCGCGCCCTTCGGCGTGCCGCAACCGGGTTGCGCGCGGTACCCGTTCGCGGTTGGATTGCGCTCGACCTGAATTCGCCCGTTCGTCGCGCCGCCAACGGGGCCGATGGCTGTCGCGCGGACGGCTTTCCGTGCCGGGCATGGTTCTCGGTCGCAGGCGGCGTACGCGCCGGCGGCGGCCCGTCGGGAATCTGCACCGGGGAATCCGTCTGGATGACGTAGAGAGGTCCGCGGTGCTCAGCCGTGGAACACACCGCTTCAGGATTCCGGGTCGCGGGTCGATGGCAGAGGTGTCCCGGGGTAGCCGGGACGGGCCCGGCGCCGTCGTTCGGTCCGGCCCTGGCACAGAGTGTTCGGAGCGCGGGCCGAACAGGGGCGAGCCGAACGATCACTGCGGGGCGCCGGCAAGGCAGGCCCCGCCATGGACCATGGCACGGTTTGCTTGGAAGGAGTAGTGAGCATGCGTAGGACGAGCAAGGCCGGCTTTACGCTGGTCGAGATTCTGATCGTGGTCGTGATTCTCGGTATCCTCGCCGCGATCGTGGTGCCGCAGTTCACCAACGCGAGCAATGAGGCGGTGAAGGGCGCGATCCAGAGCCAGTTGCAGACGATCAACAGCCAGATGGAGCTGTATCGCGTTCGCAATCAGGGCGCCTATCCGAGCGAAGTGGAAGACAGCGGCTTCCTCGGCGAAGACAACGAGGGCTGGGGCACGCTGGTCGGCGGCGAGTACCTGAAGGAGATCCCGGTCAACGGCTACACCGGCGACGGTCTGATTACCGCGGGTACTGAAGAAGACGCCATGGGCGAGGATCGCACGTCGGATACCGGCTGGTTCTTCCAGGACGATCCGGACGCCGCCGGCTACGGCAGCGTGTTCGCGGCCGGTTATGACGCGACGCTGAACCTGCTCGCTCACGAAGACGGCTTCGGCGGCGAGTAACGCGCAACGTCTGTGTGGTCTGACAGTCACGTGAAGACGCGGCCGGGTCCCGAAAGGGGGTCCGGCCGTTTTTCTTGGATCGTCGATTCCGGGGGCAGCGTTACGTCAGGTTCGGCGACGTGCACAGGGATGGTTGGCAGGCCGCCGCAGGTTCAGGGGAGTGCTCACCATGACTGTCGTCCGTAACAGGGGATTCACGCTCGTCGAGATCCTGATTGTCGTGGTCATCCTGGGAATTCTCGCGGCCATCGTGATCCCGCAGTTCACGAGCGCATCGCAGGAATCCACGATCGCTGCGCTCTCCCGCCAGTTGCAGTCGATCGACCACCAGATCGAGCTGTACCGGGCGGCGAACGCGGGGCGGTTCCCGACGGATGATCCGGTCAATCCCGTCGGTGTCGCGGAAGTGAACAACGGATGGGGTGTGCTGGTGTCGGAGAACTACATGCAGGCCGAGCCGTTGAACATGTTCACAGGATCGACGCTGCTTGTGCAGGGTGAGGAAGCGGATGCCCTGGCCGGCACGCGCGACAGCGAAGAAGGCTGGGTTTACGAGGTCACGCCCGTGGCGATGACCGTGTGGGCGATGGGGTTCGACGAAGCCAATCAAGTGCTGGGCGGCGGGGAAGGCGCCGAATGAGATGCGCCCGGTGCGGCGTGCGGTCCGATAGCCCGCTCCGCGCTGCGCATCGGCGCGCGAAGCTGACGGATGTGCGAAGTCGGCCGTCCCCCCTTGGCCGGTTGAGCCAGGGGAGCCTTACGTCAGGCGGTGCATGGCCCGATGAGACGCGAGCCAGAACGTGCGCGCTTGCCGGAATCCCTTGGGGCATCGTGTTCCGGCCGCGTCGGGGATGGAGGATTGAAGCATGAACGGCGACAGGACATGCGCCACATCGATGACAGGCTCCGTCCGATACCTCAACGCGGTGCTCACGGTGATCGCGCTGCTGCTCATGGTGCAGTTCGTGCAGTCGCTGTCGATCACGCCCCCCTCCGAAGCGCTCGCGGAGAGACCGCCTTCGCAGGATCAGGTCCCCGCGCCGCCCAATGCGGCCGAGCAGCGCGAACGCATGATCAAGGCCATCAACGCGCTGGATGCACGCCTCGCGAAGATCGAAACCGCGGTCAGCAAAAAGGCATTTGACGTCAAGGTTCTGGAGATGCCGCCCCTGCAGCCGACGGAGCAGTGAAATGACCCGTCAGTCGCGAGGCTTCACGCTGATCGAGCTTCTGATCACCGTTGTGCTCCTGGGAATCGCCGGAGCACTCGTGATCCCTTCCATGAGTTCAACGGGCGGGCTTCGCATTCAGGCTGCCGTCCGCACCGTGGTGGCGGACATTGCATTCGTGCAATCCGACGCGATGGCCTTCCAGAACCGGCGCGCGGTCGTGTTCGGCACAGTCCCGCAATGGGACGACGTCACGGGCGCCTGGCAGTTCGTCGAGGGCAACGGTTACACGCTCGCGGACGTCAGCGGTCCGGAACTGGACCTTTCCGTGGATGCGATGGCCGATCCGGACAATCCCGATCGCCCCTTCGCACGAGACTTCGGGGCTGACAGCCGGTACGCCGGAGCGCTACTGACCGACGCGGCCTTCAACGAAACATCCATGCTCATCTTCGACGAGCTGGGAGGCCCCGTTGCAGACCTGACCGGCGACGATCCGGGAGATGGGGGCACTGTCACCATCGAAGGCGGCGGAGACCGCTACACGGTCCGGGTCGAGCCTTTCACGGGCCGAGTCACGGTGGATAAGGAAGCCATCGACGGGGAAGCGCCTGCACCAGATCCCGACGATCCGCCGGAAGTTCCCGCGGGCGGCGAGTGAACTGCAAATCAACGGACACGGCACACGGAGCTTCATAAAGGCGGAGAAGTCGCGGAATGATCACGGCGATGCTCACATCTCGAAACCTTCCCATCGGGATCGACTTCGGTGCGAGCGGAGCCAAGCTGGTGCAACTGCGTCAAAGCGGTTCAAACCTGAGCACGATCGCGGCCGTCAGGGTGGATGCCGACGGCTTCGAAGCGAATCCCGAGAACCCGCAATGGATGAAGCAGCTCGTCAGCGCGGTGGGCAGGCGCATCCGCAGCGGCGAGTTTCGGGGCAACAAGTGCGTCATCTCCTTCGATGATCGGCTGCTGCGATCCCGTTCGGTCCGGCAGCCGCGCCTTCCGGATGCCGAGGCTGATCGTGCCGCGCAGCTCGATGCTCCCGCCAGGCTCGGCTTTGCAAACGCCGATTCATGCCAGGTGGGGTGGCTGCGGGGCGGAGAGGTGCGCCAGGGAGATGAGCTGCGCGACGAGCTGATCTATGTCGGAGCGCCGAGGGAACCCATTGAACGCCTCGTCTTCATGCTGGCAGAAGAAGGGTTGTGCCCTCTGGCCGTTGAGCCTGGCTTTGTCGCATGCGGGCGATGCTTCAGTCGCACATACCGGCGTGCGGCGGATCAGGACATCGTGCGGATCGTTGTTGATGTCGGCTTGCAGACCACGGGGGTGATGCTGCTCCGGGGCAGCTCGGTCGCGTTCTACAAGCAACTGGAACTCGGTGGTCGCGCCATGACGCAGAAGGCGGCCGAACGTCTCAATCTGGACCCGGCCACGGTGGCGGACCTGCGCCGTCAGCGAATGCTGCACGAGGCCGGCTTGGCGGAGCCGATCGATCCGAAGGTGGACCGGGCGCTGTACGAAGCGGTCCGGCCCATGCTTGGCGATCTGGCGCACGAAGTGAAGCTCTGCACCAGGTACTACAGCGTCACGTTCCGCGGCGCAAAGCCGGTGGCCTGCTTCGTGGTGGGCGGTGAAGCGTGCGAACCCCGCCTAGTGAACTTCCTGCGCGACGAGCTGCAGGTGGAGACTTCGGTCGGCAGGCCGCTGGCCGATCTGCCCGCCGCGCGAGGCAGCACCTGGGCGCGCCGTCGCGCATCGGATGAACGTCGCGGCACGGGCACGGAATGGGCCGTGGGCGCAGGGCTGAGCATGCGGCTGGCCCACAATCCCAAGCGTCGCGTCACGCACCGGATCGAGGACGTGCCTTCGATGGTTCCCGAAACCGGGCCGCAGGCGGCCGCGCCGCGGAAGGAGGCCGCATGAGTCCTCCCGTCGATCTCATGCCGCCGACATGCCGGCAGGTGTTCGGTCGGCGCGCCCGCATTCGGCGCTGGGTCGGGATGTACGTGGGCGCCGCGTGCATCGTGCTCGGCACCAGTTGGTTCCTCGGGATCGGTCGCGAATCCCGGCAGCGCGAGCGTGAGTCCCTGGCCCGGCAGGTGGAACTGGCGTGGTCGCGCAACGAAGAAGCTCAGCGGCTCCTGGCGGAGATCGAGCGTGTCAACGCGGACATTGTGCTCTATGACCGGCTGGCGTGGCCCATCGGCGCAGCCGACGTGATTGCCTGCGTTGGCGAGGCGATGCCCGAAGGCCTGTTTCTTACGGCGATGACCATGACGCCGCGCGAGGATCGCGTGCGCTCCGCTCCACGCGAGCGCTCCCAGAAAAAGGCAGCGAGCGGCAAGGAAAAGCCGCGGGAACGGCGGGTCCTCGGGATCGAACTGGAAGGGATCGCGCCGACGGACATCGCCCTGTCGCAATTCGTTTCTTCACTTGATCAGCACCCGTTGTTCGAGCGCGTCGCTCTGGATTACGCGCGATCCCGTCACGTGGACGGCGTGGAGGCAAGAGGGTTCCGATTGACGTGCGAGATCGAGCTTTCCGAGCGGTACGAGCGGGTTGCGGAAGCGACCCCCGAGCCGGGCGAATCTCCCGTGCCGGTCGCGGAGGGCAGTGAAGCATGGTGATCACGAAAGGCAGCATTCTGCACGCGTGTGCGCTGACGTGCCTTCTCGGAGCCGGCGCCGGGGCGCTCGTGTGGCCTCAGTACAACGCCAACCGCGAGCTTTCTGTGGAGATTGAGCGACTGCGCGCGGATCTCGCCATGCCCAACAGCGGGCCGGAGGTGATCGAGCAACTGACGAACCGGCTGCTCTCGCTCCGGGAGATCGGCGAGAAGAGGATGACGCCCATCCCGCGCGAATCCGATGTCGCTGGGCTGGTCCGTGACATGAGCAAAATGCTTGATGCCATCGGGATCGACAAACGCGAGATGACCACGGGCGCCGCGCGAGAGCTTCCCGAAGCGTCGACGCTGCCCATGTCGATCATTCTCACGGGTGATTTCACGCAGGTGAACGAGGTCGTCGGGTACATCGAGAGCCTGCCGCGGCTGGTCCGGTTCGAACGCCTGCGGTTCACGACGGAGCGCGCCGGATCGGAATCCGTGGATCGCTCGGGCGTGGTCCGGGCGGAGCTGGTGCTGGACGTCTTCTTTGCCCCCAGGGATGCGAGCGCGATCGCATCCGCGGCGGATGTCGCGGACGAAGGGAGGCGTCCATGAAAGCTCGCTGGCTCGAGCTGATTGTTCTCCTGAAGGCCGAACGGCGCAAGGCCGGCATGCTGGGCATGCTCTTCGTCGTGCTCGCGGTGCTGGGTATTCGCAACTTCGTTTCCGGACCACCGCAGTCCGCCAAGGGATCGCCCGTGCCGACGCAGGGCGCCGAATCGGCGCGGGAGTCGCTCCTCAGTTCGATGACGCGACCGATCAACTTCGACGCCCTGCTGCCTCAAGGTCCGATCACCCGCTACGCCGCGCCCGAGGCTCTGGATCGCAACATCTTCGTCCCGGATGAATCCTACTTCCCGGCGCCCGCGTCTTCGTCCTTGTCAGCCTCGCCGGTCCAGACCGACCCCGCGCCGGACGCGGCACGGAAGTCCGAACAGGGGATAGTCGAAGAGACCGTGCAGAGCGAAGAGGATCACGAAGCACGAAGAGCAAGAGTCGCGAAGGAAGCGGAGGGACTGCGGTTGAAAAGCACGATCGTCGGACAGTCACCCATCGCCGTGCTGGAAGTTCTCGGTCGCAGGGATGGCGGCTCACGAGGGACGGACCGCATCGTGCTGCGGCCCGGGCAGTCCGCCGAGGGCTTCACGCTTGTCGAAGTACGCACGCAGACCGTGGTGCTTGAGAAAGAGGGCATCCAGATCGAAATCAGCCGGGAACTCCCGGAAAACAGATGACGAGGCCCAGCCGGCCGTGAGGGCAGCCGCGATGACCGGAGGAAGTGAACTCATGGATTGCAACCCTGCATCAGATCGCACCCGAGATGTCAATCCGCTCGGAGCCGGCCTGGCATGGTCCGCGGCATTGCTGCTGACGTGCGCCGGCACCGCGCAGTCCCGACAGGAAGCCCCCCCGCCGGATTCCGCCCCTCCGAGCGGCGCGGAAGCGGGGGCCGGCGAGTCGAGCGCCGGCAGCGAACAGGGCGGAATCAAGGTGTCGGAGCATCTGACGGTGGACATGTTCGTTCAGGATGAAGACCTGGCGACCGTCCTCCAGATGCTCTCGATTCAGAGTCAGCGCAACATCATCGCCAGTTCGGACGTGTCGGCGACGGTGTCGGCCAACCTCTACGGCGTCACCTTCTATGAAGCGCTGGATGCCATTCTGAGCGTCAACGGATACGGCTACAAGGAGAAGGGCAACTTCATCTATGTCTATCCGGCGGCGACCATCGCGGAGATGGAGAAGGAGAACCGCCAGCTCGTCTCGCGCGTAGTGCAGTTGAACTACCTCAACGCCAACGACGCGGCGGAGTTTGTCACGCCGCTGCTCTCCAGCGAAGGTCAGATCAAGACCAATGGCGACGTCGGTGCCTACGCCCTCCCCGAGGACACGCCGACCGGTGACGAGCAGTTCGCGCTCAGCGCCACGCTGGTCATCTACGACTACGCGGAGAATGTGGACGAGATTCAGAAGCTGCTCGAGCAGCTCGACACGCGTCCGCAGCAGGTGCTGGTGGAGGCGACGGTCCTGCAGACGCAGCTCACCGAGGCGAATGCATTCGGCATCGACTTCGCCGTGCTGGCCGACGTGGACTTCGATGACTTCTTCGGAATCGGCGGGCCTCTGAGCGTGGCGAACAACCTGATCAGCGGCGAGAACGTTGCCGCGACGCCGGATGACGGCCGGTCGACCGGTATCGTGGGGTCGCCCGGTGATACTTCGGGTCCGGCGACGTTCAAGGCCGCCGTGATCCACGATGACGTCTCTGTGTTTCTGCGGGCGCTGGATGAGGTGACGGACTTCACCGTGCTCAGCAAGCCCAAGATTCTTGCCCTCAACCGGCAGCCGGCGCGCGTGCTCGTCGGCCGCAAGCTCGGCTACCTGAACACGACGTCCACCGAAACCAGCACCACGCAGAGCGTCGAGTTCCTCGATACGGGCACCCAGCTCAACTTCCGTCCGTTCATCGCCAAGGACGGCATGATCCGTCTCGAGCTGAAGCCGCGCGTCTCCGAGGGCGTGATCCGCACGGCCACGGACGCGACGGGCGCCGCTGTCACCATCCCGGATGAAATCACCCAGGAACTCACGACCAACGTCATCGTGCGGGATGGTTCAACGGTCGTTCTGGGCGGCCTCTTCAAGGAATCGACGAACCTCAAGCGCTCGCAGGTGCCCGTTCTGGGCGACATTCCGCTCATCGGAACCGCCTTCCGCGGCCACGAAGACAGCATTGATCGTTCCGAGATCATCTTCATGATCAAGCCGACGATCGTGAATGAAACGACGCTCGCCGAGCAGGGCGCACGGGCGCTGGACGAAACCGAGCGTATCCGCGCCGGCACGCGACAGGGCCTGCTCCCATGGTCGCGTGAGAAGCAATCGTCGGCCTTGAACGTGGAAGCAGAGCGACTCGAGGCCGAAGGCAAGATCGAAGAAGCGATCTGGACCGTGCAGCGCTCGCTGCAACTCTGCCCGACGCAGGCCGACGCGATCGCGATTCTCGAACGTCTTCAGAACTCCAGCAGCCGCTGGCCCTCGCGCAGCGCCTTGGATCGGATCATCGATCAGAAGGCGCCGGAGCTGACCGCCCAGAACGGCACGCCCGCCGCCGGCATGCTTTCCTCGGAAGGGGCAGGGCATGCGGATGAGGCCGCGAAGAGCGCGGTGATCGATGGCGCCGGAAGCGGGAGTACGCAGGAATCTACAGCGTCCGAAGAGCAGCTGCCGCGGGTTTCGGTGGAAGAGGCCTTCGGTGCCGGTCCCTGGTGGACAATGGAGTTTGGCGACGCGGATGCGTCTTTCGAGGAAGAGCTGGCAACCGTCGTCGCGCCTGAACCGCAGGTGGTCGCATCAGCGACCGAAGCGTCGGCGACGGGGGGTTCCGCTCAGCCCGCCGCGCAATCCGATGCAGCGCCGACCCGCGAAGAGCGGCCCCATGCGGTGAGCCTGCTGGACAGGCTCGGCGCGGGGAATCGCGCCGCCGGCGAGTCGCAGGAGGCGCAGATGGCGTTCTTCAACTCGTGGTGCATGCCGATGCCGCTTCCCGGCTTCCAGTGGATCGACATTTGGAGGCTGCAGGGTCCGGAGATCGGCGTCGGACACGCGACCTTCACCGAAGTGACGACGGAAGAAGATGAATAAACGGGCGTCTGGACCGCGGCCGCCTGCTCGTCTGAAGAAGGGCAACACATGAAGCGTCATGCAAAACACGTGTGCACGTTCATCGCGGCGGCAGTCCTCGCCGTCGCAGTGCCTGCATGCGCTCCGGGGCACGGCAGACACACCCAGGAGTTCCGCGAAAACGCCGAACGGCGCATGACGCAGATGAAGGCCGCGACGACTTGGGACATGGCGCAGCAGCAGTTCCTTGCGGGCGACCTTGAGAAGGCCCTCCGCAGCGTGGATGAATCGCTGACGCTGCAGGAAGGCGTGGCCAAGAGCCACGTGCTGCGCGGGCGCATCCTAGTCGAGATGGGGCGGCTCGAGATGGCGCTCCATGCATTCGATCGAGCCGTCGCCATCGATCCGAACTGCACCGATGCGTTCTATTACCGCGGAATCGTCCTTGAACGCTTCGGTCGATACCCCGAGGCTTTCGAGTCCTATTCGCTCGCCGCGAACCTTGATCCGACGAATCCGCAGCATACCGTCGCGGCCGCGGAGATGCTCATGCAGTCCGGACGCCTGGATGAGGCGCGGACGATGCTGGAGTCCAAGAGCGGAGACTTCTCGCTCAATGCCGGCGTGAAGCAGACGCTTGGTCACATCGCCTTCATGCAGGGAGACACGCAGAAGGCGCAGCGACTCTTCCGCGAGGCCGCGCTTCTGGCACCGGACGAGCCGGCCATTCTGGAAGACCTGGCCCGTGCCCAGATGGCCAATGAGGACTTCCGCGAGGCCGAACAGAGCCTTCGCCGACTGCTCGATATGCCGGAGAATGCCGCCCGCAGGGACTTGATGCACCTTCGTGCCGATTGTCTGCGTGAGCTGGATCGCCCGGTCGATGCTCGGACCATTCTGCTGCAGCTCATCAGTCTTGGCGACTCCGGCACGACGGATGTCAGCGCCTGGATCAAGCTCGGTCTCATCTCGGCCCTGCTGGAAGAACCCGGAAGGTTGCGGGAGGCCGGCAGCCGCGTCGTCGCGCTCGCCCCTGATCGGTTCGAGGGGTACTACCTCCTGGCGCTGTGGAACCGGACGCGGGGTGACATGAAGGCGGCGCTTTCCAATCTGGAGAAATCCTGCGAGCGGTTGTCGAATGTTTCCGACTGTGCCGATGCCGTGGCGGATCGCTCGTTGGCATTGGAGCCGTTGCTGCTGCGCGCTGTAGTGCTCGATGAGCTTGGACGGCGGGATGAAGCGCGGACGCAGTTGGTCGACGTGCTGGCGCACGCGCCGGATGAGGAACGCGCCGCCAGGCTGCTGGCGGAATGGTCGAAACCGGGCAGTGCGCTGGCTGAAGTAAACACGGAGCAGTGACCCAAGGTGGTGCGTCGGTGAGACCGGGTGTGACAGCTCTGCTGCTTGGCGGATGGGTTGCGGCCGCGGCCGCAGCTGCGACGCTTGCGGACCGCGCAGCGGTTCCTCTGCTGCGCGGCATTGACCCGATGGCGCGCGAAGGGGTGGCGGTCGCGCTGCACATCGGCGTAGCTGCCCTGGCAATCGCGCCGCTGGTGTGGCTCATGCGTCGCGAGCTGGACCGGCTGAGCGCCCATTTTCAGCAGGTCGCCGAGACGGGCAAGCAGGAGCCGTACCGTGCGCCGGGCTGGATGCGCACTCTCGGCGAATCGCTGCTGAACGTCAGCGAAAAGTGGTCGGAGCGCTGCGAACAACTGAAAACACGCCTCCGCGAGGTGGAGATCCGCCTCAGGGTCGCGGAGGCCGAACGCGCTCATTACGAGGCGATCCTGCACTCGATGCATGACGCGGTGATCGTGACGGATTCGTTCAACGAGCTGACCATCGCGAACGAGCACGCGGCCAAGCTCCTCGGGTTCGACGTGAACGAGGCGGCGCACCGGCCCATCGATGAAGTGATCCGCGATGAGCGTCTGCCGTCGCTCATCAAAAGTGTCATCTCCGCCGGCGTCGTGAACAAGGAGAAGCACGTCGAGCACGTGATCGAGGCCCCCGACCACGGACGAGCCTCGTACGACGTAACACTCGCCTGCCTTCCCGATGCACAGTCGGGAGTGGGAGGTGTCGTGACGATCCTGCGCGATGTCACGCGAGAGAAGGAAATCAGCCAGCTGAAATCCGACTTCGTGTCTAAAGCATCGCACGAGCTGCGCACTCCGCTCAGCTCGATCAACGCCTACGTCGAGATGCTCCTGGACTCCGAGGCGCAGGATGAGGCCAGCCGGCAGGAGTTCTATCAGGTCATCAAGAGCGAACTCGATCGCGTGAACCGGCTGATCGACAACATGCTGAACATCAGCCGGATTGAAGCAGGCATTCACTCCGTCGAGCGCACTGAAGTGGACTTTGTCCAGGTCTGCAACGCGGTTGTGGAAACGATGATGCCGCAGGCGGCACAGAAAAACATCAAGCTGTCCGTGAAGTCGGGGCCGCTGGTGTACACGGCGCAGGCCGACCGCGACATGATGCATCAGGTCGTCATGAACCTGGTCAGCAACGGAATCAAGTACACGCCCGAGGGTGGTCGCGTGACAATCACCGTGGAGAACGACGACGCCAGCCGTTCGGTCATGGTGACGGTTGCGGATACGGGCCTGGGTATTCCGCCGGATGCATTGAACAAGGTGTTCGACAAGTTCTATCGCATCGAGAGCTACAAGCGCGTCGCCAAGGGCACGGGCCTCGGGCTGAATCTCGTGAAGCACATCGTCGAGACGGTCCACCACGGCCGTATCACCGTGACCAGCGAGGTCGGTATGGGCAGCCGATTCTGCTTCACAATTCCGTACGAATACGAGGGAGGGGTCTGATGGCGGAGGGAACGACCAGGGGCCATCGCGTGCTGATCGTGGACGATGAGGCGCACATCGTTCATGTTGTCTCACTGAAGTTCGCCAATGCCGGATTCACCATCTTTACCGCGGCCGACGGCGAAGAGGCGCTCGAGCTGGCGATCCAGGAGAAGCCCGACCTGCTGATCACGGACCTCCAGATGCCTTACATGAGCGGCTTGGAGCTGTGCACGCGCATGAAATCGCATCAGGTCACGCAGAACATCCCTGCGATCATGCTGACCGCCCGAGGCTACGCTCTCGCGCAATCGGACCTCGCGGCAACGAACATCAAGGCGGTCATGAGCAAGCCGTTCAGCCCCAGACAGGTGCTTGAAAAGGCCAGAGAGATCCTCGGCCTCGATCAGATCGAATCGGATTCGGCCTCGCAGTCCACCCTGCCGGAAAGCGGCGAGAGGAGCGTGCGCGCGGCATGACGGACGCAGCAGCCCAATCCGTGGGCAGGCCGGCACACGTTCAGTTGCGGGAGCGTTGCGCGCGCCTCGGGCTGCCGACCTGGCGATACAGCGCCGGCGGGCACGTGATCGCGCCGCCCGCCGAGCAGGGCGTCGTCGGCGCTCTGCTCAGATCTCGGACCATCGAGCTGCTTGTCGAGCGCGCTGTCCAAGGCTGGGTCGCAGGCCAGGAAGCAACCCTCACCGAGCTGTTTCCCGGCTGCTGGCTGATTCCGCTTCCCGATGTGCACAGGCGGCGCCGGCGAGCCTACACCGTCGCGATGGCGCTGGCGCCGGAAGCTCTTCAGAGCGAACAGTTCCTGGCCGCATGTCAGTCGGCATCGCTGGACGCGGAGGCGACCAGGTCCGCATTGCGCGGCATCGCCGTGATGGACGGGCGCACCGTGGGGCGCGTCGCGGACTTGCTGCGGTGGGCGCAGGAAGACCTGCAGGCCATGGCGCGGGGCGAACACGAAACCGGGCTGATGAGCCGGCGCCTGGGAGAGTCCTACGAAGAGCTGGCCCTGCTGTACAAGCTCGGCCAGTCGATGAACCAGCTCGATCACCCACAGCGATTCGTCCGTTCCGCCTGCGCGGAACTGCACGAAGTCCTGGCGTTCCGTTGGATCGCAGCTCGGTTCAGCGGCGACATGCGCCATGCGGGCGCCGTGGCGGGTGAGTTCTTCTTCCATGGAGAACTCCCGGCACCCGTCGATCAGTGCAGCGCCGAAGCTGAGAAGCTGCTGAGAGGAATGTTGGGCACGGATCCGGTGATCCTCGCCGGCGAAGCCGCCGGTGTGCTGGGTCGGGACTCGATGCAAGTCGTGCTTCTTCCGGTCTTCTCGGAGGGCATCCTGATCGGCGCGATCATGGCCGGCCAGAAGTTCGGGGACGATCCGGAAGTGACCAGCCCCGATCTCAAGATGCTGGGGGCCGCGGCCGGACACTTGAGCGTGCTCCTGGAGAACGCGGCGCTGTACGAGCGTCAGCAGGCGATGTTCATGGGGACGCTCGAAGCGCTCACGGCCTCCATCGACGCGAAGGACCCGTACACCTGCGGTCACTCGGAGCGCGTGGCGCACCTCGCATCGTCGCTGGCTCTCGCGCATGGTCTCAGCGCGGAGCAGGCGGAGCGCATCCGCATCGCCGGACTCGTGCACGACATCGGCAAGATCGGCGTTCCGGAATCGGTGCTCTGCAAGCCGGGCAAGCTCACGTCCGAAGAGTTCGAGCAGATCAAGCTGCACCCGGAAATCGGGCATCACATTCTGCGCGACATTCCCATGTTCGACGATGTGCTGCCGGGGGTGCTGCATCATCACGAGCGATTCGACGGAACGGGCTACCCGGAACGGCTCGCCGGCGAAGCGATTCCACTGATCGCACGCATCATCGGGCTGGTCGATGCTTTCGATGCGATGAGCTCCAACCGCACGTACCGCCGGGCCATGGACCGAACGCAGGTGCTGGAGGAGATCCGTCGCGGAGCGGGCTTGCAGTTCGACCCGCAGCTCGCTGAAGACTTCATGAAGGTGGACCTGAGCAAGTTCGACGAGCTTCTGGCTCGCGCACAGCAGGCGGCGGAGCGAAAACTGAATCGTTTCTCGCACCGGCCGTCCGTGCTCGGCGAGCGCGCCCCCGCCGGTTCCGACGCCGCGCCGGGCGCTCGAGAGGAGGCCGCATGAAACTGAGCTACCAGGAGTTCGAACACATCGCCGTCCTTACTCTCTCCGGCGAGTACACGGCCGAGGATATCGAGCAGTTCGAGCGCTCCGTGAACGATCGGATCAACGCGGGGGCGCGGCACATCGTCATCGACTGCGAACATCTCGAGTTCGTCGACTCCAAGGGATTGGAGAGCTGGATTCATCTGCAGACTCGGCTCGGTGAGAAGGGGGGGCAGCTCCGCCTCGTGAAGCCCGATGAAACGGTCTCCCGCATTCTGGAGCTGACGCGGCTTGATCTGGCGCTGGAGTCCCACAAGGGTCTTGAGCAGGCAGTCCGGAGCCTTCGATGAGCAAGTCCGCTCCCAACCCCCCCCCAGCGCCTTCCGCGGCTGCTCCGTCGCGGCTGCAACTCGGCGACATTCTCATCGCCGAGGGCAAGCTGACGGAAAGTCAGCTCCGCCAGGCGCTCGAGGAACAGCGCACGCGCGGTCACAACAAGCTGCTGGGCGAAATCCTGGTGGATCTTGGATTCGTCAGCGAGCATGTGGTCATGGAGTGCCTGGCCCGGTCCTACGGCGTGCCGTACGCGCGCATCACGCCTCGCCTCGTCGACCCGCGCGTGATCGACGTGCTCCCGCGCGACTTCATCGACGGCCACTGCGTGCTCCCTCTCTTCTGCGTGGACAACCACCTCACCGTGGCGGTGTGCGAGCCTGCGAACCTCTTCATCGTCGAAGAGATCGAGCGGCTGAGCAACAAGAAAGTGCAGATTGTCGCGGCCACAGCTCAGGACATCCGCGCGACGCTACAGGCGTACCTCCCCTCGGCCAACGTCTTCGTGATCGACGAGATCTATGAAGACGTCGATGTCCGCGAGTTCCACGTGGGAGAGACGCAGGCGCTGAACCTCTCCGACATCGAGGAGATGTCCGGACAGTCGCCGGTCGTGAAACTGGTGAACTATCTGCTTTACCAGGCGATTCAGGACCGGGCGTCGGATATCCACATCGAACCCGACGATCACCGCTGCCGCGTGCGCTTCCGCGTGGATGGCCGGCTGATCTGCAAGCTGAACCCCCCGTATCAGATGCATCCCGCCATCGTGTCGCGCATCAAGATCATGGGGAACATGGACATTTCCGAACGCCGGGTGCCCCAGGACGGCGACATTCACGTCGCAATCGACGGTCGGCCGATCGACCTGCGCATCTCGACCATGCCCGGCAAGCACGGCGAGAAGGTCGTCATCCGCATCATCGACACGCGCAACACCATCATCGCCATCGAGAAGCTCGGCATGAACGCCGACATGACGGCCGAGTGGCGCCGCATCATCAGCTCGTCCAACGGCATGGCGCTGGTCACCGGGCCGACCGGGTCCGGGAAGTCCACGACGCTCTACTCTTCCATTTGCGAGATTTCCTCGGACGAGATCAACATCTCGACCGTCGAGAATCCTGTGGAGGCGCAGATTCCGGGGATCAATCAGTTCCAGGTGAACGAAAAGGCGGGATTCACGTTCGCCACCGCGCTGCGAGCGATGCTCCGTCAGGACCCGGATGTCATCATGGTGGGCGAGATCCGCGATCTCGAGACGGCCACCATCGCCACGCAGGCAGCGCTCACCGGCCATCTCGTCCTCTCCACCATGCATACCAACGATGCCCTCTCGGCCGTCACCAGAATGTGCAACATGGGCATCGAGGCATTTCTCGTGGCCGCGATGCTTCGAGGAGCGCTTGCCCAGCGTCTGGTGCGGAAGATCTGCCCGCATTGCAAGGAGTCGTACGCTCCCGACGCGGCGACCCGTCAGCTTCTCAAATCGACAATCGGTACCGAATGCCAGGAGCTTTTCCGTGGGCCGGGCTGCTCGCGCTGCCGCGGCACAGGCTACGCCGGACGACTCGGCATATTCGAGTTGTTCGTACCAACGGAGACCCAGCTGGAACGCATCGCGGCAGGCGTCAATCTGCAGGAGCTTCGCGCCCTGGCCACGGCTGCCGGGCATCGCACGCTCCGCGATGACGGTCTGTACAAGGCGGCGGCAGGCCTGACAACCGTGGATGAAGTGGTACGAGCATCTTCGATCTGAATTGCGAGGGCGTGACGAGTGAGTGAAGGACCGAACCTGACATTCTCGTATCGTGCCCGGGACACAGCCGGCCAGAGAGTCAACGGCGCCATCGAGGCTTGTTCCCAGGCCGATGCACTGCGCCTGCTCCAGCGCGACGGCCTGACCGTGACCGATCTGCGTCTCGGCACAGCTCCGATCGATCCGGAACAGATCAAGACGCGCATGGCGGCCAGGAACATCGGCCGCGTGGAAGTCATCGCGTTCAGCTCGCAGATCGCGATCATGCTCGAAACGGGCGTCCCGCTCGCCGAAGCCCTGCGGGCTTTCGTCAAGCAATCCCGTTCCGGCGATCTCAAGCGCATCATCGAGATCGTCGCCGACCGAATTTCCAGCGGGTTGAGCTTTTCCGCGGCGATCGAAGAGTTCCCCAAAGTCTTCCCGAGCCTGATGGTCAGCCTGATGAAGGCCTCCGAGGCATCGGGGACGATGAGCATGATGCTGGGACGAATCTCGGACTACCTCTCCAAGGAGCGAAGAACTGCCCGGCAGATCAAGAGCGCGCTGACATACCCCATGATCATGATCACGCTCGCGCTCGTGACCACCGGATTCATGGTCGTGTGGGTGCTCCCCCGATTCGCCAAGATCTATGAATCACGCCAGGCGGCGCTGCCTGTCCTCACCAGAATCGTCCTTGACTCAAGCCGCTGGATGACCACCCACTGGGCGGAGCTGATGATCGGCGCCCTCGCGGCGTGCGCGGCCGTCATGATGGTGCGCTCCAGCCCGCGGGGCCGGCGATGGATCGACGCTCTGAAGATTCGCATGCCGGTAATCGGCCCCATTTTTACGCAGTTCTACCTGACGCGCGCCGCTCGGACCCTCGGAACGCTGCTCGCATCGGGCGTGAGCCTGCTCAGCGCCATTCGCATCGTCCGCGGCGTCACGAACAATCATCTCTGGACCGAACTCTGGAATCGCGCGGAAGCTTCGCTCACCGCCGGGCAGACTCTGGCTTCCGTCGTGCTCGAATCACCGCTCATCCCGCCGTCCACGGCCCAGATGATCGCGGCCGGTGAGAAGAGCGGTCGCCTGCCGGAGGTGCTCGAACGCATCGCCCAATCCTCCGAGGAGAGTCTCGACGAAGCCGTCAAGAACGGCACGCAGCTCATCGAACCGGTGATGATCGTCTTTATGGGTATCACGATCGGCGGAGTCGCACTTGCCCTGCTGCTGCCGATCTTCTCGATGGCGAGCGTCGTCAGCCAGTGACCAGCGCCGATCTGCCGGTTCCGACCAGGCGCAGATCTTTCACTTCCGCCTCGACACTGCTCCGGCCGTTCCACGTATTCAGACGGGGCGTCAGGACCGCGTCCACGGTCTGCCCGCTGCGCAGCGACTCGGCTCGTTCGCCCCATCCCCAGGCGACCATGCGAAGCTCGCGGAGCGAATCTGCGCCCTTGCCGGATGTGTCGCCCCTGCGGACCTGCAGCGATAGATGTTTTCCATGCGCGCCGATGGTCGAAGGGCTGCGAGCAAGCGTCAGCCCGCGCACCAGGATGCGCGGTTCGGGATTGCAGCGCCCGAACGGCGACAGCGCCCGAAGCTGGGTCACCGCGCGCTCCGTCAGTTCATGCATGGTTGCCTCGCAATCGATGGCGAGCGAGGGCGTGAGCATATCGTCGCTCACGGATCGATTGGCTTCGGCGATGAACGCATCCACGAAGCGCGGCAGCGCGTCCTCTCGAACGCACAGCCCCGCGGCCATGTCATGCCCGCCGTAGTGTTCGAGATGCCCGGCGCAGCGCGAGAGCGCCGCGTGCAGGTTGAATCCCTCGATGCTCCGCCCCGATCCTTTGCATTCACCGTCGCTCCTCTGCATCAGGATCGTGGGGCGGTGGAATCGGCCGATCATGCGGGAGCACACGATCCCCACCACGCCCGCATGCCACGATTCATCCGCGAGCACGATGGCCCGGCGCTCGGATCCCGTCATGCCCAGCCGCTCCGCCAGCATGCATGCGCTTTCGAAGATGGCACGCTCCAGTTCCTGACGCCGGCGGTTCAGGCGGGAGAGCTTCGCAGCGATTTCCTTCGCGTCCGCGGCGGAATGTGTTGTCAGAAGCTGCAGGGCCTCGCGCGCATGACCCATGCGCCCGCAGGCATTGAGGCGCGGCCCGAGAGCGAATCCCGCATCCTCCGAATCGATCTCGTCTCCGGCGAGGCCGGATGCTTCGATCAGGGCGCGCAGCCCGGGAAGCCGGGTTGCCTTGATTCTCCGCAGCCCGAATGCCGCAATGATCCGGTTCTCTGCCACCAGCGGGACCACGTCCGTGATCGTCGCGAGCGCCGCAAGCGAGAGGGAGTCCATGAGCGACTCTCGTTCTTCGGGACCGACGCGCCCGCCCCCGTTTGCAAGCGTGGACATGCGCCACGCGAGCTTGAAGGCAACTGCGGCGCCGCAAAGGTCTCCGCACGGGTAGGGCGCCTCTCCCGGTTCAGGCACTCGCGGGTGGACAATCGCATAAGCAGGGGGTAGGGAGAACGCCTGATTGCGGTCACCACTTTCGACCGGGTTGTGGTGGTCGGTGATGATGAGATCGACTCCGGCTTGGGCCGCTGCTGCCGCGGCTTCGAACGCCGTGATGCCGCAATCCACCGAAACAATCACGCGGGTGCCCTCTGCGGCGAGCCGTTCCACTGCGTCCGCGTGCAGTCCGTAACCTTCGTCGATCCGGTGCGGGATGTAGGTTCGGACATCGGCGCCGGGCGCCAGAATGCGCAGCGTATGCCAGAGGATCGCCACGGCGCACACACCATCCACGTCGTAATCGCCGTAGATCGCGATCGGTTCGCCCTGCCGGGCCGCGCTGAGCAGTCGCTCGGCGGCGCGCGTGCACTGCGGGAGCAGGCTCGGGTCGTGCAGCTCGGTCAGTTTCGGCTCGCAGAACGCCCGGGCGGAATCCGCACAGGTTACCCCGCGCGCAACCAGCACGCGCGCCACCAGCGGCTCAAGGCCGACGAAACCGGCGGTGCTCGCCGCGCCGCCTCCGGCGTCCCTGCGGGGGATCACCCATCGGTGGGTCAGGCCACGCATCCGTGACAGGATAACGGCTCCCGGTCCTTGCGGAGCGGGGGGGCTTCGCCCCGGGGCCGGCCGCAACCGATGAGACCGGCAGTTGCCCGCCGTGCGGCTGAAGCTACTCTACGAAAAGACCGTCGCCGGTATTCCCGAGGCGGTTCGATCAGGCCGATGCTAGCCGGCCCATCCAGGAGGCTCACGCGTGTCGCAGCGTTACAAGACGGTGCTCCTCTTCGGCGCCCCGGGAACCGGCAAGGGCACGCAGGGCAAGATTCTCGGGGCCATCCCGGGGTTCTTTCACCTCTCGTGCGGCGAGGTGTTCCGTACTCTCAACATCAAGTCCGAAATCGGCAAGATCTTCCTGGAGTACTCGTCGCGCGGCGAGCTGGTTCCCGATGACGTCACCATCCGCATGTGGCAGGAGAACATCCACGCCCAGGAAGTGCTCTCCCTGTACAAGCCGGATGACGATCTGCTCATCCTCGATGGCATTCCGCGGAACGCAAATCAGGCCCGCCTGATGGACAAGCACATCGAAGTGCTTCAGGTGATCCACCTCGTCTGCCAGAACGAGGAGGACATGATCCAGCGCCTTCGCCGTCGAGCGCTCAAGGAGAACCGCGCCGATGATGCGAGGGAAGAGGTCATTCGGCGCCGGTGGCAAGTGTACAAGTCCGAAACCAAGCCGGTTCTGGATCACTATCCGAGTTCCATCGTTCGCACGGTCAATGCGGTCGGAAGCCCGGCGGAAGTTCTGCAGCACATTCTCGAGATCGTCGTCCCTATCCAGAATGCGCACTTCCGCAACGCGCTGGAAGCGACGCGATGATGAGCGTGCGCAGCGGCCCGGCCGAGAAATCCGACGCTTCCAGAAGCCCGCCGATTCCAGTGCCCGCGCTATGATGTTCGCATGAGGAGACGCCATCCCAGCTTTGAGCCCGGGGCGTTCACCCTGATCGAGCTTCTGGTCGTCGTCGCCGTCGTTTCGCTGCTTCTGGGCGTGCTCGCCCCCGCGCTCTCTTCCGCTCGCCGGTCCGCCGAGTCGGCCCGGTGTGCAAGCAATCTGCGCCAGGCGTTTCTCGCCTGCCGTTCATACGCCGACGACAGCGCCATGGCGCTTTCAGGCATCCTCGCGGGCGGCCTCGGCCCGGCGATCGGCGAGCCGTACGCCGAGCTTCCCAACTGGGCGCTGGTGGTGCAGTCCTACGCCGACCGCATCGGATCGACTCCGGGAGAACTCTATTCGAATACCTCGGTTCTGGTTTGCCCCGCGGCCGACGCTCACTACCCGCAGGCCATGACACGTACCTATGCGATGAACGGAACCGGCCATGCCGGATTGGCCGCGCAACCCCCCACGGAGGACGACCCCGGCTGGCCCGCCGATCCGGACAACTACGACGACCCGGACAATCCCGCCCACATCCGCTTCGACCGCGTGCAACGCCCGACGGAAACCCCGCTGCTGCTGGACTCGGCCATCGCGTCCTTCCCGAGCAACGCTCCTCCACCCACGCGAACCGCCAGCATCATCGACTTCCGGCAGCCGGAGCATGTCGCCGCGCGCATCGGCCGCTTCCATGCCGGCGGCCGAGAGTTCAACTGCGTCCGCTTCGATGGGTCTGTCCGCGCTGCCCGCGATCCGGCTCCGCACTGGCGACGCCCGTTGCCTTGAGTCTTTGTTCGTGCGACGTTGGGCTATCCATGAAGCCTTGTCACAGGGATTCTGCTAAGCACAGGATTGTGACGCGGCTTTGCCATTTCCCAGGAGGAACCCGCCATGTCTGAAGTTCGGCCCCGCGTGTCTCATGTGCCATCGCTGCTGACCGGCGGATTGCTCGTCGCGATCGGGATTCTCATAGGCGGATCGGCTGGACCAGGAACGGTGGCGGCCGCTCGCCAGGACACCACGGCTTGGCGAACTCCGTTGCCCGCGATTCCGCTCGAGCAATCCGGTGCGGCCTTGGTCCAATCCGGCGGCGTCTACTGGCTGATCGGGCGAGACGGCTGGGCGACTCCCGTTCGCTATCGCGACAACTCGCTTCGCCCGTCCCCCGGTGAGACGTTGTTGCCCTATTAGCCGGGCAGGTCGGCGGGCCACGGTATCGGGGGCCTCGCTTCCATCAGCGCCGTTGAAGGTATCGGAGCGCCGCAGGGCGGTCGGTGTCGCACTTGCTCGCAATCCGATCTCACTTGCGCTTCGCAGCTTGCATTCGAGTGAATAACCGCTGCGCTGTATTGAGTGATCTCTGCGTGCTCTTGACGCTGTGGGGGGATGACCGTGCCTCTTCGGCACTGCGGCATCACCGGATGCGATGGTGTCATCGGCTCGGCAGTTCGGCATTGCTGCGCAGCAAGCGGGAACTGACTTGCTTGGACGGGGCGGTGAGCGGTCTCGCCTCCATCGGTCGCATCGCCGCTCAATCACACCCTTCTGCGCCTAGAATCTGCATGAGTATCGGTCACAGGTGAACCATGTCAGAGAAGTTGCCTCCACTTCGACCCTGGTTGATCGCCGCTTGGCCCGGCATGGGCAATGTGGCGCTCATCGCCGCAAGCCACCTTGTGCAGCAACTGCACATGACCGAGATCGAGGAGTTGCCCCCCGGGCCGCACTTCGATGTGACGGATGTCGAAGTCCGGGACGGGCAGGTTCTGCCTGTACGGCTCCCGCGGGGGGTCTTTTTCGGATGGAAGAATCCGGGGGCGGGGCGGGACTTGGTGGTGTTCATCAGCGAAGCCCAGCCTTCGTACGGCAGTCTCGCCTACGCCCACGCCCTGCTGGACGTCGCGCAGCGGATGGGGATCGAGCGCGTGGCAACGTTCGCCTCGCTGGCGTCCGGGCTAAGCCCTTCGGAAAACCCGAAGGTGTCCGGGGTGGCCACCGATGCCTCTACGCTCGAGATGCTGCGCCGCGCTGAGGTGCCGCCGATCGCCGCCGGTCAGATCGGCGGGCTGAACGGACTGATACTCGGCGCGGCCGCGGACAGAGGGATCCCGGGCATGTGCCTCATGGCCGAGATTCCATTCTTTGCGATGCGAGTTCCGAACCCCAAGGCCGCGCGGGCGGCGCTCAGCGTCTTCTGCGTGCTCGCCGACCTGGATATCAGTCTGGAGGCCCTGAACCGACAGGCCGAGATCGTCGATCGCGCATTGATCGAAGCGATGGAGCGCATGGCGCAGCAGGCGGAGGCCGGCGAGAGCGAGGAATCCGCTGAGCCGGATGAAGGCGTGGATGAAGAGCCTGAGCTTGAAACCGAACCGTCGCCTGCGCCCGACGCGCCGTCCAGAGAACCGAAGCTGAGCGAAGCCGACCGAGCGCGCGTCGAGGAACTGTTCGAAGCAGCGCGGGCCGACCCGAGTCAGGCAGTTCGACTGAAGAACGAACTTGATCGCCTCGGCGTATTCAAGCACTACGAAGGCCGTTTCCTCGACCTGTTCCGGAAGGCCGGGTAAGGCAGCCGGGCCGAGCGCCCGTGCCGACGACCGCGCGTGGTCAAGCATCAGGAGTGGCCCCGCCGGGATTCGAACCCGGGACCAGACGATTATGAGTCGCCCGCTCTGACCGCTGAGCTACAGGGCCTTGCCAAAGCATACATGCACGGCGACGGCGCCCGGCGCGATCGTACGGAACGGTTGTGCCGTGTTCCGCGCGTGCCCGCGAGTTGCTTGCCGGATTGTCGCGCCGCTGTGGACGCGTGCACTACTTGATGAACAGCATTTCCCGATACGTCGGTATCGGCCACAGCCTGTCGGACACGGTGCGTTCGAGCGCATCGCTGGCGCCGCGAAGCTCGAGCATCGCCGGAACGACCTTGTCGCGCAGTTCGCGGGCGTGCTCCAGCGCCGAACCATGATGCTCCTGGGAGAGCAGCGTCTCGAGGCTTTCAATGGCATCGCGCAGGCGGTCGACCTGCTCCACGAATGCCTCCAGGTCGCCGCACAGCCCATCGCATTCGACGCCCGCGTTCTTCGTCGCGTTCGCGGCCTCGGCCATGTCCCGCTGGTGCTGGATGGCCGCGGGAAGGATCTCGGTCCGGGCCATGGCAAGCGCCGTCTGGGCCTCGATCGTCACCTGCTTCACATACTGTTCGAGGAAGATCGCGTAACGCGACTCAAGCTCCACCTTGCTGAGCACGTCGTACTTCGAGAACAGCTCGTGGGCCTTCTTCGAAGCGAGGGCCGGCAAGGCATCCACCGTGTTTCGATTGTTCGGCAAACCGCGACGGGCCGCCTCCTCATGCCACGACTTCTCGTAGTTGTCGCCGAGGAAGAGCACGCGCCGGTGCTTCTTCACGATCTCCTTGAGCACCGTTTTCACCGCCGCGCGCAGCTTGGCTTCCGTCGGCTGCTTGCCGGCAGCGGCCTCCAGGCGCCCGGCGATGTAGTCCAGCGACTCCGCGACCATGGTGTTGAGCACCGTGAGAGGCCATGCGACGCTCGCGGACGAGCCGACCGCCCGGAACTCGAACTTGTTGCCTGTGAAGGCGAACGGGCTTGTGCGATTCCGGTCGCTGGCGTGCCGCGGAATCTGGGGCAGCGTCTTGGCGCCGAGTTCGAGCTGCCCGCCCTTCTTGGTCGAAGTAGGCACGCCCTCTTCCAGTTGATCGACGATGTCCTGCAGCATGTCGCCCAGGTACATCGAGATGATCGCCGGCGGGGCTTCGTTCGCGCCGAGGCGGTGATCGTTCGCGGCCGAGGCGATGCTGGCCCGCAGAATGTCCGCGTGCAGGTCCACCGCGCGGATGACGGCGCAGAGGAACACGAGGAACTGCATGTTGGTGTGCGCTTCGTCCTGCGGGTCGAGCAGGTTGACGCCCGTGTCCGTCGCCAGCGACCAGTTGACGTGCTTGCCGGAGCCGTTGATGCCCGCGAAGGGTTTCTCGTGCAGCAGGCACTGCATGCCGAACTTCGGCGCCACGCTCTTGAGCACCTGCATCACAAGCTGCTGATGGTCCGCCGCGACGTTCGCATTCTCAAAGACCGGGGCGAGTTCATACTGCGATGGGCTGACCTCGTTGTGCCTCGTCTTGACCGGCACGCCCAGGGCGTACAGCTCGCGCTCGCACTCGGCCATGTACTCGTGAACTCGCTCCGGAATGGCCCCGAAATAGTGATCCTCAAGCTGCTGGTCCTTCGGCGCCTTGGCGCCGAACAGCGTTCTTCCGCAGAGCACGAGGTCCATGCGCGCCAGATAGAAGCGGCGATCGATCAGGAAATACTCCTGCTCCGCGCCGCATGTGGCGAAGACCCGTGAGACTCCCGCATCCGTCCCGAAGAGGCGAAGAATCCGCATCGCCTGGGCCGAGACCGCATCCATGGAGCGGAGCAGCGGGGTCTTCTTGTCCAGGGCTTCTCCCGTATGGGAGACGAAAACAGTCGGGATGCACAGCGTCACGCTGCTCGGTCCGCGCTTGAGGAACACCGGGCTTGTGGCGTCCCACGCCGTATAGCCGCGTGCCTCGAACGTCGCGCGCACTCCGCCGCTCGGGAAGCTCGATGCATCCGGCTCGCCCCGCACCAGTTGCGAGCCGCTGAACTCGCTGATCGCGCCGCCGTGACCGTCCGGCGAGATGAACGAGTCATGCTTCTCCGCCGTGGCTCCCGTCAGCGGCTGGAACCAGTGCGTGTAATGCGTCGCGCCGTTCTCGATCGCCCAATCCTTCATCGCGTTCGCGATCGTGTCGGCGATGCTCGGATCCAGCGGCTCTCCCAGGGTGATCGTGCGGTGCACCGATCGGAAGACGTCCTTGGGCAGGCGCTCGCGCATCAGCCGTTCGGAGAACACATCGCGTCCATATGTCTGCTGGACTGCCTGCTTGGCCGGCGACCTCGGCGACTTGCCGTTCATGGCGTGACCATTCGTGTTCTCTTCGTGCCATACGGCGACCGCTGCGATCGCATCACGACGCGTGCTCATCTCGCTCATGGTCCTTCCCTTGCAACGTTCCCTGCGGCACTCCGCCGCAGCGGGCCTCGCGCAGGCACCGCGGTTTCAGCCCTCCGCACGGGTTGGATCGGATGCCTGACGCCGCACAATGAACCAACCTCGCACCGGTGTCCGGGCGACGCCCTGCTCACCGATGCCGAACACCCAAGCCGCACATCCTGGAAACCTCCCCTTTGTACCTCATCGCCCCAAGATTCGCGCCGAGTGGTGGCCCGACAGTGGATACTCCCCCAGCCCTTGGGGTATCGCGGATTCTAGTGCCCTCGTCGTCCCCGGGCGGCACAATCCGCACCTCCAGGCCGTCTCAGCTGCGCAGACCGGCCGCCAGCTCCGCAATCGCCCGCGCGGCCGCGGCAGCCGCGCTTTCGCCCCGCTCGCTCGCGGTTGTCATCCGACGCACGATGGCGGACCCGACGATGGCCGCGTCCGCTCCTCCTTGCCAAACGGATTCCCGCACGCCCGCGGCATCCGAGATTCCAAAGCCGCCGGCTATGGGCAGGCGCGTAACTCCCCGCAGGGCCTGCACGCGCTCCGCCAGCGCGGTGCCTCCGCCGGTCGGCAAGCCTTCCCCCGTGATCCCCATCCTTGTGATCACATACACGAACCCGCTGCTTCGCCGGGCGATCTCCTCCGCGCGTTTCGATTCCGTGGTGGGCGCGACCAGGAGCGAAGTGGAAAGCCCCGCGCCCGTCGCCAGATTCAGAAGTTCATCGCAGTCCTCTGCGGCGATGTCTGGAAAAATGAAACCGTCGAACCCCGCCTCGCGGGCTTCCTCGATGAACCGTCGTGGTCCCCGTTTCAAAACGATCGACACGCTGACCATCGCGACCAGCGCCGAATCGACATCGCGCCGAATCTTGTAAACGGCCTGAAAGATCTCCGCGGGAGTCACGCCCGCGCTCAGAGCCCGGTGCATTGCCTGCGCGATCACGGCGCCGTCGGCGATCGGATCGCTGAATGGGATGCCGATCTCGATGACTCCCGGGCCGCCGCACTCCTGAAGCGTTCGGTCCGTCGCGAGAATGGAGTCGCGCATCTCTCCGACGGAAGGGAAGCCGCCGCACAGAAACGGAATCAGCGCCTTCTTCCCCGAGCTTCGAATCGCATCGAGATGTTCCTGAACTCTGGTCATCATTCGCGTGGCCTTGCTGCGCGTCGCCGGCTGGTTCGATCAATCCTTGACGCCCTGCACGCGCCCGCTTTCCGTGTACTTTCGACACGCCTGCGCCAGGTCCACTCCGCTGATGTTCGCCAGAGTGCACAGCCAGGCGAACACGTCGGAGAACTCCTCGGCGAGATTCTGGCGATCGGCCTCCGAGGAAGGCTTTGCGCGGGCGTGCACCTGCAGCGCCGTGGCAAGCTCGCCCACTTCTTCGATGAACCACATGAATGTGCCGGCCGTGCCTCGCGCGGAGTCCGTCGCGTAGTACCGCTCTCGGATGAGGCGCTGAAAACCCTGGATCGTCAATGCATCGGAATCGCTCATCGCAGCAGATTACCGGGCGCCGAGCCTATGCGTCCTGCTCGGAATCCGTGGGACGGATATCCCTGCTGATGCGGTACGACTCGCTGAACCACCGGCCGAGGTCCGCCATGCGGCAGTGTGCAGAACAGAACGGAGCGGTTTTCACGTCCGGCGCAAGCGTATTGCCGCACGTGCGGCAGCGGAGCGTGCGGCTCTGTGCGTCGTCGGCGGCGGCCGCCACCTCCCGCGAAAGCTGCTCCAGCACCCGCTGCTCGACGCTCGGAGCAGCCGAAATCAACAGCCGCCGGACGTTCAGCCCCTCGTGCTCGAGCAGCACCGTCCATCGGAGGCCTGCCGGCGTGGACTCATCGCCGAATCGCTCAGGCCATTCGATCGCCAGGATGCCCTGGCTCGTTCCTGCCGCGTCCAGGCCCAGGAGGGTCGGGTCGTCGTCGGGGGAGACTCGGTAGGCATCCACGTGCACAAGCGGCAGGGGGGAAGCGTCCGTTCCGGCCGCGGCCTTTCGATACTCGTGCAGCAGGACAAACGTCGGGCTTGAAACCTGTCGCGGATCGAGGCCGAGGCCCTCCGCCAGACCGCGCACGAACGTAGTCTTTCCCGCTCCCAGTTCGCCGCTCAGCGCCACCGCGTCGCCGGCCCGGAGATGGTGCGCCAAAAGGCGGGCGACCTCGATGGTCTGCTCCTCGCTCCGCGTCGTGATCTCGATCGTGCGGCGGGCGCTCATGTCCGGTGGTCCCATCCGTATTCGTCGGCGCGCTCCCAGCCGCCCTTCTCGAGCGGCACAAAGCATCCGAGATCGCACGGACTTGCCGCCGACAGTACTCGTCCTATGGGCGACACCGGAGTGAGCGTGCCGGGAATCATCGGAGGTAGACCCGATGCTTTTTCCGGCGCTACCGCGCACAGCAGTTCGTAATCCTCGCCGTCACCCAGCGCGGCACGCCAATCGGAAGCATCTTCATTCAGCGGAATGGCCGTCGGGTTCAGCTCGATCCTCACGCGCGATGCGCCCGCGATTCTTCCCGCATCCCGCCCCAGGCCGTCGGAAATGTCGATCATCGCGTGCAATGATTCGCCCAGTTCTTCCGTAAGCCATAGTGCTTCGCGGATCCTGGGGTTGAATGTCATGTGCCTGCCCGACGTGAACGACCCGCCGATCCGGCCCGTGACAAGAAGCACGTCCCCCGGGCGTGCGCCGCTCCGCGTGATCGCCCTTCTTCCCTTCAGCGCTTCCCCCAATGCTGTCACCGACAGCACCAGTGGCGATCCGGGCGGCGACGCTGCGATATCACCCCCCACCAGAGGACACTCGAACCGCATCGCCCACTCGGCCATGTGATCGAACAGCTCATCCGCGTGCCGGTATCCCTCCGGCAGGCATGCCGCGGCCATGGCCCATCTGGGTCTGCCGCCCATCGCGGCGATGTCCGATACCGCGCGCGCCATCGCTTTTCGCGCGATGAGCCGTGTCGGCGCCGTGGCCGAGTCGTAATGTCTTCCCTCGACGAGTTGGTCAACTGTTGCCAGAAGGCGGCCGCCGTTGGAGGCAGCCAGGACGGCACAGTCGTCTCCCGGACCGACGACGACGCCCGCGTCCGGTCCCAGTTCGGAGAGCCTCCGCGAACGTTCGATGATGTGCTGGAGAAGGTCTGTCTCGCGCATGGCAACCGGCGTTGAAAAAGGTAGGGTATCTGTGATGTCACTGCCGGACGACTTCGGCCTCACTCCTTTGCAGACCCTTGCCCGCGTGGCCGATCCGACGCCGCCGGGCGGGTTTGTGCAGTTCTGGACGCGATGGGCCGATGCGGTGTGGTCCAAACCGGCGAAGTTCGAGGCTTTCCGCCTCGACCGCGATGCTTCCCTCGGCCAGCCCGGCGCTCCCGGCGTCACCCACACGATCGTGGCGCATGACGGTGTTCGCTGCGGCTGCCGCGTGATTCTCCCCGTGCGCGCCCCGGGCCAGATTCGCGGTGTTGTCATCACAGCGCACGGCTACACCCTTCAGCCGTACGAGCCGCTCACCGATGACAATCCCTGGTCGGGCGGGGACCGGCCCATCGCCGTCGTGAAGGTGCGCGTGCGCGGCTACCCCGGCTCGCATTTCTCCACCGGCGATCTTTCGCTGAAGCCGGGTGGATACATCGTCCAAGGCATCGAGAAGGCGGAGTCCTGGGTGCTGGCCGGTGCCGCGTCGGACTACGCCGCGGCCATCCGTGCCGCGCGGGACATGTTCGGTCAAGCTGTTCCGATCATGCTGCACGGCGAGAGTTTCGGCGCCGCCATCGCCATCATCGCCGCTTCCGGAATCGGCTCCCGCGAGCGGTTCCCTCGCCTGGCCATCGGACTTCCGACACTGGGCGACTGGACATGGCGCCTCCGCCGACTGGATGCGATCAACAAACCCGGCATCGGTCACGAGGTGGTGCGCTACTTGCGCCAGAACGCCTCGCAGACCGCCGCTGTCACTTCAACGCTCCGGCTCTTCGACACCGTTGTCCATGCCCGGCGCATCACGTCACCCGTTGTATGCAAGCTGGCCGAGCGGGATGAAGTCGTTCCTGCACCGACCGCCGCCGCGGTCTACAACGCCTTCGGAGCCGACCCGGGGCGCAAGTGGCGCTTCGTCACGCGCTTCGGCCATTGCTCACCCGAATCAGCCGGCGCCGACAGCGCCGAGGTCTTCGCTGATCTCCGTCGCCATGCGCAGTTTGAGAAGCTGATCGGTGACTTCCTTGACGCCACAAGGGACATCGGCGACGTCATGAAGCAGTGGGAACAGAGTTGCGCGTGAAGCTGGTGGGATGCGCGACGGCTGGTGCGGAGAAACCGCGTTCACGCGAGACCGAACTGGGCCGCTGCGTTCGTACATTCGCGACCCGCGACGTATTCCCCACGCGAGACGGGGAGTCCCCGCACCCTTCCGGATGCCCACTCGCCCCATGACGGGTACAGTGTCCGTTCACGCCCCGTTCCCCCGTTGAGCGTGTCGAGGAGTTGAGCATGACCTTCGTCCGCGTACTTGTAGGAACAAAGAAAGGCGCGTTCATCATTACTTCGGATGCCAAGCGCCAGAAGTGGTCCGTCAACGGTCCGCTCTTCGCAGGCTGGGAGATCTATCACATGAAGGGTTCTCCGGTCGATCCCGACCGGATCTACGCTTCGCAGTCCAGCGGATGGTTCGGGCAGATCATTCAGCGGTCCAATGACGGCGGCAGGACCTGGGAGCAGCCCGGCACTCCCGCCGGCGCTCCGACCACTACGCCCGAAGGCATGCCGATGGGCGAAAGCAACAAGTTCGTCTACGACACGTCGCCGAAGACGGGCAAGCCGCTGACGACGCACATGTGGTACGACGGCACCCAGCATCCCTGGGAGTTCAAGCGCGTATGGCACATCGAGCCTTCCCTCGATGACCCCGACACGGCCTATGCCGGCGTCGAGGACGCAGCCATCTTCCGCACGACCGACGGCGCGAAGACGTGGCACGAGCTGCCCGGGCTTCGCGGCCACGAATCCGGGCCGAACTGGCAGCCCGGCGCCGGCGGAATGGGGCTGCACACCATCCTGCTGGACCCGAAGAACAAGGGCCGCATGTACGTCGCCATTTCGGCCGCCGGCACGTTTCGCAGCGACGACGGCGGAAAAAGCTGGAAACCGATCAACCGGGGATTGAAGTCGGACTTCATGCCTGATCCCACGGCGGAAGTGGGGCACTGCGTGCATCGCATCGCGTTCCACCCCTCCCGACCGGCCACGCTCTTCATGCAGAAGCACTGGGACATCATGCGCAGCGACGACGCGGGTGAATCGTGGCGCGAGGTGAGCGGCAATTTGCCCAGCGACTTCGGCTTTCCCATCGACGTGCATGCGCACGAGCCGGAAACCATCTACGTCGTGCCCATTCTGAGCGACTCGCTTCATTACCCGCCGGACGGCAAGCTGCGCGTCTATCGCAGCCGTGCGGGGGGCAATGAGTGGGAGCCGCTGACAAAGGGCCTGCCGCAGCAGGACTGCTACGTGAACGTCCTCCGCGAGGCAATGGCCGTGGACACGCTGGACCCGTGCGGCGTGTACTTCGGGACCACGGGCGGGCAGGTGTATGGCTCGGCGGACGGCGGAGACACATGGTCGCCCATCGTGCGCGACCTGCCCGCGGTGCTGAGCGTCGAGGTGCAGGTACTCAAGTGATCCGTGTTGTGCTGCCTTTTCACCTGCGTACGCTCGCGCGCCTCGACGGCGAAGCGGTACTTCGCGTCGCCGGTTCCGTCACGCTGCGCAGTGCCCTCGATGCGCTCGAAGCGGCGTATCCCATGCTCCGCGGCACCATCCGTGATCACACGACCTTTCAGCGCCGCCCTTTCATTCGCTTCTTCGCGGCAGGCAGGGATTTCTCCAACGAACCGATGGACGTGCCGCTGCCGGCGTCGGTTGCTGCCGGCGTCGAACCGCTTCTGATCGTCGGCGCCATCGCCGGCGGCTGAAGCAAAGGGGACAATCGAGCCGCGGGCCGACTTGTCGCATGGATCACGATTCTTGGTGAGGTCTTCTCGTCGAGCAGTGCGTTGCAGCGTGCGGGCATGGTACCCTGCGGCCACATGTTCACCGGCGCAGAGCGTTCCGACGATCGGAGATTCGGGTGGATGCAGACGCCACGAGGATAATCAAGGGAGGTACACGATGGCCTATGTCGATGGCTTCGTTCTTTCGATTCCGAAGAAGAACCTGGCGGCATACCGCGCCCTGGCTCGCAAGGCGGGGAAGGTATGGCGTGATCTCGGCGCACTGGAATACGTCGAGTGCGTGGGAGACGACCTCAAGACGACGATGGGTATGCCGTATCCCCGCCTGTTGAAACTCAAGCCCGGTGAGACGGCCGTGTTTTCGTGGATCGTGTACAAGTCGCGTGCTCATCGCGACTCCGTCAACAGGAAAGTGATGAAGGATCCGCGCATGGCGAAGATGTGCGACCCCGGGAAGATGCCCTTCGACCTCAAGCGCATGTCCTTCGGAGGGTTCAAGGTCCTGGTCGATGCATGAACGATCGGAGCGTCGCGGGGTTTGCCTCTGCTGGTCCGAATCGGACCAGTGGGTCTCGGGGAGCGCCGATCGCCTTGCTGCGCATCGCCCTTGCAAACAGCTCCGCCGGATAGGACTGCCGCCGTCTCCATCCCGTTCACGTTCCGTCTGATATGCTCTTGTCATGACCAGCGCAGCGGCAGGACGGGGCCAGATGCACGTTGAATCGCGCGACCCCTATACCACGCAGATCCGTTACGAATCCACGCGCATCCATGCCGCGGCGGTGTATTGCTCCGACGGGCGCGTGGGCGAGCACTTTGATGAGTTTCTTCAGACCGGCTTGGGCCTGCCGCGATACGACCGCGTAAGCCTTCCGGGTGGGCCGGCATGTCTGGCGGGGCACCCGCAGGCGACGCTCGAGGAAAAGGGCGTGGTGGACGAGCTGCGGTTCCTCGTGGAAGTCCACAAGCTCCGGCGCGTCATCCTCATCGCGCATCAATCCTGCGCGTTCTACACGACCAGGCTCGATCTCAAGGAGCCGCGGCTGGAGCTGATGCAGAAGGCGGATCTGGTGCGTGCCGCAGCGTATGTCCACCGTGTGACGGGACTCGACCGCATCGAGGCGTACTTTGCACGACTCGTCGAGGACAGAATCCGCTTCGAACCGGTCGATGTGTGATGAGTGAATCAACGCGCGGAGCCTCATGCCGTGCCGCCGATAACCTCGAACGCCGCGTGGGTGACTCCCGTCACGCTTGAGTCTCCCGGCATCGTGCGGACCGTCCGCCTTGAACCGCTGGAGTTGCGCCATGCGCCCGATCTCCTCGCAGCCGCCGACCCGGAGCTGTTTCGCCACAGCATGCAGGCGCCGTCGGAGTGGACCGTCCGCGGCTTCGAGGAGGAGATGGAAAGGGTGAAGGCCTTGCAGGACGTTGTGGCTTTCGCCATCGTGCTTGCCGAGGGTGCGGGGGCGGGGCGCGCCATCGGGCGCACGACATTCATGGACATCAAGCCCGCGCACCGCGGCCTTGAGATCGGCAGAACGTGGATCGGTCGAGCGTGGCACGGGACGCGCGTGAATCCGGAGATCAAGTACCTGATGCTGCGACATGCGTTCGAAGAACTGGCTCCGACGGCGATCCGGGTGCAGTTCACGACCGGCGGGACCAATCTGCACAGTCAGGCCGCTATCGCCAAGCTCGGGGCCGTACGCGAAGGAGTGCTGCGAAGCGCGCGGATCATCGGGCCGTGGCTGGAGCGCACCGAACCGGCCGTGCGCGACGTCGTGTGCTTCAGCATCCTGGCGGAGGAATGGCCGCGGGTCCGGGTTGGCCTCGAGCAGCGCTTGACGCAGCGATCGGAAGCCTCTCGCTCGCCTGCTTCATGATCTCCACGGCGACCTTCTCCGGGTTGTATCCGCCGGTCAGCAGGACGCACGGCTTGCGGGCCTCGCCGGCGTACCTCCGTGCTTCCTCGGCGTGCAGGTGCCCCGCCAGCTTGACGATCACGATCACAACCGACGTATCGGAGCGTTGAATCGGCGCTCGCATCGGCGCCCCGCTGCCGTGCTCCGTCAGCACGACCCACTCGACATCCTTCAACTCGAACGCCTCGATCAACCGCTCCGCCGCCTGCGCGTTTCTCACGCCACCGATCACGACCATGCGTGTACCTCGCAGCAGTCGGCGCACGTCCAGCACCTGATCGCTCCACGCGCGAGGTTCGTCCGAACCCGCGGGCGGTACGCCACTGGCGGAGTCCTTCTGCTTCGCGGCGATGCCGTCGATCACCTCCGACAAGCACGATGTCTCAGCTGTCGCCCCTGTCCAGAGTTTTGCCGCGTCGGCGCCGATGGCATCGCCGATCCGGCGATCCGTCGGCTTGATGCCCATCCCTTCCAGCCGCCGGGCTGCTTCCGCGATCTTTTTCCAATGCGTGTCGGTCTCCGATCCCCCGTTCTTGACCACCATCCTGGCGTGGTACTTGATCTGTCCCAGCGCGTTCTTGATGTCCTTGATGTGCCTTGATTGGACATTGATGTGCTGAACGACGGACGCGATCCGTGAACGCAGGTCGCTTGCCTGCGCCGGATCGGCTCGATCGTCGGCGGTCATGAAGCGATCGATATAGACCTGTCGAGCCGCGGTTTCGCGGCGCAACCAGACGTGCGTTTCCAACTGGTCACGATCATCCTCGTTGAGCCAGGTGTGCTCCATCGCCGCGCGAAGGGCGGAGTTGGCCTCCGCCAGCAGTTGCAGCGCGGCACGCTCGACCTCCGAGCCAGGATTGAACTCGGTTTCGTCGATCCGGCGCACCAGGTCGATCGCTTCCGCCAGGGCTTCATAGCAATCCGCGATGAGAGTCAGGACTTCATCGTCGGGCTGCGTCTTCTCCCGCCAGAACACCCATAGAAAGCAGTTCGGCTTCGATTTCGCTTGGGCGATCATGGCGTTGAGCCGCTCCAGAATCGCTCGCTCCTCGGGCGTATTCGGGCGTGCATTTCGCTTTTCAATGAAGAGCCTGCAGGATGCCGCCTTGAGTCGGCATCGCTCCGCGACGAGCTTCAGATCGACATCCAGACGTTCGGTGGACCCGAGACCTGCATCATTCGATCCGCCCATCACCGAGGATGCCGCGGCGCGAGCTCGTCCCAGTTCCTCTGTTGTCCCCGTCAGGGGGACATGGACGACGGCATCGCCGAGCTTGAGAGGCACGATGCCCGAAGACTCCGGCAGCGGCCGCGGGCCGGAGAGCACCGGGAGCTTCGGCTCGACCGCTGAGCACGCATCCACCGAAGCGGAGGACGAATCATCCGCTGTCGCGATGGGATCGTTGGTTGTCTCGACCGATGGTTCGATGGACTTGGCGCCCGGAGCATTCACCGTCTCGGCCGCCCGCTGAGCTTCCTCGCAGAGCCATCGTCCGATCAGTGCTGCTGCCCGCCTGAGTTGTTCGGACTTCTCGAGTTGGGCGCGAAGCATCGCAGATGCGGCCCGGGCCAGTTCTTGAAGCTCCGATTCGTTCATGATGGCCTCCCCGGTCCACGCGACGCGCTTTGCAGTTGCACCCCGCCGGCCGACGGATCTTACCGGCAGCGCTCAGGGACTTCGTCGGGCCGAAGGGAAGAACGCAGCGCATCAGCGCCGAGGAGGTGATTCCCGCCGATTCGGGCAAGGGAGAATCGCCGACAAGGCTTGGTCGAGACTCATCGTTCCCGGCGAGTTGCGGCGCCCTGCTGCAATCGTACAAGCTTGCCCTTGCGCTTGACGATGTTCTTGTAGTCCCACTGAATTTCGATCGACTTGCGAAGCCACCTCTTCAGATCCTTGGCGACGATCTGATCCACCGATGTGTACCTCGCCTCCGCGGCCTTGAAGTTGCCTTCTGGAATCAGTCCAGGCTCGTCGAAAGACTGGCCGCTCCAGAACAGCAGGCGTATGCATCCATTCGGCGGGGGAGCCTTGAGCTTGCTGTACCCGACGATCGGATTCCCATCCAGAAACCACACCGGGTGACGGTGCCAGATTGTGCTCTCCGCGCCCGCCTTGTGCAGCCCTTCTTCGATCGCTTCGGCCAGGGCGTTGCAGATGTCCCTGTCTTGGGAAGCACCGCCCGCCTGCGCCGAGTTGTAGGCCAGTATGTCCTTGTGGATTGCCATGTGTCCTCACTCGATCGGCTCGACCTCCGGGCAACTCAGGCTCTTGGCGTACATCCCGGACCGATCGAAACAGCACGGCCGTCGCTTGCCCTTGGCGAGCATGTCGCAGGCGGTCTCGATCCGCTTCACACGCGTTTCGGCCCTCTTGCCTGAAGTGATCCAGAATACGAAATCTCGGCGCGCGCCCGGTGTGATGCTCGTCCATGCTTCACGCACCTTTGCCGGCGCGGCCGCAAGCGCCCTGCGCAGATCCGGCGGCACCTCCGGCTCGGGTTCCTTGTCGGGAGACACGGGCGTGATCTCCAGCGTGACGGTGTCGCCCGCTTTGGCGCCGGCGGCACGGCTTATCTTGCGGTCCACCCTGAGCCAGTGGCCGCCTTCGCCGTCGGGCAGGAGCGTCGCTTGAAAGGGGACGTCATTGAACGCTCCCTCCACGGACACCATCCCGCGTGAACGCAGCCGCGCACTTGCCTCTCTCGGCAACTTGAGAAACATCCAGCTTCCTGCAGTGGAGCGGGCGGAGCACGAACGCGTCGTCGCAACGGACTGCCCCCCGTCCCGCGGCCGCAATAGCTTCGCGCTGAAACGGATGTTCGGGCCGGTCGCTCCTGCACCGTCGGACTCGTTTGCGAGGTGATCGGACGTTCCATGCTGCGAGCGGGCTTTTCGCTCGCCGCGGCCGACGCGGCCAGACTTGTTCGCTGCCTTGTCGCTCATGGAAGTCGCTCCGATCGGATGAATCGTAGCAGCGGTGCTCAACCCGGAAATGCGGACACTTCGGAGCGAACATGCAACAGCGGGAAATCAACTCCTGCGCGTCAGGTCGAGTCGGTGCACGGAAGCAGATGCAGCACGCCAAGGGCACGATCGCGCCGCGGCAAGCCGGGGGGCGGTTCGTCGACGGAGAAGATCCGTGTTGACCGCGGCAGCGAGGTCAGCCGCCGGAGGCTCCTGCCGTGGGTTGACGGGCGTTGTACGTGCCAAGGTCAACTTCATCCGACCGTGTGCACTTCGGAGCACCTCACCCGGCTCCAAGAGCCAAATGACGAACAACCGCAGTCTGATGCTGTGGACAACGTTGCAGGTCGACCCGCCTCATGAGACCGCGCGACTCACGGAGTACCCGTCCCTGTTCCTCAGACTTCAGACCTCCTCCCTCCGTTGGCTCTGCTTCGCGCACTTCCGCGATCGAAGACCTCGGTCAAAGGTTTGGTGTATGTCAGGATACTCAAACTTCAAGTCGTGCTCGCACTGTGGGTATCGGCTGTGTATGTCCTCTTGTAGTCTGTATCAAAAATCAGATTGTATCTTCATATTGACAGCATCCAGATAATGGCTAATCTGCGGGAATGGGTGGCGATCTCGCCTCGATCCTTCGCGATCACGGCCTCCAGGTCACAGCACAGCGGCTCGCAGTGTTGCGTGCGGTTTCGAAGCGACCCCACGGCAGGGCGGAGGACCTTGCCGAGGATGTGCGCGCCGAAATCGGCGCCATCTCGCGTCAGGCGGTGTACGACGCCCTCGCCGTACTCGCCGAAAAGGGCATCATCCGGCGCATCCAGCCTGCCGGCTCTGCGGCGCTGTACGAGGATCGAGTCGGCGACAACCATCACCATTTGATCTGTCGGACCTGCGGAAGAACAGTCGACGTCGACTGCGCCGTCGGTCGCGCCCCATGCCTGACCGCCGCCGATGCAGCCGGGTACCGGATCGATGAGGCGGAAGTGATCTTCTGGGGCACGTGTCCGGAATGTCTCGCATCGGGTCGTAACACGAAGGCGCATTGGAGCCACGGCGACGACGCGCACACATCTCAGTAACCACTTTTCAGCATGATGAGCGGTTCCATGTCCACTGAACTCAAATGTCCCTTCGCTCATTCCGTCCGCAGCAGCAAGTCCAATCGCGACTGGTGGCCGAATCAACTGCGACTCGAGATTCTGCACCAGCATTCGTCCAAGTCCAACCCGATGGGCGCGGACTTCAACTACGCGAGAGAGTTCAAGAGCCTCGATTACGCCGCACTGAAGAAAGACCTCGCGGCGCTGATGACCGACTCTCAGGACTGGTGGCCCGCCGACTTCGGCCATTACGGACCTCTCTTCATCAGGATGGCTTGGCACAGCGCCGGCACCTATCGCGTAGGCGACGGTCGCGGCGGCGGAGGCCGAGGCCAGCAGCGCTTCGCGCCGCTGAACAGCTGGCCTGACAACATCAGTCTGGACAAGGCCCGCCGGCTCCTTTGGCCGATCAAGCAGAAGTACGGCCGCAAGATTTCCTGGGCAGACCTGATGATCCTCGCCGGCAACGTGGCTCTTGAAACCATGGGCTTCAAGACGTTCGGCTTCGCCGGTGGACGTGAGGACACGTGGGAGCCGGACCTGGACGTGAACTGGGGTGCCGAGGCCGCTTGGCTGGCGGATGAACGTCACACCGATGGCCGCAAGCTCCAGAATCCGCTGGCCGCCACGCAAATGGGGCTGATCTACGTGAATCCGGAAGGCCCCGGCGGCAATCCGGATCCGGTCGCCGCGGCCAAGGACATCCGTGAAACTTTCGCCCGTATGGCCATGAACGACGAGGAAACGGTGGCGCTCATCGCCGGCGGGCACACCTTTGGGAAAGCCCATGGTGCCGGCCCGGTTTCCTTCATGGGGCCGGAGCCGGAAGCCGCCCCGCTCGAGCAGCAGGGGCTGGGCTGGAAGAACAGCTTCGGCACTGGCAACGGTGCTCACACCATCACCAGCGGTCTTGAAGTCACCTGGACTTCCACGCCCACCAAGTGGAGCAACGACTTCTTCCGAAACCTGTTCGGCTACGAGTGGGAGTTGACCAAGAGTCCGGCCGGCGCGCATCAGTGGGTGGCCAAGGGGGCCGGCGCGACGATTCCCGATGCTCACGACCCGTCGAAGAAGCACCCTCCGACCATGCTCACAACGGATCTTTCGCTGCGATTCGATCCGGTCTATGAGAAGATCTCGCGGCGCTTCATGGAGAATCCGGAGCAGTTCGCCGACGCGTTCGCCCGGGCATGGTTCAAGCTCACGCACCGCGACATGGGCCCTCGCTCCCGCTACCTCGGCCCGGAGGTTCCGAAGGAAGAGCTGATCTGGCAGGACCCCGTTCCGGCCGTGAATCACAAGCTGATCGACGCGCGGGACGTGGCCTCTCTCAAGAGCCGAATTCTCGCCTCCGGCCTCCGCGTTTCGGAGTTGGTCTCGACGGCCTGGGCGTCCGCGTCCACGTTCCGCGGTTCCGACAAGCGCGGCGGCGCGAACGGCGCTCGAATTCGGTTGGCTCCGCAGAAGGATTGGGAGGTCAATCATCCGGCGCAATTGGCGCGGGTGCTCAGGATTCTGGAGGGTGTGCAGCAGGCGTTCAACAGCGCACAGACGGATGGCAAAAAGGTGTCGCTGGCCGACCTGATCGTCCTGGCCGGGTGCGCCGGCGTTGAGAAGGCGGCCAGAGACGCGGGCTTCAATGTGACGGTCCCCTTCACGCCCGGCAGGACGGATGCCTCGCAGGAGCAAACCGACGTGGCGTCATTCGCCGTGCTGGAGCCTGTGGCGGACGGCTTCCGCAACTACGTCAAGGCGCCATGTGCCGTCCCGGCCGAGCATTTGCTGGTGGACAAGGCGCAGTTGCTGACCCTGACCGCCCCGGAGATGACCGTGCTCGTCGGCGGCATGCGCGTGCTGAACGCCAATGTCGGGCAATCCCCGCACGGCGTCTTCACCAGGCGACCGGAGATGCTGACCAACGACTTCTTCGTGAATCTCCTCGACATGCGCACGGTCTGGGAGCCGGTTTCGGACGACGCATCCGTGTTCGCGGGACGTGATCGAAGGACCCGCGAGCTGAAATGGCACGCGACGCGCGTCGATCTCGTTTTCGGCGCAAACTCCCAGCTTCGGGCCTTGGCGGAGGTCTACGGATGCTCGGACGCCGGAGAGAAGTTCGTGCTCGACTTCATCGCGGCATGGAACAAGGTCATGAACCTCGACCGCTTCGACCTCGCCTGATCGCGCAAAGCAGCTATTGATCTCGGCATAGTCATCGTTCCTGAGACTATCCAGAAATCAATAAGCGATGGAGGTGCCGCGTTCGTCACCGCCACAGCGCCCAGAGCACGCGCAAGAGGAAGAGTGTTCAAACTCTCGAATCGAGAGCCACTCAAGTCCTCCGGCCTGCTGGGCTGTATGCGCGAAATCGGGGTGACAGTACGCCAGTTGAACTTGTTGTCGAGGGGATACGGGCCTGGGAGCCTGGAATCCGCGTTATGCTGGCCGTCAAACCGTGAAAGGTGCCCTTGACGGTCGGGCGGGTGCTAATCCACATCAGAGATCCGAGGCTTATCGAAGGCCCCGTCGCAAGAAATCGGGCGGCTAGTCCCAAACGGTTCGTTTGTAGAACATCACGCCGGGTAACTCGCGCTCAAGCACTGTTATCGCTGCGTCCACCGCTGATTCCGCCTGTCCCAGCGAGCCCGTGTGGTATGAGCCGCCAATATTGGCGAGCTTGTACCCGATGCCCCCAACCGCAGTCGCCTCATTGAGTTGGAGGAGGGCTTGTGCGATTGCCGATCTGGGATCGCCAATCATCACGTACGCGAAGCCGAACACGTCGCCGGAGCGTGGGTTCATGGCGGCAGCCCTATCCGCTGCATCCTTCGCCGCCGCCAACGCGACGCGAACGCGGTCGATGGTCGCACGATCAGGGACTTCCGCAACCGACTCTGGGAGCTCGCAAAGCGGCAGATCGTCAATTCTCAGGGTGGCCGCAACACGGCCAGGCCGACTCAGAGCGTCGTCCAAAACAAGCACGCGTGTATTTTTCAGCGTCTCGCGAGCGTACAGATAGCCGTAGTTATGAAGCCTAGAGTCGATTCGCTGGCCTAATTCGTCGAGCACTCTTTCACATTCCGAGGCTGTTCGAACAATTATGATCGCCTTCGAGAAGCGGATATGCTCATCATGAGTCCATAGGGGTAGGCCAGGACACTCGCATCGATCCTGAACATCCGCCCAGCGCCATTCTCGCTCGTGCGACCAATCGATTGGGCGATTTCCGACTAGATTCATAGCGACGTATCGATACTGCTCGACTTCGGCGACACCACACTCGGCACGCAGTATTCTCGGCCACACAGATGAGCTTTCGATTTCGACGTGTTTTCCCGAAAGTCCATAAATTGCCGGGCGGCCACCGGCTTGAAAGAACTCGGCCTTTGGGACTGCGATTCCATACACGTCGACGGCGTTCGCGTTGCCGCGAACGTTGGCGTAGTGTAAGAGTGCGAATAGGGGCATCTCGGTGAAGCAGCAGGCTGGCCGTGGACCGTAAATGGTGGGCCGCCCATTTCGCATCGACCAGCCAGCGCGAATATGGCCATCATCGATTATGCGGAGGAGAACCGAAAACGCATCCGCATCGGGTTCCAAGGGCCGTTCTTCATCCTTGATGCGCCAAAGGTCGAAACGCGCGTCCTTGTCCGGTTCCGCATGAAAAGGAATCACCTCGCCGTCGCCGCTCTCGTCATACTGGACGGGATCGTTTTCCGGGTCTCTTCGATGGACGAAGTGGATGACCCAATCCGACATGTCGATACGGAGCTGGGCCATCGTTCGACACCGGGGCCCCCGGCGAGGGTCCGTGAAACTCGTGAAAGAAATCGGGGTGACAGTACACCAATAGAACTTTTTGTTCAAGGAATCCGCTCCTGGGGGCCGGAAGCGCGGAATCTGCTGGCCGTGAAACCGTGAAACGCGCCTGGCCGCGGGCAAGGGCCGACAGGTCACGGGCGCTCAGTCCGCGCCACGGCGGGGCCGTCTATCGACCTTGCCGGGGTCCGGGAACCGTTTCGTGGGGGGTAGAGGGTGAGGCTTGGGGCGGGAGAGGGGCCGCGTCTCCCGCTCCGTCAACGTGGTCCGCCGATAGGCCGGATGGACTTGACGGGTTGTGACTTATAGGTTACACTTGGGTGGACGATGGAAACACGCCGCTACCTCACCGAGACGGGCAAGGATGTCGTCGGCGAGTGGCTGGCGGGGCTCAAAGACGCCCGGGCGCGGGCGAAGGTGGCGACCCGCATCGCCCGGCTGGAGGCCGTAAACTTCGGAGACTGCAAGCCCGTGGGCGAAGGTGTGTGGGAACTTCGGGTCGATTGGGGTCCGGGCTACCGGGTGTACTACGCGATCGTCGGCGCCGAGGTCGTCCTGCTGCTGTGCGGGGGCGACAAGCGGAAACAGGCGGCGGACATTCGCAGGGCGGCGGAGTTCCTGAAGGATTACAGGCGAAGGACGACAGCATCATGAAACACAAAGCCAGCATCTCGCACGAAGAGGCGATCATCAGGGAACTCCGCGAAGATCCCGAGTACGCGGCCGAGTATCTCAAGGCGGCGCTGGAGGACAGCGACGAGCCGAGGGTGCTGCTCATCGCCCTGCGGCACATTGCCAAGGCGCAGGGGATATCGGAGGTCGCCAAGCGCGCCAACATCGAGCGGGAGAGTCTCTACCGCGCCCTGTCGCCGAAGGGGAATCCGCGCTTCTCGACCATCATGGCGATCACGAAGGCGCTCGGGCTGTCACTGACGGTCGAGCCGGCACGGGGTTGACGAGGTAGTCAGGCAATGATCCGAAGCGATGACGAGTACCGGGCGACAAGCGGGCGCGTGGCGGCAGCCGAGCGGCGCATCCGCGAGCAGGAAGAGCGGCTGCGGAGCGCCGGCTTGGGCGATGCAGAGATCAAGCGGGTCATTGACCCCCTCAAGTCGTTTCACCAGCAGTTGAAGGAAGAAATCGAGGATTACGAAAGCCGGTCGGCGTAGGCCAGCTCGTTCGCAGAGAGGGTGAGGCTTGGAGCGGGATGGGGGCCGCGTCTCCCGCCCCATCAAGGTGGTCGGGCTGTCAAGTTCTGCGACAGAAAAACTGGACACGCGGGCGAATCTGCCCGGTGTCCATCCATCAGGGCCGCGTGGGTGAACCGTCAGGGCTACGCGGACTTCGTGTGTCCATCCATCAGGGCCGCGTCGGGGCGGTCGGCGTAGGTGTCGATGAACGCCTCGTGTCCATCCATCAGGGCCGCGTCGGCCTCCGCGGCAAGGGGAGGAAGAGGCGGCGCGGTGCGCCATATGTGTCCATCCATCAGGGCCGCGTCGGCCTCCGCGGCCCATCGACCAGTTCGTGGGGTGCGCCCCCGAGAAGTGTCCATCCATCAGGGCCGCGTCGGCCTCCGCGGCGGCCCCCTACGTCGATGCTACCGAAACCGGCGCTGGAAGTGTCCATCCATCAGGGCCGCGTCGGCCTCCGCGGCGTCACGCGGGACACGGCCTTCGTCAGGTCCATCGAGTGTCCATCCATCAGGGCCGCGTCGGCCTCCGCGGCCCGCATCGGCACAAGGAAACCGGGGAGCTGCTCTAGTGTCCATCCATCAGGGCCGCGTCGGCCTCCGCGGCCCATCCAGCCGGCGAATGGGATAGATCACCTCCGGGTGTCCATCCATCAGGGCCGCGTCGGCCTCCGCGGCGCCAAAGGGCCAAGTTGCCAAAGGGCCGAAGAGTGCGGTGTCCATCCATCAGGGCCGCGTCGGCCTCCGCGGCGGTCACGCAGGCGGCGGACAAGATCGTCGGGCTCGCGTGTCCATCCATCAGGGCCGCGTCGGCCTCCGCGGCACATGCCCCGCTGCGCTGTCGCCCCCATGGCGCCGCAGGTGTCCATCCATCAGGGCCGCGTCGGCCTCCGCGGCGTCGCGTAACCCAGGCGGAGTTCCCGCGCGATCGCGCGGTGTCCATCCATCAGGGCCGCGTCGGCCTCCGCGGCTGCCACCGACTGGTACACGCTGCCGCTGGTGCCGTCATGTGTCCATCCATCAGGGCCGCGTCGGCCTCCGCGGCGGAAGCGGCCTGGTCACCCTGGAGCGGCGATCGCGCGTGTCCATCCATCAGGGCCGCGTCGGCCTCCGCGGCCAATGAGAACATCGACCTCTTCCGCGTCGACGTGTGTCCATCCATCAGGGCCGCGTCGGCCTCCGCGGCGACGCATCACCCAGCCGGTCGGCAGGTTGTCGCGATGTGTCCATCCATCAGGGCCGCGTCGGCCTCCGCGGCGGCCTGCGGCTCCCGTCGGCGCCAACCGCTGGGAGTATGTGTCCATCCATCAGGGCCGCGTCGGCCTCCGCGGCTGGGGGTGCCGCGGTGGGAGCAGGTACCGGAGCCCTAGTGTCCATCCATCAGGGCCGCGTCGGCCTCCGCGGCGGTGTGCGCCCCCCTGCTCCGTGAGCTCGTGAATCGCACGTGTCCATCCATCAGGGCCGCGTCGGCCTCCGCGGCAGGAGTTGCGCGTCATGAGCACCACCACCATGCCGTGTCCATCCATCAGGGCCGCGTCGGCCTCCGCGGCCCGGCGA